>OLPU01000842.1_pt1 | contig 25530 bp, 29 predicted proteins | sample 1673111 | NCBI WGS metagenome assembly OLPU01 (sample SAMEA3136755, study PRJEB25190) | human gut metagenome | reverse complement strand
ATAAATGACGTTTCTTACCATATTTTTCGCCCAGCTTATCTGCTCCAGATGCGCCACCGCTGATTATGGTTACATCGGAAACAGGAGCTTTCTTAATTTCGGATGATAATATTTTATCACATTCTTTTTCGAGTTGGTTGTAATTCACAAAATTTCTGCTACCCGCTACAATCGCTCGGATTTCCTGGTCATTTGCCATCTGTTTTGCCTCCTTAATTTCGATAAATACAGTATGACATAGTAGCCTGAAATTTGTTTTTTTACAGAAGAAAAGAGACTCCATAAAGGAATCTCTTTTTTGATAAACAGTATTCTTATGAATTGATGGTGATTTCGATGTAGCAACCATTCATATTTTTGTCATATTGTCGGATGTCATAAAACCGACTGAATGGAATTTGTACAGTCCCATTGCCTTTTAGCGTTTTCAAAACTTCGTCAATATCAACATATCCTAATGCAAAACCGTATGCAGATAAATATTGTGTTCTGTATAGTTTGCAAAGACGATCGTAATATTTGATGGTGTTCTTTTTAAGAAACTTCACATACCGATCAGAAAGGCCATGATTCTCTTCTGGGTTAGTATCAGAATACTCAGTTTGTAAAAACGAATTCCCTCTGAAAAGTTCTAATTGCCATTCGACTTCCCGAAGAGACCGTAAACTTCTGGTAATCCCATTGATGGCCAACATATAATCGTTTTTCATTCCAGGTTCCCAATTTTTCTTACTACATGAATGGCAGATATAAGAATCTGTATTCAAGGTGAATTGATATTTTTTCATTTTATTTTCCTCCTATTATTAAGATTTCGTGCATAATATGGAAGAAAATCATATTGTAATTTGCAAAGAAAAGAGACTCCACTATGGGAATCTCTTTTCTGAACAATTATTCTTCATCATCGGATAAATCGCTGTGGTCTTCCATTATTTTTTTGAATAAGGAGCTCAGATCAACTTTTCGGATTTCAACATCAATCTTATCCGGATCAATACCTGTTTTCTCTGAAATCTTATCCTTTAAATGAGAAATTGCTGACTCAAGTGCTTTTTCAGGAGAGAATGATGTTTCTGATTCATTGCATTCATCATCCTCATCACTGGCTTTTTTGTCGGATGGCTTGTTGGATTCAAATTCAGTAGCATCTTCGCGCACACGTTCTTCGATTTCCATTAAATCTTCTTTTGGCAGGTCACAAGCATACTTTCCGTCGGCTCCGAGAACATACACTTTTCCAATCCTTTTGAAATGGTATGTGCCGTCCGGGTTCTGCTTGATCAGAATTTTTACACTGATATTGCCGTATACAACAATATAAATATTGTTGGCCTCTAATTTGCTTTCAATCGAACAGTATTTGCCTTTTAACTGATCAAGAGGGGACTGATCTGTTGGATTGCTGTTCAGATCAAGCAGGTGTGTAAGAAGATTCTCAAGGTTTTCTTTTGCAAATTCCAGCTTCGAAGTGTTGTCATCCGCCTTAGAAAGAGCAGGATTATTTGATTCCTTCTCTTTATCCATTTCTGCTTTTGCAAGTTTGTAAGCTTCATCTAATTCTGATGCTGAAAGAGAATCAATATGTCTGCATTCTTTGCTAAATACATTAGCAGTGGAATCAGGGAATGTATAAGATTCTAATACATTAACAGTGGGATCAGGGTATGTATAAAATTTATATCCTGATGCATTTCGTCCAACACAAATGTCGAATTTAACATTCAAATACGATACGTTATAAACGGAGTCATCATATACCGCTGCAGTTGAAAAATAGTCTGCCATAACATCGGGAATATCATCCTGATTTTCGCAGTGCATCTTATCAATAATAGTTAAAGCTTCTGCAAATGCATGAATTGCTTTATAATGTCTCACACTTCTTGGAGTTAAAAAGTATTGTCGCTGCATAAGTTTATTGAAAAAATTTGTAGACTCTGCAACCTCTTCTTTGTCAAGACGTTCATGGAAAAGACCTGCAATAACATCTGCTGCAAAAGATAAGATGTCTTTTCTTGCATCCTGTGCAGCATAATCCTCTTCCACGTATCCATCCACATAAGCAGCCTTCAGTTCTTTCTTTAATGATTCGATTTTGTTGTTCATTTCGTTTCCTCCTATAAATTGGTTTTTATTTTTACAAAAGGAATATGGTGGAAAAATAAAATAAAATTTATACAAAAAGAAGCCCTGAAAATCAGGACTTCTCTTTTCTTAAATGAAATCGCGAATGCTCATACCGGGTGCATCCCATGGATTGGACGGACCGTAATCACCGTAGGTGCAGCTTGTTGTTTGTGGAGACTCATCGGATCCGCTGTAATCGAAATCGTCATCTTCCTCTCCAATATCAACATCAAGGACACAATCTTCTGGTATGTGTTCCTCTTTGCAAAATGCAGCCCAACACTCCTGTAGTTCCGCAATATCGGCAACATCGAACTGAGTTTCGTCTTCTCTTCCATGATTCATGAAGCAAATATCGATTGGAATATATTTTGCGCCTGAATTGTACTTATTGAATACGATTTGATCCTCTAACTGTCTTTCTTTCATTTTTTCACTTAATTTCATATGGTTTTCCTCCTGTTATAAAAAGATTTCATTGTAAATATGAAAAAATAAATGAATTGAAATTTCGCAACGGTTTCATATTTTATACGAAATTTAAAATATAGGAGGAAAAAAACATGGCAACTACACAAGATTTGAGAGAGTTTGTTAATGAGATTAAGGAAAAGGACGATTTCGAATTTTCAGTTCATTCAAGATTTACATCGCAGGATAAACAACACATTATATGTATCCATCGTGGAAAAGCAAAGTATGTATATCACGTCCCAGTTTACGGAGAATTCGGAGATCTGTCGAATAATGGGAAACTGGTATTGTTTGCAATTTATGCGGAGGATATTTTGTATTTGTTTGGAAGATACGAACTTCCGTGGTTTATGGAAATATCAGAATTTCCGGACAATGTAATTTTGTGGGATGATTATAGGGAGAAAATGGAAAAAGAAATAATAGATTCCATTGTCGTTCCGTTTTTCAAGAATCTTCCAGAGACAAAATTAACAGCAAAGGAAAAAATACAATGTCAAAGGTCAGCAAAAAAAGAAATTATTTTTTATAAACCGGATACTTCAAATGAATTGTACGAAGGGATCGTAAAATTGCGCGATCAGGATCTTGCAGATTTAATTTCCGGTGATATGCGATATATAAATGAATTGAAGAAACAGCTGAAACACGATAAAAATATCTATGCGGTCAGAAAAACATATCGAAAATACATTGATTTTATCAAAAAAGACCTGGATTTCTTAGAAAAGGATGAATTAAATCTCATACAGGCGATCAATACAATTTCTACCAGGGAAAAGGAAGCAACGCTGACCGTGGCTTTTGGACAGGAATTGGTAACAGAAGGCACAAGCGCATGGAAACAGATTGGAGAAACCAAAATCAGTTCTTATGCGTTGAGGCAAATCATTTTCGATGACAGATCAATTAACGAATATGATTTTGTTTCAGCCAAAGCGGGGAAAAATTTCCTCGATCATCTCAAAAGGCAAACCGGAAAGAATAAAATTACTTTTGGCGATATAATGAAAATTACATATCGGCGCAAAGTGATTTTTGAAAAGTAGTTAGATGAAAGATGTCTGTTGAATGCAGGCATCTTTTATTTTGTTTGGTGATATCTTTCATATTATACCTGAAATTTAAAACACAGGAGGAAACAAATATGAAAACATTACAGGAACAATTCTACGAAAACGCTTTACAAGGAAAAGAATTCACTCTTGCTGTAGAAAATGGAGAAACACTTCACTATGTTTCAACACAAAATAGGGATCTGACATTGTATTATGAGTACAGAGAAAGAGATAGAAATGCATCATATTGGACTGCATTATATGATGTGAAGAACATTTCATTGATTGCTATAGTAGTTGGCGATCGGGTGTTAATTGTTGATCGTTACAGAGATCCGATCTTATTTGAAGAAAAAGCTTATCCGGATAATATGTACGACATCGATACTTATAAGGAAGAAATCGAGAAAAAGATCCAGGAAATTCTTAAAATGGAATACGAAGAACTTCCAGTTGAAGTAATTGATGAAGATTCCGAGATTTATGATTCGATTCACCAGGAGGCAAGAAAATGTGTGTTTTCTGGAAAGGAATATACAGAAGAAACATTATCAGTGAACTTTTCAGTGGATTTAGATTACGATGATCTTTTTTCAATTGCAAAAGGAAATCTGACGATTGATGAAAAAGCTAATGAATTGTTTGAGAAAGATAAATATCTGTATCGTGCACAAAAGATGAAAAATCAGACGATTGAAAAACTAATTGCATCCGATACTTTACTTGATGATCATGAGAGGCAGATATTATCTCTCAAAGAAAAAGTTCTTTCTTTGGATTCCTATGTTTCAGTAACGTTTGAGCAGCTGGGAAATACAGGAACTGGACAAGTGAAGCTACAGACTCTTATTAATCAGGTTGAGTCGGGAAAAAATTTTGACTATTTTGATTTCGTGTCTAATGCAAAGGGAAAAGAACTATTATTCAGTGAACTGAAGTGTCATCTATATGGTGCAAAACCTAATTGGAGAGATATTTCAGAAATCAAGTATCGTGGAAAAGTGATTTATCAAAGATAGTCTGTAATGAAATGGGAAAAGGTGTCCGCATGGATGCCTTTTTTCGTGTCCGCTGCTCTTTCATCCTCGGTAATTCAATTACCGAGTAGTTCACAAAAGAGATAGCAAATGCTACCTCTTTTTCTTTTTGGAAAATTAACATCCGATATCTGTTAATACCCAATCTTCCTCCGAAAATAGATGATCTTTCAGGAAGTCTTGAAATGGTGTATAGATTTTCGCAGCATCCATCACAATTTTCTGTAATGTGAAGTCGTCCCAATCAGCTAATACATCGACAGGTGTAATTCTCAGCTTCATGCCGGTAGGAACGCCATCGGCTACACAATGGAGATCACGGACACATGCAAGATCCAATGGATAAGCATGATTACAATCATCTGCTTCAGAGATACTATCAACCATTCCATCCCAGGCAGAACATCCTCCATTTTCATAATGCACACAGTCTTCGCAGGTGAATGCACGGATGCAAAGATTTTCGTCATAATCAGAAGTACAGTTACATTCATTGTTGAGAACGAGATTGATATTCATTCTTTTCGCAAGATCTTTCACTTTTTCTTTGAATGTTTCGTAATCTTCCTCATTATTTGCTGCTATACTCACTTTTACAATATAATTTTCCATATTTGTTTCCTCCTATTTTATGGTTTTCACTTGTAATATGGAGAAAAACAAAAAAGTGGATTCAAAAAAAGAGACAACACTGAAGCCATCTCTTTTCCGACAAAATCAATCAGTTGTGTTAACACTATCGCACACAGCTTTCAGACAGCAATACTTCTGGTAAATACGCTCTTTCTGAGCCACGGCTTTTTGCAAATCAGAAGTGACATTTTTCTTATATGCCTGCCTTAAAACATCGGGCCAATTTTCACACAGAAGCTGCAATTCAGCATCCATTTTTGGATTAGCACTCTCTCCAGCAAAAGCACCGTCCGCATACAGAACATCAGATGAAGGAATGCCTCCCCATGACCATGAGATTTGCTTTTTAATGGCTTTTTTATACTCCCCCTCATCAGATAATAAAATATATGCTTTAAAGTGAAGTCCATTTTCCTGACCGACACAAACAGTTAGACGGGTAGTGTCCGGATATTTTGGGTTTGAGAACTCTTTAAGAACATGCATATCTTCATGAATCATGTCTTTTATTTGTGGCAGTGTGAGATCATATTCTTTTCTTATGTTTTCTGTTTCCTTGTTAATCTGAGTGACAAGATTTTCTGCTTCCTTTGCATAATCTCTTACAACTTCCAGACTTGCTTTAAGATTTTTGATTTCGTTTTTCATATTTTATTTTCCTCCTATGTTTTATGATTTCATTGGAAATATGGAACAGGAGAAAGGTTCTGATTATAAAAAAGAGACAGCATAAAGCCATCTCTTCTTTGAATGATCCACAATTTACTTTTTCCTCAAAAAATCTTTCGTATTTGTGCAATACTCCTCTGCCTGTTCAAGTGTAAGCCGGTCTTCCAGACATCTTTTGTCCGGCGTCCAAACGGAATACTGATAGACATCAGAATATCTGATGGTCAGGTTGTTGATCTGCCGAATTCTTTTCATTTTTCCTCCTCCTAATATCCGATACGAATTTTAAGTGGTTCGTTTTTATCAAGTGCGCTTACTACATCTTTTTCGGTGAGTAGCGGCGTCCATTCGTAGCGGTAATGTTGGCTTTTGAATAAGTGCGTCTGTACATATTCTTGGAATTCATGCATTGTCATTTTGACAGGTTCATTATTGATGTAGACAACCACCCCATCGTATCTTTTGAACGTTACAGGTTCTTTGCTGTCGACAAGTTCTTCGAAAGATATTGCTTTCTTCTGCATACGGAGCAGGTGTTGGGCATAGTCATAAAAAGTGCAGTATCTGGAACGAATCTTCAAATCAAAATTCTCCGATTCCTTCATTGGTTTACTGTCATCCATAAAATGATCAACCATCTCTGCAAATTCTTCTTTCGTATAAATTTTGCCATTCCATTCGTCATTTCTTCGTCCTTCCGTATCATTATTGCATCCGCTGCGATTGAGATGAAGAATCCTTCCGTCTGATAAATTAACAATTTTTGTTTTGAAAATAATTGGGTATCCCATGTTTGTTTCCTCCTATGTTTTATAATTTCATTGGAAATATGGAATATGGGAAAAAATTTGATTGTTTGCGTTGCGATGGAAGCTCCGCCTATAAGCGTTTCAGTGCTTTATGTGAGAGGCTCAGTAACAAAAAAAGACAGCATCAATTCATCAGTTGAGTTTTCTCATCACTGAATTGAGTTTTCTTATCATAAAAAAAAGAGACACCATTATAAGGCGTCTCTTTCATTAATGTTAAAACTCAATCAGCAGATCTTCACCAATATAATCACACATATATCCCTGTGATTCCAAATATTCACATGCCTGATTTACAACATCGTCCGTTGACCATTCTCCGGCATTTGAATCAATATATTCGTGAATCGTGTGTTTTAATGCATCGACAAGCTCAGTTGATAGCGGATTTTTCCCTTCAATCTGAATAAGCATTTCAACGTTGGTTCCACATCCATCTACATTCTTATCTACAAATTTAATAATTTGTTTCATTGTAACATCCTCCTTATTCATCCAAATCCTCAACAACTTTTGGTTCATCAAAATCAGACCAATCAAAATCTGAGTCCTGAAGATTCTTTGCCTTTTCGATAGCTTCTTCATCTGTTTTTGCATCAAGGTCGATGAATCCATATTTTATGACCATAACTCTTTTCATTGTAATCTTCTCCTTAGTAATTGAACAAATATTCTTCTGCATATTCCGTACCGAATCTTTTGTACATCCATTTTCTGAAACGTGGGTTCATATTACCGGAATGATAATATGCTTTGACATGAAAATCATCAATACTATAATCTTCGTCAATCAAGCACATTCCGTCTTCATCTGCGTAGTCAGGATCCTCTTCCGGTATACGGATATGACCTTCTAATGCGATGCCAAATTCACAACGAGTGATTGTAAGGTCTACAAACTTATCCTTTTCGCACATAAACGATTTATAAATTTCAGTCAGTTCTTCATCAGTAAGCTGCGATGCAAATTTAAGTTCACTCATCCTCAAACCTCCTAAAGCAAATCAAGTTCTTTGTCATCATCAATAAGAACGTAATATTCCTCTTTGTTTGGACCAATATATCCACGCGAAAGCTCGGCCCATTCGGTAATATCAAGAGTTGCCTTTGCAAGTTTGAAATCTTCTGCACTTACCATATAGGCTGTGTTTAAACGGATTGTTTTGCCATCATAGCGCTTTACCTCGATGATCTTATTTGTCGGAATCTCATCTAGCCGGTAGACATATTCATACCATGATGCTCCGCCTAGTCCGCCACCACAGGCCATTCGTACCCTGGTAATCAAAGTATATTCCGGAAAGCATTTCCATGTGGACGGTGTCGTTGGTTTCCGTAATTTTGCGTCTTCTACATACTCAAACTGTTTCATTTGATGTTCCTCCTCTTTTGTATTACATAATTTCTGCATCTGCGCCTAATGATTCCATAATATCAATTGCTTCGTCCGTATCATCTTCTGCGATCATGTAACGATCGTACCCGTCCATATCATAATCGATATATTCCGCATCAAGTGCATTTGTAATATTCTCATACAGTTCTTTACATCCATTGCTGACATAAATTCTTGTCATTTGTAATATCCTCCTTCAATACAACTACCAATCCAAATCGTCATCCACTTTCCACCATTTAATAACAAGTGGTTCGTCTGTGACCAGATTGACATATTTCCGAAGAAGCTCATCAAAATCAGCTTCATCCATGTCTTTCAGTGAACTTACAAAATCCCATGGCGCTCCGGCACTCACACCGATAAATGTCCCGTCCGGATCATCGATATCAAGAATAATATCCTCCTTGAACTCAATGTAATCTTTCAGAAATGCACCAATTCCAAAATACCCCTCGTTCTCGTATTTTGAGAACCAGTCTTCCATGTTTGAATTGGATAAATCTCCATCCAGGTCTTCAACGAATTCTTCATAAAGATCTGCATTAAATTCTTTCAGCATTTCTTTTACAGAATCCCATTTGATTTCTTTGATGTTACTTGAACAAATTCCATACATTAACATTATTGTTTCCTCCTATTTTTTTATTTCGATAATAAGATGAAATATCATAAAAAAAAGAATTAAAAAAGACCGCATAAAGCGATCTTTTTTGTGAAAACATTTTTGGATTATTTTGTTGCAAATTTGCGATAATGATAAATGCGGTCAAGCTCATTTGCCAAAGAGCCATCCGTCACATATACATCATCCGTGTCATCTACCCATTCACCATTTCGGGCAGTACTGATACTGACAATATTGTAGGAATCCTTATCTTTAGATGCATCATATTCTTCGTCCTTATAAATATGCAGAACAAGATCGCAATCTTCACCAAACTCGAATACCTCCAGTTTTTCATCAGCAGCAAGATCATTGCAGTAATCGATGATAGTTTCGATACTTGGGCGGACAAGCTGATAGATACCAGAAGTTCCATCAGGCTTTCCATTGTCAGAGAAATTTTCTGTTTTAAGATTTTCTACAATCGTGTCGATTTTTTCTCTTAAACCGTACAAAGCAAAATCTACTTCGTACTCAATCTCTGAACAGTCCCTGCTCACAAAGCAAGGCAACAAACCTTTCATTTCTTTGGCAAATCGATCATAGGCTTCATTCCTTTCCACCTTCATCAATTCGTCTACGGTCGCTACACCAGCCGAGCAAACATAATTTCCTTCCGAAACTGTGCAGATCATGGATTCGTCATTATCATCGCTCAGATCAATGCCGTACAAAACAACACCTTCCGGATTAGTTTCCGTTTTCATTTCAGGATCTTTTTCGATTGTACGTACTAACATTGTATGTTCTACATAGTCATGCAAGTATTCATCGTAACAAATCACTTTCTCTCCAACTTTTGCAGTTCCAATAGATCCGGCAGCAGGAGTCGTATAGGTTTCTGCGTTTACAATTGGCTCTTTTTCAACGCTGGCAATCAATTCTGTTATTAATTTCTCAGCACGATGCTGAAAGTGTTTGTAGTTTGTAGCAGTTACAATTTCTTTGATATCTTCGATCCAGTCACAATGAAGATGATCTTCATTTGACCGGTATACATTAAGGGAAATTCCTCTCCTGCCGTATGATGAAACGGTTTCCCATTGTACATCCACAATAAAAATTTTCTTGCCGCGTGTGACAATAATGCTCCCATAAATATCCGGACTTTTCTCAGCATTTAATTGCTCCAAATCCTCTTTTATAAAATATTCCCAATCAAATTTCAATGTTTCGTTTTCCATATCTTTTTCCTCCTATGATTATAATTTCATAGGAAATATGAAAAAATTGAGGCAAAGAAATTTAAAGAAAAAGAGACAGCTTAAAGCCATCTCTTCTTTCTGATAGTTAAATTGTTTGCAATGCGGAAGTTAAGTATTCCCGAACTTGTTCAACCGTGCAAGAAAGCTTCTGCGCTATTTTTTCGTCGGACCATCCGACTTCATGAAACGCTAAAATCTTACCCTTTAGTATGCCCTTTTCCTGTCCTTCAGAGAATCCGCGTTCTTCTACTTTGTCAAGAACATCCCTCATGTTTGTCATAGTCTTACCTCCTTCTTGTATGCAAGACTCAGCTACTTGTTTGTAGCGATTATCATTGGTGAATACTGAAAGAAACTTCAGTACTTCGTCAACGTGCTTGATTGTTTTCGGCGATGGAATATATTGTTTGTCTCTGCGGCGCTGTACAAAGAAATCGGCTACGATACCAAAATCACTTTTGAACATCTGTATTTGTTCATCGGATAGATAAGCGATTTCGAAAACATGAATCTTGTAGTCATTTACATACGGATTCCATTTCTCATTAACCTTAATCCTTTCCTTCAAACTTAAGTTCTCATTCCAGTGTTCCTCACCGAAATACAAGATGATCGTCGCTACAGCATATCGGTCTTTCTCATCACCATTCAGCAACTGTGACCGGTATGCAGCACCATCGTAGTTAAAACATCGAAGTGGCATATCTGGTTCAATCCTAGTCTGATGTTCCAGACCTGCCAGGACCACCTTGATGTTTTCGCTTACAATCAGCTTACTGACATCCCGTTCCTGTTCATGCAGTTTCCCATCATCTGCCTTGTACTGGCTTCGAAGTTTTGTGTCCTGTAGATGATCCGGATCCACCACTTCTTCTCCGTTAAAAAGAAGTACGTTCAGGATATCTGCAAACACGTCATTGTAGTCCGCCAGTAGTTTTTCTGAGATATCTTTCTGCCCCATACGTTTCCTCCTTCGTTTCGATTTGAAGTCAGAAACAGAAGAAAGTTATCTTATGACATAAGTATAGCATACTTACAAAATACTGTCATTGGATATTTCCTCCTGTTGTCCTAATTTCACAGGAAATATGGGATATAAGAAAGATTCCAATTATAAAAAAGAGACAGCCTAAAGCCATCTCTTTTCCAACATTACTCTTTCGCTTTCGCGTACATGATAAGTCCAGGGATTACATATCCGAGATCAAGATAAGTATATTCTCCTGTCTTGTCAAATTCTTCCTGCTGTTTTTTATCAGGAATATATGCTCCAAGGAGCCGGAATACATCTCCAGATGTTCCATTGTGATCCAGAATCCGGTGTAAGGTATCTTCCAGAAATCCTCCAATATCATCGGTTGTTTTGTCTGCAATGCAATGATAGGTGACATAAGGATTTCCTGTATGGGAGAATTCCATGACATACTCATCTTCATCATCTGAAAGCAGCTCTCTCATCTCAAGCTCATAGGAATCCGATACTTCATCTGCAATGGTGCTTTCCCAATCCAAATTATTGAAATGGTCTGCATCAAGAAGTTTTTCCTGTAATTCTTCTACCATTTCTCCATGTTTTTCATGATTTTTACGGCTATCCAAAAGAGTTTCCGCTTCCTGCTTACAGAAATATCTTAGTGGATCTTCAGTAATTTCCTGAATATTCTCAATAGACTTTTGGAAAGTAGGATGCATCTGCTTCAGGTACTCAAGCATTGTAACTGGTTTTACAACTTTATTTTCATAAGGATTGTCGGTTTCCGGTAATCCGGAATGTCTGATTTCAACAGGTTCTTCTATATGCTCCTGATCCTGAAAAACGGTTGTTTCCAATGCATTATTTCCGGAATTAAATTCTGTTGCTACAAGTGGATATAAATTAGCATCAGAATCTTGCAAGTATACAGAAATACCCCCGGCAGTAGAAAATGAATTTCCTGTAACCTCAACCGTAAGTACTCCAATTGGTGTGTTTACACATAATGTTTCCATGTTATTTTCCTCCTATATTTAAAAATTTCGCTTTAAATATGGTGGAAACTGAAAAATAACATTCGTTTTTGGAACCTGGTTCCAAAAATGGTACAAATTTCAAAAAATTCGATACAGATGGACTAATATACACATTAGTCCAAAATTTTCCCGAAAATTAGACTACCTATTGATAGGCGCAAAAAATGTGCCTCATTTCTGAGACACACTTCTTAAGTATGGACTAGGGTTAACAGATTTGTTTCCGCTCTGTTCGTAAGTGCAGAGATAAAGATACTGTTTTGCCCTTGTCATTGCGACATAGAATAAACGTCGTTCTTCTTCGAAATCGGCATCTGTTTTTTCCTTCTTGAATGGACAGATTCCTTCCACACAGTCAATGATAAAAACATGTTTCCATTCCAATCCTTTTGAACTGTGCATTGTTGATAAAGTGATGCCAGTCTTATTTTTACTTGCTTCTTTTAATGTCCGTTTGTAGCGATTGATATAAACGCCCCAGGAAGACCAGCTGTTATGCTCTTTCGCATCTTCCTTATACTTTTCATAGATGGAATTCAGATCGCAGACATCCATGTTACGAAATTCAGCATATTCCTTCAAATACGTTCTGTAAGACATTACTCTAAGAAGCAAGGATAAGAAAGTTTCCGGATCCTTATCTCTTAATCGGTCAAGCCCATAGAAGAAATCTTCTATTTCATCCAGCGCATTGTTTGTTTTCCAAGCAGGGACACCTGTTTTAAAAGCTGCAGAACGCATTTTCTTTTTATCAAGTCCAGCTTTGAAATATGCAGGATCCAATAAATACCGGTTTGGATGATTGAGCACACGCGCGATATCCTTTCTTACATTTTGGGACTTGTCGTTTGCAAGAGCATAGAATGCCTGAATATCATAGAACATCCAGTGTTCATATCGATTACTGATTTTTTCGTTAGAATGAAATGGAATATTCGCCATCAGTAATGAATCGGCAACCGCTTCTGCCTGAGAATTTGTCCGATAAAGAACAGCAATATCCTCCGGTTTTTCACCTGATTTAAGCAGTTCTTTGATTTTCATGGTTATTTTGGATATTTCGTATTCTCTGGTTGGCGTAGGCATGTATTCAATCTGTCCGGCTTCTGATTTAAAAGCAAGAAATTCCTTGTCAAATCTGCTTTTATTGAGTTTGATCAGATTGTCAGCAGAATGGATAATTTCCTTACTTGACCGATAATTGGTACTTAACCGGATCATGACTGCATCCGGATAATCCTTTTTAAAGTTCAACATAACCTGTGGCCTTGCTCCACGAAAGCCGTAAATGGACTGATCATCATCTCCTACAACGGTCAAATTTCCGCTTTCTCCGGCAAGCAGATAAATAATATCCCTCTGCAGATAGTTCGTATCCTGGTATTCATCTACCTGAATATACCGATATTTGTTACGAAGCCACTGTAAACAATTTTTATTATCCTTCATTGTCTGATAAGCCTGAATCAGCATATCATCAAAATCAACCACCTTCAGATCATTTTTGTACTCCTCGTAACCTGTGAAAAGGTCTTCAAAAAGTGTTTTGTCATTGCAACAGATAGGATTGTAATCATCTAACGGGATCTGGTTATTCTTGATTACAGAAATTTCTGTTAAGATACTGTTGATAAATTCTTCCTTATCATTTACCTGCTTATTGCCACGAAGTTTTTTATAGAAATAATCTCGCGCATCGGTTAGGATATCTTCATTCGAATATCCTGCAAATTTGCGTAAAATCGCGAAACATAAGCTGTGAATAGTTGAAAAAGTCACATTATCTTTTCCGTAAGACTTTTGATAACGTTCCCGCATTTCCTTTGCTGCAGCATTGCTGAATGTGACCATCAATATTGATTCTGACGGGATATTGCAATCAGCGACCATGTGATGAATCCGGCGTACAAGTGTTGTTGTTTTACCGCTTCCGGGGCACGCAATAACAATCAACTGTCCTTCGGTCGTGTTGATAACAGCTTCCTGTCCTTCGTTTTTCTTAATGTCCATTATATTTCTTCCTCCTATTATATATAATTTCGTGAGAAATATGAAATTTCAAAGAAATATATGTTTGTGAAAAGTGATTACTCTGCTGAGACTGTCATGGATTTTGCATTGTGGGTTAACCGTGAGCGCCTGACATGGATCGCTTTCACAGAATGATGAATTCGTTTGGACAATTCGCTATCCGGAATCTTGTGTTCAAGTACCATTCTGTCTTCTTCGATAGTCCACCTTTGCGGTGGATAAATTGCTGTTTTGGCATAATATTTCTTTCTCTGGCGATCGCATGTTTTTCGCCAAAGAGAAAGGTCACGATACCCTTCTTTTCGATTCACAATAAAACCTCCTTGTATACGCATATTGCCAGTATACAAGGAGTATGAAATCTTATATTTTTACAGAAGAAAAACAGGACGTACTGTGCGTCCTATTACTTATTAGATACTCGAAATTTTGTGGTTTGTGCTACTCCGTCCGGTGTCTGTCTCAAATTCTTTTCTTAATTCTTGACGTCGTTGTGCACTTTTCCGACGATAGGTTTTATATGACACATCATATTTCAGAAAAAGCCATGATGAAAGGGTCGCTGCTTTTCGGTAATCAGGATTAGGGCCTTTACTTCTTGTCATTTTGGATGGGCCAAAATGGAAATCATCTTTATGGAAAATATTAAGAAAGTGTTGATCTGTATGTACGCGGCTCATGATTCTCCTTTCCATGGACAGCTACATATTTTCCGTCCAAAATATTTTTGTTCCAACATGTATCCAAATAAGAATCCGTATACTCGATTTGGTACGAATCATAGCGAAATACTTCTTTAATTCTGTTGTTAATTAGCAAAAGATATACTTCCTCGCCTTCGAAAAACAGATTAGTTTCGTCATGGGTAACATAGGTATCGAATCGATTAGCAAAACAGATTGTTTCTGTATATTTTTTTTCCTGTCCAGAACCGGATATCCGTATATCAGTTGAAATAATTTCCGTTTTTTGCAATTGGAAATTACCAGAAATTATTTTTTTTCGTACACCGAAAAACATAACTAACCATCCGACAGCGCAAACGATAGTTGCGGATATTATCCAAGGCTGCAAGTTTGTATTTTTGGTTCCGCAAATCATAAAGAAAAAGCATAATCCCCAAAAGACAGCATGCGCAAATAAAGAGTTACTCACTACCGGCAGTAACATTTTCCTGTATATTATTGTATTAGATGAAGAAGATTTTTCTTTCTGATAATACAAAAGCAAAAGATCACGATATAAAATATCCGTATTGACATGCTGATATTTTGGATTATTTGCTACTACGCCCAACACAAATTGTCGTAGCATTTTTGTTCCGTCCCATGGAGGAAGGAAATTATTTTCTTCCTGTTTTCTTTTGAATTCGTTGTAAATGGTAAATTTTATTTTTTCAATTTCTTTTTCTGCTTTCGGCATAATAATCCACCTGCCTTATCCAATAATTTCTCTCCAGTCCGAGTCTTTTCCATAAATGTCGGCATAAGAGAAGAAAAGGACGAGATCCTTCAAGTAGATGATAATTTCATCATCCGCTTTATAAAAACAATGCAGATTTTCAATCGTTTCAGTGATGTTGCGTACCATCATCAACCATGAATCATAAATACTCTTGGACTTTTTGTGGTATGTATTTGATGAAATCTCGCCAATAAATTCCTTACGGTCAGGAATGTATATCGAGTAACCAAATATTACATTGTTTGGTTTTCGAACGACAAGGTTCTGGAAAACCCATAACGCTTCTTCTACTCCTGTCGTTTCTACTTTGACAATTTCTAATTTTTTGCAAATATCCTGCAGCTTATAAACCGTATTTTCGAATTCAGTGAAATTATTGTAGCCTATTTTTTTCGCCATTTGGGAGTAGGTGAACGATAGGCAGATTTCCATTTTCTGCAATGGGATCCCTTCTTTCTGTATGTTATTTACGAATGCAATTGTACGAAATTTCCTGGTCAACTAATACTTTCCGGATGCAATCTTTTACCGGAAGTCCACGCATATACCAGCGCATTGCTGTAAGAGCCTCTTTTTCTTCCGGGAAGTAAGATGATAGGATTTCCCACAACTGATCTGCGTTGCTTAAATATTCCGACATCGCTTTTCGTGTTTTGCGGGACCAGTAATCAATCCCACCGGTCTTGATTGCAGCGTATGTCTTGAATGTTATTCTGGGTGATTTTGCAAATGTAAGAATGGCTTTTGCACAATCCGGATTGACCTGGTAATCTTCTGCATACTGACTGACAGAAGTTATGGAAAGTTTTTGGTCAATGAAATCAGGTGGAATTTCAATGAGAACGCCCATTGCTCCTCCAGGATTGGTTTTCTCTGTCTTTTTAGCTACGGGTTGTCCTGCATATCCCTTATCGATTTTTAAATTTGATCCATTCATCGCCTCCGTGCATAAGGCATCGCACATTTCATTGTATTGATCTCCGTTGTGTCCACGTACCCATTCCCATGTAATATGTTTTCCTTTTGCAGCAGCGCTTATCTTTGCCCATAAATCTTTGTTTTTCTTTTTGGAAAATTGTCCATTCATGGTTTTGATCACGTAAGTGGAATCAGAATATACTGTTAAGTTTTTGCATCTACTGCATTTAGTGCCAGTATAATTGCCTGCATTTCCATTCGGTTGTTTGTCGTGCTAACATACCCTTCGGATAGCGTTTTGTACTCTCCTGTTTCGGTATTGATGATGACAGCTGCGCAGCCACCCGGTCCTCCCGGATTAATTGCACAGCCACCATCTGTATATATTATGTAGTTGCTTTTCTTTTTGCTCATAATCAAATTCTCCTTTGAGAAATACAACGAATTACATTTTGTATTGTAGCAAAATGAGAAAAAGTTATATTTTTACAGAAGAAATATTAAGTCCAGGCTGCAAATTTATGGACCGGGGTTTGGCAATTTGCCGGAATATACCATCTTCGTCTTTCACGGTCCCACCGAGCGCCCAATTGTTTTGCGGCATCTTTTTGTTCATACGGAACATGAAGGTAAATGTTTTCATGAGTAAATGTTTCTGCAACAGGCGTGTTGATCATCTTTTTGACCATTTCCATGTCAATCTGTTGTTTCCACTGATATTTATTTCTTTCTTCCCAAATCTTAAGTGCCTGAGAATAATCAGATTCGGCTTTTTCGCAAGAACACTCATTAACAGAAGCGTAATGATTTAAAACTTCCTCTAAATCATAATCACTGTAAGAGTATGAGCCATGTTCGCAATAATCAGCATTAAAAACTCTGAAACAGTCCTCACATACTCCGCCCACTTTTCTCAACCATTGGATATGATTTTTGTCGTCATAGTCCCAAAACTCCTGTACATACATGGCAAGAGCTTTTTGACCACAAATGCTGCATTTCTCTTGAGAATCGATATTGTTTTGCAAACTATCCCATTCCGTATAATTTAAGGCAAACTGAAGGCCTTTTTCTCTAAGCGAACGTGGAACAAAAGCAAAAGAAAGGGATTCTTCCGGAAGGATTGGAAGCCGTCCAGGTTGCATAGCATCCATGCTATGATCCAAAAAATGTGCAACATTTCCTGTGATGGTCTTTCCATAGATAGATAGTGTGATTGGCGCAATGATGTGCAAAAATTCTTTTGCTCTTGTAATTGCAACATAAAAACACCGAAGTTCTTCCAGATAATCTTTATCATTATGCGGATCATGATCATACTTGGCATATTTTGGGAAAGCACCATCTGTACATTGAATCATAAAGACATGTTTCCATTCCATGCCTTTTGCCGAGTGAATGGTGGAAATGGTAAGCATCTCTCCGTCATCATCTGTCTGTTTATTTGCGTCCAATACGATATCGTCCAAAAAATCAATGATTTTGCCATAAGATAAAACCATATCCCGTAATACAGACAGGGTTTCTACATCGCTTTTTAATTTATCTGCTTCGGCAAGCTTTTTGTCGGCATCTTTTGTATTCAAATGATCGATTTTATACTGACGGATATCAATATAAAAGGAATATAAGATTTCAAACTGATTTCCGATTTCAGTTTCATTTCTTGCACTTAATACAGTTTCAATCAGTTTTTCGAGGTATTTATAAAAATCTCGGTTCCTGTATTTATCAATCGTCTGTAAGAATATTCCTTCATTCATTAGAGCTGAAACGATATTGTTTGCGTAAATGGATCCGATACGTGGGAGCAAATCCAAGATGCGGTAAAAAGCGAGTTCATCCTTATCATTTGTCAGTGCGCGCATAAGGGCAAGCATATCAGAATACATACATATTCCATAAACTTAAGGCCACCGAGTTTTCTGTATGGAATACAGTGGCGATTCAATTCGTTCTCAATCTGGAACGAAGACATGGAATTCCGTTCCAAAATAGCTATCTGGCTCAGAGGTTCATTTTCGATTCGTAATTTTTCAATATGTTTGATTATATATTCTGTCTCTCCATCTACATTTGCTGGTTTATATAAATAAGGTTTTTCCCCGTGCTTATTATTTGCATACATTATCTTTTTACAACCGAATTTTGCATATGCGCCCATCATGTTATTTGCAACTGTAAGGATTTCTTCGGTGGATCGATAATTGATATTCACCATAACTGTTTTACATTCTTCCGAAAAACGTTCCGGAAAGTGAAGAATATTGTTAATATCACTTCCTCGAAAAGCATAAATAGACTGGTAATCATCTCCGACAATCGCCAGATTTTTGTACTTATCTGCAATTAGAAAAAGGATTTTCTCCTGCAGCGCATTGGTATCCTGATATTCATCAACCATGATATACCGGTATGTATCACTGATCTGGTTTCTGATAGTATCGTTATGCAACATATGAAGAGTATTTACCAGAAGATCGTCATAATCCATCATATTCTTTTGTCTTTTATACTCCTGGTATTCTTGGATCAGCGTCTGAATATGAGGAGTCTGAACAATATAGTCTTTATAAAAAATTTCGATAGTATCTTCAACTGGTAACATCATATTCTGTGATTTTGAATAGATATCTACAATTTTCTTTGGGACTGGGAATTTCCGAATCTTTTCATAAAAAGGGCGTTGCGATTTCACCAGTTTTACCGCATCTGCTGCTTCTGCCGGAGTTAAGATCGTAAAATTACTTTCGATTCCTATGAATTTTCCATATTGGCGCAATAGCTTCGCACAAAATGAATGATATGTACAGGCAGTAATGTTTGCACATTTAGGGTTTGCCATTGCCGAAGCTCGTTCCACCATATTTTTGGCTGCATTATTTGTAAACGTCAGTAGTAGTATCTGTTCCGGCGAAATTCCACAATCAATCATATAAGCTACTCGACTAATCAGAGTATGTGTTTTCCCGCTACCAGCTCCGGCGAGAATCCTTACCGGTCCTTGGATCGTTGTTGCTGCCTCATACTGTCCTTTATTTAATTGATTTAAGTAATTATGTGTTTGCATTAATTATCCCTTTCTTTGATTTGGCGTATTCTTTTCGATACATTGCACGGGCAAATCTCTTTTCATCCAAAAGCCGTATATTGTAAACATAAAAAGGTTCATTACTTCCTTTTTTTAAGAATGCACTTCCGGATACTTCGGCTGCTTTTGTGGAATAATAAAAAGAAATTGCAGCATCGCGGCATTCGTTATACGGAGATATCAGGCAAACATTTTCAATCCGGTTTCCTGCCACAGTAGATAATGTGTATACTAAATTCTGGATGAAAGTTAAAACAACGCCCTTAAAGTATGATTTAGGCAGACAATGCCATGGTACATTTACGGCGACAAAATCATTGCCCTTTACATAATTGACCGCAAATACTGCCAAAATCTTATCATCGATCAGCTTTCGAACTGAGTAAAATGCAATCGGTTGATCCTCTGGACAAACAATATTATCGCGAAGCTCCTGTCGTATAAGCCGTAAATTAAGCCCTGTGATGGCTTCTATTTCTTCATAATAATCTTTGTTGATTAGCCGATACTCGAAGGTAAGCTGTTTTATAAATGGCATACGCCGGTTCACTTTATATTTACCGGGTACCTCGCATTGAATGTAGAATCTTGGTCCGATCATAGGGTATCGTTCAATATCGAAGTCATCTTTAACCGTTTGATACCAATCAATCAAATACTTCTGCATCTGTTCAAACTTTGGTTTTGTACGTAATGCAGAGTAAAAACCAGCCGGAAGATAAAGCAGATTCCCCTTTAACTGGTTGCAGTTATAACACAAAATCGTAAGATTTTCTTTTGCATTTGTTCCCCCTCTTCTAAGGGGAATAATGTGTTCCACGGTCATTGTTTTGGTAGTAAGTTTCTTCCCGCAGCATGCGCAAATTCCATAATTCTCCTTCAATAGTTCCTTTCTTTCTTCATACGAGAACAATCTTCGTTCTTCAATCTGTTCTCCAACCATAATTCAAAACCTCCTTCTTTTCTTATAAATATGGTTGAATTTGAAATAAAACATATTTTTGCAGAAGAAAAGACCGCCATATAGCGATCTTTCCATGCTGAGTAATTATTTCTTTTTACGATTTTCTTTGTCTTCCATATTGTCTGCTATCAGATATGGATGTCCAGAAGTATCGTAGTTCAGTCTCAAGTATACTTTTTCCATGCGATGCGTTTTTTGGGTTTGAGAGCAACGCATATACCGGGGCATGTTTCGTGAAGCCTCACACGACTAAAGTCGCGTGCTTCCCCTTAAGCGCGAATACGCGCATAGCCTCTTTAGGAGGCGGGGACTACATTTCTACGATACAGCCTGAACTCAGAATTCTTATGACGCTAAGGAAATAAGCTCCGCATTCAGGTTAATTAACGTAGACCATGTGCAGGTACTTCTCTTACTGCATGAAGGGACTTTTGCCTCCATGAGCAACCTTGAACTTTCGTCCAGGGATTTTAAGATCTCTCGGATGAAATATCTCGCTCCGATATTATAGGATGCCGACAGGTCACAATTATAAACTTTCCCATTCTGAAACCTGCAGAGTTCGTAAGTTGGGAAATCAGCTTCGGAACCACGGAGTACAGTTCCGCTTCCATCATATGCAAAACGGGAAGTTCCCCATGCACAGATTCGGCTGATATAAAATAAAGTTCCTCATTCGGGGAGATACCCCACAGGCTTGCCTGCGGGGTGAATCCTGTACAAATGTTATTAAATTTCTATAAACTCACTTGAATTATACGTAGACTAAATATATTCTATATGTATAGAAATAATGAGGAGTGTGTTATATGGGAAGGCCTAGAACGAACAATGTACAAGTCAATATCGCAATTCCGGAGTTATGGAAAAAGGAACTGGAGAATCTTGCACGGATCTATTCCGTAGAAGAAGAAAGGACCGTTACTTTTCAGGAACTGATACGCCGTGGGATTAAAGAAAAATATCAGTTGGAGGATTAAGATGGAGAATTCTTATCATAGCGGAAACCACTGTAAATATCTGATCCAGTATCATATCATCTGGTGTCCGAAATTCCGTTACTGCGTTTTGGATGATGTTGAAGGAACATTAAAACAGATCCTTCACAGGATCTGTCAGAAGTACGGCTACCAGGTCAAGGCACTTGAGGTTATGCCAGATCACATCCATATCTCTATTGATTGTCCACAGACTGTTGCACCATGTGATGTAGTCCGCACCCTGAAAAGCAGAACTGCAGTGGAATTATTTCAGGCATATCCTGAATTAAAACGGTTTTACGCAAGATGTGGTTCTTTATGGTCCAGAGGGTATTTTATATCATCAGTCGGGACAATCAGCAGTGCGACTGTACAGAAATACATAGAAGAACAAAAATCAAAGATTTAGGAGTTTTGTATGGCAAAGGGAAGAAAGAAGCGTGCGGAATTAACTGAATATGAAAAGGCAGTTGCCGACTACAGGAAAACATCCGCGCGTCATGTTCTCGTTCTGGAAGCGGATCTGACGGAAGATGAGAAACGCAGGATTTTTTATGATGCAGATCTTGTCCGCCAGTGCGGAAATACCCTTGTTGGCATCATGAAACGCAACTATGAGCAGTTGGCCCGCACCAAACGATACCGTCGGCTGAAAGAGTTATATGGAACGCTTTCCGAAACAGTAAAAAAGATGGAGAGTCTGGAATCTCCTACAAGGGATCAGAAGACTCTTCTAAAGCAGAAACATTTCGAATTAAAATCCTGTGCAGCATCCATGTCAGAGATGCAGGAGTTCTATCATGTGACCTGGGAGTTCTGCCGGAAACAGATGGAATCGATCAAGGAGAGCTATGGTGTACCAAGTGTATTTGCACTTACAAGAGCAGAAGATATCTGGCGTTCTGTCGAGAAGATCCTGTATTCAGATGGAAAACAACTTCATTTCCGGAAACGTGGGGATTTACCGGAAATCCGGGCAAAACAGGCGAGCCGCGCAATTGTCATAAAATCTTCTGATTCCGGCCTTGTATTCAAATATCGGGATCTGAACATCCACTGCAAAATAAAACCAGGAGATACCTGGGCACTGGCAGAACAGGATGCAATCCTTGCGTATCTAAAAAATCCGGATCTTTGTGATGCGTATGCAGTATCCTCCATGGATAAGGGGATGATTGATACGTTCCGTCCATGCTATGCTTCCCTGGTCTGCAAAGAAATCCGTGGAAAGCTCCGAGTTTATGTCCATTTGACAATTGAGGGAAATCCCATCCGGAAAACAAAGAACGGACATGCACGACACCAGTATGGAAAAGGGAATGTTGGGACCGACATCGGAACCCAGACGGTTGCTTATACCTCCACAAATAAAGTCGGATTGGAAAACCTGGCAGAACGCGGGAATACGATTGAACATTCCGAGCGAATGGAACGGCGTATCCTCCGTGCTATGGACCGATCGCGCAGGGCAACAAACCCGGAAAATTACAACCCGGATGGTACAATTAAGAAAGGCAAGAAGGTCTGGATCAAATCAAACCGTTACCGGAAGCTGCAGAAGCGACATCAGGAACTCTGCCGGATCAATGCACAAAACCGGAAACTTGCCTGCCAGGAACTGGCAAATCAGCTCCGATCCCTGGGAAATGTCCTGATTACAGAGCCGAAGAATGCTAAGAAACTCCAGAAGCGAGCAAACCCGGAAGATTCACTTGACAAGAATGGAAAACTGAAGCGCAAGAAACGCTTCGGAAAGTCGATTCGGAACCGGTGTCCTGGCTATTTTCAGGAATGTCTGAAGAAAAAGTTCGAGTCAACCGGTGGTGTCTATATTGAAGTTCCTGTGGATTACCGTGCCAGCCAGTATGACCATACGGCTGATGATCATATCAAGAAAACCCTTTCCCAGAGGATGTACCGCTTGGCTGATGGTACGCTCGTTCAGAGAGACTGGTATTCCTCATTTTTATTATATTGCATCAACGAAGAACATACTGGCATTGATAAAAGGAAATGTCTGGAGTTTTTCAAGTACCTCTATCAATTAGAACAGGAGATGGTAGATTCTATCGCCCGTTCAGGAAAAAAGATTATGAATTCTGGCATCCGTACAAAAGGTATGGCTGCCTAAATGTAACATATACACTAAGATTTCAAGGGCATTTGACTGAATGTCCGTCGGACATTAGGAAACAGACTCCTTCTGTCTGAGAAAACGGGAGATCCTATTCGCTTCATTTGCGGATGGGAGCAATGTGACCGATGGGTTGCTTTCCCGTTTCTGCTGCTCTGGAACAGATGCTTCTGCCAAAACTTTTGCGGTGTACGCAGATCCTAGAACTCCATCAGTAGAACCCCACAGGCTTGCCTGTGGGTTCAGTCAGAATCGATCTGAATCGCGAAAATATTGACGGATTTGATGTGAGGGAATTTTACGTGAAACTTGTCAATGACCTCAAAGTGAGAGGATTCTGATTTACGTCTGCTAACGCAGAAGAACTTTCAAAATGTGTTTGGAGTCGTCTGTGAAAATACAGCAGATTGTTGGATATGATAGTGTGTGGAAGAAAAGAGGTGTCTGTAAGATGCCTCTTTATTGAAAAAACCAGGGAGCATAAAGCCCTCTGGTCTTTTTTCTACAGCATATTGATGATTTCTTTCAATTCTTCTTTTGCATCTGATGATAAGCGGTCGCAATACTGATCATACCAGCATTGCAGTTTTTCTCTTGGAGTAACAGCCTTCTGCTTTGCGGAATTTACAAGTTTGTCGATCCTTTCTTCTTTTACATCTGATAATAACCTGCCTACACTTCGAGGAACAAATATAGGCGTTCCTCCCATGTTACAGATCATATCATAATCAGATTGATCTGTAACTGGAATAGAACCTTTATCGTGCTGTTCATCGAATACTTCTTTTAACGAATCGACAACATTTTGTTTCTGTTCATAAGAACAATAGTCGATATTGGTCACATCATCCGAATCCTGTTCAATCATATGATGAACGGTTTCAATTTCGACGCCCCCGTTTACCATAGCTTCAGATACCATCTTTGCAGTAAGGTTTTTAGCCATCCATGAATCGCATGATTTACGATCCCGTTCCAATGTGAGATATTCTGGTTTAAAATTATACCCATACGTGAAGTTCGAATGGCATTCAATGTAGAGTCCGTTTACATAAACTTCTCCTCTTGCCCAGCTATCTAATAAAATTTCTCCATATGATGTTTCGATTTTTTCATAGCTGTTGTCGTCTTCGTAACCAAGCCATATTTCCTGAAGAAGTGAATATTCATCATCAGTCACATTCCCGACTTCGATAACCAGGTCGTTGCTGTCAATTTGGTCCACCTTATCAACAAAGAATGCAAGGATTTTTCCACGCCATTTTTTGCTGTTTTTAAAACGTGCAACCCAAATTTCATTTTCCATATTGTTATGGACGACAAAGGTTTTGCCGAGTCTGTTGAGGACAAGACTTGCAATTTTGTACCCTTCTCCAAACTGTCCTACTGTAATGGTATCATCTTCTTTGGAAGTACATCCGAGTAGAAGGGTGTTTACCTTCAGACGAGACTGCTTACTGGTAAAAAGAATCTTGCCTCTAGTGGAATCATTTTCATTCGGAACAAATTCCATAGAAAATGTACACTTTGAATTGGTTGCCTGTTGATCGATTCCATTCTGGATCAATTCCCGGATAGCCATCTTAAAGTCCCAGTCCGATACATAAGTTGGTGTAAGTGATAATTCATAAATTTGCTGCATAATTAGTTCCTCCTATTGTTTGGTTTATAATTTCATTTGGAGTATGAAAGGGGATAAAAATTTAAAATGAAAAAAGAATTCATATTGTATTTGAAATTAAAAATATAGGAGGAAACAATATGAAACTTACTAGAACGGAATAATTTTATTTCAAATATCATTAAGCAATTCAAACAAAAGATAAAATGAATGGAGAGATTATTATGTTGTACAATTAT
>OLPU01000835.1_pt1 | contig 25659 bp, 30 predicted proteins | sample 1673111 | NCBI WGS metagenome assembly OLPU01 (sample SAMEA3136755, study PRJEB25190) | human gut metagenome | reverse complement strand
AAACATACCTAACGCAAAGATTATGATTCCACCACCAATAGACCACCACATATTTACCACCTCCTTTAGCAAATTCAGAGTTGTATGTCTCTATTATACCATAATGATACCATCATGAAAAATACAAATAGTTCTTAAAATACATATTTTACGAACTATTTTTATTTAGTCAGTTTTTATTATGCTTTACCGTAACAGACTATATCGGTATGCCGATATAGCCTGTTCAAAAATAATATAAATGTTGCGCACTTTTCATACTAATGTTATTATAAAAATGTGAGTGGGAACGAAAATAGCGCTCACTATCCCTTTTTTAACAAACATTTTTTATAATCTAAACTCCAAAAAAGCCAGCCGGTTGCCACTAATCGACTGCTTTAATGTTCTGTTATTTGTTAATTTATGTATATACATATGTATTAATATTGATATACACATGTATATACATTTTAGAGTTTAGAATAAGCAAAGAATAACGATTAATGTTAGTTTTTACCTATAATTTTTTCTTTAAATTCATCAAATGTCTCAATAGTAGTGCTCTGGCTCTCGAGTAGCCGATGACTTCCGTCCGGTAGGAGTTCCCACGCATCAAATGTTTTTCCGAATGATCATGGATGAACTGGATATATTTTCCGGATGGAGTGTGGTAGATATCCTTCTTACTTATCTGGTTTAAATCTTTGACCTCTGCATCGCTCATCTTTATTTTCCTCTCTGTACTGATTCTGTAGATTTATCAAGTGCAAATATTTCTTCAATCGGGACTCCGAAATAGTCGGACATATCAAACATGAATTCTGCGGACGGACAGCATTCGCCCAGCTCAACGCGGCGGATAGTGCGGGGATCATATCCAGTGTCCATGGCAAGCTGCTTTTGGGCGATTTTTCGCTGTGTCCGTATTCCCTTAAGATTATTAATTATTTTCATTTAATCACTTCTTTCGTTATAATTCATTAAAACCGGTAATCTGGTACATCATTAGAATTAATTTTGCCGACCACTTTTCCGAATACATCCAGACGGTCAGACTCTTTTATCTCAATAGGAGAGTATTTGCTGTTTAGTGATACGAGATAGAGTCTGTCTGCATATCTTTTCAGCTTTTTAATATAAGCCTCATTGTTCAGTCCGAATATACCTATCTCACCATCACATAGGGTATCCTGCTGTGATACCCACGCGATCTCTCCGCTGTGAAATTCCGGTTCCATACTGTCACCACTGACGATTCTTTTATCTTCAAGACGAGAAAAGTTCTGGCGATAGTAACGTTTAATCATCGATATTCTTATTTTATTTTCTATTTTACCAACTAATCTGGCGATGCATTTTACGATATTGTCCGGGAGTTATACCAGTGTATCTCTTAAAAATAGAAATAAAATAACTTTGAGATGAAAAATTCAAGTAAGTACTGATTTCACCCAGACTATAGTCGGAATATGCCAGTAAATTCTGTGCCTTTTCAATAAGAACTTTATGGATAAAAACAGTAAGCGTCTGTCCGGTTTCTTTATGGAACAGGGCAGACAGATATTTAGGTGTTAAATTAACTAAAGATGCCAGTTGATTTAAGGTTAAAGTTTTATTTTTACCATGATAGATATAATCAATGACGCGAGAAATAGCTGGTGAATAGTAGTTTTTTGGCGTCTTTTTTGCTTCTGCAACACGAAGCGTAAATTCAATAGCCATCTGTTCATTTAATTTCATTAAAGCGTCAACATCGGTACATTGTTCCATTTTTCGTATATATACATCACTTAAGGAAAAAGCAGTTTCCTCATTAAGTCCTCCTTCGATGGCATATCTGGTAACTAAAGTTGTATTAGCAATACTTGCATAAAAAAGTAATTTTAATTTGGAATTGGAAGAGGTCATCTTTCCGTAGACAGTTGTTGGGAGTGAATAATAGGTATTCTCCAATGCGTGAATATCTCCGTTTGAAACACATTCGAGAATTGCTTTTTCCTGTGCATAAGATGTATGTATTCGTTCATTTTCTTCATTTTCCAACATTTCATGTGTGAGTGAAAAATTGATGTCTGACTTCATTTTATACATAGGTGATTCCTCCTGTCAAAAACACGATAAATTGACATAAAACACGATAAATCAATATAATTATATGCCGGAAATAGATAAAATGCAATTAAGAGATTAAAAGAGAGGAGATAGATGCTATGAAACGAAAAGAAGTAATTTTTTTACTGGCAATGTTGTTAGTTGGAACTTCTGTTGGTGGTTTTGCATATCCAAGTAATTGTTATGCAGCAACAGCAGAGACAGAAAGTTCTTCGGAACAAAGTATTTATTCACTGGCCAACCATTATTTTAAAATCAAGTCTATCAGTAATGGGAAATACTTGCTTGGAAATAAAGCAGGATATGAAGCTCAGGCAGATACAGCCGATAGTGGAATGACATTCTACTTTAAAGCATCTGACTTGGGAGAATATATTCTTTTTGATCAGGATAGCAAGTATCTCACATATAACATTTTTAATGCAATTGTCCGAAATACGACATTGTCAGATAAGACGCGATTTAAAGTAGAGCAGTATGAAGATAATTCCTTTTCTTTTTATTCTTATGTTAAAAAGAAATATGTTGGAATTAAGGGAACTTCACTGGTTTGGAAAGACAATGTGGATGATACATGCCGGTTTGAACTGGAACTTACAGAAGGAAATAATCCGTTTCCGGAAGCAGATATAAATATTGATTTTTATGACGGGGATGGGAATCCAATAACGACATCGAACGTGATGGCGAGACCGTCAAGTGGTGAAAACATTATCGGAACAGCAGATACTCATGCACATTTGTGTCATAACAAAGGATCAGGAGAAGTTGTATTTAATGGAGATGCATTTAGTCCCCTGGGAATTGCAGATGCACTCAATGATTGTACGGATCTGCATGGAGTAAATGGAGCGTATGATATTTGGGGAAAAGCAGTAGATGGTGCAACGACACACAATACATCGGGATATCCAAATTTTAGTTACTGGCCTACAAGTTATTCTACAAACCACGAACAGACATACTATAAATGGCTGGAGCGTTCCTATCTGTCTGGGCAAAGAGTGCTGGTACATCAGTGCGTAAATAATGAAATATTAGGAAAAGTTACCAATGCACTTCCGCCTTATAAAAATGGCGTAACAAATGATATGGACGCAATCCGACAGGAAATAGAGTATGTATATAAAATGCAGGATTATATAGATGCACAGTGTGGTGGACCGAATGAAGGATGGTTTAGAATTGTAACATCATCCGAACAGGCAAGAGATGTGATCAGTCAGGGCAAAATGGCTGTATTCTTAGGAATTGAAGTAGACACAATTTTTGGTGCAGATACGGATTTTGTTGGAAAATATAATGTTGGTGAAATCACAGAAGAAGAAATGAACACAGGTCTGGAAAATATAGAAAAGCAATTGGATGAAGTATATGATCTGGGAATAAGAAGTTTTTATATGATACATGCATTGAATAACGGTTTCGGTGGATGTCAGTTATATCAGGGGGAAATATTCAGTATTATGAATTACCTGAAAACATCAGATTTTTATCAACCAGAGGTAAGCACCAATCCAAGAGTATTCTACAAACAGCCGAAAGCAGATCTTCCAGAAGATGCACAGGGACATGCCAATGTTGAGGGCCTTACAGAGACTGGAAAATGGATGATTCATCAGATGATAAACAGACACATGATTATAGAACTTGATCACATGAGTGACAAGTCCTTAAATGATACCTTGGATATCTTATGGGAAGAAAAATATCCGGGAATTATATGTTCTCATACAAGAATTTTGGATATGTTTAATCCAGAAGATGAGGCATGGGAACAATTGGATATTCCACGTATGATAAAAATATATCAGCTTGGTGGAATTATATCACCTATGATGTGGGAAACAACAACAGGACATCAGAGATGTGCAACGGATTATCTGGAATATATGATAGAACTGAGTAATAATTCAGAAACACCGACTACAGGAATATTAGATAATCAAAATTACTTTAAATATGACGGACCATACGAAGTGCCGACTACATGGTATAACATGAACGATGATGAGTCAGATGACATGATTCTTGGAATACCGTATGGAAGCGATGTTAATGGTGCATGCATGTTACCGAACTTTGATAAAGTACAAGAAAGTTTCGATACAGTTGATTATGACACTTTTACAGATTTATATCAGGGAATTTATGCGGATGGAGTAACAGCAAAGGTTAATAAACAAACTACAGGAAATGTCACATTTGATGTTAACGGTGATCGTGGTATTGCACATTATGGTTTAGTACCAGATTTCTGGAAAAAGATGTCAACCAATAGCAATATTGTGGATATTAATGCAACATTTAATTCGGCTGAAGCGTATATCAGAATGATAGAACGTGCAGAAAAATACTCAGATACATATCCAAGCAGAGATGAATCACAATGGATAACAACTTCGACAGAATATTGGCATTAGATATGGACTTTGAAAGAGGGGATAAGCCATGAACATTGATAAAATATGCGAACAGTTAACAATAGATGAAAAAATCCGGCTTTTAGGCGGTGTTGGTGACTGGCATACTTATGACTGTAATGGGAAAATCCCCTCTATTATGATGACAGACGGACCACATGGGATTCGAAAACTGGAACAGGAAAAGGTTGGGGATATTGAAACCGGTAAGCCAGCAACCTGTTTTCCAACTGCAAGTGCAATAGCCTGCAGTTGGAATCCTGCTATTGTTAAAAAGATGGGTGAAGCGATTGCGAAAGAAGCAAAAAAAGAGCAGATATCCATTGTGCTAGGCTGCGGAATCAATATCAAGCGTTCTCCTTTATGCGGAAGAAATTTTGAATATTTCAGTGAAGATCCGTATTTGACAGGAAAGCTGGCAACGGGATATATTGAAGGTGTACAGAGTCTTGGAATAGGTACGAGCTTAAAGCATTATGCTGTTAATTCACAGGAAACAAGACGAATGACATCCAATAGCCAGATTGATGAAAGAACTCTTAGGGAAATATATCTGTCGGCTTTTGAAGAAGTTGTGAAAAAAGCAAAACCGACTTCTGTAATGGCTTCATACAACAGGATTAATGGCGAATTTGGAGCAAGAAATAAATACTTACTGACAGATGTTCTGAGAAAAGAATGGAAATATCAAGGTGGTGTGGTGTCGGATTGGGGAGCAGCAAATGATATTGTAAGCTGTATGAAAAATGGTCTGACACTGGAAATGCCAGATCCGAAAGGCTTCCACACAGATGTGTTAAAAGAAGCGTATAAGGATGGCCGGATTACGGATCAGGAACTGGATAACTGGACTAAGAATGTTCTGCAGAATTTTGTATCACTTCATAAAAATATAGAAGAAAATTATGAGGTAGATATGGAAGAACAGAATCAGGTGGCACGTAAACTGGAAAATGAAAGTGCAGTGCTTTTGAAAAATAATGGTGTTTTGCCAATTGGAAAAGAGAAGAAGGTAATCATTATTGGAGAGCTTGCCAGGCAGATGCGGTTTCAGGGAGGTGGGAGCAGTCATATCCAGCCGACGAAGATGACAAATGCGATTGAAGCAATACGTGAAAAAGGATATCAGGTAACTTATATACAGGGATATCAGAATGAAAAGGAAGAATTAGGAGAAAAGCAACTACAGGATACGATAGAAAAACTGAAACAGGAATATAGAAAAAAGGATTGTGTGATTCTATATTTTATCGGTCTTACAGAATCTTACGAAGGAGAAGGATACGACAGGAAAAATCTTAAAATTCCTCAAAATCAGGAAGAGCTGTTGGCTGAAATTGCAGAAACTGTCGGAAAAGATCATATTGCAGCAATTAGTTTCGGTGGTGCGCCTATGGATTTTAGTTTTGAAAAGAATGTAGGAGCAATTCTTCACATGTACCTCGGAGGACAGGCTGTAGGGGAATCTGTTGCTGACTTAATCAGTGGAGAGGTGAATCCATCCGGTAAATTGGCAGAGACAATTCCGTTTTCAGAAAAAGATACCCCGGCATGGAGATATTTTGCACCTCCGAATGATGATGTAGAATACAGGGAAAGCATTTTTGTAGGTTATCGTTACTATGAGACATTCCATGTTCCGGTAAAATATCCGTTTGGTTATGGACTTTCCTATACTTCTTTTTCCTATTCGGAATTGAATGTGCCGGAAGTATATAGTGGTGGAAAGATACAAATTCGTTTTAAAATTAAAAATATCGGAAAAGTGAGTGGAGCAGAAATAGCACAGTTATATATCTGCCCGATTGAATCAGATGTTATCAGAAGCCATATAGAACTAAAGGAATTTCAAAAAATATATCTGCATCCAAGAGAAGAAAAAGAAGTTATATTAGAGCTGGATGAAAGAAGTTTTTCCGTCTATGATGTAGAGAAAAAAGCCTTTTCCATGTTAAGCGGCAAATATCAGATCTGTATCGGAGCGTCGGTACATGATTTGCAATTAAAGGCGAATATGGAAGTAGTAGGAAATAGTTATTTTAGAAATGAAAGAGAACTGTTTCCGGATTATTTTAGAGAGCAGCCACATGGAATGGAAATCAGTGCAGAACAATTTTATCAGCTATTAGGCGGTGAACCGAAACATGACAAAGAAAAAAAGCGTGGAGAGTATACGGTTTACGATTCCTATCAGGATGTGGTAAATGTCTCAATGTTTGGAAAATTTGTTCGTGGAGTCGTACATATCGGACTTAAGATTATACTTCGGGGAAAATCAGAGCGGGACCCGGCCTTTAAAATGGTAAAAATGGGAGTCGAAGAAGGAAATCTGGAAGGACTGATTGCAACCAGTGGTGGAATTGCAACTCCGAAGTTAATCGATATGTTAGTTTACAATGCAAATAAAAAATATCTGCAGGCTTTTAAAAGACTGCTGAAGAAATAGAGAGAGGGGGAAGTCGTATATGGAAAACAATAAATTGGATAAACGCACAAAATGGAGCTATTGTATAGGAGCAACCGGAAGAGATATGGCGTATGCACTTATCTCTATGTTTCTTCTTACATATATTCAATATACAATGAAACTGACAGTTGCCCAATATGCAGTAATATCAGCAATTATGGTAGTGTGTCTGCTGTGGGATGCCATTAATGATCCAATGATGGGAATTATTATTGAAAATTCGCATTTGAAAGCCGGAAAATTTAAACCTTGGATTTTTATAGGAGTAATTTTAAACAGCCTGATAATTATCTGCTTGTTTACAGTAAGGCCGGAAGGATGGGGATTTGTTGCATTTTTTGGAGTGGGATATCTTTTATGGGGAATGACTTACACAATGAATGATATTGCCTATTGGGGAATGCTGCCGAGTCTTACATCAGATCCGGGAGAACGGAACTGGCTGGTAACCGTACAGGGAATTTTTATTTGTATCGGACAGTTTTCTGTTGCAGGCCTGCTCCCTGATATGGTAGCTGGAAATGCGATTATGGCATATCGGACGGCTGCGATTGTGATTGCTTTTTGTTTTATTGGTTTCCAGCTACTTACAGTGTTTGGAGTAAAAGAGAGAAAACGACCGGAAAAGAAGAGAACACTGTCATTAAAAGATATGTTTCATATATTCCTGAGAAATGATCAGTTGATAGTGATTGGAATTGCATGTTTATTATTCCAAATCGGAAATGGTCTTCTGATTATGATTGGAATGAATTTCTTTTATTTTGAATTTGGATATTCTGTAGGTGGCAGTCTTGTATTTTGGTTTACAATTATGTATGGATTAGGAACGCTGATATCAGAGGCATCTTTTGCGTGGCTTTCCTCAAAATTCACACGAAATCAGATTATAACTGCAGCTACCATCATTACAGGCATTGGGTATATGCTTTTTATGAGTGTAGGCTACATTTTACCAAAGAGTGTTGTTTTACTGAATATCATCGGTTTTCTAATCTTCTTTTCGCAGGGAGCATTCAATATGACGATGATTGTCATGTTAAATAATACCATAGAGTATGATGAAGTCCGGTTTCATGAACGACATGACAGTATTATCTCAGCAGTAAGATCTTTTGCAACAAAGCTGGCCAGTGCGGTTGATCAGGCGGTTGTTGCGTTAATACTGATTATAAGCAATATCTATGCAATCAGTCAGAAAATATCCGGATTAGAAATAAAAGCTGGTACAGGAGAACTTACTTCGGAAAATGTAATTGTACAGGCAGATAAATTTATTCAGACAGCAGATGCCGGACAAAGATTTATATTGCGTCTTGGAATTGTAGCTGTTCCGGTAATTTCTATAGGAGCTGCTTATATACTGATTAAACGGAAATATATTATTGACGAACGTAAGTATGAAGAACTGGTAGCGGAAATAAAAAGCACAAATAAAAAATGATTCAATTAGTTGTGATGACCTTATAATTTATGAGTTTAGAAAAAGGTGATATGAATGACAATTGATGATTTTATATATGAAAATAGTATTGTACGTGATAATGGTTCTGAATATACAGCAGATCATATAGATAGGGTGATAGAATCTGTTTGTAATAATTATGGATTAACTATAAAAATGATTTCTACAAATTATGTTTTTCCACGTATTATAAAAGCGAGTGAAGAAAAGGCTTTGATTTGGGATCAAACATATTGGGAATTGTACAGTCTGTATTTAGCGTATTTCACAGATTTAAATGCTATTCAAAAGAAGATAATTATGTAGGATGAGAGTTCTGTACAGCCGAAAATATTGATTCCATTTGCATATTATTTAGCATTAATTGTTGACGATAAAAAACTTGCTTTAAATTTCGCAAATTATTATAACTACAGAATACATGAGAGAAAAGTGCTTTGTATAGACATGAGTTTAGATGAATTTTCGGAATATGTTGAAATAGCAAAGATGTATGTAGCCGTTCATGAACAAACACATTTTAAATATGAGAATGATAAAGTTCAAAAAGCATTTGATTTAAAGAATATAGAAGATATGCTAGATATAGTACATAGACTTTATGAGAATTATGATGAATCATATTGTAAAGAAAAATATTTGAAAAGTAAATCAGAATTATTAGAAAGGGAGTCCCGATTGTGTGGGCTTCCTTTTATTTTACAGGGAAACATTCACTCTACATACAGAACAGAATCAACAGAAGAAAGGAGTGTAAATAAATACTGTAATGTTCAATTATTTCTTAGGAGGATAAGCTGAATGGAATACAAATATTATAAAGAAGTTACGGGTGAACTTGTGAGAGTACATATTGAACAGGATACAACACCAGAAAATCCTAGATATGACGGGGACGGAAACATCGGGCATATGATGTGCTGGCACAGAAATTATCAGCTCGGCGATTATAAAGAAAATAGTTATTCTGATAACCTTGATTTCTTAAATAATCTGCTAAGAGCAAGGGTGAGTGAATCCACCATTTTAAATTTTGTCAAAAATCACCGTGCCGCTAATTTTCTGACGCTTGATTACGACAGACATAGAAAAGTATGGGTGCTTGGACAGGAATTGAGACATGAAATTTCTAATTTCCGGGTAATCGAGGAGAACGAGAAAAAAGAATGGTTAGTAGATGCTGTCATTGATGCATTGCTACAGGCCGATAAATGGAGGCTCTTGGAACGCCATGCTGGAATTGTATATCTGCCGTTATTTTTATACGATCACAGCGGAATTACGATGAACGTCGGCGGATTCCATGATCCATGGGATTCCGGACAAGTAGGATACATCTACACAGACAAAAAAACGATTATGCAGAATGTAGGCAGGTATTACATTGGCAACAATGTTGACGGACGATTTGTTAAAACAACAGAACGTAACTGGAAAAAAGTTGCTTATCATGACATGGAGAGCGAAGTCTCTATATACGACCAGTATCTAACTGGACAGGTTTACGGGATCATCACAGAAGAATTTGATACAGATACCGGCACCTGGGAAGAACAGGATAGCTGCTGGGGGTATTTCAGCGATAAATGGGGCGATTACTTAATTGAAGAAATTGCTTCAGAATATGGAATCACTGAGAAGCTTTATGACAAGGCAGATGCAGCATAAGAACATTAAAATTACGAAGGAGAAAAATATGTTTAAAATTATCAAAAATAACACCTCTACGATGGCAAGCTATGAATCAAAAAAAGAAGCATATAATGCTATTTTAAGTATATTGTTTGAAATAACCAAAAATGTACCGGCTAATAGTATCGAAATGATAAATGCAAAAGACAGGTTGGATTTCTTAATTGATGGAAAACTTTTTGCTTTTTACCAGATTATTGAATTTGATGCTAATGCAGATGAAAATGATAAAAATTCTGACAGTTGCTGGTATGAAGAACGTTGGTATGACTCGGATTTGGAGAATACATTATTGTATCACGAAGTCCCGGTTACAGAAAATACGATGAGACTGATGAGAGAAAAATGCAAACACATTTTTGATGATAAATCAGTTAGGAACGAAATGTTGGAAGATATGGCCTTCGAAATTAAGGAAGCCATTCAAAAAGCTCAAGAAGATCAATCTCCAGCATACATGATGATTATCACAAAGAAAACGGCTAAATATCCAAAAAATCATTAAACTATTTTGCAGCTCGGCCATGGAAGGGGACTTATGTAAAAACACTTGTTGGCAATACAGTAGAAGATTTCTTTGAAGAAACTGATATCGAAGGGCTGTTTTATCAGCTGATTAACAACAGGAAAGGGATACGAATTTCCCATGGTTCTGTAGATATTGACAGGATTGCAGAAGAAATATCAGAATATCAAAAAAACAACGGAGGAAAATCATATGACATTGATAAATAATGGAATATTTACTATTGAAAAAGGATATACGGAACAGTTTCTCAAACTGTTAATCGACCAGAATATAATAGAAACCCCGAAAGATGTAGAGATTATAGAAGAGAATGAAACAGTAGATATCGACTTATCAGAAATCTATGGGAATCTTACAGATTCTCTTGAAAAGCTCTGTGAAAGCTGTAAAAAAGAAGGCATCAATGTTGATGGTTTGATTGAGTATTATGGCGATTACGATGGAAAATATGAGATCATTGGTACTGTATTTCATGAGTATTCCAGCGATGAATATGCAGTAAAAGAATCAGTAGAGACGCGTGATTTGATCAGCCCGTCATTAAAAGGAAAGCTGCTTCAAATGATAGAAGAGATGAGCGAATTCGTGATTGAGTCACCAGAAAAATGCACCAAAACGATGCAGTCCATGAAAAAACTATTAATAGATACCAAAGATAGATAGTTGAACATTATGGTACGAAAGAAAGTCTCGATAAGAGGCTTTCTTTTATTTTTGAACGAAAAATTCATTCTATCAATAGAACATAAATCTGCAGAAGAGAGGAGTGTAAACCAATACTGTAATGTTCGAATTTACTTCAATTTACAACAAAGGAGAATGAAAATAATGAAAAGAATCAGTGATGAATTATTTGTAACAGGCGAAAACAGAACATACAGTCTTGACGATGTAATTGCCATCCGTATCCAGAATGATGAGTTCTATTTTCTTGGGTGGATGGAAAATGCGGAATGTTATTCCATTCAGTGGGCAAAATCAAATCCTAAGATTGAAAGGGATCTCTTAATTGCTAGTGATGATATTTTTCTGTATGTTACGAAGTGGTCGATAATTTTATATAAAAAAGAGACCAAGCCTATTGTACGGCCGAGATCTCTTTCTCTTTTGTGAATGTATTGTATTTGTATAACCTTTTATGCTATCACCAAGTCATACAGAATGGATAGTCGAATCACTTTTACTGATAAATCAGTATAGATTTAAGCATTGATAGCATCTTTTAATGTTTTCCCAGCTTTGAATTTTGGTGCTTTGCATGCAGCAATCTTCATTGTCTCACCGGTCTGAGGATTTCTTCCCTCTCTTTCGGAGCGTTCGCTTGTTTCAAATGTTCCAAATCTCGGAAGTACAACCTTATTTCCCTCTTTTAACTCATTTGTCACAATACTGATAAATGCATTTAATACCTTATCAGAGTCTTTTTTAGTGAGTTCCGCATTTTCTGCCATTGCAGCGACTAATTCAGTTTTTGTCATAAATTTCCCTCCAATCTATTTGTTCTAGTAGATATCCTATACGATTTTATAATAAATATCAAGAAATGTATGTAAATATATCAAAATGTGGATAGATACGTGAAACAAAACCGTCTATTACAGTATAAAGAAAGTAGGAGGTTAACAAACTATGAGCAAAATAGATACAGATACAAAAATATCATACAAAGAAAAGATGGAAGAAGAATATAGAATACTGTGCTCTGTCTGCAGAAAATACAATTATCGAGCGGAATATAAGTTTGATCAATTTTTTATCTATACGAAATATGAGGTATGGTGTTACGAAATCAAGTCTGGCAAAAGAATTCTTTTACATGGTAATTTACTGTATGGTAAGGGAGGTATAAAAGAATCAGGGCGATGGCATTATCAAAAGATGTGTGGAGGCTTGTCGATAGAGGATATTATAAAAAAATTGCATGAGCATGAAATTTGGAAATATGGGATTTGTGCCATAAACAATCAATAAATTTTAGAAAAAACTGCAAAAACATCAAGTAAAAATGCGCTTTCATCAAGAATGAACAAACCGCAAAATCTTTTCTTACATACTATCTATAGAGAAGTTCGTTAACGATGAAATATCTCTATTAAATATTTCTTTCCACCGGCCATGGAAAAAAATACATTTTCTGTCATGTCGAAGACAATATGGAAAAAATTTAGGAGGAAAAATTATGCAGAACAAAAAGAGAATGAAAACCATGCTTGCAACAACTGCTATGATCGGCGTGCTTGCAATCGGCGGAATCAGCGCATACTTTACAGATGGTGATACCGCAACCAACACCTTTACAGTAGGAAAAGTATCTATCGACTTACAGGAGCCTAACTGGAATCCACCGAAGGATATCACACCAAACCAGGAGATTAAAAAGGATCCTCAGATCAAGAATGATGGTATCAATGATGCATACATGTTTATGAAAGTTACAGTACCATATGACAACATTACTGTTGTAGCCGGTGATGGAACAAAAGCTGCAGCAAAAGCTGATACAGAACTTTTCAGCTATGATGTAAAATCCGGATGGATTGAGATTGGAACACCTGTTAAGGATACAAAGAATAAGACAGTAACACATCTGTATGCATATGGTTCAGCAACACAGATGACAGCTGTAGCAGCTAATCAGAAGACAGGAACTCTGTTCGACTGGGTTAAATTCGTTAATGCCCGTGAAGATGAAGGACTGGAAGGAACTACACAGAATATCAAGGTTGATGCATATGCAATCCAGACACAGAACATCAATGATGGCAAGACAAAACTGGATGGAATCAACTCTGATGGTAAGGTTACACCTACAGAAGTTTGGGCAGTTCTGGAGAAACAGGCTCCAACTACTGATATTTCAGTAAAAGAAGAGACCAACACTGACATTAAACAGAACTAATCATTTGCTGGTTTTCTATAAGATTCTTGCAAGCGGATCCGTAAAATACGGGTCCGTTTTTTGAATGTAAAACATGGCAACAAAACTTAATCAGCCTTTCTTTCATACTAATAATAGAGACAGATAGTAAACGACTTCAAAATACAATCAGCTGCCCTTCCCCTCAATCTTATCCGGCAGCATGAGACGTAACTTTTGAATTGAGCGTTTGAGTACCGGAAAAAAAGTCATGTTTTTCGCGAATGTAACTATCCGGGAGATGCTGTCCGCAGTTGTTCCGTTGATCTAAAGGTCTACACAACAACCTATCTCTATCCGGAACAACTGCAAAAGAAAATTATTTTCAAATAAATAGGAGGAAAAATTATGCAGAACAAAAAGAGAATGAAAACCATGATTGCAGCAACAGCCATGATCGGCGTGCTTGCAATTGGCGGAATCAGCGCATACTTTACAGATGGTGATACCGCAACCAACACCTTTACAGTAGGAAAAGTATCTATCGACTTACAGGAGCCTAACTGGAATCCACCGAAGGATATCACACCAAACCAGGAGATTAAAAAGGATCCTCAGATCAAGAATGATGGTATCAATGATGCATACATGTTTATGAAAGTTACAGTACCATATGACAACATTACTGTTGTAGCCGGTGATGGAACAAAAGCTGCAGCAAAAGCTGATACAGAACTTTTCAGCTATGATGTAAAATCCGGATGGATTGAGATTGGAACACCTGTTAAGGATACAAAGAATAAGACAGTAACACATCTGTATGCATATGGTTCAGCAACACAGATGACAGCTGTAGCAGCTAATCAGAAGACAGGAACTCTGTTCGACTGGGTTAAATTCGTTAATGCCCGTGAAGATGAAGGACTGGAAGGAACTACACAGAATATCAAGATCGATGCATATGCAATCCAGACACAGAACATCAATGACGGCAAGACAAAATTGGATGGAATCAACTCTGATGGTAAAGTGAAACCTACAGATGTTTGGGCAGTTCTGGAGAAACAGGCCCCAACTACTGATATTTCAGTAAAGGAAGATACTAATTCCGATATCAAACAGGGAAATTAAAGGAATTTTTGTACGCATGATAGGCTTCCTGCATATAACGTGCGGGAAGCTTTTTTAAGAAAGCAACAACAAACTCTTTTCAAACATACTATTAGTAGAAGAAAAGAGAAAGGAGAAATGGAATGAAAAAGAAGAAATGGAAACCATTCCTCATCGCTTCGATAGCCGTGCTGCTTATTGCATCTATTGGTGTAGGAATATATGCTTTCTTGTCAGATGGAGACACTGCAAACAATCAGACAACCATCGGCGGCGTTACAACGGATATTCCAGAGAAATTTACGCCACCAGATGATATCAAGCCTGGAGATGTGATCACAAAAGATGTAAAGATTCGCAATACCGGAAAAGATGACTGTTATGTAAGAGTACGGTCATTATTTTCAGATAGTGATATGGAAAAGTATTGTACCGTAAATTACAATTCCACAGACTTCACTTACAATAAAAATGACGGATATTATTACTACAAAAAAGTGTTGAAGAAAGGTGAAACAACACCTAGCTTATTCACAACCGTAACGATCAGTAAAAATATCCCACAGGATGAGATCAAAAAATTTGATATCATTGTCTATCAGGAAAGTTATCAGTCCTATGGATTTGATACATATCAGGCAGCTTGGAATCATTATCACAGAAACCAGAAAAATAAATAAGAGGAGGAAAAAATCTATATGAAAAAGAAATATATGATGGCAGCATGTGCGTGTATGTCCTGTGTCCTCCTTGGAAGTGGTACTTACGTGTATGCAAGACCCGAAACATCTGTTACAAACCATTTCAGCACTGGCGTTGTCGATATCAATCTTGATGAATACGAACTCACGGCCAATGAAGGGGAAGAGCCATTCAGGAATTATACCGGAAAGAAAGGGGAAAATCCTCTAATCATGCCGGGTGATGATATCTCAAAGATTCCAAGAATCACAAATGATGGAAATGACTGTTATGTAAGAGCGAAACTGGAATTTTCTGGTACAGATGTTGATCTGGAAAAGGAGCTTTATGGATTCCCTTCTGGTTGGGAAAAACACGATGACGGATATTACTATTATAAAAATATCCTGAATACTGGTGATAAGATAGACATCTTTGAAGGGTTAAAGATCCCGACCGATTTTCCACAGACAGAAGAAGGCAAAACATTTAAGCTGAAAATTGATGTAGATGCCATCCAGAGTAAGAATTTTACTCCGAACTGGGATGACGGATCTCCTTGGGGAGACGTTGAGATTCAGGAGTGTATACGTGATGGATATGATATTGCAACATTTAAGAAGGCGGATAATCAGAGCATGCGTGTAGAATATCAGGGTAGTTCCAAGAAATTATTCTCGAATCCGGATGATTTCTTCCAAAATTTCCCTGTTATGATGCCAGGTGATACTTATAAAGAAAGTGCCGGACTTGTAAATAACAGTAAGACACCAATCAAGCTGTATTTCCGAAGTGAAGTCACTGACAAATCGGAGCTTTTGGATGAGGTTAAAATTAAAATTTATGCAACTATCGATGGTAAACGATCCCTGATCTACAATGGTCCAATGGTAAACAGCCAGATTACGGATAACATTCTTCTTGGAACGATTCCGGCTAACGCTACAGGCACATTGGAATATAAACTGGATGTTCCAAAAGAACTGGATAACCAGTATACACTTCTGTCATCTTATGTAAAATGGATCTTTTCTACAGAACCAATCGAATCAGGAAGAGAACGTGTGCAGACAGGTGATTCGAACGTCATCGGTCTTTGCATGGTAGCAGGCGGAATGTTCTTTGCAGCCGGAGCATATGCAATCTGGAAGGATGAAGAACGCAAGAAGAAAGTGAGAGAATAGTATAATGAGTAAGTTTCAAATTCTTTGGAATTACACCAGAAAGAAAAATGGTGAAATTGTAATTGCAGAAGAAGAACTGCAGAAAATGCTGGATATGGCAGAAAAGACAGCATATAATGAGGGATTTATGGACGGATTAAAGTCCGTACAGACCCCAGTATGCCATCCGGAAATTGTCCAGCCACAGACACCGGTATATCAGCCGGGGCAGATGCCAACACGCACAACACGGCCGCTGACCGGTGGATATCAGGTAACATGTGCTGACCACGAAAGTCAGACGGTTGCCGGAGACACCGCACCATTAACTGCGGAAGCAAAAAATCAGATGGTGCAGGAATTTGACCAGAATGTAAATGGTAAAACAGAATAATAAAAAAGGAGGTCTTGCTGGAAAGCAGGGCCTTTTTATTATTTATTTTCGTTTCCTTCACTCTATTATTAACGACTTACTCAGGAGGTATCATTATGTTTTTATTTCAGCAATTAACGAAAGATACGCAGATGCATTGCAGACGTGTTTCTGAATTAGCTGTAAAACTTGCTGTTTTGTGTGGAGAACCGGTGGTGAATCAAACAAAGATTTCTGTTGCAGGCATATATCATGATATAGGTAAAATAAAATTACCGGAAGAAATATTAAATAAAAAAGAGCCTTTAACTGACGAAGAATATAATCTCATTAAACAGCATACAAATTCTGGGAGTGTTTTGATGAAGGGGTATTGCTCAGATGATATCTGTCAGATGATCCAATACCATCATGAAAACATAGACGGATCCGGTTATTACCGGTTAACAGAAATTCCTTTAGGATCACGAATCATACGTATCTGTGATGTGTATGATGCCATGACTTCCATCAGACCTTATCATACCGGGAAATCTATGGATGAAACTATGAATTATATCCGGTCGCATGCCGGAATACTGTTTGATGAATCTTTGGTGCAGCTATTTTCGATTATAATTCAACGTAAAAAAGAAATTTGAAGAAGTACCAACATAACGAAATTTCCAATTTTGTCCAGAAAGCCGGAGGAATTATGAATTCATTCATACTATATATAGATGGAAAGATGATATTTATATTCATTAGAAGGAGGCACAAATATGGATACAAAACCGGCAAAGCTATTTAAAGTTGGAGGATATCTGCTTGATCCAACCGGAAGGCTGGATGCGAATATGATCCGTTCTAAGATTGCATATGGATGCGGATACCCATTTGTTACACATTATTTGAATGTGCAGCAAGAGAAAGTACGAGAAATCAGTGAAGACCATCCGCTTATGGATGAGAATTGCAGCTTATCTGATTGCGAGAAATATTTTCACAGTTGTCATCTGGCAACAGAAGGCCGGATGGTAGAAGTTGGACAGATTTACCGCCATTTTACTGGAAAAGAAGTAAAAATACTCCATATAGCAGAAGACACGGAAGCACCAGGACAGTATTTTGTAGTGTTTGAGTGTGAAGGCCAGATCTGGTGTAAAACTTATGGTCTGTTTCTTAGCAAAGTAGATCACAATCGATATCCGGATATTTCACAGGAATACTGTTTTGAGCTGGTAGAATAAGGAGACCCTAACATGATTATATGTGTAACCGGTCACAGGCCGGATAAGCTGTATGGATATGATTTGACAGATCCAAGATGGAAGAATCTGAAAAACATCTTCAAGGAAAAATTAATAGAAATGAAATGTACAAATGCGATCAGTGACATGGCCTTGGGTGTTGATACGATTTTTGCCCTTGCTGTACTGGAATTAAAGAAGGAAGGGCATCCCATTCAGCTTCATTGTGCACTTCCATGTCCAGAACAATGTAAAAAATGGAATCATGTGGATATTGTAAGATATCGGGAAATTCTTATGGAAGCGAAAACAGTAAAAGTTGTAGCAGATCATTATGAAGCAGGTGTGATGCAGAAACGGAACGAATATATGGTGGACCATTCTGATATAGTTCTAGCTGTTTGGAATGGTAAAAAAAGCGGAACAGAAAATTGTATCAAATATGCCGAGAAAATGGGCAAAAAAGTGGAATATATCGAGCCATGAGCCATGTCCTAAAAATTTTGTCCAGAAAAACAACTGCGAAATCTTTTCTGACATACTATTAGTGTAAGGGAAATTCCTTTACCGTTGTTTTTCTGATTTGCGTGTATCCGTGAAAGCAGAGAATAGGCTGCAGGCAGGTTCAACTCCTGCATACACATTTTCCTTATTGAACAAATTACTTAGGCATGCATTCCCCTTCCTCTATGCAATAGGGAGGGGTTAATGCCGTGAATTTTCTTCACAAATTTGCACTTACCTACAAATCCTGGGAAAATATATTCTATGCGGAAAATACAGAAAGGAGACCACATGGCAAATCGTGCAATCATATACCGGCTGTATCCTACAGCCAGTCAAAAACTTTTTCTTACAAAAACATTTGGATGCTGCAGATTTGTATATAATCGGCTGCTGTCTGTTCAACAGGAACGGTATAAAAATGGTGAAAAGCATCTTTCAAGAACACATGCCAATAACTTTTGTAACCGGCAGTTAAAACCTGCATATCCGTTTCTAAGAGAAGTAGATAAATTTGCATTGACAAATGCCATTTATCATCTGGAAGACGGATACCAGAGATTTTTTAAACATCTCGGAAACTTTCCAAAGTATAAAAGCAAAAGGAAAGCAACAAAAGCTTATACTACAAATTCAACGAATGGGAATATCAAGATAGGTAAACAATACATAAAACTTCCAAAACTTGGAAGAGTGAAAGCTAAGATACACCGGAAACCGAAAGAAGACTGGTTATTAAAATCAGCTACTGTCAGGGAATTTGGTGACGGGACTTATCAGGTATCTGTTCTTTTTGAGTATGAGGAAGTTTCTGTACTAACGGCTCCGGTAACAGAAGAACAGGTCGTTGGGCATGACTATAAGTCTGCCGGCCTTTATGTAGACAGTAATGGCAAATGTCAAAATATGCCGGGGTATTATCGCATGGCACAAATGAAGCTTGCAAAGAAACAGCGGAAACTGCGACACAAAGTATCCGGGAGCAGAAATTACCAGAAACAGCAGAAAAGAATTGCCAGGGTTTACAGACATATCTCGAACCAGAGAAAAGATTATCTACATAAACTGTCAGCTGCGATAGCCAAGCAGTATGCATATGTTTGTGTAGAGGACCTGAATATGCGTTCCATGTCCAATAAAGGGTTCGGGAATGGAAAATCAACATTGGATAATGGTTACGGGATGTTCCTGTCCATGCTGGATTACAAGTTGGCGGAACGCGGCGGAAAGCTTGTCAAAGTAGATAAGTTCTTCCCGTCCAGCCAGATCTGCCATTGCTGCGGCTGCCGGAATCCAGAAGTCAGGGATCTCCGCATACGGGAATGGATATGCCCGGACTGCGGTGCGGTTCATGACCGGGATACCAACGCTGCAATAAATATCAGAACCGAAGGTATGCGCTTACTGGCAGCATAAAAAACAATAGAATCGTAGGTCTGGAACGGGCCGAACGTAAACGCTTGCGGAGATTTTGGGAAAACTGCCAGTTTGCGGTATGACAATAACCGGAATCAAAGAAACAAGAAGCTCCGACTTCTATAAGTCGGGGTAGTTCACATAAGGAATAATTAAAACATGTGGGGTATCCCATAAAAATGTGTCTTTTGTTAGGTGTTCAATGTATGGGCAGGCCTTAAAACCTGTTCGTACATTTGCCGATGGATGTATGCAAAAGCATTCATTCTGGCGTTATATTCCTCCTACGAAAATAGGAAGAGATATATCTATCCGAAGATTTGTTTTATGCACAGGCAGGCCTCATAACTTGCCTATGCATTGCTCTGGTAAAACAGAGCGAATCCTGAGAAACATGTAAGTGCATGGGTAAGCCTCATAACTTATCCATGTATTTGTCCTGATAAAACAGAACGGACTTTTTTCTTCATTTGTATTGTATGAGCGGGCCTAAAAACCCACCCATGCATTGCATCCAAATAGTCCGACTGGATGCACAGAAAATTTTCCATACTTCTGCATATATGGGTAAAAAATCTGTATATGCAGACAACTAAAAATTTTGTCCAGAAAAGCAATTACAAAATCTTTTCTGACATACTATTAGTATAAGGTTTTATCCTTATTCGATATATCCCAACATAGGCAGGCGTAAAAATCTGTCTATGTAATTACTTCTAATTTTTAGAAGTTAAATAAAAACATTCCTTTCAGACAAAGGAACAAATTATTCCTTTTGTGTTTGCACACGCAGATCGCACAACCTGCCTGTGTATTTACCCTAATAGCTGGGTGACAGACGTTATTATCTAACTTCCGCTGGACAGGCCTCAAAACTTATCTGGCGGGTTCCCCAAAAAAGAGTACCTTTAGTACATTTGATTACGCATGGATAAGCCTCAAAACTTATTCATGTGTTCATCCGTAAAAAGGATGATAAATGCCAGCTTTATCTAAACAGGCATCAAAACCTGTTTGGATATTCTCCCTTGATGTGGGAGTCATCTATTTATAAACGTGCTTGGCATAGATGTACTTAAAAATTCATCTATGCATTTGCCACGATAGCGTGGCAATTCATGTATTTTCTTCTCCAACATTAATCTTGGAGATACCTCTTGGACCTGAGAGGTAAACATATTTTTCCGTGTAGGCAGGTGTTACAGCCTGTTTACATGTTTGCTCCAGATTATGGAGTAAGATAGATAAAATAATTTTGCTTTCTTCAAGTAGGCCTCAAAACTTGTTTAAAGAATCCCTCAAAAAGGGAAAATTTGTTTTTTGTTGCATTAACATCTCCGCACAGACAGACCTTAAAATCTGCTTGTGCATTCGCTCCGGTCATCAAATATCAGGATGGTGGAAACAGAACGTCTGTTTCCTGATTTTTTAGAATATCGGAGCAAATAAAATCATTTTTTGTCACGCATAGGCAGGCCTAAAAACCTGTTTATGTGTTTCCCCGCTTAAATGTGGGGCATCTTAATAACTTTTTCCTCGTATAGTTTTGACTATACAAATTTATAATCGGCAGACACGCAGAGTGTGTATTTTCATCCCTATAATATGAGAGGGTGCAATTCCCTTTCCTGCCTTGGGTCCCAATGCTCCAAATACCCACCAGTATTTCGGCAATACCACACCAATACCACCATTGGGATCCGGACAGGGCAAATGTATTGTAACAAACAATACAACGTAACTATAAAAAATATCATAAAAATCTCTTTAAGGACGCTGCTATGACCACTCTACCTATAGCAGTACATTCGTAAATTACGATACATTCACATCGTATTTACATATGGCAAAATCCCTGGTACCTTATAATGCCAGGGATTTTTGTAGATATAAGAGGTGTGGGATAAAAATTTAAAACAGGAGGAAATAAAATGGACGAAACAAAGCAGAAATTTTTAGATAAAATGCATCCACCGAAAGCGGAAGAGCAGATAGTATCCTATCGGAAATGGTTGCTTTATCTCTTTTTATGTGCAATACCGATAATAAATATCATTTTTCTTCTCGTATTTGCCACTTCGAAAGATCCGAGCATGATTACGATGAAAAATTTTGCGAAGGCAGCCTGCACATGGATTTTAATTAATGTTGTACTGGTATTGGCATTCACCAGAATATGGGTATTCTGTATCGCCTCATCAGTGATGTAATTTTATTATGTTATACTTCATTCACTCTATGAACGATACATATAAATCAAAGATGAAAAGGAGACAAAAACATGAAAAGAAAATTTGCACCAGTCATGATCACAGCAGCAGCTCTGATCACAACCGTACCAACAACACAGGTATTCGCATCAGAGGGGATTAATGCTGAAACAGCGTCAGATAATATTACTCCACTTGTGATCAATACCGAAAACACGCAGAATACAGCACAGACATCTACAGAAGATACCACACAGAATGCACAGGAAAATTGTTAGAAACGGGCTTAAGGAAACTTAGGCCTGTTTTTTTATACAAACTATTGTTTGATGATAAATAACAAAATTGTTATGTATAACAAAAGAAAACATATCTATCACAGCAAAGGGAAAAACCAGGTTTTATCAAGACTGATGCACGGTGAATTCCTTGGAAATTTATTTGCTCTTACGGTGAATGGAGAGGAAGTGTATTACAAAGGGTCCTGGCCGTCCATTTCTGCAGATTATGATCAGATCATCTACATTCCAGATGTTTTTGTGAGTGAAATTCCGGTCTATCGTTCTGCAAGATTAGATGAGTATGAATGGCTGAAAGCGAATTTATACACTGCAGATGATTTTTTACATTTTGCAAATAATGATCCTGTACGTGCTCAGGCGATATTACAGTCTATGACCGGTCAAAATCCTATCTTGAACAATTAAAAATAAGGAGAACACAACATGGAAACGCAAACTGTCACACTAACTAAGAGAGAAGCCGCAATGAAAATGTCACTGGATATGATCCGGGAATGGTGTTGCAGCAATCTTAAGGGAAAGAAAGCTGTAAAAATAGCCATCTCATGTGGAAAGAAGAGATATGAGTTCCTTGCCGATCATACCGGTTTTGTATTAAAAGGGAAAAATAATCCAGATTATTATTATACAAAATCAAAAATGGATCCGTTGTATTTACAGGCAGAAGGACATGCAGTTATAACTCAGTGGTATCAGATGAAAAATAGAATTGTGGAAATAATATCTTAGAGGAGGACAATTTATGGAAACAGAAACAAATGAATTAATTCAGGAGCTGGCTGACTGGATGGTTACATGCGCAGCAGAAGGGACAAAGAATGGATCCTGGACCATCTATGCAGATGATATTGTAGAAGAATTCACCTCAATTACAGAGGAATGGCTGGAAGAGAACCAGGAAGAAATCTGCAATAGGATCGATGATAATGACGCTTCCCTTGGGGAAACTATTTACAATCCGGATGATGAATCTTTTTCCATGGACTTGGCATTTGATTGCTGTGAGAACTATGACGGTTCTCCAAACTGGGGATGCGAATAGTACATTTTCATTTTGAGGAGATTTGATAATGGTTGAAAACAGAATAATGATTACAGTTCCTGACAATGTAACAATTATATCAGGAGCAGAAATAGGCCTGGAAGCTTATAAACAATGCAAAAGACAAATAGATGACGAAGCAATGAATATAATTTGTTTTCCGGATCATATTACTAAAATAATCGGGACTTTCTTTTCGGGATTTTTTATTGATTTGCGAAAATCTATGACTGCAGGTGAAATTAAGGAACATTTTAGTTTTGATTCGGATATGTCATGTATAGAAAGTGCAGAAAAAGCGTTCAGAAAATATATAGAAACTACATAAAATCAGGAGGAAACGTAATGTTAGATTATAAAAAAACAGAAGATATGGAAAGAATGAAAGCAGAAGCTGTAAAGAGATTGAAATGGCCGAAAATTCCAGGACTTAATGAAGCCTTTGCAAAAGGAATTGTGATGGTTTCAGACGGAACGAATGGCGATGTAAAACTCAGGAACTTAACTATTTACGAAAAATATATGGTGACAAATTTTGAAAAAATTCAACATGCCATTGTATACCATACGATTCTTACAGAAACAAAGTTTGGCAAAATGTTATCCATGCTGTTTGTTGGAAAATATGAAGATGAGTGGTATATGGATGAGGAAAATTTTAAAAAATCTTATACACAGGTATATGTAGAAAATCTGGATTATCCAGATTGTTCCGAAATTGGCACTATTGGTATCGAATGTACCGAAAATGGAATCATACGTACTTATTGATTTTACATAACAAAAGAAGGGAGCAGACATTTTGGCTGCTCTTTTTCATGTTTTTTAGGCAATCATACACTCTACTAACAGAATAATATGTACAGAAGAAGGGAGGATATCAAATAATCTGTTATTCAATATTATTTAATTTACAGGAGGAATTTTCATGGAACATAAAAGCAAAGAAAAGCTGGATTGGATCATCGCATCAAATATCGATAAAGGAATTAATCTACAGACAGTATATGGTACTTATTTAGAAATCAGAGAACTTCTGCAGGAAAAAATAAATAAATGCCGCAAGAAAGATGTGGTGCATTATAAAGATGCGTTTTTTGAATTTCAGGATCAAAAAATTCAGGCTACTGTTATCTTTGAAACATACCATATCTTTTTTACAGCAGAAGAGCTTACAAACATACAGAACTCAGAGCCATGGGCTTCTTATTTTTTGAAATGTTCACAGCAATATGCCGGATGCGTATGGAACCGCAAGACCAATCAGTATGACATGCTCTTTGTAACAGAATTTTCACATCTGTTGGCAGATGAGCGTGCTGTAGAAAAAGCGGCTATGTTACCAGATGTATATGATATTTCTGATAGAAAAATCAAATCTCGCACAGTTACCACAATAGCTCATAACTGGGAAGAATTGATAGATGTTACATTGCTTCGTAAGCAGATGTTGGAGCTTATGAAACGACCAGATATTTCCGAACAGCTGGTGCAGAAATATTTAAAAAAAGTTATTATTCATATCCAAAGTACAGATGTCCGGCCGGAGATAACTGGATGGTATCCGGATATCGATGCTTATTTTTCGGAAACAAAATCAGATGTATACGATGATACAGAATTACTGGAACTGCCGGATCACGGTGGAATTCTTCGCTTTGCCAAATAAAGAATAGCAGAACTGCTTAGAGACCGTTTCCTTACGGTCTCTTTTATTATATTCGAAAACAAGCACTCTATAAGCAGACATAAACGAACAGAAGAGAGGAGTGTATAAAAGAATATCTGTTATGTCAATAAAAAAAGGAGATTTACACAAACTATGAACATCATTGATGACTTCATTAAATTGGACATGGATGCACCACAGATAGCTGAACGTACTGAAAAAGATCTTGCGTTCAATCGGAAAGTAAAATCCTGCTACGATATGTATCAGTGGCTGTATAAGAATGACATTTTACGAAAGGAAGCATTTCTTTATACCGAAAATTCTTCCATAGAAGAGTTGGAGGTATCATTCGCAATTGATACGGAAAATCTTCTTCCATACAGGAAGAAAATGGAAACTTCCGGAGTTAAAGATGCAGATCTTGCCTGCC
>OLPU01000834.1_pt1 | contig 25673 bp, 26 predicted proteins | sample 1673111 | NCBI WGS metagenome assembly OLPU01 (sample SAMEA3136755, study PRJEB25190) | human gut metagenome | reverse complement strand
AACTGCCCTCCTTCCTAAAACAGATATTTCATATATATCATTTTTTAGAAGAGGAGCATTTTTATAAGAAAAATTTAGTTGTTAAGCCTGTTTTTACTCCTTCTTTTTTGTTTTTTCCAGTAACATTTTTATTAATGTAGTATAAATATCCATTTTTTCTCCTTTTAGATCGTCTGTATGACTCTGCCAGACTGTATGATAAATTGTGTATGATTGTTATCCGGATAAATATCCAGTTGCGAATCATCTGCAAGATAAGCTGCCATTGCTTCAAAAGCTTCTAACATGATAGTCTTCCAGCTATAGCAGGTATCTAAGTCACTGATAAAAAGAATTTTATTTCCATCTCTGTTAAGGTTCGTATATCCACCATCACAGGAAGAAAAACAGATCTTTATCAGATCTTCTGATTTATCTGTTCCAACGCTTCTTTTCTTATGTTTTTCTAATCCAAAATCAGCATTTGCTGTATGGATGTATTCCTGCATTGCTTTTACAGCGGCAGCTTCGTCTAAAAAAGTAAGTTCGAGATTTACCGTAAAACATGCTCCCATATTAGTTCTCCTTATTATTTTTGTATCTTCCTTTTTATTAGTTCTTATCTATATTTCTTATAAACGGCTAATAGGGACTTATTTTACAGTCCCTTTTTTGTATGAAGTCTCCACACCTATGCGGTGCAGTCGCTCTTATGGGCGTGTTACTCTGCTATTACTGATAAAAATAATTTCTGAAAGCATTTTGGACATACTGGACTGAAAAAGTTAGTTCGAATATTAAAGTTTTTGCCTCCATATATACATATTAATAATGCAATATTTTTAGATAATAGGAGGAATTATAGATGATAAAAAACATGGATAACATTGATGCACTTATTGCTGCATGTGATTACAAAAAAATAACGAAAAGCTGCCAGAAATGCTATAAAAAACTTGAACGAAAAGCTGGTTTTAGTCTCATGAAAGAATCCCCTAAATTACATGGGGAATTGTTAGATCTGATTACCAAAAAGTATACCGAAAGTATTATAAACAGAACAAAATTTTCTGTACGAGCAACTGTTAAGGAGCTTTCTTATTTTCCAGAGTATGCGAAAGAGAAATTAACGCAGGAAAGAAAAGATGAAGCTGCCTTTGTTGTGCCAAATGATAATATAAAGAAAATTATATTGCCACCAAGGTCCAAAAACGAAGATATTTCCAGTGTGATCAAATCAAATGTATTTCGTTATTTTGGTGTAGAAGAAGCAGTTCATTCGATTTTCAGATTACATGTTTAGAACGAAAAAGGTCAGCATAAGCTGGCTTTTTTTTTTATGAAAATCTCTTTATATTTTCTTCATGTAATATAAGTTTTGTACATATTAAAAGAAGCGAGGTAGTCGCTCTCAGAAATTCGCATTTTAAGAAGCGGGGATTAAAATATCTTATTTGTAAAGAAGGATATTGTATTGCCAAAGCCAGGTTCGTGCAGCTATCCTTCTTCTTAACAAAAAGACCTATGAGAATCCAAAAGATTCAGATAGGTCTTTTTTGTTCCAAATTTCTTTTATGGATAGAAGAACGTATGTATGGTATAATAGATTGATAAGAAATATATTATTTGTATTTAGAGGGAGCGGAGATGTGGATAAGATATACGCAGCAATAGATTTAAAATCTTTTTATGCATCCGTTGAATGTGTCGAGAGAGGATTAGATCCTTTAACAACAAATTTAGTAGTAGCAGACAAAAGCCGGACGGAAAAGACTATATGTCTGGCTGTATCACCGTCTCTAAAATCTTATGGAATCTCTGGACGACCTCGACTATTTGAAGTTATACAACAAGTAAAAAAAATAAATGCACAGCGGATAAAGAGCGCCCCTGGACATAAATTTATCGGGCAGTCTTTTTATAATGAGAAATTATCTGATCCAGCTGTTGCACTTGGCTATATTACCGCTCCCCCTCGAATGAGATTGTATATGGAATACAGTACAAGGATCTATAAGATATATCTTCAATATTTTGCACCAGAGGACATCCATGTATATTCCATTGATGAAGTTTTTATTGATCTTTCAGGATATTTAAAGACATATGAGATGGAAGCAAAACAGCTGGTTTCAAAAGTGATAACAGAAATATTAAAACAAACTGGAATAACAGCAGCAGCCGGGATTGGAACAAATCTGTATCTTGCGAAAGTGGCAATGGATATTATGGCAAAGCATGTGCCGGCAGACGAAAATGGTGTTCGAATAGCTCATCTTAATGAAATGACGTACCGAAGACAGCTATGGAATCATATGCCGATTACCGATTTCTGGCGGATAGGACAGGGATATGTTAAAAAACTTGCTGTATATCAAATTTACACGATGGGAGATATTGCACGATGTTCCATTGGAAAAGAAAACGAATACTACAATGAAGAATTATTATATAAATTGTTTGGAATTAATGCAGAGTTACTGATTGATCACGCATGGGGTTATGAACCATGTACGATAGCAGATATAAAAAATTATAAACCAGAGGAAAAAAGTATTGGTTCCGGACAAGTATTAAGTTGTGCCTATTCAACGGATAAAGCAAAGATTGTTGTATTAGAAATGGCTGAACAGATATCTTATGACCTCTTTGAAAAAGGTCTGACAGCAAAGCAAGTCATATTAACAGTAGGATATGATAGGGAAAGTTTCATGCAAACAGATTATAAGGGTGAAATTAAAACGGATCATTACGGACGAAAAGTCCCGAAACATGCCCATGGGACTGAAAACTTTCCGAATGCAACCGCTTCGTTAAAAATTATATCTGATAGTGTGGCAAAACTGTATGACCGGATTATTGATAAAAAATTACTTGTTCGGCGGATTACCTTATCTGTAGGAAAGGTGCAGCCAAAAGAAGATGTTGAGTATCAACAATTAGATTTGTTTACAAATTATGAGACACTAAGAAAAGAACAGGAAAAAGAGAAAAATCTACAGGAATCCCTATTAAGTATTAAGAAAAAGTACGGAAAAAATGCAATTTTGCGAGGAATTAGTTATGAGGAAGGTGCTACAACTATAGAGCGAAATGAGCAAATAGGAGGACATAAAGCATAATGGGAAAATATGATGATATTATTAATCTTCCACATCATGTGTCAAAGAAACATCCGCAAATGTCATTACACGATAGAGCAGCCCAATTTGCTCCATTTGCTGCATTGACAGGATATGATGAGGAAGTAAGGGAAGTCTCCCGAATCACAGACCAGTTTCATCCACTTGAAAGTAAGAAAAAAGAGGAAATTAATCAGAAGTTGTGCGTATTACAAAAAATACAGTATAAGCACCCATTAATCAGCATTTATTATTTCGTACCTGATAAAAGGAAAGTAGGCGGAAGCTATACCGAGATGTATGGGCGATTGAAAAATATAGACTTAATAGAGAAATGCCTTAATATGAAAAATGGAGAGAAGATTCCAATGAAGTATGTAATGGACTTACAAGGAGATGAGTTTGCTGATATTACTTTTTGATTTTTCGTACAAAAATTCTTATATATGAAGGTTTTGATATATTACAAGAGAGGGAGAATAAAAACATGAATGTAGATCCAAAACAGATTGAAAGTTTAATTAATACCTTTTGTGAAATGAATGATGAGTTTAGAGAAAAAGCTGTAGCTGCAGTTAACAAAGTTTTTTTAGATTATGTCATCTCAATGGCTTGTATGAAGAAAGGAATTCTTGTTACAAAAGAAAATCAAGCGGATGTTATTTCAAAGATTACAAAACTCTTAGAGACGGTTACTGCAATGACTGAAACTCAGCAGGCAACTACTGCTATATTTATAGAACATTTAGAACCTGGAAGTTTTACAGAGGAAAGCAATCTTGAGATTAAAATTAATCAGAAGAAGATTACATTAAATCAATTTATCAAAAGAGTTCTTCCAAATGCAGATATAAAAGAAGCAAAAAAAATGTACAAAGAACTCAATATGGACAAGAGGTGATTTTTATATACGATGCACTAGAAGTATCTCAATATATTATTGACTATTGCAGAGAAAAAAAATACTATATGAGCAACCTGAAATTACAAAAAGTTTTGTATTATGTACAAGCTGAATTTCTTGTCACAACAAATAATCCATGTTTTAAGGATAAGATAGAAGCATGGATGTTTGGTCCAGTAGTAGAATCTGTTTATCGAAATTACAGAGTATATGCCGGAGGAAATATAGCTGTTGGTAATTCAAAGCAGAGGCATCATATAAAGAGACAAGATATGAAACTTATACAGGGTATTGTAGATGAATGTGACCAATACTCAAATTCATCTCTTATGCAGATTATTTTTAAACAGTCCCCATATAGAGATGTTTATCAGAAATATTTTCACAATACGATATCAAATAAAGCACTAAAAGATTTTTTTGAGGAGGAATAAAAATGAATAAACTAAGGAAAGTAACATTAAGTTTTATATTAAGTTTACTGCTTATTACAGGGGTGATGCCTGCCGGTACAACGTATTCGCCTGTTGTCTCTGTTGAAGCGGCTGTATCAAAAAAACAGACAGCAAAGTTTGTCAAGGCTGTAGATGGAGATACCGCTAAATTATCCGTGAAAGGAAGAACTTATACTTTCCGATTTCTTGCAATAGATACACCAGAAACCGTTAAACCAAACACGCCTGTTGCTTTCATGGGAAAAAGAGCATCTGACTATACAAAGTCAGAATTAAAAAAGGCGAAAAAAATCCAAATACAATACGATGGCAACAAAACGGATAAATACGGAAGAAGACTTGCGTGGATATGGGTAGACGGAAAATTACTGCAGGATAAATTAGTGAGAAAAGGGTATGCTCGTGTATATTACATATATGGAAAATATAGATATACTGACATCTTAAAAACCTCAGAAAGAAAGGCAAAAAAGAAAAAACTCGGTATCTGGAAGAACTATAGCGCTGCTTTTTCTGACAGTTCATCATCCAAGAATACTACAACACCAACGAAAGAATCAAATAATTATGTCTGGGTATCTAGGAGCGGTAGCAAATATCACTCTTATACCGGTTGCAGCGGTATGAAAAATCCGAGCAAAATAAAGAAGGCAGATGCTGTGTCAAAAGGTTACACTGCTTGTAAAAAATGTTATTAGTTTTCATCAAGTCTCCATATCTTAATATATGGAGACTTTTTGTAATTTATCATTCATATTTGGTTTTTTCCTGCAAATCGCAAAGGTAAATTATATTTTGCTGTAAAAAATATTATCTTTTCAAACAGTTAATTTATAATGGAAAATTATCTTTCGATAAAAAGACACAAAAAAATCAAATCTTTTTTATTTTTTACACATATTAATGATGATAAAAATTTTATAAAAAACGAGTGGGCTTATAAAACATAATGCTATAACTAAAAGGAGGTAATCTTACATATGATCTACATGTACTTGTTAATAAAATAATTAACAAATAAATCGGAAAAACAATCTCATTTTTTTAAATTGAGAGAAAGTAAACATAGCAAATGGAGTGATACACATATGATTAATAAAAATTTAGATACCAAAAAAAATAGAAATATATTTGGTTTAGGGTCAGTTCCTGTATCCGTAGCGGCTAAAGTATATGGTAAAGATGCTACATGGATTAGAGCTGGTATTATAGATGGTTGGTTACCTATAGGAGTGGCGACAAGAGATGGTAAACAGGTAACTACAGTTGACGAAATCAATAGTAAGTATGGACGTATTAATTTTTATATTTCACCCAAAAAATTATATGAGGAAACAGGTTACATATGGAAAGGGGAAAAGATAGCATATATTAAACAAGAGGAAAATTAATAAAAAAAATAAATTAACAGCGCATAGTTTATGAGATTATCAGACAAAACGAAAGTATGGTGGATTTTCTTAAAAATATTTCTTAAAAAAGTTGAGTGCAAATAAGTAAAGACTTAATTGCAGTTGAAAGTGGTTTGTTCATATATTATTCCTACATAACATATAAAATAACCGCATAAATAAAGGGTTAGCTGTTTCCGTAGAAGAAGCTGCTAAGGCAGGTAGATTCTAAGAAAAACTCTTTATTTATGCGGGTTTTAGGACTTCCATTTTATGTGGAAGTCCTTTTTTATTTTATAAATATTATTCTTAAAAAGAAAAATCTTACAACAGATGTTGTCAAGTCTACGAGAAGTCTACACAGCTTCGTAATGTAGACTTTTAACACTGTCGAAGTCTACAAGCACCTGTTTAAGCCATATTGATGCTTTTTGTTTATTATTTTTACATACTATTATGTGTTAATGGATAAAACGAAAGGAAGGATTAATATGAGCGACTTAATTATAAGACCAAGAATGTTAAATTTGAAAGGACTTATGCCTGTAAGGGTGTGGGTTCTTTTTTTGGTAAAATAAAAAGACCAATCAAGAGATTGGTCTAATTATACTAAGTTACCAATAGCCTAGCAGCGATGCCAACACATGACACTTACCTCGATAATGGCACTGATATAGGACTTACTGTTGGTAGCTTTATCTTATCATATGCAAGAAAAACTGTCAATATTCTAAGAAAAAATCATTATTGTTTAGGAAAAGTAAAAACAAATTTTAGGATACCTGCTTCTTCTAATTTTTTTAATTCATTTTTATAACCACCTGTTTGCAAATGAGAGTAATATAGATTTGCAAAAACATCAGCAATTTGAATAAGATTATTATCAGATGAATCGTAATATGTAACATCAAATTTCTTGTCAGTGGTTCCATTCATGGATAGTTCAGTATTAAGATAATTTTCGAGAAAAAATCTTGATTCAGTTTTTTCATTTCGCTCATCAAGTTGAAGTGAACAATCTTCTTTTGGGATATATCCCCTATGTATAAAGTATTCCATAGCTAACTTTATGGTGTAATTAAACACTCTTGCAGTATTTTGGCAAAATTGATCAGTTAATTCTGAATTTTTTATTTTAATGATATACAATTCAAATGATGGTTTACGAGAAAAGAAATCGACAAAACTTTTTTTCATTTCTTTGTCAAACTGGGAACCTTTAAGTTCTTTAAAAGTTTCATTAGAAAACATTTTGCCGCCTTCTTTTATGAGTTTTCCCGTTTTGGGATGATACTTATCTTTATCTAATTCAAGAAGTCTATCATAATTAGAAGAAACAAATCGCTTGTAAGATCTTTTTAAAGATTTTTTATTAAGAACTCTAACTAAAGCAATTACAAAATGCTTATTATGAGAGAGATGATTATTAATAGATCCGGATTCATCAATATAAAATATCAAAGTTTATACTCCTTCGTTTAAAATATATGTAGATGATTATAGCAGGCAGTATGTGAAAGAGCAAATGAATTATAAGAGTTTTGTATATAAAAATTTCTGTGTATTTTTGTTGATAAAATATTTTAATGCAAGTTGCGGAGATTGAAATAACATATTGTGACTACAAAGTATATATGTTACAATTTAAATATGGGTGTTACCATGCATTAAAATCATTTGGATCACTATCTCGCAGCAAGAATGCAGGGCATTCTTGAAAGTTATTATAAAAATTCTTATCTCTCTGCTATGTGCTAAGATTTATACAAATTGATTAGAAAATCACACAGGCTAAGATGCCCTGTGGTAAAATGAGACAAGGATGAAGAAAAAGAGGGAAAAATATGCATTATCAGATATCAGAAAACAACTTACAAAAAATGGATATCTGCCAAATGATGAGATTGTCATGGCAGCTTATGGGGCACTACATGGTGTCCCATTATTGGTCGAGTCTGACCCGGGGCAGGGAAAGACAAGTCTTGCTTTAGCAATGGGACAAGCCTTTGGGCTTTCTGTGTTGCGTGTTCAGTTTTATGAGGGATTGACTGCGGACAAGATACTGTACGATTACAACTACCAAAGACAGCTACTTTCCATCCAGGCAATACAGAGTACTTTAGCGAAAAATTTAGATGGGAAGACGATTAACGAAGCGATGGATGTAGCAAAAACGATTGATTTTTATGGAAAGGATTTTCTAATCCGTCGCCTGGTATTGGAGTCTATCTGGGGAGAGCAACGGTATGTCCTGCTCTTTGATGAGGTAGACAAAGCATCAGAAGAATTAGAATACACGCTATTGGAGTTTTTAGATGATTTCTCCTTGAGCATTCCCCAATATGGCACCGTAAAGGCAAAAGAAGGGATGGAGCCCGTTGTCGTACTAACATCGAACAATTACAGGGACTTATCCGATGCACTAAAGCGAAGATGCAATTATCTGTATCTTCCAAGAAAAACAAAAGAAGAGATTATGGAGATTTTGAAAATGAAAGCAGAAGCATCTCCAACAATCATCGAAGGGGTGGCATCCTGTCTTTACCAGTTGCAGAGCCTGTGCCTGAAACAGATTCCGTCTATTTCAGAAGGCATCACATGGGCTGGCTATCTGCAGAAACTGATGGATTGAGATCTTTCGTTTCCTAAAAAAAGCACCGAAGGAGTTCAAGGTATTAGTAAAAATGCGGAAATCGATAGAAACAGATAAATTCCGGTTAAAGGTTTACCGGGAAATATTGAAAAGATAATAAAGAATAGAAAAAAATGAGGAGAAGAGGATTCATAAGATGAACGATTATATAGCTAGATTTCGTGTAAATGATTTCGAAAAACAGGAGTTAAAAGAACATATCAGAGAAGTGCAGAAATTAGCAGCAGCTATGGGGAAAAGAGTTGACTTGAGGAGGCCTGTTAGCTCAAAAGAGCTACATTCTGATAAAAAAACTACTTTGGAAAGTACGCTTTCTCTTGCAGGCTTACTTCATGATTTTGGAAAATACAGCATTAAGTTTCAGAGGTTTATTCACGAAGAATGGAGACGGGCAAAAGAGGGGATAGAAAGTAAAAGACAATCTGGTATTGATCATGGTGTTTACGGAGCAAAATATATTTATGATTTATCAGAAAAGTACGGACCGAATGGAAGGATAGTGGGTGAACTACTCGCAGATGTTATTTGCTATCATCATGGAGGACTTCCTGATGCAGAAGATTTTAATGGAGACAGCCTATTGTTGATGAGACTGCAGGATGAAAATAGACTTACTGATTATGAGCAGGTAAAAGTAGCTTTTTTTAAGGATTTACAGATTACGGAGCAGGAGATAGAACAGCTTTTTAAGAAATCTATTGAAGAGATAAAGCTGCTCATTCTAAAATCTTCTACAGGAAGTGAAGCAAAAAATAAGAGAAAAAATGATGCCAACTTTATGCCCAATCTCTTTATAAAGCTAATTTACAGTATGTTGATAGATGCCGATCGATTAAGCAGTATGTGCTATGAGACTGGTGAGGATTTTGCTTCTTATGAAAAGGCACAAGACGAAATTCAAATGACCTGGAAAGTATATAATCAAAAGTTTGAAGAGTACCTTTCTAGATTGCAAAAGAAGTCAGAGACTTTAGAAGATACAGGTAAAAAAAGAGTGAATGCAATTCGTCAGAAAATATCAGATGAATGTTTTGAAGCGGGCAGGAAAGAGAGTGGCATTTATACATTAACTGTTCCGACAGGTGGAGGAAAGACCTTATCGAGTATGCGATATGCGTTAGAACATAGCGAGAGAACAAATAAGGAAAGAATTATTTTTGTTCTTCCTTATACAACGATTATTGAACAAAATGCAAAGGTTATAAGAGAGGTTTTAGGAGAAAATTGTGATTTGCTTGAACATCACTCTAATGTAACAGAAGATGATAAAAGAATGTTGGACAGTTTGGGAGAGGAACGGGACTACAGACTGCTTACAGAACGATGGGAAAACCGCATTGTATTTACAACAATGGTGCAGTTTTTAAATACCTTTTATGGAAAAGGAACGAGAGATATGCGAAGAATGCATCATCTGTTGAATGCGGTTATTATATTTGATGAGATTCAGACGGTTCCTGTCAAATGTATGGCTTTATTTAACGGGGCGATTAATTTTTTGAATCGGGTGGGGAATACCACAACGATTTTATGTACAGCAACACAGCCAGATTTCAGTAATATTTCTAAAGATATAAGTCTGGAAAATGTAAAAGGGGAACTGATAAATGCGGTAGAGGGAAATTTCACGCAGTTAAAAAGAGTTGAAATAAAGAATTGCTGTGCCATGAAACCATATACAATTGAAAATGCAGCGACTTTTATATGGGAAAAGAAAGCACAAGTAAACAGTCTTTTAGTTGTCGTAAATAAAATAAAGACGGCGAAAGATTTGTTCCGGTATTTACAGAAGGATAAGGAGAATGTAGAAACTCAAAATATAGAAAATGTAAAAGGTGTTTTAGTCCAGGATACCCGATTATTCCTTTTAACAGGAGACCAGTGTCCGGAACACAAAAAAGATGTTTTAGACGAATTATTGAAAGCTTTAAAGAAAGGAGAGCAGGTGCTTTGTATCAGTACTTCTTTAATTGAGGCAGGGGTAGATATCAGTTTTGAAGCGGCAATCAGAAATATGACCAAATTAGATTCTACTGTACAGACCGCAGGACGTGTCAATCGAAATGGAGAAAGAGACCTGGGCTATTGTTATGTCATTAATTTAGAAGAGGGTAGCTATGAACATATGTCGGAAATTCGGCTTGGTCAAAAGTGGAGTAATGTTATTTTTTATAAGGCAGAACAGGAGAAAAAGGACATTTTATTACCAGAACTTATGAAAGAATATTTCGATGATTATTATAATGATAATGAATGTAGTGGGAATTTTAAATATCCAATAGATGGAGGCAGAAGAAGTATCTATGAGTTGTTGACTCTTAAGAGAAATCAAACAGGTCCGAAACTGAACTGGAAGATTCAATTTAAAAGGGCGGCAGAAAACTTTAAAGTCATTGATGAGGATATGACAACAGTTCTTGTTCCATATCTCGAAGAAGGACAGGAGTTAATGAGGCAGATAGAAAATGTGACGGTATATACGAGTATGGCGGAAAGAAAGGAGCTGTTAGAAAAAGCAAAAAAATATTCTTTAAATATTAATCGGTATAAGTTTAGACAAATTTATGATGCTGGTGGAATTACATTTAAAGAAGATATGGGAGTCTACCTCCTTAATTATGCTTTTTATGATGAAAAAGAAATGGGAATTTTATTGGAAGCAGATTCTGATAAATATATTATGTAGAAAGAATTATTTATTTTAGAGTAGAATTTTGATAAATGTATTTTTGTGAAAAGATATTTATTTAGAATTCTGATAAATGTGTATTGTAAAAAAGGAATATTATTTAAGAGTGAATCTTCATGAATATTTATATAGAAAGAAACGGCGTTTTATAAAACATAAATCGCCGCATCTAAGATAAAAAGATAATTTCAATCCACATCTATAAAGATGACCTGTTTACTATAACATAAATAAAAAAATTTTTCAAAAGACTTTACAAAATAGATAACCAGGTGTATTATAAATTTAACATAAATAGATAGAAGATAAATTTGAAAGGAGGAAGTATGAAACCAAATAGAATTGTTATGAAAGTCTATGGGAAATACGCATTATTTACAGACCCTATGACAAAGATAGGTGGAGAAAAAAGCAGCATGATGATTCCAAGTTATGAGACATTGAAAGGAATTGTTTCATCGATGTACTGGAAGCCTTCGTTCAATTGGGTCATAGAATCTGTTAAGGTTTTAAATCCAATTCGTACAGAAAGAAAAGGAATCCGACCGATTAAGTATAATGGAGGAAATGACCTTGCTTATTATACATACTTGTCTGATGTTGCCTATATTATTTCTGCACATTTTGAGTTTAATAAGAGAAGACCTGATTTACAGGAAGATTGGAATGAAAACAAGCATTATTACGTGGCAAAGCGTGCTCTTGAAAAAGGAGGAAGAAGAGATATATTTTTAGGGGCAAGAGAATGTCCCGCCTATATTGAACCAGGAGATATGTCTGAGCCGGGATACTATGATGATAAAGGAACTCTTTCTTTTGGATTAATGTATCATTCTTTATGCTATCCTAATCAGAATGACGAGGGAAATTTATATTCAAGATTCTGGCATCCACAGATGGAGAACGGTATTATTCATTTTTGCCGCCCAGAAGAATGTGAAAATACCATTTTCTTAAGAAAAGGTACGAAAAAAGAACTTAGTAATATTCCAATCTTAGGAGTGGACAAGGAGGAACTTCTTTCTGGATATCAGGAAGGTGGTGAGCTACAATGAGCTGGATGAGAGCGTTGTATGATACTTATGATAATCTGGAATTACAGGAAAAAGAGGGACTGTTAAAGATAGCACATTCCACACAAAAAGCACATCTTGAAGTGCAGTTGTCAAAAGAAGGAAAAATAATTAATGTAAGCTTTCTTCCGGTAAAAGATTCAGACACAGTAATTCCTGTAACGGAAGAATCAGCAAGCCGTAGTTCTGGAGCGGCTCCGCATCCTCTTTTTGATAAGATAAAGTATCTTGCTGGTGATTACGAATTATATACGGGAGAAAGGAATGAGGAGCATCATCAAAAATACATGGAGAATTTAAAAAAGTGGTGTGACTCGGAATATGGCGATTATAAGATAGAAGTTCTTTATAAATATTTGCAAGAAAATCGACTAATACATGATCTTATAGAAAGAGGAATCTTTTCTCTGGATGAAAAACAGTATTTGACTAAAAAATGGGACAATGCAAGCGAGAAATTAACAGTAGGTGATCAAAAAGATGCCTTTATCCGTTTTCAGGTTGATGCAGTTAACTTATGGGAAGATACTAAGCTGCAGGAAAATTATATCCATTACTATCTGAGTAATGGAGGAGAGATTGGCTTTTGTCAGGTAACAGGAAGGGAAGAAAGGTTATGTGTAAATCACCCTTCTAAAATAAGAAACAGCGGCGATAAAGCAAAGATGATATCTTCTAATGATAAGACAAACTTTACTTATCGTGGACGTTTTCATGATGTCGGAGAAGCATATACTATCAGTTATGAAGCTTCGCAGAAAGTTCATAATGCGTTAAAGTGGCTTATAGAAAGGCAAGGAGTTAAAGTAGGAGATAAAGAGTTTGTTCTGTGGGGAGTGAAATCAGAGAATGTACCATCTATTCTGGAAAGTACAGAGGGTGTTGCATCTGCTTATGAAGAAGAGGAAGATATTTTTGCAACTTTTTATGGAGAAGAAGAGGATAAGACAGTATCAATACAGGAAGATGTAGCCGAACGATTTAACAGAGCAATCAGAGGATATCATGGAAATGTGCGGGCAGACAGCCATTTTGTATTGTTAGGAGTAGATGCAGCAACGACAGGAAGATTATCTGTGATATTTAGCAGAGAGTACTTTGGAGCAGATGGAAATGAACTGATTGAACGAATTGAGCAGTGGCACAGAGACTGTGCATGGAATGTTTCTTCTTATAATAAGAAACTGCAGAAACGAGTTTATTTTACAGGAGCACCTTCTCCATATGAAATCGCATTATGTACTTATGGAAGAGAGCAGGGAAATTCTATAAAAGGAACAGATAAAGTGATTGCGAATGCGGTAGAAAGAATTCTGCCATGCATTGTTGATGGGAAAAGAGTGCCGGTAGATATTATGAGAGAGGTTGTGCATCGGGCACAGCATCCGCAAAATTATAAAAGTAAAACTTTATGGCAACAGGTATTATCAGTAGCTTGTGCGTTGACAAGAAAGCATTTGATAGAAAAAGGAGAGGAGTGTTTGGTTATGAAATCACCAGAGAGTTTAGATGCAAAGTGCGGAAGAATGTTAGCTATCGCAGATGCGATTGAAGCGTGGGTATTGCGTGAGGAGAAGATAGACAGAACCACAACGGCAATGCGTTACTACACAAAGTTTTGTGAAAATCCATGTGATACATGGGTGATTATTCAGAAAAATTTAAAACCATATGAAATGAAGTTAAGAGGGAGAGCCCGAAACCTTCAGACATTACTTGGAGAAATTTCAGCAGCTATTTCTGAAGAAGAATTCCAGCAAAAACGAAATTTAGATGGTACATTTTGTTTGGGATTTGACAGTCAGAGATATGAAATTATTGAGGAAGCAAAGCGAATCAAAAAAGAGAATGATGAGAAAAAAATGAAAAAGTTAGAAGAGGAGGAAAAGTAAATGGGTGTATTACAGAACAAGATTGATTTTGAAGGAATTATCGTAGTAGAGAATGCTAATTGTAATGGGGATCCTTTAAACGGGAACATGCCGCGAGTTACCTATGAAGGATACGGAGAAATGTCCGATGTCTGCATTAAAAGAAAGATACGAAACCGTCTTTTAGATGCAGGAGAAAATATTTTTGTTCAGTCCGATGATAAAAATACAGATGGATACAAGAGCTTAAAAGCAAGAGCAGAAGCGAATGAAGCTTTTGGAGCAGAACTTAAAAAAGGAAAGAAAGCAGATGCACAAAGAGGATATGAAATTGCCTGTAAAGAGTGGATGGATGTCAGAAGTTTTGGACAGGTATTTGCATTTAAAGGTTCTGACTTATCTTTAGGTATCCGTGGTCCGGTATCTGTTCAGCCAGCTTTCAGTGTAGATCCAATAGATATCACAAGCATGCAGATTACAAAAAGTGTAAATAGTGAAGATAAAGAAGGAAAATCCTCTGATACAATGGGCATGAAGCATCGAGTAGACTTTGGTGTTTACATATTAAAGGGAAGTATTAATGTACAGCTTTCTGAAAAGACAGGTTTTACCGAAGAAGATGCGGAAAAAATTAAAGAAGCTATCCGCACTTTGTTTGTAAATGACAGTTCCTCTGCAAGACCAGACGGAAGCATGGTAATGCATAAGTTATACTGGTGGAAGCACAACTGCAAGATTGGACAGTATTCTTCTCACAAAGTGCATAACAGTATTGAGATTAAGAAGAAAGAAGGTGTTCGTAATCCAAGAAAGATAGAAGATTATGAGATTATCTGCCACGAGTTACCTGGACTGGCGGTGGAAGAATATGAAGGTTTATAATGAAGAAGATTATCTGATGCTTTCTGGAATCCAGCATTTTGCATTTTGTCCAAGACAGTGGGCGTTAATCCATATCGAGAATCAATGGGAAGAGAATGTACGGACAGTAGAGGGAAACATTATGCACAAGCGGGCACATGATGGCCCGCAGATAGAAACGAGAAAGAATCTGGTTGTTTCCCGTCAGATGAAAGTATATTCTAAATATCTTGGGATTAGTGGAATCTGTGATGTGGTAGAATTTAATAAATGCAAAAAAGGAGAAGAAGGCGTACGTCTATATGGAAGAGAAGGACTCTATAAAGTACATCCGGTAGAATACAAAAAGGGAGAGCCAAAAGAAAATAATGCTGACCGATTACAGCTTGTGGCGCAGGCAATATGCCTTGAAGAAATGATGTGTACAAGAATAGAAGAAGGTAACTTATATTACGGGACAACAAAACGGAGAGAACATGTGGAAATAACAAATTCTCTTCGTCAAGAAGTGGAAAATATATGTCTACAGATGCATCAGTATTTTGACAGGCAGTATACACCAAACATTAAAAGAACAAAGTCCTGCAATGCCTGTTCACTGAAAAATATATGTCTGCCACAGCTTTCAAAGAAAAAGTCAGTACACAATTACATTTTAAAAACGATAAAAGATGGGGAGTTATGAGAAAATTATTAAATACACTATATGTAACAACTCCAGAACGTTATCTTGCATTAGATGGAGAAAATGTGCTGGTTCTGGAGGAAAAGGAGATACTTATCCGGCTTCCACTACATAATCTCGAAGGAATTGTGACCTTTGGCTACACTGGAGCAAGTCCTGCATTAATGGGAGCCTGTGCGAAAAGAGGAATTTCCCTAAGCTTTATGAATCAAAATGGACAGTTTTTAGCATCCGTAAGTGGGGAGAACAGGGGCAATGTTATTTTAAGAAAACAGCAGTATAGAATTTCAGATTCGCTAGAAGATAGTATCCCTATTGCCAGAAATATGATTATTGGTAAAATATACAATAGCAAATGGGTCTTAGAAAGAGCAACAAGAGACCATGCCCTGCAGGTTGATGTGGATGCTATCAAAAAAGTGACCGCCAATCTGGATGAGCACATTCGGCAGTTATTAGAATGTGATTCAATGGATAGCATTCGAGGAATTGAGGGCAATGCGGCAAGTCAGTATTTTTCTGTATTCGACCAATTGATTCTGCAAAATAAAGAAGAATTTTTCTTTGAAAACAGAAATCGACGTCCGCCATTAGATAATGCCAATGCCATGTTATCATTTGCATACACATTATTGGCAAATGAATGTGCCGCAGCTTTAACTGCAGTCGGTTTAGATGCTTATGTCGGTTTTCTTCATACAGACCGACCAGGAAGAACCTCTTTAGCATTAGATTTAATGGAAGAATTAAGAGCTGTATATGCAGACCGTTTTGTATTAACATTAATTAATAAAAAGACGATTAAACCGGAGCATTTTGTAAAAAAGGAAAATGGAGCGGTCTTGATGAACGACACAGGACGCAAAACAATGATTAGTGCATGGCAGGGCAGAAAACGCGATAAAATCAAACATCCATTTCTCGGTGATAAAATAGAATGGGGTCTCATACCTCATGTTCAGGCGTTATTGTTAGCCAGACTTATTCGTGGGGATTTGGATGAATATCCAGTTTTTTTGTGGAAATAAGAGGTGAGAAATGCTTGTATTAATAACATATGATGTAAATACAGAGACAGCTTCAGGAAAAAAACGTTTAAGAAAAGTAGCAAAAGAATGTCAGAATTACGGGCAAAGAGTTCAAAATTCTGTTTTTGAATGCATTATGGATAATGCAAAAACAAAGGTGGTAAAAGCAAAACTACTCGAAATAATTGATATGGATAAAGATAGCCTAAGATTCTATTATCTAGGCAATGCTTACAAAAATAAAGTAGAACACTACGGAACAAGAACAAGCATTGACTTAGAAGGAACCTTAATTATCTGATTCCAGGGCACAAATTCAAGTCGAGCCGCTGCGAGACTTGGCGCGTGATTCTGGTCAGCGTAAGCTGACATATTCTTTACAGAATCACTGCGCATCCTCGCGGAGCGTTTATCTCAGTCGGAGATTGGACTCCCACTGAGACAAATTTGCTGTCACTCACCACCTGAAAGAGGTGGGAGTCTTCTCGACTGAGATAAACAATCGCATCTGCGACAAAATCCCTTTTTCAAAAATCTTTCTAAATTTAGATATAGTCAAATGTAGAAAGAAAAAGTTTCTTATCATCTTTGTTAAAAAGGAATACCTTGAAATAAAATATAGAAAATATTAAAAATTAAACAGAGTGCGAATCATAAGCTACGCAAAAAACGCAGGGTATTCGCACTTAAAAAAGAAAGAATAGTACAACATATTGCGATATAAAGCTAAAAAAAGTGGACAAAAAAGTTGTTGAGACTAGATATGTACATGATAGCTGAGGTATCACAATATGTTGCGGTCGCCTCCTTCGCGGAGGCGTGGATTGAAATTCTGTCCTCATCTGTTATTCTGTGTCCTGTATACGTCGCCTCCTTCGCGGAGGCGTGGATTGAAATTGTTAATGACTATCGGTGCTACAATTATTGAAACGTCGCCTCCTTCGCGGAGGCGTGGATTGAAATTCCTTTCTCTTGTGGGGATGCATACACTCCTTATCGTCGCCTCCTTCGCGGAGGCGTGGATTGAAATCCAGAGGGGAGCTTGCAGAGTGCAGAGCATGACGGAAAAGGAAATTTGATTGCAACCCAGATAAGACCATCTGGAAAGGGAAGAACGAAGCAGTGGGTTGTAGATGATAGTCTGAATATGCTTGATAAGGTCATAGGGGACGAGTTCGGACTGATACCGCCTATCACGTTCTATGGCAAGACACACACGAAGCAGAACGCACATGAACTGTATGCGGTTGCGATAGATATTGATTATGTCGGAAAACAGCAGTTGAAGAACCTCTTGAAGCAGTTCGGGAACGGAGTACAGCTCCGACCGACTTACCTTGTGAGTTCTGGAAAGGGTGTCCATGCCTATTACTTTCTGAAAGAGCCAGTGCAGTTGTATCATAATCTGGAAGATACCCTTGCGGAGCTGAAAGAAGCATTTATCCGCAGACTATGGAACGATACGAGCAGTATCAGACCAGACAGCCCAGATATAACAGGTATCTATCAAGGCTTTAGGTGTGTTGGGAGCCAGAGCAAGCTGGGGGCAGACTTCCCAGTGAAAGCCTATAAGATGTCGGATAACCGCTATACTCTGGAAGATATAAAGGACAGCATACCGAACTGTAAGGTTGATTTATCGGTACTTACAGAGAAGCCGAAGAAAGAAAAGAGTAAGCTGTCACTGGGCGAAGCAAAGAAGCTGTACCCAGAGTGGTATCAAGAGCGAGTTGTAGAGGGCAGACCGAAGAAAAAAGGCACATGGGTATGTAATGAAGCCCTTTATGAGTGGTGGAAGAACAAGATTTTTACCGAAGTAAAGGTAGGCGGTAGGTACTTCTCAATCATGGCATTGTGTGCGTATGGCTTGAAATGTGGCATATCTGAAAGACGAATAAGGCAAGATGCCTATTCATTTTTGGAGCATCTGGAGAGCCTTACAGATGATGAGGACAACCATTTTACCAGAGAGGACGTAAAGGACGCACTGAAAGCCCTCAAAGCTGATAACAAGCTACTTTCGACTATGGCAAGCCGAGAATGGATAGAGAAGCAGACGAAAGTTGTAATACCGCCCAACAAGAGGAACGGAAGAAAGCAAGAGCAACATTTACAGTTAGCGAGAGGTATCAGAGCATTAAAAGAGCAAATGGGAGAAAATGTTGTTGGTGGTGGCAGACCAGACAAGGCGAAGATTGTCGAAGAATGGCGAACAGCACACCCAGAGGGAACACCAAAAGACTGCATAGCCGATACTGGCATATCAAAGAATACAGTGTATAAGTGGTGGAGCGTGGGCGAAGCCCTCTAAGGCATTTCCCCTTAATTACCCAAGAGCCATAAGAAAAAGAGTGTCAAGGGCAGTCGCAAGACTGTGCAGTTTACCCTTGATACTCTTTTTTGTTGGCTACAATGTCCGCGGGGAAAATGCTTGTCCGTCCGTTCCGTTACTCCCTCATGGGTTCGATTGTCCATTCCAAAATGAGAAAGTAAAGGGTTGTCTGCGACAATTTTTTTCTATGCTGCCAATCGCTGATCCGCAAGCGGAAGCTCATGGAAGCATAGAAAAAAACAAGCCCTTGACTATCTCATTTTTCCATTTCCAAAGTCACCCAAGAGGGAGTAAGCTCCACTGTATTTCTGGCAAAATCCACGTACGAATATATCCGCTTGACGAGTGGGTACCCTTATGATATATTGTGTGTAGCGGATATATTGCAAGTTCCCTAAATGGCTAGCCATTTAGAACTTGTGAGGGTGGCAAGCCCCCCTTCAATCCCCCTTGAAATGACCGCAGATATGCGGAAATTTGTTGGAATGATGTCGAGAAGAAAGAGAGGTAAAGCATGAGTTGGGGCGAAGAACAGAAGAAAGAAATTGAGACAATCAGAGAGAGAAAAATCACAGTGAAATTGTCGGATGCAGATTGTGACCGACTGGCGAGAAAGTGTGGGGAGCATGGTCTGACAATCGGAGAGCTGATAGAGAATTTTGTCGGAGATTTGGTGGGCGGTACTTACTCAAACGGAAGTGATGAAAGAGATTATGCTGACCAGTGGTTCGAGCGTTGTTGGTTCGGAATGTTCCCAGAGCCTACACTGCTGAATCACTTATTGAATTTTGGGTATGAACCAGAGCATTATCTGGATATGTTGGAAAACGTAGAAACAATAAAATCCGACATTGAAATCACTAAACAGAATATAGCAGAGCCGAGTGATGAATGGAAAGACATTGTATACCACAAGTACAATGATGATAGAACAAGCTATGTAGAATATAAGAACGGGGAAGTAAGAGAATGTCAGAAATAGAGAAGCAAGAAGCTAAGGGCAGAAAGAGAAATGTTCAGATAAACATTAGGATTTCAGAAGCCGAAGCTGAACAGTTAAGAAAAAAAGTAGAGCAGTCGGGAATGAGCCAACAAGAGTACATTCTTTCATGCGTTCTGAATAAACCCATAACCAATACAGACGGAATAAAAGAACTTATACCAGAGTTAAAGAGGGTGGGTAATAATTTGAACCAGATAGCACATGCACTAAATGGCGGAAGATACTATCAGTACAATCTTATTACCGACAACCAAAAGGAGTTGGATAAGGTATGGCAGTCATTAAAGCAGTTTCTTCAAAAGCAGGCATAGGGCAAGCACTGGACTATGTGACGAAAGAGGAAAAGACGGAAGATAAGCTTGTCAGCGGTCTGCACTGTGAACCAGATACAGTAAAGGACGAAATGCAAGCCACCAAGGAGCTGTGGGGCAAGACTGGGGGAAGAACCTATAAGCACTTCGTACACAGCTACCATGAGGACGAGCATATCACACCAGAGCAAGCCCATAAGAACGCAATCGAGCTTGCCAAGGGTACGGAAGCATGGAAAGGGCATGAGGTACTTATTGCCACCCATATAGACCGAGGACACATACACACACACTTTATCGTAAACAGTGTGAATTATGAGAACGGTCACAAGTTGCAGTGGAGCAAAGCGGATCTGCAGAACTTGAAAGACCGGTGCAATGAGCAGAGCCGGCAACAGGGGCTTCATGTTCCGGAAAAGGGAAAGACATTCTCCGGAGAAGAAAGAGAAGAAACTGTTGCGTGGAATAAAGAGACATACAACCTCTTGAAGCAAGCCGAGAATGGAGAAGTGAAAAGTTATGTGCAAGATACAGCCCTTGCGGTCATGGACTGCCGAGAAACAGCCACAAGCCGAGAGGACTTCATAGACCAGATGAAAGCAAGGGGCTATGGTGTGGACTGGAAAGACAGCCATAAATACATCACATTCACAGACCTTGAAAGGCAGAGCCAAGGGGAAAAACAATGTAAAGTCCGCAACAATAAACTGGAAAAGTATTATGCAGTGGACTTTGGAAAGGAGAGCTTAGAGCATGGGTTTGAAATCAATGCACGCAGAGAAGCAGAGCGAACAGCCACAACAGAGCGTGCAAGACAACAGCTTGATAGAACAGCAGTCGCAGAGAATAGCGGAGCTGATGAAAGAGCAAGAGCAAGACAGCTACTTGATAGAACAGCAGTCGCAGAAGATAGCAGAACTGGAAAGGCATATCAGCCAGATAACACAGCAGTCACAGAAGAAAGACTCTCAAATCTCCGAAGCTATCAGCCAAGCCGAGGAATGGAAAGCCAGGGCAGACCAGGAACAGACCAGGGCAAAAGACCAGGAACGGAAACTACTGGAAGAACAACTGAACCTCAAAAAGACCTTGCAGAAGAAAGGCTTGCAAGCCTCCGAAGCCATAAGCCAAGCCGAGGAATGGAAGAACCAAGCCGAGAAATCGGAGATACAGATACAGAAACTCTTATCCGAGAAGCAAGAGCTGGTATCGACAGTAGCCGAACAAGGGAAGAGAATAGCGGAGCAGACAGAGCAAATAGAGAAGCTGAACGAAGCAGACAACGTGCTGAAGCTCAACGCAGAGCTGAAGAAGCAAAACGAGAAGCTGAAGCAAGACAAGCTCAACGCAGAGCAAGAAGCCGAAGCTACGGTATCGAGCGTTAAAAGGGAATATGAAGCCAAGGGCAGAGAGCTTGACCGCAGAATCGGAGAAGCTGCCAAGCAGTCGGCAAGCCTTAAATCCGAAAGGCAGAGCATAAGCGAAGATATAGAGCAGAGAGCAACAGCGAAGTATCTGGACCAGAAGAAAGAGCTTGACAGGAAGTTCAAAGCCCAGACAGCGAGCTATGACAGCTTTCTGTTAGGTCTGCTACTGTATGGAGTGCTTACCACAGTATTCACAGCAGTACGTTCAGAAGCCTTTGTAAGCGATTTTAAGACCTTTTTCATGGTTATATGGCAGTTCATTGTGAATGCGTTCCAGTTGCTTCTTAAAGGCGGTCAGTGGGCTTCACAACTGGGAGATAAGATACCACAGCCAGTAGTGGCTACCATAGTGCATTATCTTCTCTTAATCGTCTTTGTGGGCGGTATTGCTATCGGTGTGGGCTTTCTTATCTTCCTTGGAGCAAGCAAGGTGTTTGAGTTCTACACAGAGGACTATGCGGACACCATGAGCCTTGCCGTATTCCTCATAAGCCTTGCAGTATCGGTGTACTTTGCAGAGCCTATAAGGGCGGTAATCCCTATCAATCTTCTTTTACTGCTGATACTGGTACATATCGTTTATGTGCTGATAAGGTGGTATGTAAAAGGGTGTAAGAGGTCAAGAGGGTACTACTAAATTGACACCCCAGAAATGGGGTGTTATATTTGTATTACAGATGTGCAAAAATCTATTGATAAGATTAGCGGTCAAGGCGAAGCCAGAGGGGATTGAAAAGCAGAAAAATATCTGCTATATTTTTTAGTGAAAAAGGTGGAAAAACTCTATTGATAATATAAGCCCCCTATAGCCTAAAAGGCTAACAGTCAGAGGGAATTGAAAAGCAGAAAAATATCTGCTATATTTTTTAGTGAAAAAGGTAAAAAAACCTATTGATAATATAAGCCCCCTATAGCCTAAAAGGCTAACAGTCATAGGGTAGCGGATATAGATATATTATATGCAGAAAAGAGGTGTTTATTCATGGCAAGGAAGCCGACTGATAAGCAGTTGTTCAAGATGAAAAATGAATGGTTAGGGCAGTTCTACGAGGAAGTGAAACCGAGGGATTTTTACAGAGCTGTCTTCCCAGAGGGCAGTTTTGAGAGAGAGGGACACCCAGAAGATGAGAAGTGCAATGGGGTTCTCACAGTGATAGAGGGAGAAAAGGCGAGGAATTATATAGTCTTTGATGAGCTGAACATGGTTGATGAGGTCAAGGGTAAGGAGTTCGCTATCATGTCTCCAGTCGGATATTCTGGGAGAAACAGAACAGCCAAGAATGCAAGGTGGCTGTATGGGATAGCTATTGACCTTGACGGGGTGGAAATGGAGCAGTTGAGAGACGTGTTTTACCAGATGAAGAATGAATTTCTTCCTCAATGTACCTACTGTATCAACAGCGGTCATGGTCTGCACCTGTACTATCTCTTTGAGAAGCCAGTACCGCTATACAGACATCTGCAAGACCAGCTGAGAGAGTTTAAGTATGAGCTTACCAGAAAGATATGGAACCGCTACACAAGCACCTATAAGGAGCGTGACCAAGTGCAGTATCAAGGTATCTTTCAAGGGTTCCGAATGGTCGGCACCCAGTCGAAACTGGGAAAGCGGTATCTGGTAACGGCTTTTGAGACTGGAGAGCGTGTCACAGTAGAGTATCTGAACGATTTTCTTATGGACGAAAGCAAGGCAGTGACCGACTTTAAGTATAAATCTGATATGAGCCTTGCCGAAGCCAAGAAGAAGTACCCAGAGTGGTATGAAAAGAGGATTGTGAGGGGCGAGCAAAAAGGTAGGTGGCATATCAAGAGAGATTTGTATGACTGGTGGTTACGGAAGATACAAGGCGGAGAAGTGTCCGTAGGGCATAGATACTGGTGTCTGTCGGTGCTTGCGTCCTATGGTATCAAGTGCGACATTCCAGAAGATGAAGTATTGACGGACGCACTGGAACTCTTACCCATGCTTGACCATATCAGTGATGATGAACACAACCGCTTTACCAAGCGTGATGTAGTGGACGCTATGAATATGTATCAAGAAAGCTATGTAACATACAGCAGAGCCGAGGTGGAGCGTGTCAGCGGTATGTCTGTACCGCCCAACAAGCGGAACGGATTGAAACAGAAAGACCACTTAGAAATTGCAAGGGCAATACAGACAATCAAGGATAGGCAACAAGGGAAGAACTGGCGAGAGGGAAATGGTAGACCAAAGGGGAGCAGTCAGCAGAAAAAACTGGTTGAGGAATGGCAGAAAAGCCACCCAGACGGAAAGAAAGCCGACTGTATTCGTGATACTGGATTGTCGAAGCCGACAGTGTATCGTTGGTGGAGCGTGGGCGAAGCCCTCTAAGGCATTTCCCCTTAGCTACCAAAGAGCCATAAGAAAAAGAGTGTCAAGGGCAGTCGCAAGACTGTGCAGTTTACCCTTGATACTCTTTTTTGTTGGCTACAATGTCCGCGGGGAAAATGCTTGTCCGTCCGTTCCGTTACTCCCTCATGGGTTCGATTGTCCATTCCAAAATGAGAAAGTAAAGGGTTGTCTGCGACAATTTTTTTCTATGCTGCCAATCGCTGATCCGCAAGCGGAAGCTCATGGAAGCATAGAAAAAAACAAGCCCTTGACTATCTCATTTTTCCATTTCCAAAGTCACCCAAGAGGGAGTAAGCTCCACTGTATTTCTGGCAAAATCCACGTACGAATATATCCGCTTGACGAGTGGGTACCCTTATGATATATTGTGTGTAGCGGATATATTGCAAGTTCCCTAAATGGCTAGCCATTTAGAACTTGTGAGGGTGGCAAGCCCCCCTTCAATCCCCCTTGAAATGACCGCAGATATGCGGAAATTTGTTGGAATGATGTCGAGAAGAAAGAGAGGTAAAGCATGAGTTGGGGCGAAGAACAGAAGAAAGAAATTGAGACAATCAGAGAGAGAAAAATCACAGTGAAATTGTCGGATGCAGATTGTGACCGACTGGCGAGAAAGTGTGGGGAGCATGGTCTGACAATCGGAGAGCTGATAGAGAATTTTGTCGGAGATTTGGTGGGCGGTACTTACTCAAACGGAAGTGATGAAAGAGATTATGCTGACCAGTGGTTCGAGCGTTGTTGGTTCGGAATGTTCCCAGAGCCTACACTGCTGAATCACTTATTGAATTTTGGGTATGAACCAGAGCATTATCTGGATATGTTGGAAAACGTAGAAACAATAAAATCCGACATTGAAATCACTAAACAGAACATAGCAGAGCCAAGTGATGAATGGAAAGACATTGTGTATCACAAGTACAATGATGATAGAACAAGCTATGAGTGTGTGCCTTGTTACAATAGTGTTGATGAATATATAGCAAGCGAAAAAGAAGATTTAGAAAGCTATAAGGCAGACTTAGAAGAAGCACTGGAAGAACTGAAAGACATGAGAGCGGACTGGAAGCCAGAGAAAGAGCCGAACATGGACGAGGAAATCGAACTCATTAAGAAGTGGGTAAAGGAAAGAGAGGACTTCATCAATGAATAGGACAAGACCGAAGCAGATAGTTATAAGAGTGTCAGAGGAAGAACTTGCACAGATAAAAGAAAAAGTAGAGCAGTCTGGAAAGAGCCAACAGCAATATATCATTGAAGCCCTCACACAGTCGAACATTGTCAATCTGGACGGACTGAAAGAGATATATCCAGAGCTGAAAAGGCAAGGCAACAATCTGAACCAGATAGCCAAGAAGCTGAATGAAAATGGATATGTGGACTATAAGCAAGAGCTTCCTAACACCATGAAAGAGGTGAGAGAAGTATGGCAGTTATTAAAGCAGTATCTTCAAAAGCAGGCATAGGGCAAGCACTGGACTATGTGACAAAAGAGGAAAAGACAGAGGATAAGCT
>OLPU01000832.1_pt1 | contig 25680 bp, 19 predicted proteins | sample 1673111 | NCBI WGS metagenome assembly OLPU01 (sample SAMEA3136755, study PRJEB25190) | human gut metagenome | reverse complement strand
TACATGCGGACTCCAATCCGGACACCGGAGTGTCCAACTTTTTGTCCGCACCCCCGAATATGCTGAATCTGACCAAAAAAGCACGATTTCCAAAATAGAGGGATGGCTCGGCGATGATCTATGAGTGGTAAGATCCTCGTTGCTGTGCCCGCGCTTCAACACAGGGAATAGGTGGCCGAGCAGGCAATGATGGCTGACGGTCTTTCTCTTCTGCCGTTGGGGGTATCCAGCTGGTTTGCGACGAGGCCGGGCGAAAAGGCGGAGAAAGGGGGAGCGGTGGCGATTCGGGAAGATGTCGGGGCGTTTCTTGTCTCCCATGCGGATGAGGGGTACCGGGCGTTCCAGGCGAAGCTCATCCCGAACATCGACGCGGCCACCATCGTGGGCGTGCGCACGCCCGAGCTGCGGAAGTTCGCGAAAGGGCTCGCCCGGCGGGAAGATGCGGGGGAGTTTCTGGCGGCGCTGCCGCACGGCACCTTCGAGGAGAATCAGCTGCACTCGTTCGTCATCGCCCAGGAGCGCGACTTCGATAAGCTCGTCGGCGAGATCGAGCGCTTCCTCCCCTTCGTCGACAACTGGGCCACCTGCGACCAGCTGTCCTGTCGTGGGCTCGCCGCGAACCCGGATGCCGCCCTGGCTAAGGCGCGATCGTGGCTGGAAAGTGACCACGAGTACACGGTGCGCTTCGCCATTGGCGTGCTCATGGAGCTGTTCCTCGACGAGCGGTTCCGGCCGGAGTTCTTCGCGTGGGTCATCGGCGTCTCGCGCCCGGAGTACTACGTGAACATGATGCGGGCGTGGTACTTCGCCGAGGCGCTGGCGAAGCAGCCGGCCGCTGCCGAGGCGGTCATCGCCTCCGGCGCCCTTGACGAGTGGACCCACAACAAGGCCATCCAGAAGGCCGTGGAGAGCCGCCGCATCCCCGCCGAGCAAAAGGACCGCCTGCGCGCCATGAAGCGACGATCGTGAGCGGGACGTGCGGCGGAAGCATCTTCGTTCTGGTTGGGCAATTACGGCGATTCAGTATGACGCGAACGAACGTTCCATGTTATACTGGGCGGCATGGAACGTGAGCGCACATATGTCTGTATCGATCTGAAGAGCTTCTACGCTTCGGTGGAGTGCGTGCGCCGGGGGCTGGATCCCATGACGACGCGGCTGGTGGTGGCCGATCCGACGCGCTCGGAGATGACTATTTGCTTGGCGGTGAGCCCGGCCATGAAGGCGGCGGGGGTGAAAAACCGCTGCCGGCTCTACGAGATTCCCGAGGGGATCGACTACATCACGGCCCAGCCGCGCATGACGAGCTACATGGAGGTGTCGGCGGAGATCTACGGCACCTACCTGCGCTATGTGTCCCAGGAGGACATCCATCCTTATTCCATCGACGAGTGCTTCATCGACGCCACGCCCTATCTGGAGCTGTACGACCTGACGGCCCGCGAGTTCGCCGACACCCTGCGCTCGGCGGTGCGCGCGGAGACGGGCATCCCGGCCACCGTGGGCATCGGCCCCAACTTGTTCCTCGCGAAGGTGGCGCTCGACATCTCGGCCAAGCACGCGCCGGACGGGGTGGGCGAGCTCGATGCGCGCTCCTTTCGCGAGAGCATCTGGCGGCATCGGCCCATCACCGACATTTGGAACATCGGGCCGGGCATTGCTCGGCGGCTCGCGAAGTACCGGGTGTTCGATTTGAAGGGCGTGACCGAGATGGATCCGGACGTGCTCTACGGCGAGTTCGGGGTGAACGCCGAGTACCTCATCGATCATGCCTGGGGCGTGGAGCCCTGCGCCGTCGCCGAGATCAAGGCCTACGAGCCGGAGAGCTCCTCCACGATGAACGGGCAGATCCTGCCCTGCGGCTACAACTTCGACGACACCCTCATGGTGCTGCGCGAGATGGTGGACGACTCTGTGCTCGATCTGGTAGAGAAGCACCTGGTGACCGATCACATCTCGCTGCACGTGAGCTACGGGAGGGGCGGGGATGGGGACGAGGCGGCGGAAGGTGCCGGGGGGGACGCCGCAAAGGGCCCCGAGAAGGCGGGGGAGCTCTTCGACGGCGGCCATGGTACCCGGCGTGTCGGCGGCACGCGTCCGCATGGGGGCGGCTCCCGTAAGATTCCCGAGCGCACGAACTCCTTCGCGAAGCTCTACGGATACTTGGAGGCGCTCTTCCGGGAGACGGTGGATCCGGCCCGCACCATGCGCAAGATCAGCATCGGTTTTGGCAACCTGGTGGACGCCGATCTGGCCACGGTGGACCTGTTCACCGATGTTGCGGCCGCCGATCGCGAGCGGCGCCGCGCCGAGGCCGTGCTCGCCGTGAAGGGGAAGTTCGGGAAGAACGCCCTCATCAAGGGCACGAGCCTGAAGGAACACGCGCTTGGTCGCGAGCGGAACACCATGGTGGGAGGGCACCATGGCTAGGGAAGTGGATGTGCTCGCGGGACTTAGGTGGGAGGAGGTCGGCGACGCGGGCCCGTGCGGTGCGCAGACCGCTGCCGGGGCCGAGGCGCCCTTGGATCCGCCGGTGCCTCCGGGCATCGGACGGCCGCATCCCGATCGCGCCCGCCAGTTCATGCCCTTCGCGGCGCTGCGCGGCTACTACGATCTCGTCCACGCAAAGGAGGCGGTTCCCGAATCGCGCCGGCCGCTTTCCGACGACGAGGCCCGGGCACTGGATGATCTCATCGCGAACCTCGACCGCGGGGATGTGGTGCGCTGCCGCTACTACGAGGGCGGCGGCTATCGCGAGGCCGAAGGGGCCGTGAGCCAGATCGATGTCACCTTCCGCGATCTGTGGATCGTGCGTCGGCGCATCCCCTTTTCGGCCATCCAGTCTCTGGAATTGCTGTACCCGGCCAGCTGAGCTTCGAGCCGCCGCGTCGGCGACGGTGTATGATTTCCTCGAGCAACAGGAAGGAACCGTTTCATGAGCAACGAGATCAAGTGCCCCCATTGCGGCGAGGCGTTCACCGTGGACGAGAGCGGGTACGCCGCCATTTTGAACCAAGTGCGCGACCAGGAGTTCCAGCGCGAGGTGGATGCCCGCGTGTCTCTGGCCGAGAAAAGCCGCGAGCAGGAGGTGGCGCTGGCGGTCACCAAGGCCGAGGAGGCTCTGCGCGCCCAGATCGCCGAGCGCGACGGCCAGATTGCCGCGCAGGCCGAGCGCTTCAAGGCCCAGGCCAAGGATTTTCAACTGGCTGCCCAGAACGAGAAATCGGAACTGGAGAAGCAGGTGGAGAGCTTGCGAGCGCAGCTGTCCTCCAAGGACGGAGAGGCTGAGGTTGCGCGCAAGCTGGCCGTGAGCGATGCGGTGGCCGCCGAGACCGAGCGGCTGCGCGCGGTGGAGCGCGAGCGGGACGAGCTGGCCCAGAAGCTGGAGAGTGAGCGCGCGCAGGCTTCCATGAGCACGCAGATCGCGGTGCAGAGGGCCGAGGCCGCAGCCAAGGACGCCCAGGTGGCCGTCGAGCGCGAGCGGGACGATTTGCGCGGCAAAGTGGAGCGGGCGCGCGACGAGCTGGAGGCGCAGAAGACCCGCGCCGAGGCCGAGCTGGCCCGGGCTCGGGCCGAGGCCCAGGCCCAGCTGGCCGAGAAGCTTCGGGCGAAGGACGAGCTCATCGCCGACCGCGAGCGGGAGATCGAGCGCATCCAGGACATGAGGGCGCGCCTTTCCACGAAGATGCTCGGCGAGTCGCTGGAACAGCACTGCGAGATCGAGTTCAACCGCCTGCGCCCTACGGCCTTCCCGCGCGCCTACTTCGAGAAGGACAACGAGGTGGTGGAGGGCACCAAGGGCGACTTCGTCTTCCGCGACTTCGACGAGGAGGGCAACGAGATCGTCTCCATCATGTTTGAGATGAAGAACGAGGCCGACGACTCCACCCATCGAAAGACCAACGAGTCGCACTTCAAGAAGCTGGACGCCGATCGCCGCAAGAAGGGCTGCGAGTACGCCGTGCTCGTGTCGCTGCTCGAGCCGGACAACGAGCTGTACGCCGCCGGCATCACCGATGTGTCCTATCGCTTCGAGAAGATGTACGTCATCCGCCCGCAGTTCTTCATCCCGCTCATCACACTTTTGCGCAACGCGGCGCTCTCATCCATGGATGCCCGCCGCGAACTGGCCCTCGTGCGCCAGCAGAACATCGACGTCACGAACTTCGAGGACTCACTGGCCGATTTCAAGGAGAAGTTCGGGCGCAACTACCGCATCGCCTCCGACAAGTTCCGCAAGGCCATCGAGGAGATCGATAAATCCATCGATCACCTGCAGAAGATCAAGGACAACCTCCTCGGCAGCGAGAACCAGCTGCGGTTGGCCAACGAGAAGGCGGAGGATCTAACCGTGAAGCGCCTGACGCGGAAGAATCCCACCATGAAGGCCCTGCTGGACGAGGCCCGGGCCTCCAAGGAAGGTGCTGGGGCAGATGGCGGGGCGGCGGAGGTGGCCGACGCCGAGGTCATCGACGACTAAGCCTTCTTCTCCCGCAGTTTGAGGGCGGCGGCGAGGCGGCGGCCCTTGCCGCACTTCGGTTTGGAGAGCGGGCAGCGCTTCTTGCAGCAGGTGCAGTGGGAGAGCGCAAGCGACGCCTTCGCCTTGGCGCAGCCCTTGCAGCCTGCGGCGCCCTTCTCGCCTTTGCAACCGGTGTGCTTCTTCTTGCGGGCGAGTTTATCGGCCTTCTTGTCGGCGGCGGCCTTCTTCGATTTCTAGTCTTTCATGTCATTCCTCGTCTTTCGGGGAAGCGGATTTCGTGTTAGCGGACTCTAACATAATCGTGCAGCTGCGACAACCATGATCGATCTGCTCAGCAAGGGCGATCTTCGGTGGCTCGCTGTACCGAATAAGGGACACTTGATCGTAAGCGGTTCTTTATCATGATCGATCATAAGGTTATCGGTCAGGAGGAACCATGGCAAATGCACCAAAATCAATTCGCGTCGTGGAAAACACTACCGTGGCGGGAACGCGCCACGTGCCCGCGATGGCGGCCATTGCGGAAGGCTACGGAAAGGGGGATCGGCTCTCCCTCGTGCGGGACGCGGCCAACCCCCACGACGGCTGGGCCGTGGAGGTGCGCGACGGCGCCGACCGCCGGATTGGCTACGTCTCCTGCGAGTGCAACGAGTTCGTCGCTCGGCTCATCGACGGCGGCAAGTCCGTGGAGGGGCGGCTCACGGACAAGGAGCAGATCGGCTCGTGGACGCGGCTCGTGATGGAGGTGGTGCTCAATGACTAGCGCCGTTGCGGCCGTGGCCGACCCTTCCGTCGCCTGCGCCTTGGCCCTTCCTGCTGAGGATGTCGCCTCCTCGGTTGCCGCTCCAGCCCGTGCGCGGGAAGTGGGCTGGGCCCAGCGGGCCGCCAACGTGCTCTTTGGCGCGCCCAGTGCGCGGCGGGCCTGCGGCGGCGCGGAGACGAGCTTCACGCCGAAAGTGCTGCGCAACGAGAAGTGGCGGCGTCGGCGTGAGACGGGCTCGGTGTTCGCCGTGGATCGCAAGGGAGGCGCCGGCGAGGGCGGTCTGCCCCGCATCTGGGTGAGCGAGCCGGCGCCCGACGGGAAAGGGCGCACGTTCGTCGCCTCCTATCCCTGCGGCGCCGACCGTGGCGGCTGGCGCGCCCTGGAGCTGGCGGAGGTCTATTTCAGCGAGGCTCTGGGCCTGCCGGGCGAGGAGCATCGGCGCCGCCGCGTCGACTGCTACCGCGCGGCCGAGATGCTCCTTCTGCATGCGGCGGCCCGGGGCAATATCGGCGCCCACTGCCGTCTCGGCGTCATCTACGAGGGCGATCTGTGCGAGGGGGCGTACTGGGACGGCCTGGCCGATCGCCAGGCGCTCCACAAGGCGGACACCCCCTGCGACGAGCGCGCCTACCTGCACTTCTCCTTCGGCGCCTATCATGGTCACGGTGAGTGCTGCTGGCGTTTGGGCGATCTGGTGGCCGCGGGTCGGGGATGCGCTTCCTCGGCGGCTCGGGCTTTCTCGCTGTACCGGCGAGCCTTCGATTTGGAGAGCGGGCGCATCGACGAGGACCGTGCGAGTACGGGCAACGCCGCGCTGCGCCTCGCCCGCGCCTTCGAGCTGGGACGCGGCTGCGAGCAGGACTTCCGCCGGGCGCGCACCTGGTACCGGCTGGCCGCCATTGGCCTCGGCGCCGCCTTCGACGCCGGTCAGTGGCACTTCAAGCGCGAGCGCATCGAGGCTCGCCGCGGGGTGGCCCGCATGGCCCAGGAGATCGCGGGCACTTACTAAGGGCAACGCGGCCGCAGACGGCGAGAGCCGCCCGTTAAGGCGGCTCTCGAAGATAGCGGCTGGATTGGATTGACCGGCTGGCATTCGACGCTCGTCTTCTGGGCGAGGGCGAAGCGGGGCGCGTGGCCGGAGGTGCTGCGGAGCCTACTGGCCGAGCGGGTGGGCGAAGGCCTCGGGCAGCTGGCCGGCGAGCACCTCGTACTCGGCGATGTTGCGGCGCATGAAGTCGTTGAAGTCGTCGTAGTGATCGCGCAGGGCCCGGGCGAACTTCTCCACGGGCCAGATCTCCGGGGCGTCTTCCAGGCCGCCGTCGCCGTCTACGGTGTGCTCCCACTCGATGATCTCGGCTTTGGCGACCTTGAGGTCGTGGGGCAGCCGATCCTCGCGCTCGAACTTCTCCAAGTCGGGCATCATGTGCTTCTGAATCTCGATGAGCTTGGTAACCAGTTCCTGATAGGTCATTATGCGCCTCCTGTAGTCTGCGGTTCGGGAAAGCGGGCCGGCCTGGGCGGGGGAGCGCCCGGTGCCGACTCGTTCTTTCGCTATGGTAGGCCTGGCCGCGCCGATGCAAGGCCAGGTCGGCGACGGGTCACCGCACGGGCGGCAATCCGTTGCCAAATGCTCACGGGAGCTGCCGACGGAAGAGGCGTTCTGGCTGTGGAGGGACATAAAGAGGACACCGAAGCGCCCCGGTCGCGCTAGAATGGTCGGAACTGATTTTTGAGGAGGACCGCCGTGCCGACAACCGTTCCCGTAGAGCTCTACCGCACCATCGAGCGCGCCAATGCTGCCGCCAAGGCCGCTGCAACCGCGACGGCTCCCGGTGCCGCTTTCGGCGTGCGTCGCCTTACGGCCGCGGGATTGGTGGAGGAGCTGTGGGAGTTGTGGGGCGACGGGCGCGTTCTCGTTTCTGCTGAGGAGCGCTCCCTTCTTGCGGCCCGGACGGCTTCGACTTGCGATGCCGCCGCTGCCTCCGGAGCGCCATCGGTGCTGGCGGCTTTTGCCGCCGAGCACGCGGCCGCTCTCGCCGACGAGGGAGCTGTTCCCGTTGCGGAGTTGACCTCTCTGCAGCGCGGGCTTGTCGCGTGTTTGCGCTCCTACTACGATGAGCTGGCCGCGCGGAATCTGATCGAGGCGGATGAGGCGGCCGATCTCCTTGCCTCGATGGTCGAGGATGGACGGCTTCCCGCCATGGGTGTGACTGTTTGCGATTGCCTGGACGTCTCGGGGGGGCTTCGGCACCTTCTGACGGCTTTGGGCGCTTCCGCGGAAGGCGATGAGGCTCTTGCCGCGGTTTCCTGTCTTCCGGAAGACGTGGAGCCGGGCGTGCTGATCGCCGCAGGAGCGGCGGCGATGCCCGGGCTTCTGCTCGACGAGATAGGGCGCGCCGGTCGTGCGGGCGCAAGAAGCGTTCTGGTGGTGGGCGCCGACCCTGCAGAGCTGTTCGGCGTGTTGGGAGCGCCTTTGTGCGCCAGCGGTTGGGCGGTGGCGCTTCGGGGCACCGCGCCCTGGAGGGCCACCGCCTTCGGGCGCGCTTGGGAATGCGCGCGGCGGCTGGAGGAGGGGAGCCCCCACTGGCTCGAGGCGGCCACTGATTTCGCCTACAACCCCTTTTCGGGTATCGCTGAGCGAAAGGCGCGGGATCTCAACGGGCGTCTGCGCAAAGACCGCTTACTGACTGCCACCGATGCCGCCGAGATCCTCGCGGGGGAGAGCGACTCGTTTTCCGCTCTGGCCCTCGCCGTGCGCGCCGTGGCTTGCGGCGAAAGCGTTCCTCCTCGTATTCTCGACGCCCTTTCCAGCGCCGTCGGTGCCGCCTCGTCGGACGCGCTGGAGCGTGCCGTCGAGCGCGCCGCCTTCGACAAGCTCTGCGGTCTGCTTGCCCTGGCGGAGGGGCTGGGCGTGTCGACCTGCGCGCTGACGCCGCTGCTTGCCGATGCCACGCTGAGCGTCGAGGGCTCCTCCGGGACGGACGGCCCCCTCTGCGAAATCGCCGGTGCGGCCGTACTGGACTCGCTCGTGCCGAAAAGCTGGGATGTGGTGATCCTGGCGGACGTCAGCGCGCGCACCTTCGGCATCTCCGAGAGCCTATCGGCTTTGGACGGCCTCGCCGAGACGCTCGGACTTCCCCGAGAGCCTTCGGCGCTCTGGCGCCAGCGCTCCCGGTTCGCGGCGGCACAGCGCGCCGCCCGTCGGCGATTTGTCCTGGGCGTGAGCCGGCGCGACGAGCGGGAAAACGAGCTGTTCCCCTCCTTTCTGCTGGAAGAGTTCGCGAGCGCCCAGGCCCGGGCCGGCGCCGACCGGGCCTTAGCGGCCGGCGATGAGGAGCTGGCCTTGCGTTGGGGCCGCCCTGACCCTGCGCGCTTCGGACTCCCCGAGCCCTTGGCCGCCAGCGCCCGATGCGCCGGCGAAGGCGACTTGCCGCAAGCGCTTGGCGCCGCCTTCGCCCCGGTGACGGGATGCGAGGAGCTTCTTCGCCCGTCGCGGGGCAGTCTGCGGTCGCTTCCGCTTCTTCGCTACCTTCAGCGCACGCCCGAGGGTCTGCCCGTGCTCTCTCCCTCGGCGATCGAGCAGTACCTCCACTGCCCCTATCGGTGGTTCGTGCAGTCGTGCATTCGACCCGAGGCTCCCGACGAGAGGTTCGGGCCGCGGGAGCTGGGCAATTTCGCCCATGAAGCCTTTGCCCGCTTCTACGACAGGCTCGCCGAGGAGGGCGTGCGACGCGTGGACGCGGAGAACATCGAGGCCATGGTGCCCCGGTTCGAGGCGCTCGTGAACGAGCTTGTCCGCGAGCAGCCCGAGCGCCGAGGGGGCTCTCGCCTTGCGGCGACGACGCGCGAGGAGCGGCAGCGGGTGGCGCAGCTCAAGCGCCAACTGGTTCACAGCCTGCGCCTGCAGGCCCAGATGCCCCCGGGCTACGAAGTGGTCTTCTGCGAGCATCCCATCGAGGTCGCCGACGGCGTGGACTTTGCCGGCGTCCGGCTGCGGGGGCGCGTCGACCGCGTCGATGCCGACGCAGAGCGGGGACGTTTCGTGGTGATCGACTACAAGGGATCGTCCAAGGACTACGCATCCGGCCTGAAGGAGGGCGACGAGCCGTCCGTGCCGCATCACGTGCAGGGGCTCATCTACGCCCAGGCGCTTTTGCGCACCGACCTCGGCCTCGCCTGCGCCGGGGCGCTGTACTTGGGCTACCGGGCGCAGAGTCCCAAGGAACTGTTGGCGGGGGCCTACGACGGTGCGGCCTTCGACCCTGCGGGCCTGTCTTCCAGAAGCTCGGCGGTGGCCATGAACTTCTCCGCCTATCTGGATGCCATCGAGGCCTTGGTGGCCGATCGGTTGGCGGCGCTTTCCGAGGGGGCCATCCCCGTGAGCCCGTCCGCACCGAAAGCTTGTGAATTCTGTCCCGCCTACGATTGCCCCGGGAGGCTCGCGTGAATCTCGATACCTGCAAAGAGGGCCAGCGCCTTATCATCACCACCTTCGACCGCCCCCTCATGGTCGCCGCCGGCGCCGGCTCGGGAAAGACCTTCACCCTGACGAGGCGCATCGCCTACGGGCTGCTCGCCGGCGAGGAGGCGCCCGGCGGTCTGCAATCCATCGACGAGGTGCTCGCCATTACCTTCACCGTGAAGGCCGCCGCGGAGCTGCGCGACCGCATCCGCGCTCTTCTGCGCGAGGAGGGGCTTGCGGAGGAATCGCTGAAGGTGGATGATGCCTGGGTGTGCACCATCGGCTCCATGGCCGCGCGCATCCTGCGCGAGAACGCCTTCGAGGTAGGCATCGATCCGAAGTTCGAGGTGATCGACGAGGCGGAGGCGAGCTACCTTCGGGCCGAAGCCACCGAGCAGGTGCTCGCCCATCTCGAAACGGGGGCCGATCCGCTTCTTCGCGCGGTCATCGACGAGTTCGGGCTGAGGGGGCAGGGGCCCTTCGACAAGAGGCTCTTGGAGCATTCCCAGGAGGTGGTGGCCCGGGTGCGGGCGATGCCCGAGGGGTTCGAGGGCCTGCGCCTGTCCGAGCCGACCGCCACGCCTGCGCGCCTTGTGCGACAGGCTCTGGAGGCTGCCAGGGAGATTCAGGAGGTGGCGAAGGTCTGGGGAAAGATGAATGCCACCGACGAGACGTTCGCCTCCGATCTAGAGACCGGCATCGACCGGGCCGAGCAGTGGCTCGCTGCCGATACGGGCGAGGGATTCTTGGATGCGCGGTTCGAGGCGGGGCCTTTTCTCGAGGCGCTTCTGGCGTTTCCCCCTTCTTCGGACAAGTACCGCGCCAAAAAGCCGGACGCCGATGCTTTCGCTGCCTGGCGAGGTGCCTACGCGAGCGTGTTCTCCGAGGCGCAAGCGGCCTTGGGGGCGCGGGTGAGCGTTGCCGCCGTGTCGCTCGCGCGTCTTCTGGAGGACGCCTACGCCCGAGCGAAGGGGAACGACCGACTCGATCAGGGCGATTTGCTGCGCCGGTGCTTGGACGCGTTTTCCGCCCACCCGGAGCTGTCCGAGCGCTACCGCGAGCGGTTCAAGGTCATCATGGTCGACGAGTTCCAGGATACCGACAAGCTGCAGGTCGCCGTTATCGCCGCTTTGGCGCAGCCGGGCTTCGCCAACGTGTGCACGGTGGGCGACGCGCAGCAGAGCATCTACCGGTTCCGCGGCGCCGACGTGAACGTGTTCTTCGAGTACCGCGACCGGCTGCGATCCCTCTCGCCCGAGGCGGAGTTCCCCCAGCTGCCCCACAACTTCCGCAGCCACGGCGACGTCTTGTCGTTGGTGGATGCCGTCTTCGGCCAGCCCCAGGTCTTCGGCGACGAGTTCTTGCATCTGGAGGCCGCCGGCGCGGTGAACACGGCCGCCGATCCGGTGTTCGAGGGGGACGGCCCGGCACGTATCGCCGTGAGCGTCTTCCAGAACGACGGCAGTCGCGCCACCGTGTCTTCCGAGGAGCTGTCGGCCCGGTGCGCCCGCGAGGTGGCCGAGCGCTTCGCGCAGCTGAGGGAGGCCGGCGCGCGCCCCGGGGAGATGGCCCTGCTGCTGGGAACGATGACCCGCGCCTCCGTCTACCAGGAGGCGCTGCGCGATGCGGGCTTCGAGAGCATCGTGACGGGCGGATCGGGGTTCGGCCAGAGCGCAGAGGCCCAACTTGTGGCTACGCTGCTGCGCGTGGCAGTGAACCGCGACGACTCCGAGGCACTTTACCAGGCGCTCGCCTCCGATCTGTTCGCGCTTTCCGACGATGCTCTTCTCGCGCTCGCCACAACGGACGCCTGGGCGTCGGAAAGCGACGGCGAAGGCGAAGGCGACGATGGCCGTGCTCGCCCCCGTCAGCCTATCTCTCGCGGCTTCTTCGGACGAGAGGAAGATGATGGGTTTCCCCTCGGGGAGAACGATCGCGCCGCTTTGGCGCTGGCGCGCCGCTGCCTGCGCGATTTCGCGCGCCGCGCGGTTCGCGAAGAGCCGGCGTTGGCGCTGCGGCGCCTTTTCGTGGACAGCGGACTAGCGGATCGGCTTCAGCTTGAGGGGGCCGACGGCATGGCGCGCGCGGGCAACTTCAACAAAGCGTGCGTGGTCGTTGAGGAGCTCGCGCGGGAGAGCTGCGGTATCGCCGATGTGGCCCGCCAATTCGCCGACTACCTTTCCCTGGCTAAGGAGGCGCCGGGCGCGCTGGCGTGCCTCGATGCCGATTTCGTGCGCATCATGACGGTTCATACCTCCAAGGGGCTGGAGTTTCCCCATGTGGCCGTGGCCGAACTGAAGGACGGCTATCCCGGAAGTCGCGCCCCCTCGTTCTTCGTCGAGAACATCGGCGAGGGGACCTACGTGGCTGCAACGTGGATGCCCCATGGTCCTTGGGACAAGACCGCCTCCAAATTGAAAGGATGGGCGCGGGCTCAGGAGGCAGAGGATCTTGACGTTTCCCTGGACGGCCCCGCCGAGGCCGAGCGCGCCTTCGGAGCTCTTTCCGCAGCTCAATTCGGCGCGGCGCTGGCCGCGTATTCCGCCGCCCAGGAGCGCGAGGAGGCGCGGCGCCTCATGTACGTGGCCCTCACGCGCGCGAGCCGCTCGTTGCAGCTGGGAGCCGATCTCTTCTTCTGGCTATGAGGGTGAGCGCGAAGATAGAGGACGGTTACGAGAGCACCTGGGTGACCGGCGACGTCTTTAACGCCCTTGGCTGGGCCATGGACGACGGCGCGAGCGTCGCAATGATGGATTTCGGCGGCCGTGCGCCTGCCCGGGTGGCGAGCGAGCGGGTTCTCGCCGAGGTTGGGGAAGAGACGGGCGGGGAGCCTCTTGCGGCCTCGGCGCCCACAGGGGAGGAGCGGCTCGACGAGGAGCTTGGCGCGGCTCCGCCCCTTAGTGAGGATGCCCCTGCCGTCTTCGCGGTTGTCCGGCGAGCGCATGGCGAAGACCCGGCGCTCGCGCCGCACAATTTCGCGCGGGAGGGGCTGTACTCCTACACGTCGCTTTCGGGCGCGCATCCCCATAGCGACGAGCCGGCTATTGAGGCTGACGAGGGCGTCGTTCTGTTGCATGAGGGCCGCAGCGCACTCGGTTCGGGGGCTTCGAATGAGAGCGATGAGAGCGAATCTTCGTTCGCTGACGATGCTTCAGAGTCTCGTGAATCTGACGGTTCCCCTGCGTGCGTCTTTGGGGCGCAGGAGTCCGCCACGGCCCTGGGCACGGCGTTTCATCGTTTGGCCCAACAGGCCATCGAGCGCAGCGAGCGGGGATCGCTCTTCGCTCCCAGCGAGGAAGCCATCCGGGCGCAGATTCAGAAGGAGGGCCTGTCGGAGGAGCAGCAGGCGCGCTTGCGCGCGGCGCTCGTTCGCTGGCTCGGCAGCGACGAGGCCGCCCGTTTTGCCGCTTTCGAGAACCGACGCGCCGAAGTGCCCTTCACCGTGGCGATAGGGAACTTCTTCCTTGAAGGCGAGATCGACGGCCTCGCCGACAACGGGGACGGAGCCGCCTTCCTCATCGACTACAAGACCGGCGGCCGTAACGACGAGGCGCCCGAGCAGCTCGACGGAAAGCACCGCCTCCAGGCGAGCTGCTACGCCTATGCGCTCATGCGCGCGGGCTACGAGTCGGTGGAGGCCCACTTCCTGCGCATCGAGCACTCCAGCGCCGACAACCCGTGCGATCCGCAGATCGTTCCGTACCATTTCGAGAAAACCGACCTCCCCGTCCTGGAAGCCCTTATAATCGCCAAGCAGAAGGAGGCGACGTCATGAGCCGTGAGCATACCGGAACCAACCGAGAGCGCAGCGAGTACTACGGGGCGCTCCAAGATATCGTGGACTCCCTGTTCGCGCAATACGGCGATTTGGATCCCACTATCGCCGAGGCCATCGGCGCCAAGGTGCGCCGATTGGATGTAGTGGTGGCGGCCGAGGCGGCCGACCTGCCCGAAGAGCTTCTGCACATCGTCACGCTGCTCCCACCCGGCGACTACACGCGCCAGCGCTTGTGCACCCAGCTGAACAGCGCTATCGCCGGCCACGCCTGGGGTCAGGTCTACGGCACGGTAGAGTAGCGCCTGGCGCCCTCGTTCTCGCGGGAGGATGCCGCTTTCGCAAACGAACCGGGGAGTAAGTCGATCGGCACGCAAAGGGGCCCGCGAGTAATCGCGGGCCCCTTCTGGTATTCGATGTATCGCAGGCTTAGAAGCGCAGCGACAGGCAGGACAGACCGCCGTCCACCTTGCGGTACTCGGAAGTGTCCACCACAAGCGTCTTGTAGCCGAGGTCCTGCATCGCTTTCAGCACGGTGGGGTAGCCCTCGGGCACGATGACCGTGCCGTTGACCCAGATGCAGTTGGCCCCGTAGGCCTCGTCCTCGGGCACGATTACCTTGTTGTACTGGGCGAAATCCGGCTTCTCGATAAACTCGCCGGAAACGAGCATATTGCCGTCCTCCAGGTAGTTCACGCCGGTCTTCAGATGCAGCACCTCCTCCAGCGGGACCTCGGAGCCCTCGAGCCCCCAGCCCTCGAGGATCTCGATGAACTGGCGGATGCCCTCCTCGTTGGTGCGAGCGGATCGACCCACGTAGAAGTGGTCGCCCACCATCATGACGTCGCCGCCGTCCAGCGTGCCCGGCGCGACGATGTGCTTGACGTGCTCGTCGTCGAAAAACTGGCGGATGGTCGGCTCGATCTCGTCCTTCTCGCCGTTGCGGGAATCGGCGCCGGGGTTGGTGATGATGGCGCCGCAGCGCGTGATAACCGCGGGGTCCTCCACGAAGCACGAGTCGGGGTACTCCTCCAGCGCCGGCAGCTCGGTCACTTCCACGCCGCATTGCTTCAGGGCGGCGATGTAGTCGTCGTGCTCCTCCACGGCGCGCTCGTAGATGGGCTGGCCCAGCTCCGGGGCGCTCGTGATGCCGTTGCACAGAGACTTGCCCGGCTTACGGACGATGACGTTGGTGAACTTGGTCATAGAGACTCCTTGTCCTCGCTTGCGCGTTTTCGCGTGAGAACAGTGTAGCGCTGACTCGCCGTCAACGGAGGACTTTTCTATACTTCCGCAAGAATCTGCGCCACGGCCAGACCCTCGCCCTGGGTGCCCACACCGCTGCTGCCCACGATGGTCTCACCGACGGCGTAGAGCCCCTCGATGGGCTCGCCCTCTTCCGTCGTGACGCGGAAGGAGTCGTCGTAGAGCAAGCCGCCCACGGTGATGTGCATGGCCCAGGTGCGCGGCGAGGCGTAGAAGGGCGGGTTCTCGATGGGGCTGAGGTCGCTGAAGCTCGTGCGGCCGAACGCAGCGTCCACGCCGCTGCGGGCTGCCTCGTTGTAGTCCTCCACGGTCTTCGCCAGGACGGAGCCCTCGCAGCCGATCTGTGCGGCGAGCTCCTCAATGGTGTCGGCGACATACAGCTGACCCTGATTGATGAGGCTCTCCAGCTTGTGGCCGTAGCGGTTCAGGTCGCCTTCGACGCGGCAGGTGTCGGCATCGGTGATCATGTACATCATTTGCCCCGGCTGTTCCATGATGTCGGCGGTCATGGAGTAGCGGTCGCGCACCTCGTCCATGAAGCGGACGCCCTCGCTGTTGATCATCATGCAGTCGATGTCGTCGCCCACCGTCGTCTCGTCGCTGGAGTTCTTGCAGTCGGCCATGGGGAAGGGCATCTGGTCGTCCATGAGCGCCACGCCGGCGCCCAGGGCCAGGGCCATGTTGATGCCGTCGCCGGTGTGGCCGTAGGTGTTGGTGGTCGGGATGTCGACGCCCTCCTCGAAGGGCCACATGGTGTTGTACTGGCGAAGCATCTCGGGGCTGCCGGAGAAGCCGCCTGTGGCCAGCACGACGCCCTTTGCGGCGCGCACCTCGTAGGTGGTGCCGTCCTCGGCCTGGGCCTTGGCTCCCACGACGCGGTCTCCCTCGCAGATGAGCTCGGTGGCCGGGGTGTTCAGCAGAATCTCAACAGGTAGCGCCTGGTCCTCCACAAGTCCTTGATAATGCTGGAAGTAGCCCTGGCCGCAGCGGCCCTCGGCGGGCGAGGACCAGCGAGGCCACGGATAGCCGACGATGCCGACGAGCTCCTTGAACGCGAAGCCGTCTTCCACAAGCCAGGCGTCCAAGGCGGCGATGTTCTGGCAGAACAGCACGTTGCCCTCGTAGTCGCCCTCGCCGGCGATGGTGTACTGGAGCGCCTGCAGCTCGATGCTGTCGAAGCACTTGGTGTTGCCCGCCGCCTGCCAGTTGGCCCACTGGCCGCGGATGAGTTCGAGGGCCTCGGCCGGCACGACGCCCTCGGCGGCGGCCAGGTCGGCCTCCAGCTGGGCGCGCTGGCTGTCGGTCATCTCCTCGCGCAGGCTGTCGTCGGCCTCGACGTACTCGAGGTAGCCGCCGGAGACAAGGGCGTTGCCGCCGATGGAGCAACTCTTCTCCAGCACCACGATGCGCTCCATTCCGAGCTTGGCCGCAGCGATGGCGCAGGCCATGCCCGAGCCGCCGGCGCCTACCACCAGCAGGTCGGCCTCAAGGGACTCGGTGCCCGTGGAGGCGGTCTTCTGCGGCGCCTCCTTCAGGTCGGAGGGATTGCCGCCGGCCTGGCGCACGCAGTCTTCGGTAGCGGCCAGGACGGCCATGGACGAGAGGGTGGCGCCGGTGATCGTGTCCACGGCCAGAGACTGGTTCTCGACAATGGCCTCGGGCAGCTCGGTGAGCGCGCGGTCGGATATGAAGGCGGTCTCCTCGTGGTCGGTCACCTCGATGTTCTCGATGGCCTCGTTGGAGAACGTCGCCTGAATGGTGACGGGACCGAACTTGCCCTGGCTGCTCGCGGTGTAGGTGCCCGCCGTGTAGGCGCGGGCCGCACCTTCCGAGGCGGCTGGCTTTTTCGGCGCGCAGCCGGCCAGGCCGAGCACGGCCACGCCGATGCCGGCGATGGTCGTGCTGCGGATGAACGAGCGACGGGAAAGTTGGGGAATTTCGTACATGGGTTGCTCCTCCTATGGTATTGGGTTCGTCCGGCGCATGGGGAGGGAACACCGGATCGCATGACAAGGCAAACCCTACCGAAGGGACGCACGCTTGCCATCGGCTTAGGGAAAATCAGAGGAGTAACTTTGTAACCCGTCTTATGTAACCCATTATTGATCAGGAGAAACACGTTGCAGTACCTATCGCGACCAAGACGATTCTCTCGCATATCGCACTCAACGGGCGCGACTTGGTACGCTACAATGAGGCCATGGCAAACCAAGGAAGACATCTAGAAGGCTCACAGCGCTCAAAGGGCGAGGCTCTGTCATCGCCGCTTCACCGCCGCCTGCGCGAGCTTGGCTACCTGTCGATGCCGTTATTCGGTTTCGCCTTCGTTAGGGCGTTCAACGACCTCTCCTTTTTGCGCGCCGCCCAAGTCTTTGGCGAAAGTGCATGGAAGGGCCAAGACATTCTGAGTCTTACGATGGTGGTGGTTTTTCTCGCCGGGGTGCTGCTTGCTCGCCGTCTTGCGCCGCTGTGGGAGCGCCGCCCGGTAGTCGTCGGTGCCACATTTCTCATGATTGCGTCGGCTCTCTGCCAAGGTGCGGGTTGCGGCTCTCGGGCGCTGCTCGTTGCGGGGCTGGTGCTCGGAGGGGTGGGCACAGCCGTGCACATTTTGCTTTGGGCGGAACTGGAAAGCTGCTTGAACACGCTGCGCATCGTTCTGTATGTGAGCGGAAGTTTTTTCTTGGGCGATCTTCTGGGATGGCTGTTCCAAGATGCAGAAGGTGCTCGTGCCGCAGTAGTGCTCGCGCTGCTCCCCCTGGCGTCGGTCGGCTGCCTCAACGTGGCTTTCTCGTCTATTCCTCGAGAGGATAGGCCTGCCTCGACATGGGGGACGGTGCGCTTCCCCTGGCGGCTTGTGGCCGTACTGGGCGTATATGAGTTCGTCTTAGGATTCAACGAGGCAACGCTTGGAGCCGATGAAGGGACGATGTACCTGTTGGGAACTCTTTTGGCTGCGGGAGGCTTGTTCGTTGCGGCGTTTTTTCTGTCACACCGCTTCGATTTGGCCCTCATGTTCCGTACGCCGTTTCTGTTCGTAGCCTGCGGATTGCTTGCTGCGTTTCTGTCCATGGGACAGAAGGGGGCATTCTCGGAATTCCTCGTTGCGCTGGGCTATGGTCTTATGTTTTTGATCCTTACCATTTTGCTCTGTGACATAGCCCATCGTTTCGGCGTGTCGGTGCTCGTGCTCTGCGGCATTGAGGAGCTTATGTCGATGTTCATGGTGGCGGGGCACAAGGTGGCGCCGTTGTTCGACGCAGGAACAGGTGCGGAAGGTGGAACCGATACGATTCGCGTGGTGCTCATCGCTGTGGTGATTGCCGTGAGTGCTATCGTGTTGTTCGGGGTCGAGAGGAAGCAGTGGGGCGCGGCGCTGTTCGGCGTGGGGTCGGTTTCAAGTGGGGGAAGCGCCCGCGAGCGCCTGCTCAGCCGCTGTGCGGTCATCGCTGAGGCGTATCACCTCAGCCCGCGTGAGAGCGAGGTGTTCCAGCTAATCGCCCTGGGAAAGAGTCCAGCGTCCATCGAGCGCGAGCTTTGCATTGCGGGGGGAACATTGAAATCGCACACCCAGCGCATCTATCAGAAGCTGGGTGTGCACAGTCGAGACGAGCTCTATGCTCTGGTGGGAGAGCGGCCCGCTGGCCGTTAGTCCTCTTCGCGCTCCAAGATGAGGTCGCCGAGGAAGCGGATGATATCGTCGGATTCGAACATCGGGACGCCGTCCACCACCAGGCACGGCACCTGGCCTTTTCCCGCGATGCGGACGAGGTCGTCCTTTACGCCGGGCTCCAGGGTGTCACGCATGGGCATGGCGATATCCTCCTCTTCCATGAAGGCGAGCACCCTGTGGCAGAAGGGGCAGGTGGGCTTGTGGTAGAGAACCATGTTGTCGAAGTACATGAACAGTCCTTTCTTCGCTGGTGTTGACGGTCGCATCGGTGAGCACTCTCGGGATTTTTGGACAAAATGTGCCCCGAGTGAACACGCGATCCGCTCCGATTCCATTCTAATAGTCGTTTCGCGCTAAAAAACGAGAGGACACCCTTCTTCGCCGAAGTGTAACCATGGCTTTTCTGCCTCTTTGAGCCGTCGAAGCGTTCACTCGGGGCATGTTTTGTCCAAAAAAGGCAAAAGTGCTCTCATACAGTTTGCGTGCCGGAGGCGAAACGCCCCAGGCTGTTGAACCGTTCGGCTCTTATGTTGAGGGCGCGGTTCGCATATGGGGGTACAATGGCCGGGTAACTGACGGCTGCTCGGGGCATGACGCAGGACGGGGCGCATCGGCGCCGCCGCAGGGGCTTCGGGCGCGCGACGAAGGAGAATCGCCTCATGGCTAGGGTCTACAACTTTTCCGCCGGTCCGGCTGTGCTTCCCGAGGAGGTGCTGCGCCAGGCGGCCGCCGAGATGCTCGACTACGACGGCACCGGCATGTCCGTCATGGAGATGAGCCATCGCTCCAAGCCCTTCGCGAACATCATCGAGACGGCCGAGGCCGACCTGCGCGAGCTTCTGCAGATTCCCGACAACTACCAGGTGCTCTTCCTGCAGGGTGGTGCCACCCAGCAGTTCGCGGCCGTCCCGATGAACCTCATGCAGAACAAGAAGGCCGACTACATCGTGTCCGGCTCCTGGTCGAAGAAGGCCTGGAAAGAGGCGAAGCTCTACGGCGAGGCGCGCTGCGTGGCCTCTTCCGAGGACGAGAACTTCTCCTACGTGCCCGACGTGGCCGGCCTCGAGTTCGACCCTGAGGCCGACTACGTGTACATCTGCCAGAACGAGACCATCTACGGCACCACGTACCACACGCTGCCCGAGACCGGTGACATTCCGCTGGTCACTGATGTGAGCTCGATGTTCCTCTCCGAGCCCATGGACGTGTCGAAGTTCGGTCTCATCTACGGCGGCGTGCAGAAGAACATAGGCCCCGCCGGCGTGACCATCGTCATCGTGCGCGACGATCTGGTGCGCGAGGAAGTGCTGCCCTTCACGCCCACCATCATGCGCTACACCACCCAGGCGAAGGCGAAGTCGCTGTCGAACACCCCGCCGGCCTACGGCATCTACATCTGCGGCCTCGTGTTCAAGTGGCTGAAGGAGATGGGAGGCCTGTCCGCTATGGCCGAGCGCAACAAGGAGAAGGCCGCCATTCTGTACGATTACCTCGATCAGAGCAAGCTGTTCCGCGGCACCGCCCGCAAGGAGGATCGCTCGCTCATGAACGTGCCCTTCGTCACGGGCTCCGACGAGCTGGATGCGCTGTTCGTGGCCGAGGCGAAGTCCCACGGCATCGAGTCCATCAAGGGCCATCGCTCGGTGGGCGGCATGCGCGCGAGCATCTACAATGCCATGCCCAAGGCCGGCGTCGAGGCGCTCGTCGCCTTCATGGCCGAGTTCGAGAAGAACAACGGTTAACGACCAAACAAAAGGGGGAGGCGTCAGCCTCCCCGTGATAAAGCGGAAGCCCTGCGAGGGCGACGAATGCGGAAGGTGGCGCTCATGACGAAGAAGATCCTGGTTACCGAGGACTTGGTGCAGGAAGGCATCGATTCGCTCACCGAGCACGGCTATGAAGTTGACATGCTCATCGATCCCACGGCCGAGGAGCTCGCCTCTGCCATCGCTCCCTACGACGCGCTCATCGTGCATCCGAACACGGTGGTCGACTCTTCGTTGCTGGATGCCGCCGAGAACCTGAAGATCATCGGGCGCGCGGGCGTGACGGTGGACAACATCGATATCGAGGCCGCCTCCGAGCGCGGCGTCATCGTGTGCAACGCGCCGAACTCGAACGTCATCTCGGCCGCCGAGCACACTATGGCGCTCCTGCTCGCCGCTGCGCGCCACATTCCCGAGGCAAGTGCGTCCATGCACGAGGGCCAGTGGCGGCGCGCCGATTTCATGGGCAGCGAGCTGTTCGGCAAGACGCTCGCCATCTTCGGTTTGGGACGCGTCGGCGGCCTTGTGGCCGAGCGGGCCGCGGCCTTCGGCATGAACCTCATCGGGCACGACCCCTACTGCTCGCCCGAGCGCGCCCTGCATCTGGGCGTCACGCTTTACGACGACATGGCGCCGGTGCTCGCCCAGGCCGACTTCATCACGGTGCACCTGCCCCGCACGGTGAGCACGCTCGGCATGTTCGGCGCCGACGAGTTCGCCGCCATGAAGGACGGGGTCGTGCTCGTGAACGCGGCCCGTGGCGGCATCTTCAACATGGACGCCCTGGCCGATTTCGTGGCCGCCGGCAAGATCGCGGCCGTGGCTGTGGACTCCTTCGAGGCCGAGCCCTGCACCGACTCGCCCTTGCACGAGTTCGAGAACGCCATTCTGACGCCGCATCTCTCTCCCATGACCCACGAGGCCCAGCGGCGCGCCTCCACCCAGATCGCCGAGTACGTGGAAGCGGGCCTGGAGGGCGGCATGGTGGCCACGGCGGTGAACCTCTCGCCGCTGCCGCCGGAGGTCTTCGACGCCATCGGTCCCTACGTGCACGCCTGCAAGATGATGGGATCGATGGCCAGCCAGATCCTCGGGCATACGCCGAAGAGCCTGAAGGTGGAGCTGGCCGGCGGCTTGGCGGATGCCGACCCGGCGCCGCTGCTCGCGGCGGTGCTCGACGGCGGCCTGTCCTACCGGCGCCTCGGGGCCTTCTCGGCGGCCAACGCCGAGTCGGTGGCCTCCCAGCATGGCATTTCCGTTACCACCGCCTCGGCGCGCGATGCCGGCGAGTACGCCTCCTCGGTGCGCATCGTGGCCGATGAGGTGGAGGTGGCGGCGACCCTGTTCGGCACCGAGCACACGCCCCGCATCATCTCGCTCATGGGCTACAAGATCGACATCGCGCCTGCGGCCACATCCCTTGTGTTCGAGTACGTAGACGCCCCCGGCCGCATCGGCGTCATCGGCACCATTCTGGGCGATGCCGCGGCCAACATCACCACCATGCAGATCGGCACCAAGCCGGAGGAGTCCTGCGCGCTCGTGTACATGAATGTCGAGGGGGACGTGTCCGAAGCGGTGCTCGACCGCTTGCGCGGGGCCATCGATCTGCGCAACCTGTGGAAGATCACCCTGTAGCGGCCATCGACGGCTCCGATGTCGGGCTATAGAAAGATTTAACCGTGTCCAGCGGCGCCTTTTAACGGGGGTGCCGCTGGTTTTTGTTATGATGCTTTCGGTCAACTATGTCCGCGTCTCAGGCGCGAACTGTCGGAAGAAGAAAAGAAGAAAGAAGGATGGCATGACACGCAAGATCGACATCTTCGATACCACGCTGCGCGACGGCGAGCAATCGCCGGGCGCTTCCATGAACACGGAGGAGAAGCTCGTCATCGCCCGCCAGCTTCTTCGCCTGAACGTCGATGTCATCGAGGCCGGCTTTCCCATCTCCAGTCCCGGCGACTTCGAGTCGGTGCGTCGCGTCTCCGAGCTGGCCGGCGACGCGGCCGTGGTGTGCGCGCTGACCCGCGCCGTGGACAAGGACATCGACTCGGCGGCCGATGCGCTGAAGTTCGCGAAGCGTCCCCGCATCCACACCGGCATCGGCGTGTCCCCCTCGCACATGCGAGACAAGCTGCGCATCACCGAGGACGAGTGCATCGAACGAGCGGTGCATGCCGTCAGCTACGCCAAGAAGTACGTGGAAGACGTGCAGTTCTACGCCGAGGACGCGGGCCGGTCGGATTTCGCGTTCCTCGCACGGGTCATCGAGGCGGTCATCAAGGCGGGGGCCACGGTGGTTAACATCCCGGACACCACGGGCTACTCGCTGCCGGAGGACTTCGGCGCGCGCATCAAGTACCTCATGGACAACGTGGCCGGCATCGACGACGTCACCGTGTCGGTGCACTGCCATAACGATTTGGGCATGGCCACGGCGCTGTCGCTCGCCGGCGTGCGCAACGGGGCCACGCAGATCGAGTGCACCATCAACGGCCTCGGCGAGCGCGCGGGCAACACGGCCATGGAGGAAGTGGTCATGGCCATGCGCATGCACGGCGAGGAGCTCGATGCGCACACCGACATCAACACCCGCGAGTTCATCAAGGCGAGCCGCTTGGTCAGCTCCATCACCGGCATGAACGTGCAGGCCAACAAGGCCATCGTGGGAGCCAACGCCTTCGCCCATTCCTCGGGCATCCACCAGGACGGCGTGCTGAAGAAGCGCGACACCTACGAGATCATCGACCCGGCCGAGGTGGGCGTGGGCCAAAGCCAGATCGTGCTGACGGCCCGCAGCGGACACGCGGCCCTGAAGCACCGCCTGGAGGAGCTCGGCTACGAGTACGAGGGCGAGGAGCTCGACCGCCTCTACACCGCCTTCCTCGACGTGGCCGACAAGAAGAAGGAAGTCTACGACGAGGATCTGGAAGCGCTTGTGAACGAGCGCGACCGCGAGGAGTGTGCCATCTACACCTTGGAAGGCGTGCAGGTCAGCTGCGGCTTCCCCTTGAAGCCCACGGCCACGGTGACCCTGCGCGGGCCCGAGGGCGACGTGCGGACGGTGTGCGATTGGGGCGCCGGCCCGATCGATGCGGTGTACAAGGCCATCGACCAGATCGTGCAGGTCGACAACGACCTGTCCGAGTTCGCCGTGAACGCCGTGACCCGTGGCATCGACGCGCTCGGCGAGGTGACCGTGCGCGTGAAGGCCGCCGGCGGCGAGGTGTACGTGGGCCGAGGGGCCGATGGCGACATCATCGTCAGCTCGGCGAAGGCCTACTTGAACGCGCTCAACCGACTGCTGGCCGAGAAGCGCTAAAGGAGGCCTCGTCTCTAAGGGCGTTGCCGAAGAGCGTGTCTGGCGTTACGTTCACCGAAGCCGATGGGACATCTCATCGGCTTCTTTATTTCCCTTTTCCGTCCTCAAGTAAAATAGTGTGATATCGAATTTCAAGGAGGCACGTTATGGCTGAGGACAACAAGCTCGGGCGCAAGATCACCACGCTGCGCGAGGCGCATCATCTGACCTGCCAGGATCTGGCCGACCGTTGCGGTTGCGACGTGACGGTCATCGAGAAGCTGGAGGCCGGCGAGGTGCCGCCGTCCCTGGCGCCGCTGATCAAGCTTACCCGCGCCCTCGGCGTGCGCCTGGGCACCCTCATGGATGACGACGAGACCTACGGGCCCGCCTACATCAGCACCGACCAGATGGAGGAAGTGGAGCGCGTGAAATCGCTCCAGACCGCTAAGGACGCCGGCGACTTGTCCTACTTCAGCCTGGCGGCGGGCCGTCCCTCCCGTCATATGGATCCGTTCATCATCACCGTGAGCCCCACCGGCGAGGCAACGCACAAGCTGGATTCCCATGAGGGGGAGGAGTGGCTCTACGGCATGGAGGGGGAGATCGAGATCGAGTACGGCAACGAGACCTACGTGCTCGGCCCCGGCGAGTCCATCTACTACGATTCCATCGTGCCCCACCAGGTAAGAGCGCACAATGGACAAAATGCTAAATTCTTGGCCTGTGTTTACACGCCGTTCTAAGCCGGGGAGGGTTCTATGACGGAAGAGAACAAGACGACCGACGCTCCCGTTCCCGGGTCTCCCGATTATCCGTTGCACTCGGAGCTGACCATCGGGGCCTACCTGAAGCAGCAGGTGGCGATTGACCCCGACCACGAGTTCGTCGTGTACCCGGATCGCGACCTGCGCTGGACCTACAAGGACTTCGACGAGCGCACCGACGCCCTGGCCAAGGGGCTGCTCGCCATCGGCATGAAGCCCGGTGACCACTTGGGCGTGTGGGCCCGCAACATCCCCGACTGGCTCACCTTCATGTACGCGAGCGCCAAGATCGGCGTGGTCATGGTCACGGTGAACCCGGTGTACAAGTCCCACGAGCTCGACTACGTGCTGAAGCAGTCGGACATGAAGGCGCTCTGCGTGATTGATGCCTACCGCGACGTGGACTACCTCAAGATCATTCGCGATTTGGTGCCCGAGTCGCTGAACGTGCAGCGCGGCTTCCTCCATTCCGAGGAGTACCCCTTCCTCGAGAATCTCATCTACATGGGTCCCGAGAAGCACCGCGGCTTCTACAGCGTGCCCGAGCTTCTGCTGCTCGGCCAGCACAAGCCCGACAGCTCGCTGGAATGGGCCCAGGGCCAGTTCGACAACAACGACGTGGTCATGATGCAGTACACGAGCGGCACCACGGGCTTCCCCAAGGGCGTCATGCTCACGCACCGCAACATCCTGAACAACGGCTTCTACATCGGCGAGGGCCAGAAACTCGGCGCCGAGGACCGTGTGTGCCTGCCCGTGCCGTTCTTCCACTGCTTCGGCTGCGTGCTGGGCGTCATGGCCTGCCTCACCCACCGCTGCACCATGCTCATCGTGGAGGACTTCAACGCGGAGCTCGTGCTGCAGGCCCTGCACAAGGAGAAGGCGACGGCGGTCTACGGCGTGCCCACCATGTTCATCGCCGAGCTGAACCATCCGGACTTCGACTCCTTCGACCTGTCGCACCTGCGCACGGGCATCATGGCCGGCAGCCCCTGCCCGCCGGAGACCATGCGCGAGGTCATGGAGCGCATGAACATGCGGGACGTGACCATCTGCTACGGCCTTACCGAGACGAGCCCGGTGTTCACCCAGACCTCCGTGGACGACGACATCCCCCACAAGTGCGAGACCGTGGGTCGGGCCCATCCGCCCGTAGAGGTGCGCGTGCTCGATGTGAATGACGGCCACATCTGCGGGCCGGGGGAGCATGGGGAGCTGTGCTGCAAGGGCTACAACGTCATGAAGGGCTATTACAAGATGCCCGAGGAGACGGCCAAGGCCATCGACGCGAACGGCTTTCTGCATTCCGGCGACATGGGCACCGTGGACGAGGACGGGTACTTCCGCGTCACGGGCCGCATCAAGGACATGATCATCCGCGGCGGCGAGAACATCTACCCGCTGGAAGTGGAGAACTTCCTGCTCACCAT
>OLPU01000818.1_pt1 | contig 25915 bp, 21 predicted proteins | sample 1673111 | NCBI WGS metagenome assembly OLPU01 (sample SAMEA3136755, study PRJEB25190) | human gut metagenome | reverse complement strand
CCTTCTCTGTTCAACAGGGGAATTGTAAGCATTCTGTTTTTCCCACATTCTTTGATTAAAAGCATTGTTCTCTTGTGCTATCTGATAATTCATCTGATTAGTTTCTCGAGCAGCCTGCAATTGATATTTAGCAGCCTTAGAAGAACCACTAGCACCAAACAAACCACCAAGCAAAGAACCTGCACCTGAAATAATAGCAGGAGCAACCAAAGGATTGACAGGAACACACTTAGATGAAGATGTAAGAGCATTGACACCAACATCAACAAATTTAATATGTAACATAATAATAAAAAAGTCCTAGAGCCGACACTCTAGGACACTAAATTAAGACTTGTCGGAGTCTACGGAAGGAGAACTCAAGCGGAGTATGAAATCACGCAAATACTTATTAGCAGAATCAAGTTTAGAACGTTCTTCTTTATCCTCAACCTCTTTGGTGAAGTCTTCAAACTTCTTCATAAGAGATTTAAGGTTATTGGTTCTATCTGAAAGGAACTGAGCGTAACGAGAATCAGTCTGCTTAATCTTTTCCTCATCGGAAAGTTTATTGACCTCTTCAGCCAAATCAGGCGGCAAAGAATCTTTAACCTGTTGAAAACGTGAAACAATCAAATCCTGCATATTCTGAGACAGGTTCAACTGAGACATTTTTGCAAGGAGATAAGTATCTGTATGATAAGAAACAGATGTACCAAAATCTTCTATCTGTAATTCCTCACCTACAGGAGGAACATAAACAGAACAACCAAAATTTTTCAAACTCATAGCTATAAATTTTAATTAGTGTAAGGCAAGCCGTAACGACTGAGATTACGAACGACATAAGCCATATTAACGAGACCGACATACAAATTATCGTCATCTGTAACCAACGTTTCAGTATTGAGAAAAATACTAGAAACAAGGTCAGGACGGCAGTTAAACAACTCAACTGCATTCAACATGTGGAAGTCTTCACCTGATTTGTAAAGTTGCTTATGCAAATTCTCAACATTAAGACCTGTAACCCAAGATTTCAGACCAAAACAGAAAGCACCATTGTATCGGTCAAAACTCGTTTTTAACTCTGCATAACGAGGAGCATAACCATAACTGAGACGTACATCAGTATCAGTAAAATCAGTGAAAGAACCTTCATCACGATAATACGTAGGCATAATAACTTCACCCTGAATATTTTGCTGCATACCGATTGAATCAAGCTCAGGAATAACAAAGTCAGATGCATCAGTCTTGAGCAAAGTTCTATCTACACCGACATGAGCATAATCCAAAACAGGTGTGCAACGATAGATACCCATAACGACACCGTAAGTGTCGGCAGTAAATTTCATTTTTGCAGAACCTGAACCTGTAGGAGCACCTTTATAAGCATTAGTCTGAGACCAATCAGCAAGGTTTTGATTAACCTGAGGGTTAACATCAATCATAGAAGAAGAACCACCGATAAAGATACTAGTATCTGCATCATGTTTAGGCGTAATACCGAAATGGGCTTGAACCTGAGAAACAAAATCGGCATCATTGGCGAGCTGAATCTCCTTATATTTCTGCAATGCAGTAGCCTGACGCAAAGCAAGGATAGATAAATTACCTGATAATTCTGTATTAATAGTAGCAGAACCATTAAAGGTATGAGAATGTTTAAGACCATAAGTTGCAAGACCATGGTCTTTTTCATTAACAGCCAAATGAGCATAATCAGGTTTAGTTTCTACAGTACCAACTAAGTTGATAGGAGAGCCATCATCAAAAGTCCACTTATTTAGGTCATCAGAAGTAGAACCTGAAATAGATGCAGAACCCGAAGCACTACCTAAATTGAGATTAACAACACTCTCTTTGCCGAACTGAGCGGTGGGAAGAACGCCGTTGAAATAATCCAAAGGAAGATTGCTGAAACGCAAATCAAACATGTTAAGTTTCTTCAACTTAGAAGTATTAGACGTTAAACCAGTAAGAGACGGACCGAGATTAAGAGAACCTGAACGAGAAGGAACCAAGTAATCGATATTACACAAAGAAGCATCATAAGGCTGCCATTGGCGGTACGTGTAATGGTCGTTACAGATTTTCTGATAAGCAAGCAAACGGAAAATTGAAAGGTTCAAAGAGTTATTAACCACAGTCTGAGACAAAGCCTGATACTCTTTCATATTCTGCTCAGGAAAATTACCATAGCCAAGTAGCTGCAACAACTTAGCAGAAGCAGCAGAACGCAATTCGCCATTATTGAGTGTAAGATCCTCATAACCTGACTTTTTATCAGTATAAATTTTGAGGATAGAATTAAGATATACCTTAATTGAACGATAATCAATAAAAGGCATCTGAGTAGAAACAACAGCATTATCAACAATTCCAGATGCAACACGAGAAACATCACCACCTGCAGCAGTTTGGGTCATGTTCATAACCTGAGAGTTGAAGTATTTCCATAAAAGAGAATACGGAACAAAAAAGAACTGTACATTTTCACGGAGACGAGTAAAAGCAGCAGTCTCGAGCGGAGCAGTACGAGTGAAATAAGAAGAATCCAAAGAAATAGTATCTCCAGGGTTCATCTCAAATACGGCACAAGGAAGAAGTTCACCGACTTTAGCCGTGAACAAATTACGATGCGACAAATCAAAGGAGTTGCGAGAAGTCTTGTTTTTAAGACCATGCAAACCCATAATATTGGAACGATTAGCCATACTATAAATATAAACTATTATTAATTAAATCTACCTGTTGACGATGCTTAACAGACTTATTAAACTTAGAAATCTCATGAGACCTCATGAGTTTAAACTCAGTAGTATCCATATAATTATCGACACAAGATTGAGAAGGCTGCAAGACAAAATCATAATAAAGTTTTGTATAACGAGAATCACACTCACACTTTGCGTAGTGTGTAGCGAGTGTTTGTAAATCTACATAACTATAGAACTTGAGATAAGTATCATAGTAGGCAGACGGGGTAAGTGAAAGAGTATTAGCATAAAGCAAAAACTTTTTAGATGAACGAATAGCACTCTGCAAGGATGAAAGTATATCTAACTTGGAACGCTCAGACATAGCAATCTGATACCTAAAGAGGTGCATGAAATAATCAATAGTAGGAGAGTGTTCGCCATTGAAATGACAATACATTAAACACTTTGATAGATAAGAAACAGAATCAGAATGAAAATAATTACTTAACCTTTCGTAGCTTGACAATATTCCGCATGTTTCCTCAGAAGTGCAAAAACGCTGCCCACTAAATCGGGGAAAGAATTCATCGTAATACGACCGCCACAAGGCAAAAGCGCTCTGAGAGCCATCAGAATTGGTAACGAAATGGTTTCTAAATCCGTCAAAGTTGCGTTCTCTGATAAATTTGATAAGTGTTTCTTGCGATAAAACCGCACCAAACCTATTGGAGTGATAACTCTTTTGTTTAGAAAGGACGTCAAGAACGGCAGGAAAAGAAGCAGGCTTATTAACATACGAAGCAACGTAGTAATATGCTTGTTTGTTTGTCCGTTTAGAGTCAACAATACCATACTGCCACAACGAACATAAAAAATGGGCGCACTCTGCAGGTCGGCTAATGGTGCCAACTTGGTCGACAATTTCGAACTCTCGGGCAAGTGCAGGCGAGTCGAAGAATAGTAACAAATGCCAATGCGGACGCAGTGACGATGTACCATATTCACCGATAATGTAGTAACGAACCTTTTCATGAAAATATTTATCTATATATTTACGTAAACGTTTAATAAATAACTGAGCATCACGATAGTAAAGAAGTGCAAAGGTACCATTTCCATAAGGGACAGAAACACGTCTGTTAAATTGATGAATACGTACCTGTGCATTATAATGCCTAATAGAATCATAAAGGACAGAAGTCTGTTTAATAAATGGGGTATCCTTAGAATCCTCAAAATCACCGAAATCAGAAACAATCCTATCGGATATAGGGCAGGGCATAAGAACACCTTTTAAAAAGTCATGTTCTACAAGACGATATAAAGGCAAATGCTCATTATCATATGTAAGTGTAATAAAATATGTAAAAGCAGAGTTTAATTCTTCTAGATGAAGTTTAAGTGACAACGCTTGACGCTTTTGGTTTTGGCAAGCAATACAGGAACCGCAAGGAACCTGTATGCGTTCAGCACCATCACCACGTAACCACAAGGGGTTAAAACATTTCAAAAAAGGAAGTAACTCTGACATAACAATTAATACCTGTATTTATAATTACGGAAATAGTCCGACGAATGGTCGATAAAGGTAGTGTCCTGAATAAGGACAACACCACGACCATGAACCTGAACGGCTCGAGATGAACTACAAGAAGCCAAGGAAGAAATACCAACGGCTGAAGCGATTAAACCAAGTGCATAAATAAGCACCTTCAAAATGATTTTCAAAATCTCTTTTTTCATATCTATACTATAATTTAGTGAATGTCTTATGAACATACTGAGGTAAACGAGAAATCAACTGAACAGTACAAAGGTATCGGACACTAGCAGAAACTCAAACGTAATAACGTAGCCAACACAGAGCGCCGAGTAAATCAAATTTACAGCTTTAAGCGCAGCCGAAAACCTAAGAAACTGAATTCGAGCACAAAAATAAACAATATTTTGTTATAACAGGTATTATGGTAAATGGCGTTATGAGAAAAAGAAAGAGGTGAAATTCGGAACCTGAAAATGGAAACGGTTCACCCCTTTCTGAGTATATCTTTTTTGAGTAACTCTTTTCTGAGCATTTCTTTCTGATCTTTTCTTTTTATTCTGAGATGAATCCTGATTTCAATATTATGAAAGCTTGGGGTTCATCTCAGAACAGAATCCTACATCATGCCCGTAAGACGCTGGATGGCGATGACTGCCTGATTGTATTCATTAATCGCATCGGCATGCTTCATCAGAACATCGATGGTTTCCTCGATGACATTCACATATTCTACATACGAAATTTCGCCATTTTCATATTCTATCGCACTCAACTTCGAAATTTGCGCAGAATGAGCCTGATTGTTCTGCTCGTAATATTTCAGACGGTTGGATGCTGCCTGGAGACGCTTCGTACAAAGACGGAAATCGCGCTCTTTTTCTGTCTGCTCCTGGCGCATTTCGATTTCAGCCAATTCGCGGTCTTTCTGGGCTGCCTTTACTTTTGCCTTCGTAGAACCGTAAAATAAAGGGATGCCTACGCCAATCTCGAAACCGAAGAAATTGCCCTCGGCAAATCTCGAACGGTCTATGTTGTATGGATTCCAACTGGAAATGACACATTGGGTGCGCAAAGATAAGGATAAACTTGGAGCAAAACCTGATTTGGCTGCCTTGATTTCCTTATCGAGAGCGATGAGCTTGTCCTGCTGGTAAATGCCGTCGGCAGATTGCTGATAATTATAGGAATTGAGATTCTGGGCTGCGATGGCCGAGAGATTCTCTTCTGCCGGTTTTATGGGCTCCTGCGTGTTGAGCTGCGTCATGAGGTCGATTTGCAGGCGCTCGATTTCGCTCTTTACATCTGCCATTTCCAGACGGTTTTCGTTGCATTTGCGGTCGGCTGAGAGATATTCCAGCTGGCGGCTCTCTCCTGCCTTGTAACGCATTTCTGCAATCTGGCTGTAACGCTCTAATACTGAGTCGATTCGCTCCAATATCTGGAGTCTGTGAGTCTGATAAAGCATCTGATAATAGGTGTTGGCGATTTCAGCCTTCAGTTGCTGGCTAACCACGTTCAGGCGGCTCTTTTCTGCCTGGGTTTCAGCCTTCAGCTGGTTGCGGCGTGAGGCGTAGACGGTAGGAAAATCGAGGCTCTGGGTAAAGGTAAAGCCGTTGTCCGATTCGCCACCCGTAGCAGGGTTTTGAGAGAAAGCGACCTCGGTTTTATCCAGTTCCCAAGCCGTGCCTTGCATCACCTGCGCACGCTCTACCGACTTCTTTCCTGCCTGCATCTGAAGGTTCTGTCGGGCAGCCAAATCGAAACATTCCTGCAGGGTAACTTTCCTGCCCGCAATATGAGCATCAAAATGCTGGGCTCCGACTGTGGCTGGCAGCAGGAGCAGGATGGCGGCAAAGCAAGCCACCACCCTATTCTTTGTTATCTTTATTCTGTTCATTATTTTCATATCTTGAAATCTTACTTTTTCGTAAACATCTTATAGATGGCTGGCAGAACCAGAAGCGTAAGGAGCGTGCTGGTAATGAGACCGCCTATTACAACCGTAGCTAAAGGACGCTGGACTTCTGCTCCGTCGCCGTGGGATAATGCCATCGGGAGGAAACCCATAGAAGCTACCAGGGCCGTCATCAGAACCGGACGGAGACGAATCATACAACTGTCAATAATTCTGTTCTGAATAACAGCTGCCAAACTTGCGTCATTCTCCTCAGGAACCGCTGCCGCCTGCTTCTGTATCTGGTTCATCTGACCTATCAGCACGATGCCGTTGAGAACCGCCACGCCAAAGAGGGCGATGAAACCTACGCCCGCCGAAATGCTGAAAGGCATTCCGCGCAACCAGAGCGCCCAGACGCCACCTATCGCAGCAAGCGGAATGGCGGAGAACACGAAGAGCGACTCGCGCAGATTCTTAACCGTAGCGTAGAGCAGCAGCAGAATGATGATGAGCGCTACCGGAACCACGATTATCAGGCGCTGGGTGGCACTCTGAAGATTCTGAAACTCGCCACCATAATTATAATAGTAGCCCTCAGGCAGCTTCAACTTCTCATCAAGGATAGACTGAATATCCTTCACGGTACTCTGCACGTCCCTACCCTTCACGTTGAAACCTACGTAGATGCGGCGGGCACCATTCTCATGAGAAACCTGAGCAGGAGCCGGTTCGTAAACCACATCAGCCAACTGAGAAAGCGGAATACTCTCGCCACCAGCCAGCGGAATACGGAGCGACTGAAGCGACTGGAAGTTGCGCTCCTTAGGGTCAAGACGCAGAACGATGTCAAACTTTTTATCGCCTTCGTACACAGCTCCAGCCGTAGCGCCCGCAAAGGTGGTTTCAAGAATGCGGTTGATTTCGTCAACAGTTACCCCATAAGCCGCCATGCGTTCATGGTTATATTTTACCTGAATCTGAGGCAATCCGGAAACCTCTTCCACGAAGATTCCGCTTACGCCCGGCACATTCTTTATCATACGAGAAACCTTATCAGCCTGCTGGGTAAGCACATCGAGATTGTCGCCAAAAATCTTAACCGCTACATCCTGCTTGATGCCCGTAAGCAACTCGTTGTTACGCATCTGGATAGGCTGCGAAATCTCAGCTTCCAAGCCCGGAATCGTCTTCAGGGTTTCTTCCATCTTCTCCATCAGTTCGGCGGTAGTTTCTGCCGAAGTCCATTCAGCTTTCGGCTTGAGCGCCACCATGATGTCGGCCCTTTCTACCGGCATCGGATCGGTAGGAATCTCGGCGCTACCTATGCGGCTCACCACCTGCTTGATTTCAGGATATTCAGCCTTCAGAAGTTTCTCAGCCTTGGAGCAGCTCTCTACCATCTGCGAGAGCGAAGTGCCCTGCGACATGCTCATTTCTACCGCAAAATCGCCCTCTTCCAGACTCGGAATGAATTCGCCACCCAGGAAATGGAAGGCTACTGCGCTCATGCAGAAGAGCGAAACGGCGCCGGTAATCACATCCTTATATCGCGCCAAGACCCATTCCAGAACCGGTCGATACCAGCCCTGAAGTTTCTCTATCATTCTGTCGCTAAAGGTTTTACGCACATGTCCCTTCTTGCTCAGGAAGAGCGCACTCGCCATCGGAACATAGGTGAGCGAGAGGATGAAGGCACCCAGGATGGCGAAGAAAACGGTAAGCGCCATCGGACGGAACATCTTGCCCTCGATGCCTACAAGCGTCATCAGCGGAATGTAAACTATCATGATGATGATTTCGCCAAATGCCGCACTCTTGCGGATGCGCGAAGCGGAATCATGAACCTCCTCATCCATCTCTGCCTGAGAAAAACGGATGGGAGTATCGGCAGAATTTCTCGCCTTCCGCTCAATACTCTTCACGCCCAGATGGGCCACAACAGCCTCTACGATAATGACGGCAGAATCGACTATCATACCGAAATCGATGGCTCCGAGCGACATCAGATTGCCGTCGATTCCGAAGGTCTTCATCATGCCGAAAGCAAAGAGCATGCTGAGCGGAATGACGCTCGCCACAACCAGTCCGGCACGCCAGTTGCCCAGGAAAATAATCAGCACGAAGATGACGATGAGCCCGCCTTCAGTCAGGTTTCGGGCGATGGTTCCCTCTACTCGGTCAACCAGGTGGGTTCGGTCGATAAACGGCTCGATAACCACGCCCTCGGGCAGAGATTTCTGAATCTGCTCTATGCGCAGCTTCACATTCCTGATAACCTCCTGAAAGTTTTCGCCCTTCAGCATGATGGCTATTCCGGCAACCACTTCGCCCTCGCCATTTCGGGTAACGGCTCCGAAACGGGTGGCATGACCCAGCTGAACCTTCGCCACATCACCTATCTTAATAGGAGTGCCGTTTACGGTCTTCACGGCGATATTTGCCACATCTTCCAGACTCTTCACCACGCCTATGCCGCGGATGAAATACTGGTTGGAATTTTCCTCTATGTAACTTCCGCCCGTGTTGGCGTTATTCTTTTCGAGCGCATCAAACACCTCGCTCACAGTCAGATTGCTGGCGTTGAGCTTATCCGTATTGATGGCCACCTCATATTGCTTCACATAGCCTCCCCAGCCGCTCACTTCGGCCACGCCCGGGGTTCCCGAGAGCTGTTTTCTCACAATCCAGTCCTGGATGGTTCGCAGCTGGGTGAGCGAATATTTGTGCTCGTAGCCCTTCTCGGCGCGCACGGTATAATGGTAAATCTCGCCCAGTCCGGTAGCAATCGGTCCCATCTCGGTTTCCACATTTTTGGGCAAATCTTTCTCCACCTGGGTCAGCATCTGGCTCACCTGCGAACGTACCCAGTAGATATCTGCATCATCATCAAAAACGAGGGTGATGACCGAGAGTCCGCTTCGCGAGATGCTTCTGCGCTCCTTGAGTTCGGGGATGTTGGCGAGCGCCATTTCTACCGGAGTAGTTACGTATTGCTCCACCTCCTGCGCTCCGAGCGAAGGCGCCTGGGTGATAACCTGCACCTGATTGTCGGTAATATCCGGCGTAGAATCGAAAGGAAGATGGATGAGCGAAACGATGCCCCAGATGACGAGGGCTATCGTGAAAACTCCCACCACCAGCTTGTGGCGGATGGAGTAAGTAATCAGTTTCTGAAACATAATCTGTTTTTCTTTAAAAAGCTCTTTATTGATGAAAAGCTCACCTTATATTAATGCTCATCCGCATGTTCGCCCGTGAGCGAAGCCAGATAATATGCATTTTCTGTCACAATCTTCTTGCCCTCCTGCTTCAGATGTTTGCAGAGTTTTACCTCGGTATAAGCTCCATCCGAAACGCCCGTAATAACCTCGTGGCGGGAGAAGCTGTACTCGCCCTTCTCTGGCTTGCCGTTCAGAGCGAAGACAAACTGCTTGCCGTCGGTACTGACGATGGCCTTGGAAGGAAGGGCGATGCACGACTGGCTGCCCGTAGCTATCTTGCCGCTTACGTACATTCCGTCGAAGAGTCGGGCTGAGCCGTGAACGCCGCTGGTTTTAAGAGACTGCGCATCTATTTTTACATGAACAGCAACTGATTTCGAATTATCGTTAAAGTATTGGTTTAAACCATAGACATGGCCGACGAGCTTGATGCCCGGCTGATTGGTAAGCGAGAGATAAACCTTATCGCCCGGCTTTACCTTCTGCAAATCTTTCTCGAAAATGTTCAAATCGCACTCTATCGCCTGGTTGTTCTGAATCTTCATGAGCGGAGTCTGCATGTCGGCAAAGCTGCCCAAGCTGGCTGTAATCTGCGAAACCGTACCCGTAATCGGAGCACGCAAAGGGAAGGCTGTGGTAAACTTGCCCCTGGCTACGGCGGCGGTAGAAATGCCCATCTGGGCAAGCTGCTTGCCGATGCCGATGAGGTTGGCGTGGGCCACATGATACTCCTTAGCTGCCTGCTGCGCATTCTTCTTGACGCCAGCTCCGGCCTTGTTCAGCAGTTTCTGTCGCTCCAGGTCGGCAAGTGCCAGTTCGCACTCCTTGCTGGCAGAAAAATATTCGCGTTGCAGACTGACCACATCTGTATTTTCGACCAGCGCCACCACCTGTCCGCGCTTCACATTCTGTCCTTCCTTCACGTAGATAGCCTTCACCACGCCACCCATGAGCGAAGCCACATCGCCCTTGTTCTGGGCGCGCAAAACTAGCTGACCGTTGGCTGCAATCGTAGCATCCATCACGCGGTCAACCGCCTCGCCCATCTTCAGATCTACAGCATCTACCTGTTTCTGAGAGAGCGGAATATTGTCAAAATCCACCTCTTCATGTTCATGCTCATGTCCGTGTTCGGCAGCATGAGCCTCTGCTCCGGCGTGGTTTGAGAAAAAGGTGAAACCACCCCAGGCTAAGATTGCCGCAACGGCAACCACCAATATTCTTTTCATTTTTTCTTCTTTTTATTGATTAATAATTTCGGGTGCAAAAGTACGCACTTTTCCCTGCAACCCGGTTGCAAAAGCTGCATCCTGGTTGCTCTAACTACAGAAAATCAACAAAAAGAAGGAGGTCCTCGCCTATTGATGGCCGTTTCATCAACACAAGGAAGGCTGGCTGCAAACTGCTGCCAACGCACGCAAATAATCGACGAGGTAGGGATAAACAAATACTCAGAAGAAAGCACGGAAAGAAGATGGTCGCCATCGAAAAGCTGCTTCTGGATGTTCTTCACAATCTTGCCGTTGGTTACAAAATGGTGCATCTGATGCACGCGGCAACCATCGTTTTCATTCTCATGATGCTCAGTATGCTCATCGTTGAGCTTACCATCCTGCTGGCAACGTTCTACAACCATACATATACGCCCCATGTGATGATGATGCATCACCACCGTAGAGAGCAGCACACTCATCGTGGCCACCAGGAGGCTGAATAAGTATAGTTTCTTCTTTGCCATTTTATTCTGTTTCCAATTTTACGATTGCTTTCATTCTGCCCGCAAAATTACATTAAAAGTACGAAACAGCCAAGTAAAACTGAGAAAATTAGCATTTTTTCTTAAAAAAATTAAAACCGAGTACCCTTAAAGCCCTTTGAATACGTAATATGAGTAGTTTTTAGTAACTTTGCAACATAAAATTAAAAAATAGAAATGAAAAAAGTATTTTTAATCTTTCAATTACTCCTTGTAGTAATGCTGGCTCAGGCGCAGATGATGAACCCTGTGAAGTTCACCAGCTCGCTGAAAACAGACGGAAGTGCTGTGGCCGAAATCGTGTTTAGCGGAAAAATCCAACCGGGATGGCACGTCTACTCTACCGGTTTGGGTGGCGACGGTCCGATTTCCGCTTCGTTCAACGTAAACAAGCTTGAAGGTGTTGAGCTCGTAGGAAAACTTCAGCCACGCGGCAGAGAGATTGCAAAGTTCGACCCTCTCTTCGAGATGAAACTCCGTTATTTTGAAGGTAGCGTTACCTTTGTACAGAAGGTGAAGTTTACCCAACCAAATTATCATATTGATGCCTATCTGGAGTATGGCGCCTGCAACGACCAGAACTGTATGCCACCAAGCGAGGCTGGTTTTAAGCAGAGTGGCAAATCGCCAGCCGTTGATGCTCCTGCAGCTGGAGCAAAAGATGCTCTGAATGCAAAGGCGATTGATCCTGCTCTTGCAGCCAAGATGAAGGCCGATTCGCTTGCCAAGGCCGCAGCCCTGGCTCAGACCGACAGCGCTACTCAGCCCGTAGATTCCGTAGCTTTGGCATCTGCTATGGAAAATCTGAACGTCAAGGACTTATGGAAACCGGTTGTTAAAGAACTTCAGGCATTTGGCGGAGCTAACGACATCGCCAACCATTCGCTCTTCTATATCTTCTTCATCGGTTTTGTGGGCGGTCTGCTTGCGCTCGTCATGCCTTGCATCTGGCCTATCATCCCGATGACCGTAAGTTTCTTCCTGAAGCGTGCTAAGAATGATAAGAAGAAAGGTATCCGCGATGCGATTACTTATGGTTTGAGCATCGTCGTCATCTATCTGGTTTTGGGTCTTGCCGTAACAGCCATCGCAGGTCCTAGCACCCTGAATGCGCTCAGCACAAGTGCCGTGTTCAACATCATCCTCTTCCTCCTGCTTGCCGTTTTCGCCTTCTCGTTCTTCGGTTGGTTCGAAATCAAATTGCCTGACAGCTGGGGAAATGCGGTAGACAACAAGGCTTCCAGCACCACGGGTATGATTTCTATCTTCCTGATGGCTTTCACCCTGGTATTGGTCAGCTTCTCATGTACAGCTCCTATCATCGGTTTGCTGCTGGTTCAGACCGTTACTTCCGGCGACTGGCTCGCTCCTACCGTGGGAATGTTCGGTTTTGCGCTTGCTCTGGCGCTCCCATTCACCCTCTTCGCCCTCTTCCCATCATGGTTGAAGTCGGCTCCTAAGTCGGGTTCGTGGATGGAGACCATCAAGATTGTGCTCGGCTTCATCGAGCTTGCCTTCTCTCTGAAGTTCCTCTCTGTGGCCGATCTGGCTTACGGCTGGCACATCATGGACCGCGAGGTATTCCTCTCTCTCTGGATTGTCATCTTCGGTCTGTTGGGTCTCTATCTCATCGGCAAACTGAAGTTCCAGGTTGATGCAATCGGAGGCGACATCAACAAGCCTATGCCTGTAGCCTGCATCATGTTGGGTCTCTGTTCTTTGGCATTCTCGGTTTACATGATTCCGGGTCTTTGGGGCGCTCCTTGTAAGGCTGTGAGCGCATTTGCTCCACCTATTAATACACAGGACTTCAACCTCAACACCAAGACCGTAGAGCCTGCTTACAAGGATTATGAGTTGGGAATGGCTGCTGCCAAGGCTGCCGGCAAACCGGTATTGCTTGATTTCACGGGTTATGGTTGTGTAAACTGCCGCAAGATGGAGGCTTCTGTCTGGACAGATCCATCGGTTGCCGATAAGCTGGCAAAGGATTATGTTCTCATCTCACTTTATGTAGATGACAAGACTCCTCTTCCTGAGCCTATGGAGGTAACGTTTAATGGCGAGAAGCGCACCCTGCGAACCGTTGGCGACAAGTGGAGTTATCTGCAGGCAAGCAAGTTTGGAGCTAATGCCCAGCCATTCTATGTGGCTATTGATAACGATGGCAATCCTCTTGCAGCAGCCTTCAGTTTCAAAGAAGATGTTAGTGCTTATCTCGACTTCCTGAATAAGGGTCTGGATAATTACAGAAACAAATAATATAAGATTTTATAGTTCAAATAAGGCCGGTATTGGTTCATTTAAGTAGATTTATGAAGGATAATTTCATTAGGTTAGTTAATTAAAGGTAGATTTATTTAGGATTAATACTTTCCCCCGACAGGTAATGGTTTCCAAGCCTTCCTGTTGGGGGATTTTTTTTGTAAATGCACAAAAAAATAGGACCTGTTTCACAACAGACCCTAAACATACTTACTAAAACTAAATTAACCACTAAAAAAACTAATATTTTTTAATCCTAGAAAATAAGGTGAATAACACCTTTAATCTAAAAACCTAATCTATGACACGAAATCATCCCGATTTCTTGATTGCAAAGATAGGGCTTTTATATGAAACCGCCAAACTTTTTCCCAACTTTTTTTCTATGAGTGGGCTTTTTTATCGGGATTTCACATTATTTAATCAATAACTCCCCTACCTTCACATTTTAGAACTTGTAGCCAACTGTCATCAGCAACTGGTGGCGCTTGTTGTCAACCTTGGTTGCATTAACAGAACAGCCCATATCCTCAAAACTTTCGAATGGATAGAAATCTCCCTTCTGGGTAGAATACTGATAAGCCACATCAATAGCCAAATTCTGGTAATTGAAACCAATACCTAAAGTAAAACGGTTTGTCGCCTTCCAGTTGGTATAATCAGCAGAAGAAGCGATGTAAACACCATTACTGTCAAATGTCTGATCGCGTAAAGCATTATCTTTATACATTGGCGATACATAATTATAACCTAATCGGATTGACAACATGTCAACAGGCTTAATCTCTGCACCCAACTTCAAGGTACTTACACCTTGCAGGTTCAATTGAGTATCGTGATTCATAGCCTCATCACTACTACTGCTCTCATAATAGTCTCCCCAATAGGAATCATAATAACCACCATCCTTCACACGGTTGTCCATATGATCGTACCAGGCATATTCATAAGTTGCACCAAGTGCCAGATAATTTCCTATAGTATGACCCAAGCTGGCGCCCACTTTCCATGGTGTATTAAGCCGGAAATCATAATCTATACTCTGTCCTCTATCACCCTTGACATAACAAGGCTGCTGACTTCCATCTTTTTCCTCATAGATAGCAGGATCATAATTTCCCGAAATAGTAATATCATTATCGCCACTAACTGTGAGATCATAGAAGATAGGACTATTAAAATAAGCACCTATACGGAAAGGCGAATCCTTAACCGGACGGAAGATAACACCTGCCTTCACATCAAATCCTGTACCCGTAATCTTCAGCTGTTCAAATGAATCCATTATATTGCCATCAACGAAGTCTTCGGAATAAAGAGAATTGCTGTTGTAATGAACATCATGAAGTCCGACAGTCAAACCCAACCATACCTGATTATTAATCGAGCCGCTAATATTGAAATCATAGGTACCAATATAACCATGCTGATACTGACCAAACAAATACTTATTAGCCTCAGCATAAGCCAAACCACCATCAGTAGGAACTGTAAACAAACCAGGCTGATAATTTCCGGAATTATCCTTGTATCCACCAAGGTTGGCGTCCTGACTGGTCCACCCCGCATACTCCTTGAAATTCTTAGCTGCGGTTATCTTATTAAGAGAAACATTCTTTAAAGCTCCAGCAGCATTCAGAATCTGTCCAAAGTCGGCACTCTTATGATAATTGAAAGCCAGATTCAACCAATTGGCACCTTTGTTTTTCGGACTCCATACAATGCCAACCTGGTCGAAGGTAGGATGACTTTTTTTACCATTAAAGATAATTCGAGAACCATCGAACTCCGTATAATTCTCTGCATCTGTTTGGGCGATAACTCCTGCAGTAAGAGTCACTTGGCTTTTACGGAAAAGACCAATACCAGCAGGGTTACTGCTGATAGTGGAAATATCGGCGCCCAAGGCTTCCATAGCACCACCCATACCCACATAGCGGGCAGTACCAGTAAGCTGGGGTGCAGCCAACTTAGCGTCCTGATAAGTTTCTTGCGCAGCAGCCGTCATGCTGGCCATGAGCATACTGGCAAAGAATATATGTTTTAAATTATTCATAATCTTCTCAAATACTAATTATTGTTATCAATTTATCTTCTTCCTCCGAAGCTGCCGCCACCAGAGCGACCACCACCGCCTCCGAAGCTACCGCCACCGGAACGGCCGCCACCTCCGAAGCTACCACCTCCGAAATTACCGCTATTGTTACTAAAGCCAGAATTACTACGACTACCCCAAGAAGAGTTATTATTAAAGTTGCCGGTATTCTGACGCTGGCCAAAGCTACGGTTAGAACCACTACGACGTGAATAAGTATTACGATTATTACCGCCAACACCTGTATACTGGTGATTAGAACCATCAATACGACCTGGGTTGTTATAGCGAATGTTGCCTGCGAAGCCGCCATAACTTACATGTCCGTATATCGGACCGCCCCAATACCAAGGATTGTAGTAGCCGCCCCAGCCATAATACCAAGGGTCGTACCAGCCACCATACCAGCCGCAGTAGCCATAATACCATGGATCGTACCAAGGGTCGAACCAAGGATCATACCAGCCGGCATAATAGCCGTAGCGCCAAGGATTGTGCCAGCCCCACATGCGGCTGCGCCAGTAGTAAGGACCGTAACCATAATAATCGTAGAACCATGGATCATAGAATCCGTCCCATCGGCTCATCTCGCGTGTGCGTACGAAATCCTCATCCCTGTCAGCATACTTCTGGGCGAAGTAAGCATCATCATAAATGCTGTCTGGCGCCACACCCTTGCCCACATGGAACTGGATAATGTCGTTGCCCAGGGAATCTTTCCCTACATTCTCATAATGGCTGAAGATTCTGCCGCCTCGATTGTATTCATCAACCGAACGGTCGCTTCCGCTCCAAAACAGCCGATAAACACTATCTCTACGTGCCCGCTGCTCAGCATACTGGCGCTGGAGCAGAGCCCGTCTTTCAGCCTTTTCCTTGGCCTCCTTCTTCGGATTGAAGTAGAGGTCATCGTCCTGTGCCATCGAAGTGAGTGGCATCGCAGCTGCGATAAGGACTGCAAGAAGATACTTTCTTTTCATATTCTGTTCTCCTATTTATTTTTTCTCCATTTTTCTCTTTCCAGATTCATCATAAACCATCAGGAAAATACTCCAGAAAGAGCCCTTTTCTGATTATATAATAATCTGAATGCAAAAATATTGCTTATCTTTATGCAAAAATACAGAATTTCCCTAAATAATTGTAGGTTTTCCCCTATTTTTTTATAATTTTGCAGAAGATTTAAAACAAATCTAGCTTTTTTGAACATTCGAAGGCGTTTTTAGACAAGAAATTAATACAAATTAAATATGAAATATTTAGTAGCAACATTCACTATTGAAACGACTGCCGACTTGATGCAGGCCTCTCAGGATCTGCTTGCCGATGGTGCAGCCGAAGCCGGATTTGAATCTTTTGAAGAAACAAAAACCGGACTGGAAGCGTATGTGCAGAAAGAACTCTTCGACAAGGAGATGCTGGATGCCTATATTGCTGATTTCCCTATCGGGGATACGAAAATTACCTACGAGGTGAAAGATGCAGAAGACAAGGATTGGAACCTGGAATGGGAAGAACAGGGATTCGAACCAATTTATGTGGACAACCAGGTGGTGATTTACGATGCGAAACATCCCGAACTCTATCCCGATACGAGCAACAGACCCGACATGATAGAAATAGGTATTGAGGCGAAACTGGCGTTCGGAACAGGAAACCACGAAACCACACGCATGATCATTTCGCAGCTGCTCCACATGCCTATCAAAACCAAGCGCATCCTGGATTGTGGAACGGGTACGGGAATCCTTGCCCTCACCTGCTCAAAACTAGGAGCGAAAGACGTGGTAGGCTACGATATTGACGAGTGGAGCGTAGAAAATGCCAAGCATAATGCCGCGCTCAACGGCGTAACTAACATGGAAGTACTCTTTGGCAACAGTCAGGTAATCAACCACATCAGCGGCGTTTTCGACCTGGTTCTAGCCAACATCAACCGCAACATTCTGCTCAACGACATGCGCGCTTTCCGTAGCGTGATGAACATCGGCGGAACCCTGGTTCTGAGCGGCTTCTACGAAGAAGATATTCCTGTACTCCTGGAGAAAGCAGAAGAACTGGGAATGCATGAAATAAACAGACAGATTGACAACAATTGGGCCTGCCTTGTTTTAGGTTCATAAAGATTCTTTTCTGATTCTAAACATTCAGAACGAAAAATCTGAAATCAGAAATATCAGATTAAAACATACGAATAAAGGTTGGATTTTCGCATATTGCCAAAAGTCCAACCTTTATTCCATGAATTTCTTCTCATTATTATTGCTTCCTATGCAGAGCTGCTTGAGCTCATAATAACTGCCGTTGTAAATATTGAAATCTACGTAGCCTTTAATGCCCGGCAACTTGCCCACATCCGTATGCTGCCAGAACTTCCATTTGCCCTTATACTGAACCTTGTCAACATAATAGTGGGCTATCCAGTAAGGATAATCTTCGAAGACAGGCGCACTCAGATATTGCTCCTTGAATTTATAATAGGTGTAGATGATAGGTTTAACATGATACTTATCCTCTACTATATGCAGCCAAGTAAGCACATCACGCTGGAAATCCTCCACACTCTTATCTGCCGGCTTATGTTCAATATCCAGTACCGGAGGCAAATCGCCATCCGTAAGATGAACCTGGTCTAGGAAATAATAAGCCTGCTCTCGGGCTGTCGACTTATTGCTCCAGAAATGATAAACACCCCGGATGAAACCGAAATCGCGAGCCTGATTAAAGTTCTCGCGGAAATTCTCATCGAGCCGTGAAGAACCTTCCGTACTCTTGATGATGACGAAGCGCACAGGACAACCCTTGATCATCGCATTCTTGAGCTGTTCCCAGTCTATCTTGCCCTGATAATGCGAAATGTCGATTCCATGAATCTCGTAACCTTCAGGATATTCAGCATCGCCATAAAGCGCACGCCATCGGAAACCAGTTGGACCTACAAAGAAATGATAGAACAGAAAGACATAGAGCACGATAACCGCCGTTCCGCCTATCCACCACGCCCAACGGGGATAGCGTTGCAAAAAAGAAGACGAACGCCTTCTACCACGGGAGCCGCCACGCCGAGGAGTTTTCTTTCTCGCCATGGCACTCTTTTTCTGTGAAGAAGCCGTTCGTCTTGTTGACATATAAAAAAATATTTATTCTTTTTTTTTACTTAGCCTGCTCCAACTGGAGAGTCTTTGTGGTCTGGTCGCAAACCTCAGAAGGACCCCAGTACTGGATAGGACCTGGATAAACGTAAGCTGTTTCCTTAGCCCACTCATCGCGCTTAGAAGCGAAGAACTTGAATGGAGCGCCATCCAACTCAACGAGAGCCTTGCGGATAACTGGCTTGTTAGCACCATTACGACGCTCGATGTTCATCATCATAGTGATTGGCACACCACCTGCAATCCACTCTGCTGCAGGAGCTGTTGTGTTCTTGATGATTGACATGTAACCGGTCTTGCCGTTAGCGATGAGGCGTGAAGCGTTAAAACCGAGTGAGTAGCAGTAGTCAGCATCGTAGTTAGAAGGAGCTGCGCAACGTCCCTCGTAACCGAAGAAGTGGTGCTGTGCAGAGAACTTACCAACAAACTTGCCTTCCTTCTTCCATGCAGCCAACTTCTCAGCTACCATGCGAGAAAGCAACTTCTCTGTCTCGATGAGAGAAACCTGTACGTTTCCGTGAGGGTCGCGGTCGAGGCAAAGCTGGCGAGCTACGTCAGCTGGCAAAGACTCCAATACAGCGAGGTTGTCCTTAGCGATGGCACCCTTAACGAATGCAATCTGCTCCTCAGCACTTGCAAACTCACGGCTCTCGCCTGTTGCAGGGTCTGTAAGAACCTCGTTCAATTCTGCGATGAGCTTCTTGATAGCTGGGATGAACTCGATCAGGCCCTCTGGGATGAGAACAGTACCGAAGTTGTTGCCCTCAGCAGCACGGTTAGCTACTGCAGTTGCAATATAAGTAACAACATCATCGAGTGACATTTCCTTAGCCTCTACCTCCTCAGAAATCAAGCAGATGTTTGGCTGAGTCTGGAGAGCGCACTCAAGAGCGATGTGAGATGCTGAACGACCCATCAGCTTGATGAAGTGCCAGTACTTACGTGCTGAGTTACAGTCGCGCTCGATGTTACCGATGAGCTCAGAATATGTCTTGCAGGCTGTATCGAAACCGAAAGAAGTCTCAATCTGCTCGTTCTTCAAGTCGCCGTCAATAGTCTTAGGGCAACCGATTACCTGTACGCCATACTTCTTAGCAGCATAGTATTCTGCGAGAACGCAAGCGTTGGTATTTGAGTCGTCACCACCGATGATGACAAGTGCCTTGATGCCGAGTTCACGAAGAATCTCAATACCCTTCTCAAACTGGTCTTCCTTCTCAAGCTTGGTACGACCGGAACCGATGATGTCGAAACCACCAGTATTGCGGTATTCGTCCATGAGTTCAGAAGTAATCTCCATGTACTTATGGTCAACGAGACCACCAGGACCGAGGATGAAACCATAGAGCTTGTTAGCTGGGTTAAGAGACTTCACACCGTCGAAGAGACCAGAAATCACGTTGTGACCGCCAGGAGCCTGACCACCTGAGAGGATAACACCTACGTTGAAAGCAGGAAGTTCCTTAGCCTCACCTGCCTCGAATGTAATAACAGGCATTCCATAAGTGTTAGGGAACAACGCCTTGATTTCATCCTGATTACCTACTGACTGTGTTGCTGCACCTTCAACTGCCTTTACTGGGCCCTGGAGAGCCTTAGGCAATTTTGGCTGATAAGCAGCTCTTGCAATCTGCAATGCACTTTTTTCCATAATTCGTTTTTATTTTAATTAGTTGAAACTTCAAAAACATCTGCAAAAATAACTCTTTTCTGCGAGATACGGAAAGAAAAATGCTAAAAATGCGTTAATAGATACATTTTTTCCCAAAAAATGATGTTATTTCAAAGAAAATGATTATCTTTGAGCGATATTTTTAATTATTCATTAATTAGGAGAAAAGAATTATGGCTAATAAAAGAGATTTAAAGCGCACGATCAACTACATTACAAGCGAACTTTTCGCCGAAACAGTAGCTGCATCTTTGTATAATGGTAAGCCAACACAGGAAGATGTGGATGGCATTCTTTCAGCTATCGTCATGATCAACGGCGATTACATCAGCCGCGTGTCTCACCCGGAACCGGGAATCAAGAAGGGTGAATATTATAAAAAGCTCATAAGCGACTTCAACAAGCAGATGAGCGAAATCATCGACCAGATTTCGAACCTGGCATAATCCTATTATCATAAGAATCAGAAAATACACCTATTTATATATATGGTAAAAGGAATTTGTCAATGGATATTGTATAAGCGCTTGGGCTATAAAAAAATCATCACCCAGGAGCTTCCTGAAAAGTATATTATCTGCATGGCTCCGCACACCAGCAACTGGGATCTGATACTGGGCCAGCTCTTTGCCCATGCTGAGGGAATCAAATGTAATTTCCTCATGAAAAAGGAATGGTTCTTCTGGCCGCTAGGTTCTATCTTCAGAAAGATGGGAGGTATTCCTGTGTGGAGAAGCAAACATACCAGCATGACGGATAATCTGGCTGCAGAAGCGGATAAGCGGAAGGCTTTCGGACTGTGCATTACGCCCGAAGGTACCCGCTCGCTCAACCCGGAATGGAAAAAGGGATTCTATTTCATAGCCCTCAAGGCGCATCTGCCTATCCATCTCTATGGGCTTGACTATGAGAAGAAGGTCATCCAATGCACCAGGCAGATTATCCCGTCAGGAGATGTTGACAAAGACATGCGTGAAATCAAGTTGTACTTCAAGGATTTCAAAGGAAAGAAACCGGAGAAGTTCACAATCGGAAATATTGATTAAACGTTAGAAGATAACGGTTTAGTCAGCTATTAAAAAAGGAGTATTCGTATAGTGAAACACCAAAACATAACATATTGTTTGATAAGCAGTTTGCTGTTAGCCGCTGGAGCTTCGCTTCAGGCTAACGGCAAATCGTTTTTTCCTATCTACGACGAGGCTAACAGCGGCGCATGGCAAGGCATAGATTATGATGGCGACCCATGGGTGTTTAATGTTTCCCGCCCTTATTTCGTGACGGCAGGACTACAGAACAGGCACCTTTCGCTATGGGCCTCGCACGGACGGTATTATTATGCCGACAGAGATGTATGGAAATGGCAACGCCCTAACCTGTTTTGCACAAACGAAGATCTCTTTACCCAAACCATCGTAGTGCCCTACCTCATCCCGATGCTCCAGAATGCGGGAGCCATCGTCTTCACACCCCGCGAAAGAGACTGGCAGACGAACGAAATCGTCATCGATAATGATGATGCTGTCAAGTCGGTTTATTATTTCGAAAAGGAGGCGGGCAAGCGATGGAAAAACTGCGATTCGCTCGGTTTTGCCAACCGCTACCGACTGAAAGATGGGGAAAATCCGTTCCGCATGGGAACCGTGAGACAGGCGAAGGCTACCAAGCGCAAGAAAACCAGCCAGGTAAGCTACCAGCCCCGTTTCAAGGAAGCCGGCAAATACGCAGTCTACGTAAGCTACCAGTCGCTCCCCAAGAGCGTGAGCGATGCAAGATACATCGTTTATCACAAGGGCGAAGCCACGGAGTTTTCCGTAAACCAGCGCATGGGCGGAGGCACCTGGGTTTACCTGGGCACCTTCGATTTCGACAAGGGCTGCAACGAGTTCAACCGCGTGGTCTGCACCAACAAGGCTTCACGCCGTGGAGTAGTAACTACAGATGCTGTCCGCTTTGGTGGCGGCATGGGAAACATAGAGCGTGGCGGTTACACCAGCGGATTGCCCCGTTGCCTGGAAGGAGCCAGATACTATGCCCAATGGGCTGGTGCTCCTTATAAGGTTTATGGAGGCAGAAAGGGAGAAAATGATTACGCCGACGACATCAACACCCGTTCGCTGATGACCAATTGGCTGGGCGGCGGTTCGGTTTACATGCCTGCCAAAAATGGCAAGCACGTGCCTATAGAACTCTCGCTGGCACTTCATAGTGATGCGGGTTACAATAAGGACGGAAAAACTACCGTTGGAGCCCTTGCTATCTGTACGACAGATTATAACGACGGAATACTGAACAGCGGAATCTCAAGATTCACATCCAAGGATTTCGCCAGGGCTTTGCGCGATAATCTCGTTACGGATCTGACGGCTCAGTTCGGAGAATTCGGCAAACGCTACCTATGGGACAGAAACTATTCTGAAACCCGTCTGCCGGAAGTTCCGTCGGCTATTCTCGAAATGCTTTCGCATCAGAATTTCCCTGACATGAGAATTGCTCAGGATCCGCTCGGAAAGTTCTATATCGCACGCTCCATCTACAAAACTATCCTGCGCTTCGTAAACAGCAATCATGGAACCCGATACGTGGTCCAGCCGCTGGCTCCGCAGAACTTCAGCGTTACGCAGAACCAAGGTGTTGCCCTACTCTCATGGACAGCCCAGCTGGACAAGACGGAACCATCTGCCCGCCCTACTTCTTACATTATTTATAAGGCAGAGGGACAAGGCGGTTTTGACAACGGAACCATCGTGAACACCACCCGCTGCCAGATGCAGCTGGAACCGGGCAAGCTTTACCATTTTAAGGTAGCTGCGGTTAATGCAGGAGGAGAAAGTTTCACCACCGAAACTCTCTCTGTGCTCTATAATCCTGCTGCCAGCAAGTCTGTGCTCATCGTAAACAATTTCCATCGCCTTGCCTCTCCGCAGGTCGTGGATGATGAGGAAAAGCAGGGATTCGACCTCAATCAGGATCCGGGCGTAAGCTACGGACTGACGGCGGGATGGAGCGGCAAGCAGCAGGTGTTCGACAGAAGCAGAATGGGCAACGAAACCAGTTTCGGACTCGGTTTCAGCGGCAACGAAATGATTGGCAAGTTTGTGGCAGGCAACGACTTCAACTACGTTCAGGCGCATGCTACAAGTATTGCAGCTTCGGGCAAATATAATATTTCCAGCTGTTCGAGCGAAGTCATCGCCAGCGGCAGGGTTCAGATGAAGAACTATCAGGCTGTTGACCTCATCAACGGACTGGAGCGCCATGACGGCTACACTCACGCCTTCTTCAAGTCGTTCACGCCTGCCCTGCAGAACAGCATCAGGCAATACGCCAGCCAAGGCGGCAGAATCCTGATAAGCGGTTCTTACACCGGAAGCGACATGCAGACTGAAGAGGAACAGGCGTTCCTGAGCGATATTCTGAAACTCAGCTATGAGCCTACAGGTTCTACGGCCATCACCAGGGACATCAATCCCGAAGATTCAACCGTAACAGAACGAGACAGTATTGTCTACACTTCGCCTAACGTCAAGGGATTAGGTCTGCAGTTCAGCTATTATAACGAGCTGAATGCCCAGCATTATGCGGCAACCCATCCCGAGATATTGAAACCGGTTGGCAATTACGCCTTCACGGCGATGCAATACGATACGGGAACGAGTGCGGCGGTTGCCTACAAGAGCACTACTTACCGCAGCTTCGTCATGGGATTCCCGCTGGAATGCATCATCGACGAAAGAACCCGCACCAGCGTGTTGCTCGGCATTCTCAAATTTCTGACAGATTAAATTCAAAGTAAAACAGATAAAAATTTTTAAGCTTATGTATAAGATTCAAGCCAACCAGTCTGGCACTCGCTCTATCGAAGTGAGCGACCAGCATTTAGAGACCATCGAAAAGTATCAGTTACTCCGCAACCTCGTAGACAGCAACGGCATTATCGACGAGGAAGTGCTCGATAAACTGAAACTTAATGTGCGTTCACTCCTCGAGAGCAGCGACATCAAGGATAAGGAGTTGCTCGATCTCTGTCTCGACGTCATCTACAATCAGAACATGAAGGCGCTCGGTCTTCACAACCTCGTTCTGCTCTACGTAGACTGGAAAGACAAGAAGCAGGCTGAGGCTGCAGCAGATGCAGAACCAGACGCAGTAAATGATTAAAAAATATTGAATGGATTATAAGTTAACAGATTTCTTACCTACCACCAAGAAAGAATGCGAGTTGCGCGGATGGGACGAACTTGACGTCATCCTCTTTTCAGGAGATGCTTACGTTGACCACCCATCCTTCGGTCCTGCCATCCTCGGACGAATACTGGAAGCCAACGGCTATCGGGTAGCCATCGTTCCCCAGCCCGACTGGCACGGCGATTTCCGAGACTTCAAGAAACTCGGTCGCCCTCGCCTCTTCTTTGGTGTTTCTCCGGGCGCCATGGACTCGATGGTGAACCGCTACACGGCCAACCGCCGCATGCGTAGCGAGGACGCTTTCAGTCCCGACTCCCGCCACGACATGCGCCCCGACTATCCATCTATCGTCTATACGCAGATACTGAAGAAACTCTTTCCCGACGTACCTGTAGCACTAGGCGGTATTGAGGCTTCGTTGCGCCGCATCAGCCACTACGACTATTGGAAAGACGAGCTCCGCAAGTGCATTCTCTGCGATTCGGGCGCCGACCTCATTCTCTACGGAATGGGCGAACGTTCTATCGTTGAACTGGCCAATGCCTTTGCAGAAGGCAAGATTGACCGTGAGGCGAAAACGCAGTGGGTGGAGATGGCCGGTTCCAACTTCGAGTTGGCGGAAAGCACGCTGGCTTCCATTCCCGCGCGGGAGAAAATCTCGAAGGAAATCGCCGATGACCCTGCCAACATCCAGGCCACGGCGGAAGCGACAAAGACCGCCGAACAGCTGATGGCCGAGAAGGTGGCGGAAGTGGTCGGTGCGGATTTCAAGTTCCGAAAGCTCTGACAGACTATCCGCGGGCGTCCGCCCGATTTTAACTGACATGCCGGAGACCGCAGTGTCTCGCGCGGAAACAGCAGGTATCCGCCAGTCGGCCGAGTTTCATTCTTCAACGGAAAACTTAAAACGACAATGGCTGATACAGTAAACTTTCTTCAAAACGGGTATAGCGGCGAAGTACTTGAGGACTTGCTGACCTATACCGTGCAGGGCAATGATACAGTCCGCGAGGGACTGATTCATATCAAGACGGGCATCCAGCACCGCTATACGCTTCCTGCCATCAAGCTGGGCAACATTATCCAGGACAACGTGCCGACCCCACAACCCATCCACGGAGCCAAGGGCGATGACGGCACGAACGAGTACCAGTTCACCGAACGCCATCTTGAGCCGTCCGATTTTATGGTCTATCTCGAGTTTAACCCGAGGGACTACGAGAAGTACTGGCGTTTCGCGCAGCCGGAAGGCAATCTCGTGTTCCGCGAGCTCGACCCGAAAATCCAGGCGACGATGCTCCGTCTCCTTATGGACAAGAAAAACGAGTATATCGGAAACGCCATCTGGACTTCCGCCCGCGGAGGAGAGACGGTGGCCAAGATTACCGCACCGGAAGGCTGCACGAAAATCGGGGCCAACAAGGGGAAATATTTTGACGGGG
>OLPU01000814.1_pt1 | contig 25992 bp, 24 predicted proteins | sample 1673111 | NCBI WGS metagenome assembly OLPU01 (sample SAMEA3136755, study PRJEB25190) | human gut metagenome | reverse complement strand
GTTTTCTCCAGGATTCGGGGCGCACCCCCATGTGACAAAATAAACCTGTCGACTTTTTGTCACATTAGTCGAGCTTGGCGAAGGCCTGGCTCAGGTCCCAGATGATATCCTCGACGTTCTCGTTGCCGACGGAGAGGCGAATCGTCGAGGGGGTGATGCCCTGATCGGCGAGCTCGGCCTCGGTGAGCTGGGAGTGCGTGGTGGTCGCCGGGTGAATCGCCAGGCTCTTCACGTCGGCAACATTGGCGAGCAGCGAGAAAATCTGCAGGTTGTCGATGAACTTCCAAGCCGCCTCCTGGCCGCCCTTGATCTCGAAGGTGAAGATCGAGGCGCCACCGTTGGGGAAATAGCGCTGATAAAGCTCGTGATCGGGATGATCGGGCAGGCTCGGGTGGTTGACGGAGGCAACATGCGGGTCCCGGCTCAGGAACTCAACGACCTTCTTGGTGTTCTCCACATGGCGGTCGACGCGCAAAGAAAGCGTCTCGGTACCCTGGAGCAGCAGGAATGCGTTGAACGGAGAGATGCAGGCGCCCTCGTCGCGCAGGAGAATAGCGCGGATATAGGTTGCAAACGCAGCGGCACCCACGGCATCGACGAAAGAAATGCCATGGTAGGAGGGGTTGGGATCGGCGAGCTGCGGATACTTGCCAGAAGCCTTCCAGTCAAAGTTACCGCCGTCGACAATTACGCCGCCAAGCGAAGTGCCGTGACCACCGATGAACTTTGTCGCGGAGTGAACGACGACGTTTGCACCGTGCTCCAGCGGACGGAACAGGTACGGGGTACCAAAGGTGTTATCCACGACGACCGGCAGGCCATGCTTATGGGCAATCTCGGAGATTGCGTCGATGTTGGGGATATCGGAGTTGGGGTTGCCCAGGGTCTCCAGATAGACAACGGTGGTGTTGTCCTGAATTGCGCCCTCGACCTCCTCGAGATTATGAGCATCGACAAAGGTAGTCTCGATACCAAACTGAGAAAGCGTATGCTCAAGCAGATTGTAAGAGCCACCGTAGATGGTCTTCTGAGCAACCACATGGTCACCGGACTGCGCAAGCGCCTGGATGGCATAGGTAATGGCAGCAGCACCCGACGCGACGGCAAGGCCCGCCACGCCGCCCTCGAGCGCGGCGATACGATCCTCAAAGACGCTCTGAGTCGAATTGGTCAAGCGCCCGTAAATGTTGCCGGCATCGGCCAGGCCAAAGCGATCGGCAGCATGCTGGGAGTTGCGGAAGACATAGCTCGTAGTCTGATAAATGGGCACAGCGCGAGCATCGGATGCGGGATCGGCGCTCTCCTGGCCAACATGCAGCTGAAGGGTATCGAAGCCAAAGGTATGCTCGGGGTTGTTGACAAACTGGGACATGATGTTCTCCTTAAACAGGGTAGGCACAAAAGCGCGGGAAAAGCAGGCGTTAAAGCTCCCGGTCACACGGTGCTATCGGGACATTCGCGAATCGCGGGTTGTCCCCAGCATGCGCGGCAACCGGGAGCTATGCATTCGTTCCGTCTGACACATCTGTGGGTCCTCCCCTCTAGTCCGTTCTCCGCAGGGACAATTCCCTATCGTCTTGGTATGTTTAGCATAGTAAAATCGCCGCTACTTTACGTCAATCATTAAAATATGGTAGCTAGCTATCGTTAAAATAGATAACAACTCAGGCGAAAGGACATTCATGACTCTGCAGCAACTGCGCTTTCTCATTGCGGTGGCCGAGAACGGCTCCATCAACGCCGCAGCTCAAAACCTCTATACCGCCCAATCAAACATATCGAGCGCCATCAAATCGCTTGAGGGGGAGCTGGGGATATCGATCTTCACGCGCAGCAGCCGCGGCGTCATGCTCACCTCGGACGGCACCGAGCTGCTGGGCTACGCTCGCCAGGTAGTCGAGCAAGCAAATATGCTCGAAGCCCGCTACGAGCACAACGAGGCGCCACAGGAGCGCCTCGCCGTCTCGGCTCAACACTACGCCTTCTCGGTGCAGGCGTTTATCAACGTGGTCGAAGCGTGCGACGCCAAAAAGTTCGAGTTCACCATGCGCGAGACCACAACCGCACAAATCATCGACGACGTACGCGCATTTCGCAGCGAAGTAGGAATCCTCTATCTTGACGATTTCAATCGACGCGTACTGGAAAAGGCCTTTGCCGACGCACGTGTGAGCTTTCATCCGCTCTTCAACGCGCGCGTCCACGTGTTTGTAAGCGAGAGTCATCCCCTCGCGAGGAAGCCTTCCATTTGCCTTGAAGACCTCGTGCCCTATACGCGCTACAGCTTTGAACAGGGGGCGTCCAACTCGTTCTATTTTTCGGAGGAGCCCTTCTCGTACATCCCCTGCGCGCGCAATATACGCGTATCGGACCGTGGAACCCTCACCAACCTGCTTACCACATCAAACGGATACGCACTGTCCACCGGCGTGCTTTCGAGCGAAATGCAGTCGGGCATGGCGAGCATCCCGCTCAAAGAAGATGCGCACATGCTTGTAGGCTACATCGTGCACGACGAGCGACGGCCCGCACCGATCCTCACGCAATACCTCTCCGAGCTGCGACGCATCATCGCCGATGCCGACCGCAACGGAGCCGTCTTGATCGCGGAGGACGGCACGAGCGCCTAGGCCAGCAAGCGATAGGTTATAACCTGCGGCTGCCCCGGCCTTTGAGGGTCTTCGACCTCAATGCGCACGAACTTAAGGGTTACCTCGCAAAAGCCCGCGCGATGCAGAACGTCGAGATAGACACGCGCTTGCAGACCGTGCTTTTTCCGCAACTCCTTGAGGGTTTCGTCGGGAGAACCGCCCGTTTTGTAGTCGATGACCAACGCACGCGAAGGGTTGGCAGGATCGTATGCCAAGGCATCGATCGCACCTTCCGCAAAGCCGCCAAAACGCTGACGGATCTCATCGTCATCAAGGCCCAACGAGAAGAACGGAACCTCGGCCAAGACGCGCGGCCAGCCAAGAAGCTCTGCACGCACATCCGAGTCAGACCAAAGCCCCAGCGCCTCATCAAAACGAGCGCGCTGCGAGGCGGACACCTTCCAGTACGAGCACAACGCCTTCGCGCGCGCGGGCGGCAGCGACGCAGAACCCGTCTCGATGAGCCATTGCGCCGCGGCATGAAATGCCGATCCGAGCGCACAGGGGTCGCCCTCATGCAGAAGGGTGCGCGATGAGGCCACATCGGACGAAGCCAGCGTCTCTTCGAGCGCGTCGCCCATCAGGTTGTCAAGCGCATCGGCCCGAGGGATAAACACAAGATTCGACCCCTGTGAAGGCAGGCGATCCTCCCCCTCCTCGTCAAGCGTTGCGGCCATCGAGGAATAGCTATAGGAATCACGTTCCGCACGTGGAACGACCGTGGAGCGAAGACGGTGGTGCTCCGGGTAAGCCAAGGTAAAGGTATCGAGCGGTCCGCCGTCGTTGGGAAGAACGTCCGCATCGGCGCCAGGCGCGCTCCGCTCGGCAGCAAACGCATCGGTCATATCGACATAACGAGATTCGCCGTAGGAAAAATCTCCCAATGGAATAAAGGCGTAATCACCGCTTTCAGAGCCCTCGAACACCAGACGATTCTGAGCAAGGTCCGCTATACCTTTGGGCAAAATGCGATCGAGCACGGCAGCGGTAAGGTCACGATCCTCGTTGAACTTGAGCTCTGCAACCTTCCCTGCCTTGCGTGCTGTCCCCGTACCCGCATCGAGCGCCAAGATGAGCACTTCGCGGGCGCGCGTCATGGCAACGTAGAGCAGACGTGCGCGCTCCTCGAGCGATGCCGCCTCGTCTTCTTCTCGCATGGCGACAAACTCGCCCGCAGCAGAATCCGTGGCGCACACATCATCCATAAGCTCAGGGTCAAGCCATGCAGGCGAAGACGTGCTACCGCGGAAATACTTATTGAAGGCCTTCTCCACATCGGCACTTGCAACAAACGTCCCGTCCGCAGCGCGACCCCCCGCAAAACGGGCGGGCAGCAGCGAAACGTCGGCATGGTCTGCGGCGCGGCGCATCTGCATGCGAGAAGAATTAGCGTGGATGCTATAGCAATCCGCCACCGCGACAACCGGGAACTCCAAGCCCTTCGAGGCATGTACCGTCATGATGCGAACTGCCGAGGCGTCGCCCTCATTTAGGGCACCGGGGGCCTCCTTGCCCGCCAAAAATGCATCGAACGCACCCGCGATCTGTCGCGGCGCATTGCCAAGGGCGTCTTCCGCATCCTGCAGGGCGTCGAGAGCCTTGAGCACGTTGGCGGCGATGGCACGCCCTTCAGGGCCGCGCTTCGCCAGGCGGACAAACCATCCCGAGGCGTTGATCGTATCGCGCGCGATACGGGCAAAAGAATCGCGACCCACACGTGAGAAGGCATAGCGAAGCACCTCTCGCGCGCGATGAAGCAGGCGGAGATTCTCAAAACCGGGTGCATCGTCATCCGAGGCAATGCCTGCATCCAGGTTACGGCGCCGCGTCTCGCCTGTTTCGGGGTCGTACGTGGTAGCGAGAGCCAAGAACTCCTCGACGCCGAGCGCGAACATCGGAGAAGCAAGCAACGGCATGAGTCCTTGGGCAGTGTCTGCAGGATTCGCAAGCGCACAGACGAGAGCGCGCACGGCGGACACCTCGGGCGCGCCTGAGAACACCGAGCCACCGGAGATGACACAGTCGAGTCCCCGCGCGCGAAATGCAGCGGCATAGCGGTCGGCAAAGGTCATACCGCCCAAAAGCAATACCATGCCGCCCACGGGCTGGCCCTTATCGGCAAGCTCTTTAAAGCGAGCTGCAATCGTTGCCGCCTTGACGTCAATGCGCTCCTCCGCACTGCCGCCTGCAACAAAAATCGCCTGACGACGTGAGACGTCCGCGGCGACCAGCGCATCGCGCCTGCCCTCGTGCGCTTCCAGATCCAGGAAATCGCGCATCAAGCCGCCTTGTTCGCCGTCAAAGACACGCGCCACATATTCCAAAATCTGAGCGTGACTGCGGAAGTTGCGCACGAGCTTGACGATACGCCCTTGAGAGGACGAATCCTCGTTGCTGGCCGCCTGGGCAATCGAGCGCTCCTGACGACGAAACACTTCGACATCTGCGCCGCGAAAACGATAAATCGACTGCTGGGCGTCGCCGACGGTGCACAGCGCACGACCGTCCTCGCCCGTGAGATACGAGATGAGATCGACCTGCTGTTGATCGGTATCTTGAAACTCATCGATCATCACGAGCTTGAAACGGTTCTCATAAGCAGAGCGTACCGAGGGATAATCGCGCAAAGCCTCATGGGTCATACGCAGAAGATCGTTGTTGTCCAAGCCGCCCGCGACGCGCTTGAGCTCACGGTACTCGGCCTCGACGCGGCGAGCAAGCTCAAAGAGCTGCTCTGTCGCGGCAGAGCCTACCGCGACCATCGCGTTGATAAAGCTGTCTGCCGCCTCGGCCTTAAGGAGCAAAACCTGGTCTTTGGGAAACGCCTTGCTCGCGCGCGGAGCAGAGCAGGCCAGCATGCAGGCGCCAAGATCTGCCATGGTCTTTTCGCTCGCCTCGAAGGCGTCGATAGCGGCAAGCGCCGTGCGGGCACATTCGGCGGCACCAGGGCTCGCCTCCAAGCAAGGGCGATATGCATCGGCCAGACTGCTTAAATCCGCCTGCGCCCCCACAACGTGAATGTCATCCATGCCATGTGGAAGCGCACAGGACACCTCAAGCAGACGACGCACCAGGGAGCGCGCCGAAGTACCCATTTCGCTACCGGAAGGACCGATCTCTCCGTAGAGCGGATACCAGGTTTTGAGTTCGGCAAAAGGATCAGCGTCATCGCCGCGCTCATCGCGGGCTGCAGAAAGCACGTGCTCCACCGCACGGTCCATAAGGACCGCGGCCGGCCCCTCCTCAAGCACCTGGAAAGCGGGATCGATGCCCAGCTCGAGAGCATGGGTGCGAAGGATACGAGAGCACATGCCGTGAATGGTCGAGATCCAAGAATCATCGACCGTCAGGGCCTCTTCTGCCATGCCGGCTTCAATAAGAGCGGCACGCACGCGCTCGCGAATCTCCGCCGCGGCGTCTTTGGTAAATGTGATAGCGAGCACCTGGTCCAGATGCTCGGCAAAAGGACCGGACTCCGGGGAGAGCGCCCACAGGATACGGCGCGTAAGGGTGAAGGTCTTGCCCGAGCCGGCGCCCGCCGACACAAACAGAGGGCGATCGAGCGTCGTCACGATCTCGCGCTGTTGAGGCATCAATGTTGAGAGATCCATGGTGCTTACGCTCCCCTCCTCTCAAATCCAGACGGATGGTTAAACGAACAACGGCCGGCGGGATCTTCGGATGCGCACACGACACCACGGGCCATCTCATCCAGGCGCTGTGCGATAGCATCTTCGACACAGTCAAGCAGCTGCTCAAACGTCATGGTTCCGCCGTGTTCCGTCGCAGGGAAGCCGTCGCGCAATCCGGGAATCATGCTCTCCTCGGCCTTGTCGCCCACAAGCGCCGCCGCAGCGGCACCGCGCATGGCGGGTGCGCGCCCCTTCGTGGAGAAGTAAAGCGCGGCGGCCGGCTCAAAGCCCAGGGCACGACGCATCGCCTGAGCATAGATGAGCGATTGCGTGTGCTCGGGGAGCCAGCGCTCGTCCTCAGCCGGAATCGTGCCGTCCTTGAGCGGAACGGTGGGATCTTTGAGTTTGAAGGGATTGACGTCCCCGCGATGCTTGTAATCGATAATGGCCGCGCGGCCCTCGGCATCCACATCCACACGGTCGATGCGCCCACCCAGGGGCCATCCGGCGTAGGTGACGCCCAGACCATTGAAGGAGTACTCAAGATATGTGGGCTTGAACGGCATGAGGGCGCCCGCCTCATAGCGCACCACGCGCTCGAGCTGAGGCAAGATCTCGTCAATCTGCGCGCGCTCGCCTGCGTCGAGGGGCACAAGCGCGCCGGAGCTCGTCGTCTTGCCACGCGCGTGCTCCGCGCGAACCTCGTCAAATGCCTCGTGCAAGACAGAAAGAGCCGCCGGCACGTTCTCGGGGCGCACGCGGTCCACACCTGCTTCGAGCAGCTCGCTATGGAAGCGGAACATGACATCGTGGACGAAGTTGCCCTTTTCGATATTGCCAAAGCCGGCGTCGATCGAAGAAGGACGCACACGCGAGGAAATAAACCAGCACAGGGGGCAGGAGCTGTAGCTTTCGATCTGCGAAGCGGATAGTTGCCGCGCAACCAGTTCACCGTCCTCGCTGCGTTGGCGAAGGACCACATAAGGCGTAGCCTCGTCGCTCAACTGCTGAGGAGGAAGGCACTGGACTTGGCACGTATCGAGGCCAACGGCGCCCGAGGGATCAAGATCGAGGACGATATCGCCCTCGTCGGTCTGTTCCACATTCGCAGCGACGCCCGCGCGCGTGCGAAGTTCGGTCCATATCGCAGCGGGATAGACATCCTTGGCCTGCCGGTCGTGCGTCACGCGTGCAAGAATCGCCGCGCCGCTTGAAGCGCGAACGGCGCGGTCGAAGAGCACGCGCTGGTACGACGCGGGATCGATTGTCACCGGAGCCGCTGCCAGACGCTCGCCCAGCAAGGTGGAAGCGTCCTCTTTGACCGCAAGGGAATAGGTTTCGGCGTCGACATCCAAAAAGACCATCGCATCGAAGGCGCCCGGGCGAGCCGCGGCCGCCGCGGCAAGCGTCAGGAACTGCGCCACGGGGCGCGACACCAAAGCGTCAAGGTGCTCGGAAGCATCGGCGTCGGGCCTAAGCTCATCCGTCTTTGCAGATACGCCAACCTTGAGACCGGAGAGCACGCCCGTAGCCACACTTTGGGGGACGTCGACGGCACGCGTCTCGTCCATAAGCATAGCAATCGCCATTTTGAGCATGGACGCCTCGCGCTCACGCGCCACCGCTCCATCCGTATTGCAAAAAGCATACGCGGGCAGGGCTTCCACAACCGAAAGTATCGATTTAAACGCCGAGACAGGACGCTCCTGCATCAGGTACTGCACTACATCGGCACACACCGCGGGAACCTGTGCCCAGGGATTGTCGGAATCGAGCTTTTTGCGCTGAGCGGTCACGCGCGTCTGGATGCTCTGCAGCTCACTCAGCACGGCATCGACGCCCATGGCGCGCTTGCCACGGATCTTCTTATCAAAAGCGCGCGCAGACCAGGCATCGCAGCCCGAAAGCGGACAGGCAAGCCAGTCGGAGAGCTCGGGGGCAGGCCACCACTCGGAATCGGGAATCTCCCCTGCTGCCGCAGCCCTCATGCGCGTTACAAGGTTGGCCAACGCGTTGAATTGAGCGCCCGTACGCGTCTCATCGAACCTGGCATCGGCAGGAGCAATCGCCTGCACGCCACAGGCGGCAAGACGCTCGGCAAGCTGGCAGGCCGCCTTCGCCGGACGGCGCGCCACGACCGCGACAACAGCCTGTGAGCTTGATGTGGCCGCGCACGCCTGCTCGGCGGCGCGGGAAATAAGCTGAGCGTAGGCGCGGTTGCGCGCATGCGGTCCCGCCACCTCAAAAAACAACGCGGGAAGCACTGGAAAGGCAGCGGCTTCGTCCGCAAGAGATTCCTCGACCGAAGCCTCAACACCGCGGACACCAAAAGCCTCTTCGATACACAAGGCGGCATCGCGTTGCTGCGGGGCGAGCAACACGGTGCATTCGCCCGCCGCCCCCACCGAAGCAAGCAAGTCCATAAGGTAGGCGGGAACCTTTTGCATGCCGCGCACGATTACGCAGGAGGCGCAGGCGGGAAGCTCGTCTGCAAATGAGCGAGCCAAATGGACCGCCGCCACCGAAGTCTCCTCGAGACCAAGCTTTGCAAGACGATCCGCGTAGCGCCTGAGCAGGCGCACAACCAGGTCCTCGGCTTGCGAAGCGGGTGCCAGACGAGCCATGCGCGCCCCATCGAGCACATACGGCAAAAAGTCGCGCGCCATGGAGGCGAGCAGGAAGCGCGTGCCCGGAGTGTCACGCAGCGGCTCCAGATCGGAAGGGTCCCAGGATGCCAGAATGTCGGCGATAAGCAAGTTTCGCTGCAGAGCGCTCACCAGATGGGTGCCCGTCCCCAGCAGCTCCCAAAGCGAAGCGATCCATCCGGCAGGCGTTGTCACCTCAACGCCAAGGCCACAGCCGGCCCGCGCCAACGCATGACGGCACGTCTCACGCTCCTCGAAAGAGGAGGTCAGCAGCTCAACGCGGCCGCGCGCGGTCACCGCACGACGTATGGTCAAAAATTCCGCGCCGACAGGCTCCGCAGCCGAATCGACAATACGAATGTGAACTGCCATGGTCCTCCCACGTTCTCTTTTTGCTACCAACCATGCTACATGCCCGTGCGGACAGACAACATCACGGCTGATGCCTCGCGCAAACAAAACAGGCTCCGTCCCATAGGAGCGGAGCCCGGATGGCAATCGCTTTAAATCAAATGCCTATTTCGCGTCATCAAGTTCGATAAGCACGCGACGATAGCCGCCAGATTCGCCGTTCAGGGCCTTTGAGACGCGGCTCACCGTGGTCGACGAGGCACCGGTACGAGCCTGGACCTCGACATAGGGCTCACCGGCGTCGAGGAAACGCGCAACCGTCAGACGCTGAGCAAAATCGCAAATCTCGCGTGGCGTGCACAGGTCTTTGAGGAATGCTCGGACATCATCCTCGTTCTTGAGCAAAAGCAGTGCCTTTACAAGTTGATCGACGTCTTCACGATCGAATAGAGCTTCAACATCCATGGGAACCTCACCGTCATATCGAAGAGTGCACTGGTAACGATAACCAGCGCGCCTATTTTTCCATCGGCAAGTGTAACACGCCACCACGCTAAAGCATCCACCCACTCCGCGGACGGTCCCCCTCTCCCTCAAAATGTGTCACTTTTTCGACAGGTTTATTTTGTCACATCTTCACGGGTCCTACACATATATGAACAGGGTGTGGAAATGTGACAAAATAAACCTGTCGACTTTTTGTCACATTAGGGGCGGGTTTGGCCGCAGCCGCGGATTTCGTATTTGTAGGTGGTGAGTGCCTCGGCGGCAAAGGGGCCGCGGGCATGGAGCTTCTGGGTGGAGATACCAATCTCTGCGCCAAGCCCAAACTCGCCACCGTCGGTAAAGCGCGTGCTTGCATTCACGTAAACGGAGCTCGCGTCGACCTCACGCAAGAAACGCTCGCCCGCCTGAACATCCTCGGTCACGATAGCCTCGGAATGACCCGTGCCATAGCGGTTGATGTGCGCAATGGCCTCGTCCTCGTCTGCCACCACCTTGACGCTCATCTCGAGCGCCAGATACTCGCGTCCCCAGTCCTGCTCGGTCGCTGGGACGTAATCGGCGCCCTCAGCAAGGCCAGCGGCCGCAGCGGCAGCGCACGTCATCGCGTCACCGTGAATAAAGACGCCGTGCTCGTGCAAAGTCTTCACCACCTGAGGCAGCACCGCATCGGCAACCGCATCGTCCACCAGCAGGGACTCGGCAGCATTGCACACGCCCACGCGCTGCGTCTTGGCATTGACGATGATGGGCAGGGCCTTTTGCATATCAACGCCCTCATGCAGGTAGATATGGCAGTTTCCCGTTCCCGTCTCGATAACGGGAACGAGCGATTCCCTTACGCAGCGCTGGATAAGGCCGGCACCGCCGCGCGGGATGAGCACATCGACGATGCCGCGCAGACCCATGAGGGCCCCCGTGGCGGCACGGTCAGTGGTCTCGATAATACTCACGGCCTCACGCGGAAAGCCGCATGCCTCAACGGCATCGGCAAGCGCGTGCGCGATAGCGACGCAAGAGCGCTGTGCCATGGAGCCGCCGCGAAGGATGCAGGCGTTACCGGTGCGGATGCAGATACCGGCGGCATCGGCCGTCACGTTGGGACGAGCCTCGTAGACCATGGCGACAAGACCCAGCGGCACGCTTACCTTCTGCAGGTCAAGGCCGCAATCGATTGTGCGATGCTCAAGTACGCGCCCCACTGGATCGGGAAGCTCGGCGAGTTTCTCGAGGCCGGCTGCCATCCCCTCGATACGCTCGTGCGTAAGCTCGAGGCGATCGAGCAGGCCGGCGCTCGTGCCCGCCTTGGCAGCGGCGTCCATGTCGAGTCCGTTTTGCTCGAGAATCGTCGTCTCGGCGTCGCGCAGGGCGGTCGCCATCGCGCGCACGGTAGCGACACGCTGCTCGTTGGAAGCAAAACCCAGGGGCCTCGACGCTGCCTTCGCCGCGGCCGCAAGCCCCTCCACATACGTTGCGATATCTTCCATGGTTACCTCCATCCGTCCGTTAATTGCACCCCATGGTAAACGAAACGGCCTCGTCTAGACATGGCAAGATGGACGGGTGCCCCAATTAGAAACGGACGCGCACCGAGGCCTGTGCCCCGCGGTGCTTTGGCTATGATGAATATACCGAATGACCCCAAAGGAGCAACCATGACCAGACTCGCCAGCTATTACGTTCCCGGCCTCTATGTCGAGGACCATTCCATCGATGTTCCCCTCGACTGGCGCGGTCTCGAACCGGCACTGCTTGCCGTGGGCTCCACCATGCGCCGCGGCGCCATGCCCGCGCCGATCCCCGGCGCACCCGAGAGCATCAAGCTGTTCTACCGCGTCCTGTGCGCGCCGGGTCGCGAAAAAGACGACCTTCCCTTGCTCGTCTTTTTCCAAGGCGGTCCTGGCGGCGAATGCCCTCGCCCCTGCTCGCCCACAAGCGATGGCTGGATCGCCGAGGCCATCAAGCACTTCCGCATCGTTTTGCCCGACCAGCGCGGCTGCGGTCGCAGCGGTCGCGTGAGCGGCAAGGGGATTGAAGCCCTGGGCACCCGCGCGACCGCTGCAGGCGCCAACCCCGCCCGCGCGCAGGCGGATTTCCTCAAGCGCTACCTGGCAAGCTCGATCGTCCGAGATTTTGAGTACCTACGTCTCACGCAATTTGGCGGAAAGCGCTGGGTGTCGCTCGGTCAAAGCTATGGCGGCTTTTTGACTCTCACGTACCTTTCGCTCTTCCCCGCAGGCCTCGCCGCCTGCTTTACCTGCGGCGGCATCCCTCATGCTCCGGCCAGCGCCGCCGAGGTCTATGCGCACACCTTCCCGCGCATGGCGGCGAAGACCCAACAGTACTACAAGCGCTATCCGCAGGACGTCAAGCGCGTAGCCGCCCTTGCCGACGCGCTCAGCGCCACGCCCGTGACTTTGCCCGATGCGAGCCCCATGACAGTCGAGCGCCTGCAGCTCTTTGGCAGCGATTTTGGCATGAAGCCGAGTTTTGAGCGCATGCACTGGATCATGGACCATGCCTTTGAAGATGGCGACGGCACCCTGGGCGACGGCACCCTGGGCAACGCCAACCCCACCATCTCCGACGGCTTTTTGATGAGCGCCCTCGCGCGTACCACGACCGCGACGAATCCGCTCTATTGGACGCTACAGGAATTTATCTACGCCGACGGGGACACCATGCCCATCGGCTGGGCAGCCGCCGCAGAAAAGGCAGGTCGCCCGGAGTTCGATCCAGCCGCCCGCCCGCTCATGCTCACCGGCGAGGCCGCCTTCCCCTGGATGTTTGAGGAGATGCCCGAGCTCAAGCCCTTTGCGTCGGCTATGGACCTCCTTATGAAGGACACCTCTTGGGACCATATCTATGACCCGCAGCGCCTCGCTGCAAACGAAGTGCCGCTGCAGGCAGCTGTCTACTTTGACGATATGTACGTCGACTCCACTTTGCAGCTGGACACCCTCAGCCATGTGGGCGCAACCCACGCCTGGGTCACCAACGAATTTGAGCACGACGGCCTGCATGGCGACACCGTGTTCAAGCATCTTTTTGACGAGGCCCTTATGCGTGGCGACCTCGCAGGGATTCTCTAGTCTTGCCAAGACGCACGGAAACGGAACGCGAAAACGACCATGGAACTTGATCGCAAAGAGCTCAGACGCCTGCGCGAGCGGCACCATCGACGTCACGGAATTCACCCTTGGCACAGCAAGGCCGGCATGCGCACGAGGCGCTTTCTCAAGCGTGCCTTTAACATCCGCCAAGGCAGGGCGCCCTATAACGCAATTCGCAAGCGTTTTATTAACGGCTCTCGCCTTGACGGGACACACCTGTGCATCCTGATCGTCGCCATGCTCATCGCGAGCATCGGCCTCGACATCAACTCCGACATCGCCATCATCGGAGCCATGCTCATCTGCCCGCTCATGGGCTCGGTCTTGGCCATCGCCTACGGCATCGCCACCCTCGACCGCAACGTCACGCGCGACGCCCTAACGGGCCTTTTGCTGCAGATGGCATTTTGTCTTGCAACATCGACGCTCTACTTCAAGCTCTCGCCCATCTCCACCGTCACGCCCGCGCTAGTAGACAACTCATCGCCCAATATCTGGGACCTCGCTGTGGCGCTTGCAGGCGGCTTTGCAGGAGGCCTTGGCAACTCACGTGAGCAGGAGCCCTCAACGCTCATCGCAGGCGTAGCCGTCGCCACGGCCCTCATGCCTCCGCTGTGCGCCGCGGGCTACGGCATCGCGGCCTGGGACCTGTCGCTATTTCTCTCTGCGCTTTATGAGTTTGGCATCAACGTGGTATTCATCGCACTTGGCACCGAGGCAGTGCTGCTGATGCTGCGCATCCCCCTTAAGCGCGACCTCAACGATGACGGCATCGTCACCGACGAGGAAAGCGCGATTGCAGACAAGCTCTCGCGTATCGTCCGCCGGCGCATCATCATCGGCACGGCGATCTTTGCCATCCCTTGCCTCGTTTTGACGGCAAGCTCCATCGGCTCGGCCGAATCGGGCATCACAGACGCCTACGGCGTAGCAGAAACCACGCGCGAGCTCGCCGCCGTGGTGCCGGGATTTGAGGACTATGCGGTAGGTGTCGAGACCTCCCTTGCAAACGATGGCTCGCAAGACGGCACCAAGCGCGAGGTTGTCGCGCGCGTCACCACCGAGGCGGCGCTCGACAGTCGCGACCGCGAGACGGCAAAGAGGCTCATCTCCCTCAACGTCCCCGAACTCGACCGGGTGGAATTCATTACAGAGTGAAGCTGTTGCGAGGGGACCGCACGCTGAGCGGTTGGTCGCAGGACTTGTTCTTCACTCGGTCAAGTCCTGCTCGCAGAGAAAGTGTCACCGGCGCTTCCCACACGTGCGCGCTCTACAAAAAAGGGCCATGCTCCAAGATGCTACGCACCTAAGACCACGGCCCGTTCAAAACCACTCGATAAAAGACGTATGCCCTTATGCAAACACAATCAAATTATCGCGATGGATGGCGGGCTTTCCCGCCAACTGCGCCAGGAGACGGTTGGACTCGATATCCTCTTCCCGGCGTCCGGCAGCAAGCTCGAGCGTATCGGAATCCGCCTCGGCGATGCCGCGCGCCACGACCATGCCGCTCGCGTCCTTGACATCCAAAATGTCTCCTGCAGCAAATGGCCCCTGGACCCCGCGGATGCCTACGGCAAGCAGGGAGGAGCCGTTATCGGTAAGGGCATGCGCCGCGCCGTCGTCCACCGTCACGGAGCCGTGAGCTTGGTCGCCCAGAGCGATCCACAGCTTTCGCGGGGCGATATCGAGGTGCTTGACCGGCGGCGCAAACAGAGTGCCCACGCTCTCGCCGCGGGCAATGCGCACCAGGGCATCCGGCTCGGAGCCAGAGCAGATAACGCTCTCGATACCCGCCGTCATAAGGATGCGACTCGCGCGAATCTTCGTGATCATGCCGCCAGTGCCCACCGAGGTAGACGAATCGCCCGCGGAGCCGATAATCGTCGCGTCAATCTTCTCCACGCGGGGAATGAAGCGCGCGTCGGGGTCAATTGAAGGATTGGCCGTGTAGAGGCCGTCAATATCGGAAAGGGTGACGCACATGTCGGCCGAGACCAGACAGCTCACAAGCGCCGCCAGGGTATCGTTGTCGCCAAACTTGATCTCGGCCACGCTCACGGTGTCGTTCTCGTTCACGACCGGCACCACGCCAAGCTCGACCAGGCGCAGCAGCGCATCGCGCGCATGCAGATAGGAAGAGCGACGCGCGGTATCGTGGCGCGTGAGCAACACGAGCGAGGTCAAGATATCATGGGCGTGGAACTCCTCGTCATAGGCCGCGCTCAAAATACACTGGCCGGCAGAAGCGCACGCCTGCAAACTTGGCAGGTCGCCCTTGGGCTTGGCGGCAAACCCCAAGATGGGATACCCGCATGCCATGGCGCCCGAGCTCACCACCACCAGGTTCCATCCCAGGCGGCGCAGTTCCGCCGCTTGACGTGCCAGATTGGATATGAACGCACGGTCGATACGACCGTCTTCCCCCACTATCGTGGAGGAACCGATCTTCACGACCATCGTCTTGACATCGTTTGTCATGCTCTAGCCTCGCTTCTTCCACATAAGCGTTGGGGCGGTCTCCGCCATGCGCTCGCGCACGAGTTCGTCGCGCAGCCGCGCAAGGCCAGATTCCATACCCACCATGTAGGATTGCGGATACAGGAAACGCTTATAGACGCCATCGAGGGAATCAAGCGCCTCGCGGCAACGCGTGCGCGCGAGCTCGATGGATTCGCGCGGTGCCACGGCGTGGCCATCGCGCACAATGGGGACCATGACCTCGCGGCTGGAAAGACCGGAAACATCGGCAACCAAGGCGGCGTCGTCCACGCTCACGACAGAAGTGCCGCGCGAGGCGCCCTCCCCCTCCATATACATCTCGTCATAAATCATGTCGCACACGGGGCTGCCCGCTTCATCCATAAAGCGACGGATATGCTGACGTCCCGGAATGGTGCGTTTGTATGGCTGCTCGGAAAGCTTGACCACCGGGGTCCACTCGTCGCAACCGTCCTCCAGGCGCGCCGTAAGCTTGTACACGCCTCCCAGCGCCGGCTGGTCGTAGCAGGTGGCAAGCTTGGTGCCCACGCCAAACGAATCGATGGGAGCGCCCTGGGACAAAAGCGACTGAATGGTGTACTCGTCCAAGTCGTTGGAAACCGAGATCTTTACATATCCCAGCCCCTCGGCGTCCATGCGATCGCGCACGTAGGCAGATAGCTTTGCCAGATCGCCCGAGTCGATACGGATGGCAGAAAGGCGTTCGCCGCGCGCCTCCATCTCCTTTGCCACCGTGATGGCGTTCTCAATGCCCTCGCGCACATCGTATGTATCGATGAGCAACGTGCAGTTGTTGGGCATGGACTTTGCAAAAGCACGGAACGCCTCGAGCTCGGTGTCAAAACTCATCACCCAGCTGTGCGCGTGCGTGCCAAAGACGGGGATGCCGTATTTGCGGCCCGCAAGCACGTTGGATGTGCTTGCGGCACCCGCCACGTAGCTCGCGCGGGCAACGGCCATGCCGCCATCGGGGCCCTGGGCGCGACGCAGGCCAAACTCGGCCACGGGGCGACCCTTTGCAGCGGCGACCACACGCGCGGTCTTTGTGGCCGCGAGTGTCTGGAAGCCGATCGTGTTGAGCAGCGCCGTCTCAAGCAGTTGGCACTCAAGGGCAGGTCCGGTCACACGCACCATAGGCTCGCGCGGAAACACGAGGTCGCCCTCGGCAACCGCATCGATATCCACGTGGGCGCGAAATCCCCGCAAGTACTCGAGAAACGCCGGGTTGAACATACGTCCGCCCGCAGGCGCAAAAAGCGACGCCAGGTAATCGATGTCCTCATCGGTGAAGCGCAGGTTCTCTACCAAATCGGGCAGGTCGGAGGTGCCGCACATAACGGCATAGGCGCTTCCAAAGGGTTTGTCGCGATAAAACGCCGTAAAGCAGTCGCGTTCCTCGAGCTTGCCGTTTTCCCACAGGCCCTGAGCCATCGTAAGCTCGTAAAGGTCGGTAAGCATCGCCACATCGGTAGGGCGGGAAACATCTGTCAGCGCCATGGCATCTCCAATGACAGGGGTTAATTAAACAGTTTGCTCCTAGTGAAGGAACATCCAGACGGCGCCGACCGCGACAAAGAGCAGGGCCAGGCCGACAATGAGCTTTTGGGCTGGTGGCATACCGGGAATATCTTCGTCATCGTTGGTATTGCCCAGCACCATCTTCTGGCCAAAGGTGAGGTGATCGGGGTCAACGACGGGCTTCTCCTGGGTAGATGTGGGACGGGGCGCAGCCTTTACGGGCACTACCTGCGCGGGACGCCCGGCCTCCCGGGTCTTGGCGGCCTCGGCGCGCTGCTGTTCGGCACGCAGGGCTTCAAGCTCGGCACGCTCCTGGCGCGCACGCTCTTCCTCCTCGCGGCGTGTCTTCTCGGCGCGCAGAGCCTCAAGCTCGGCGCGTTCATCATCGCTTAAGGGCGATGCTTCGGTATCGGTCATGAGAGTACCTCGTTTTCAACGTTTCGCAGGGCAACAAATCCGTGCGAAGCGGTTCGCATTGGCTTGCAGTATACCCGTATTATCTAACGCGACGGCCCCGCGACCGCAGCTTTAGCGCACCATCAACATCCACGACGTCTAGGCTTCGGCTGCGTGTAGCACGCCGGTGGTGTCGAAAGCCGGCGTGAAGCTCTCGTCGACAGCACCGCCCTCCTGCCAAAACAGAGTGGTAAAGCCCAAATCGTCGGCATGGTCGAGCACGTGCTCATATTCCTCGTCGGTCACGGCGCGAGCAAGGTTGCCGCCCGCGACGCGCATGGCCTCATTGGGCGTGTACTGATTCATCACCGAAATAGGCACGTCTCCCGCAACATCCCACACCGCATCGAGCACGCGGCACGAATCGTCCGCATGGCCCGGCAGCACCAGATGGCGCACGATCATTCCCTGCAACATCGTGCCATGCTCGTCGTATTCAATGCCGCCGCGGCGGCGGATCTCGCGGCACTGGCAGCGACATCACCATCTCCGGCGGCGAGGTCAATGCCAGCGGCGGCGTAAACGGCGCAGGCATCGGCGGCGGTCTGCGGAGTAAAGGAAAAGACATCACCGTTTCCGGTGACACGAAGCTGAAGGTGCAGGGCGGCGATGAAGACCATTATGACGGAGCGGGAGCAGGCATCGGCGACGGCGGCAGCAATGCGTACGGAACCAAGATACTCGGCGCAGAGGTCGAGCCGGATATTTGCGCGCTGAACCCCGGCGGAAAAATCGAATATTACGCGCCCCGCAGTTCCATGACGGGAACTCCCAGCAAAACGGTCACAAACCCCACCGGAGACTTTGTATGGGACAGCGGCACGGTGACGACGCCCGCCACCTGCACGGGAAAGGGGGTCAGGACTTACACCTGCACCAGCTCCTCCCATACAAAAACCGAGGATATCCCCGCCCTGAACCACAGCTTTGCAGGGCAGGAGTATGTTTCCGACAACAACGCCACCTGCGGACAGGACGGCACCAAGACGGCAAAGTGCGTGCGCTACGGCACGGGCGGCTGCACGGAAACGGACACGGTAACGGACACGGGCAGCAAGCTCGGGCATCTCTTTGAGGACTATGTTTCCAACAACGATGCGACCTATGCGCACGACGGCACCAAGACGGCAAAGTGCGTGCGGTATGACCAGTGCGGGGAGACCCACACCATGCCGGATGAGGGAAGCCGGTTAATAGCTCCTCCCCTCTACCGCGTGACCGATAAGGACGGCAGGGACATTGCCTACACGGCCGAGCAAAAGGGCGGCGTGCTGACCGTCACCGTTGACGCGGACTTCGCCGTGCTGACGGGCAGGCTCAGCGGCATGACCGCCCTCAGGGCGCAGGGCGTGGAGAAAATCATTTTTGTCACCAACGGCGCAAAGACCGCCGTAAAGCTCTCTGCCATCATTTCAAAGCTCACCGCGAACGGCGTCTTCCGCCTCACCCATGACGGCAAGGCCGCCACATTCACCCTCGGCTAAAGCATGGCGGATGTGAGCGCCATTCTCGCAAAGCCGTAAACGAAATCTCAAAAATCCATACAGGCGGGCAGGCACAAGCTGTGCTTGCCCGCCTTGTCTGCCAAAAAGCGCGGCGGGCGGCGGCAGTCAATGGCGCGAAGCGTTCATCTTGACCATTGACGGCTGGCGGCTGCTGCGCTACTGCCATTGCCAATTTGCAAGCCACAGAACAATTTTGGTAGCCGCCGCCGAAATTACGCTGTCAACCGCTCCATTCCCGTGGTATTGACGTGCAGCCTTGCCGCTGCTATAATAAAAGCACAATTTCAGACACAGGACGCCATGCAGACGCAGACGGGCCGAAAGGCTTGACAGGCGGCTGCGTTTTCATTTTCAGATAGGAAAGGGGACGGATGCGAAGGGAAAAGAAGCACAGACGGCAAAAGACGCTCAAGACGCCATTCCTCCGCCGCGCAGGAAAAAGCTACGGCAAAATACTTTTTAGGAGGTGCAACTTGAGCAGGCGAAAAAAGCTCACCAACAACAGCGGAATCCCGCAGCATGAGATCGAGAACATCGCCCGAATTCTGCTGCCGGACATCCTCGCCTTCTACGAGAGTGAGGAAGGGCAGCGGGAATTTGCCGAATGGCAGGCGGCGCGGGACGGGGCAAAAACGTACAGGGACAGAAACGGCGAGAACGTCGCCTGACGATAGAGATAAGACAAATCCAAGGGATATATGCTCCTAAAACAGCATGGCAAAGGGGATGGCAGACCGCCATCCCCTTTTGTGCGTTTATTCAGTTTTCGTAGGGCTTATACTCCGTGACGGCGTTCAGATACGCCTCAACGTCGCCGTTCAGAATGAGGTCTGCATAAGATAGCAGGTCGTTGTAGATGAGGTAGTCCAGCTCCGACCGCTCATAAAGATTATCCGCCACTTCGTTTTCCACGGCGGTGCAGTCGATGGAGATCATGCTGCCGTCCTGAAACCGCAGCTCTACACAGCCAGTGTCCATGTTGAATTCACCAGCTTTTAATGGTTTTCATAATTGTCCTCCTTATCCTTTGCCAGCTTTGGTTTTCTCGGCCCTCTGGGCTTGGATTCGGGACGCTTTACCACGCCGTTTCTGAAATGCGTATCCTCGAACTTCTCGAAGAAAACAAATAATCCGAACCCATCTCCGATTAAGAAGATTTGGTTCGGATTATATTGGTTTGGTGCGGCCAATGAGACTTGAACTCATACGGTCTCCCATACGCCCCTCAAACGTACGCGTCTGCCTATTCCGCCATGGCCGCAATATTAAGTTTTGCAACAGGAATTATTATAATCAAATCCCGCGCCATTGTCAATATCAATTTTATTACGCCGCACTTTTTGACGCAATTATTATTGCGACTGTCGGAAAAGTGGCACCCAGTCACTTTTTCGGCACTCTGATTTATTCCCTGTCATATTATATAGCAACCCCATGCCGCGTTTTCGCCGCGGCACAAGAAAGGAAAGAGTTTTATATGAGCGCAAGAATCAATTATGCAAACAGGGACTTTCCCAACAGACCGTCAGCCGCTCCCGCAGAGGACACCGGCCGCACCTGCAGCGAACCCATAGCGGCGTCCGCCAATACGCCCGCCGGCTGCGACTGCTCCTCTGAACCCGACTCTGCCTGCAGCTGCGGCTGCGAAAGCTGCACCCCCTGCTCCAGAAGCGTAAACTTCTGCGAAACCATCACCCTGCACGAATCTTTCGACGCCAGCGACGTATGCTCCTCCACCGCCAAGATCGCCTACGATACTTCCTTCTTAGGCTATACCGTAGAGGAGATGACCATGAGTGCACAGCTTCCCTGTGGTGGATGCTGCCCCGTTCAGGTGTACCGTATAAGCCTTACCGGCGCTATCCCTTACATAATCAATGTAGGCAGCGTAAAGAGCGGCTGCGGCAGCAGCGTCTGTCTGTCAGTTTCCGGCAGCACCATGGTAGACGAGGTGGTGGGTTATGCCTGCGGCGGAAGCGAGCCCGACCTCACAGAGCTCTCCTGCGGCAGCGTCACTCCCTCCGTAAATGTCTCCACCGAGCAATGCGGCTGCAGCGGCAAGACCAACGTAACGGTATACGGCTGCTTCGAGTTTTCCAACCTGCCAAGCCTGATGTAACGATCTGCTTCCGGTATACGGGCGGAACGCCCGTATTTTTTGCATCACTTTGCATAAAATAGACAGACAAAGTATTTCCGGAGGCACTGCTCTATGTGGCAAAAGCTTAAACCGTATATAATATTCGTCGGATCGGCGCTGGCTGTAGGCGGCCTTTCCGCCCTGGTTACAGGGAACAGCATGGATAACTATGCAAGGCTTGTCCAGCCGCCTTTCGCTCCTCCGGGTTGGCTGTTTCCAGTAGTATGGACGGCGCTGTTCATACTTATGGGCATCGGAGCCGCAAGGGTATATATCGCAGGTGGCCCGTACAGATCCGTTTCCCTCGCCCTGTTTTTCACCCAGCTTGCCGTAAATTTTTGCTGGAGCATATTCTTTTTCAGGCTGGAGGCGCGGCTGTTCGCCTTTGTCTGGCTGTTGCTGCTGCTGACGCTTGTGCTGTTCATGACTGCGGAATTCAAAAAGAGCGACAAGACCGCCGCCCTTTTGCAGATCCCTTATATACTGTGGCTGTGCTTTGCAGGCTACCTGAACCTCGTTATATACCTGCTGAATGGTTAAGCTTCGCCGCTTAGCAGCATCTCCACCGCCTCGTAATATCCTTCCGCCCCGTGGCCGATTATGCTTTTCGCACATACCTCCTCAGTCACGGACACCGCCCTGAAGGGCTCTCTGGCTCGTATATCGCTCATATGCACCTCTATCACGGGCATTTCGCAGCAGGCGACAGCGTCGCGCAGGCTGTAAGAATAGTGCGTCAATGCACCGGGGTTCATCACTATACCATCGCATTCACCCATAACCTGCTGTATCTTATCTATAAGCGCCCCCTCATGGTTGCTCTGGAAGCACTCCAGCTCCGCGCCATGGGCTGCAGCGATATCCCTGCACTTTTTCTCTATGTCGGCAAGCGTCGTCCTCCCGTATATCTCAGTCTCCCGCCTGCCCGTAAGGTTGAGATTTGGGCCGTTCAACAAAAGCAGCTTCATTTAGATACCGAATTTTCCTTTCCCTTGTCTCTTTTATGATATAATACCATCAGTTGACAAGGACACACAAGGTTTTAGAAGCCAAAGAGCTTGTTTTGAGGGCGATCCAAGGCCGAGGAGCGCAGTACTACTGGATGTAATACAAGCGACGAGAACGCAGGAGCGTCCCAAAACTAGCCTTTAGGGCTTGTGTGCTCTTGTCAACTGATGGTAGCATAAAATTACTTATTTCAAAAGGCAGGAATGAATGAAGCATTACGCTCTCATAGGCGACCCCGTAGGCCACAGCCTCTCCCCCGCAATATACGGTTTTCTCTTTGAAAAGTACGGCATCGATGCAGACTTTTCTCTCATACGGCTTCCCAAGGGACGCGCCGGCGACGCTGTATGTATGGGGCTGGACGGCTTTGCCTGCACCATGCCCCATAAGCAGGATATAATACCCTTTCTCTCCGCCCTCTCACCGGACGCAGCCGCAATGGGCAGCGTAAATATCGTTAACCTGGAGGAGCATGGGTATATCGGTTACTCCACAGACGGCGAGGGGCTGCTTTCCGCCATACGCCCAAAGCACGCCGCTGTCGGGCAAAATGTCTTTATAATAGGCAGCGGCGGCGCGGCCCGTTCTGCGGCCTACTCTCTTGCAAAGCAGAACAGCGTTACCCTTTTCGCCCGCAATGAGGCTGCCGCCATCAATGTGGCCGCAGCAGCAGGAGCTTTCTGGCGTCCCCTTTCCCACCTCATGGAAGACGTCGCGGACTGCGATATTCTTATAAATGCCACTCCATTAGGCATGTCTTGCTGCGAGAGTTTTAACAGCCTTGCTTTTTTGCAGAAGCTCAACCCTTCCGCCCTTGTGTGCGATATGGTGTACATGCCCCGTGAAACGGATCTTCTCAAGGCGGCACGGGCCCTCGGCATTGACACCGTAGAAGGTATAGAGATGCTGATAGGCCAAGGATTTGCCGCCTTCGCCATATGGACCGGTATATTGCCCTCCGACTTGCTAAAGAGGGATTTATACATTAAAATATGTAAATAGGTTTATTGGGGAGGAGACACCATGCCGGTAGGTTTCAGCATCGCGGTAGCGATAATATTCATAGCAGGCGGCATATACTGCCGGGGTTCAAAGCGGCTCCGCACCACCAGCAAGTGTATGCTTTTTTTCGGCTGCCTGATGGCGCTGTACAGCATACTTACAATAATCATGCTGCACCGGGGATAGCTTCAGCTAACATTTGCAATTTCCCTCGCCATGCTGTATAATTCTCCTTGCGCACTTGGCGCTGCCAACGTGGAGCGGTATCGAAGTGGTCATAACGGGGCTGACTCGAAATCAGTTGAACCGCGAGGTTCCGTGGGTTCGAATCCCACCCGCTCCGCCAGATGCAAAAGGACACCCATCGGGTGTCCTTTTGTGTTTCTTATGGAGAGCGGGGCTCTTCATAAAATCGCCGTTCACTTTCCTGCGTATATCATCTATAATATTAGTTAGAAGGTATCGGCGCAGGGGTAAGGTGCCGGCAAATCGAAAGCTGCGGGGGTGCATTTTTATGAAATTGAGAAAAGTAAAGGCAATCGCTAAATCACTTCTCGGTATCTTTTCGGCTCTTATGGCGCTAATGTTGCTCACATACAATGCAGTCTTTGGCTATATAGCGATCGCCGTCATGTGCCTCTATGGAATCCTTGTTGCCGCATTTTGGCGCTGCCCCAAATGCAGGAAAAACTTAGGCCCGCTTTATGTGAAGTACTGCCCTAATTGCGGCGAAAAGCTGAACTGACAGCTCCCGGCCTGCCAGGCCGGACGATCCTGAACTTGACGATCCTAACGTTGCAGGTGTGCTTATGCAAAGAATTAAAAGGTTGAATAATTATCAAAAAGGTGTCATTATCGCAATGGTCATTATGGCGCTGATTTTTGCGGTGATCTACCCTAAGACCCTCGCAAGAGTCGGATATAGGTACCACGACGCGATCCTCGTCCCGAAGCAGGAAGGCGGGAACACGGTGTATTCAGGCAAGATCGACGGAGGGCAGGCCCAATTCATAGTGTCTGAAAACAAGTCCGTCGTGTTGCAGTACCGCGATAAAACCTATGGCCCTTACATGATACAGGAGAACCCTACCGCGATCCCCGAGGATGAAAAATTCGAAGACGGCATAATCGGCATTGAAGTTTTCAACGGCGATAAGGTGCTGTTCCGCGGTGGGCTGGTAGATTATGGCGATGCTTATTGGCTTTACAACGAGGATGGGACCTTATATGGTTTCGAATTCTCCTATGCGCCCGACTATGGGCTCGAAGTGGATCAGGACGGCAATGAGATAGATAAAATGACGCCGTCTGCTTATACGATTTATGAGCTGCTGAACCAGCCCAAGCTGACGCACAAGGGCGATGCATCCGCATGGTTCGGTGCAGTCTTTGTTTGTATTCTCAACACGCTATCCATATTATTTGCAGACGAGCTGTTCAGATGGAATCTATCGTTCCAGATCCGAAACACAGAGGACGCCGAGCCGTCCGACTGGGAAATAGCGGGAAGGTACATGGGCTGGACAGTTTTGGCGATCACGGCTTTGGTAATCTTTATTACCGGGTTGCAGTAATGGGGCGCTGTTCGGAGATATTGTAGTCTTATCATTCCCTCCCAGCAGCCCTAAGCCCTTCTTGACAAAGGCGGAAGCGACCTTATAATCAAATTAGACGCCAAATGTGTCTGTTCGTTGACGCAGTATAGAGGGGGAATGAAAAAGCAATGAACACCGAAAAAACTTCCACGGGCAAAATAAAAGCCTATTTCAAGGCGCAGAACATCGAGTTTTCCGCAAAGCGCATCTTTATAGACGGGCTGGGCGGCATGGCGTATGGCCTGTTCGCTTCGCTTTTGATCGGCACCATTATCAGTACCGTCGGCACCTATCTCTTTGACCTTCGCTTTACGCTGTGGGGCAATGAGTACAGCCTTTTTGCGGATGCAAACGGCTTTGCCAAGGCGGTGCAGGGCGCGGCCATGGCTGCGGCCATCGGCTATGCCATGAAGGCGCCTGCATTTGTGCTGTACTCGCTGCTGACCGTCGGCTATGCGGCAAACGCGCTGGGCGGCAGCGGCGGTCCCCTGTCCGTTTTCTTTGTGAGCATTGTATCCATCTTCTTTGGCAAGCTGGTTTCCAAACGCACGCCGGTGGACTTGATCGTTACCCCCGCCGTGACCATCCTGACTGGCGTGCTTGCCGCCATGCTCATCGCCCCGCCAATCGGAAAGATTGGCACGGTTATAGGCAACTTTATCATGTGGGCGACTGAGATGCGCCCCTTTGTCATGGGTCTTCTCGTCTCCGCCGTCATGGGCGCGGTGCTTACCCTTCCCATCAGCTCCGCGGCAATATGCGCTGCATTCGGGCTGACCGGCCTTGCGGGCGGCGCCTGCGTCGCAGGCTGCTGCGCCCACATGGTGGGCTTTGCCGTAGCCTCCTGGCGTGAGAACCGCTTCCAGGGCCTTGCGGCGCAGGGTCTCGGTACCTCCATGCTCCAGGTTCCGAACCTTATGCGCAAGCCCGTGCTCTGGCTTCCGGCGGTCGCCGCCTCTCTGGTGGGAGGACCTCTTGCGACCTGCGTGTTCCACCTGGAGCAGAACGGCTTTGCAATCGCCTCCGGCATGGGGACCTGCGGCCTTGTGGGTCCCATTGGCGTCATCGTGGGCTGGGTCAACGGTGACGGCGCCACCGCCTGGGATATTGTCGGCCTCATTTTGGTGGCCATAGTGGTTCCTGCGCTTGTATCCTGGGCCGTATCCGAGCTTATGCGCAGACGTGGCCTGATCAAGCCGGGGGATTATAAGCTGGATCTGTAAAAAGCGAAGCAGCAGCGTCTGCGGTCTTCACGGACAAAGCTCTTCCGCCTTATACATGCCAAAACCTCAAAGCCCCCGGAAATCCGGGGGCTTTCAGAGTGTCAAAAAAGTGGCTGAACGCCACTTTTTTGAGTTTTACGGGTTTTG
>OLPU01000783.1_pt1 | contig 26409 bp, 26 predicted proteins | sample 1673111 | NCBI WGS metagenome assembly OLPU01 (sample SAMEA3136755, study PRJEB25190) | human gut metagenome | reverse complement strand
AAATGCTCAATTCAGTTGTTTGCTTCCCTAATTAAGTTTTCGGACGGCCTCCCCCTATTCATTTCTTTTTATTACTTTTGCCCCAAGAAAATGCGAACTATCATGTAAACGGTAAATTTATATAATTACCTATTGATATAGTAAAAACGAAATAAATAAATAGACTTAACTAAACTCTTTTAATAGATGGTGAAACGATTAATTTTAGCTTTAGTGTTACTCATATTTGTATCACTAGCTAATTATGCGCAAAACACGGGAGTCAAGTCCAACCTCTTATATTGGGCTACAACAACTCCTAATCTCGGTGTCGAGACTGCCTTAGGCAAGAAGCATACCGCTCAGGTATTCTTTGGCTTCAATCCTTGGAAACAGTCCGGTGGCGACCAGTCAAGCCTTCGTCATTGGCTTTTGCAACCAGAATACCGTTACTGGTTCTGCCAGAGCTTCAATGGCTGGTTCTTGGGTGTTCATGCCATGGGCGGACAGTTTAATGCAGGAGGAGTGAAGCTACCCCTAGGCATTTTCAAATCTCTACGTAATCATCGCTATGAGGGATGGTATGTAGGTGGTGGTGTGACCGCTGGTTATCAATGGCCTCTTTCCAAGCACTGGAACCTGGAAACCTCAGTAGGTTTCGGATATGATTATATCCAGTACGAAAAGTTCAAGTGCGGTGCCTGTGGCGAGAAGGAGAAGTCATCTCATGACAACTACGTGGGTCCTACCAAGGCAGCCATTTCTCTTATTTATATGTTGTAACTCATTAAATATAATCTATGAGTATGAAAGATTTTAAGAACTACATATTATTATTCAGCTCTCTTTTGATGGCTATGCCTCTTGCAGCCCAGGATTGCAAGAGTCTCAAGTTGGCTGCCGATAAGATTCAGGTATCTAATGTACAGATGTCTCATTACAATGACCTGGTTACGGTTATGATGGATCTGAATCTCGATTCCCTGGATCTCCCTACTAACAACCAGCTTGTGTATACTCCGATTATCAAGCATAAGGGAGAGTTGCTCAAGATGCCTGAGATTGTTATCAACGGTAGAAGACAGCAGATCATGTTTGACCGAGGGGTTGGAAAGAAACAGTTGCAGCTTTCTCCTCAGGCTTTCGTGGTGAAGCGAGACAATAAGAAGCAGCAGACCGTGAAGTATCTGGCATCCGTTCCTCTGTCTTCCAAGGTAAGGAACTACGATCTCGAAATTCACGAGGACCTCTGCGGTTGTGGTGATTTGCAGGATGGTACTGATTTTACCATTACTCGTCGTCGCCAGCAGGTAGCTTCTTTCGTCCGTCCAAAGGTAGAAGCGGTCAAGGTCCGTCATCTTGATAAGCGTGCTTATATCGATTTCCCGGTAGACCGCATAGAATTGCATCCAGATTATCGCCGTAATCCTGCACAGTTGGATAGCATCATCCGCACCATCAATGCATTGAAGGAAGATAAGAATCTCGAAGTGAGCGGCATCAATATTCATGGTTATGCATCACCTGAGAGTCCTTACACCCATAATGATTATCTGGCAAAGAACCGTGCCAAGACGCTGACCGAATATGTCCGCCGGATGGTGAAGTTGCCAAACAATCTCTTCACGGTTTCTTCTACTCCAGAGGATTGGGATGGTCTGATAGCTTATATTAAAGGTAGCAACCTTGAGCATAAGGATGCCATTTTGGCGATTATTGCCGATAAGAGTCTGAATCCGGATGCCCGCGAGTTGAAGATTAAAAAGCAGTATCCTTCAGAGTATCGCTTTATGCTCGACACCTGGTATCCTGCGCTCCGCCATTCCGACTACCACATTACTTATAAGGTGAAACCTTTTGATGTGGAAGAGGCAAAGGAGATCATCAAGACCAAGCCACAGCAGTTGAGCCAGGAGGAGATGTTTCTGGTAGCCCAGACTTACGAGCCAGGCAGCAAGGAGTTTAATGATGTGATGGAAGTAGCTGTCCGCATGTTCCCGGAGAATGAGACAGCAAATCTGAATGCAGCCATAACCCGCTTGAATGCCGGTGATGCAGATGATGCGAAACCATATCTCGACAAGGCAGGAAACAGTGCCGATGCCCAGAATGCCCGAGGAGTCTATGAGATGCTGAAGGGCAACGAGAAGCAAGCTCGTTATTACCTGGAGCAGGCTGCCAAGGCTGGTGTTGCTTCTGCAAAAGAAAATTTACAGAATCTATAAAGTTATACATACTGTCTGTTTAGGTTAATATAGCTGTTCCTTAGAGTCAGGGCACTGCCCTGGCTTGGGACAGTCTCCTGAACCAGGCATATTTTTTCTAAGTACAAATATAGAAAGAAACTCAAATATAACGTATTAGATGAATTGTAAACCAAATATATAAAAATGTAATATAATTAGATTTTTAAGAGCGGTTATAAGTAAAGAAATAAAATATTAATAACAATAATAATAACTTACAAGATGAAGAAAACTTTATTATTTTCCGTTGCATTGGCAGGGCTGATGCTCGGTTCTTGTTCAAGTAGCGATGATCTGAATGGTGGTGGTAACAACACTGGTTCTAATCAGAGTGGTAATGGTTATGTAGCATTTACAATTAATATGCCTAGTCAGCCAGGTAGTAGTTCACGTGCTTTTGATTCTAGCAATGACCAGTTTAAAGATGGTTTGGCTAAAGAGTATGCTGTGAAAGATGCTACTCTTCTTTTGTTCGATGGTGCTGATGATAATAGTGCAACATTTGTCGCTGCTTATAAATTGAGTACTGAACCTTGGAAAGATCTTGCACCTAAAGATGATAACATTACTACTCAGTCAAGGAAGATTGTGCAGAAGGTTACAAAGTCAATTAACAAAGCTAAGGCTTTGGTGATTCTTAACAAGAATGGTATCTTTACTGTTGATGATTCAGATAACTCTTTGACTTTTAATAGTACAAAATTTACTGGAACTTTCAAAGAATTCTTGGAAAAAGCTGATGCAACAGACGGCAAGGACTTTACAAAAGAGGGCTTCTATATGGCTAATGCTCCATTAGCTAACAAAGCTGGTGGTAATACAGCTCCAGCTACGGATACAAAAGTTACTACTTTGACTGATTTGACAGGTAAAATCTATGATTCAGAATTAGCTGCTAAGACTGGTGATCCTGCAGAAGTTTATGTTGAGCGCGGTGTCGCAAAGGTAACTCTCCAAAAGGGAAGTGTTAATAAAGCAGATAATGGTACTTCAACTAAGGTTCCTTTTGAAGTAACAGGTTGGGCTATTGACAATTATAATCCAACAACATATTTGGTTCGTTCAACAGAGAATTTCGGTTCATGGATGAGCTATGCTAATGAAAAGGCGACACCCAAACCTTATCGTTTTGTCGGACATACAGAAGTTGCTGCAGGATTGTATCGTACTTATTTTGCCAAGGATGTGAATTATGATACTGATGCTAGTACTGTTTTGAAGCGTGCTACAGTTTTCAAGAATACTTATGGAGATGAAAATCCTCAGTATTGCTTTGAAAATACTTTTAACGTTGAGAAGCAGAGAGAGAATCAGACAACATTAGCAACTATTAAAGCTCAGTTGAATGGTGGTACTTCTTTCTATATTCTTAGTGGTGATCAGACAACTCTATATACAGAGGATGATTTGAAAACTTTGGTTGCTGGTAAGTTCATTACAGAGGAAGAAACTTGGTTGAAGGCCAATGGTAAGGCAGGTGAAACAATTACAACAAGCGATATTACGGTATCATTAGATACGACTGACCCTACTCATGTAGAAGTAACAGGTATTACTGTTGCTGACTCTAAATTGACTGATCCAACAACAGTAACTTATCCTGCTTTAGATAATGTTAAAGCAGCTATAGGTACTATTACTTATTATCAGAATGGAGAGTCTTATTATACTGTACGCATCAAACACTTTGGTGATCAATTGACTCCATGGGAGAAAGGCCAACTTGGTGTAGCAGAAGGTAGTATTTATCCTGATGGTACTAAGACTGCAGAGGAAAACTGGCTTGGCCGTTATGGTGTTCTCCGTAACAACTGGTATGATATTACTGTAGAAGGTGTTAAGGGATTAGGTTCTCCTATAAGACCTGAACTTACAACAACTACAGATGATGAATTGGAGTCTTATATTGCAGTACGTATCAATGTCCTCTCTTGGGCTAAGCGTACACAGAATGCTACTTTGCACTAAGATGTAAATACATTTAAGATAAAATATAGAAAATAATAATTGATTAGCGATATGATAGCGCAGAAGATAAATAAATGGTTAAAGGGTGTCATGGCAGCTGCCATGACCCTGACCGTCGCGACCTCATGCCACGATATGTGGCACCAGGATTACAGCGATTGTCCTAATGGTGTATATGTGAAGTTTAAGTATGATTATAACCTCCAGCGTGCCGACATGTTCAACGACCATGTTGGACAGGTAACGCTGTATGTATTCGACGAGAACGGAAACTATATAACCCAACAGACCGAGACGAATTCTGCGCTATCATCGCCTCTCAAAGACCCAAATTATGTGATGCACGTCGAGAACCTGAAGCCAGGTAAATATCAGTTCCTTGCCCTTGCCGGACAGAATGCTTACGCCGACCAGTTAGCTTCAGACCGTGCCAAGTTCGTTCGCACCGCTCCATCTGCTACAGGAGATAAGATGCAGAAACTGGAAGTGAATCTCGACCATGAAAATAGGGGAGAGTATGATGAGGTTGTCAACAACAGCCTTCCTCTCGATACCCTCTGGCATGGTAAACTGCTGGAGGCAGTAGAGGTATCATCCTCAAAACCTTCTTATGCTACCATCCCTCTGGTGCGTGATACCAAGAAGATCAATGTGGCGCTTCGTGACCTTGACTCTCCACAGAATATGGATGTCAACGACTACACGATGACCATCGAAGACCATAATGCCCGCATCCTTTGGGATAACTCTCTCGATGAGAGCCGTAAACTCATTTATACCCCTCATGCTACATGGAATACCGTAGATGAGGACGAGCAGGGCAAGATAGCCCATGCCGACTTCATGACCTCCCGTATTCTGAAGCACGAAGATTACAACCAGGATGGGCGACTCCTCATTAAGAGTAAGGAGACCGGAAATACGGTAGTCAATGTAGACCTGCCAGACCTCTTGAGTCGTCTTCGCACCAGCGAGGAGTACAGTTACAGTGCACAGGAATTCCTAGACCGTGCCTACGATTACAAACTTCAGTTCTTTATTCAGGGTGGCAAGCTCAAGTATTGTTACATCACCATCAGTGTGAATGTACTGAGTTGGAGCAAGCGCATCCAGTTCGAAGAACTCCATTAACATGTCCTACCCGGCTTTCAGCAAGCCGATATAAAAAGAAAGTGTATGTTTAAAATGAAAACTATAACCCTCTCATTGCTAGCCCTTTTGCTGGTTATGTCGTTTGCATCCTGTGCAAGTGACACTACCAGTGATTTGCCTATGCCCAACAAGGATATGAAGACATATCTGCAGGTAAGGGTGACTGTGGATGGTAGTGGAGATACACGAGCGAGTAGGGCAGGTGAAGATGACAAGTATCATTTTACAGAGAATCCTTCTGGTGGAGAGGATGGTGATGGTGATGATTTGGGTGAAACTAATGAGCGAACCGTTACCAACTTAAACTTATTGCTTTATTCATCTTCCAAGAATGATATGAATGATGATGATGCCATCATAGAAAAGGTTATTTACTTTCAGCACTTCTCTACAGCTAGTGGTGGTAATTCTAGAATATGGCAATCTGCACCAATACAGATACAAAATGCAATTATTGAAAAGAACTATCATCTGCTTGTAGTTGCTAATGCTGATGATATGACTTCTGAATGGCAAGGTAAAAAGTTGAAAGATATTCGTGATAAACTTATTATGAATGTTTGTACACGAGATGATGCAGATATAACAAAGTCAAGCAACTTCTTGATGTCATCCTTAAAGGATGCCCAACTAACTCCTGATGGGCATATAGGTTCTCTGGAAGATCCTTATCTTGTGAATGTAGATATTGAAAGACTGGCAGCTCGTATTGATATCATGCCAAATGCTTATTGCCAGGAAAATAAGAAAACAGATCCTAGAACATATACATATAATTATAATGTAACCGATGCATCGAATAATGTTATTGGTGGTTTTGTTTTAGAGTCTGTTATGCCATATAACGATTTGACCTCAGGTGAATACCTCATAAAGAGAGTTACTGATGGTAACGACAAAACTACAGTAAACTACATTTCAAAGGAAACCGAAGATGCAAATCATAATTCAACGAACTATGTAATTTGTCCATGGACGAATAGTCGTACAGGAGTTGCTTATCGTCATGAAAAGAAAAGTATTACGGATTGGGAGTCAATGACTTTTTCTGATTTTTATAAGGTGAAGAAAGCCGATAAAAGTCATGGTAAAGATAATGATAATGCAAAGGCCACAACTCCGTATAATTATAAATACTATATTCTCGATTATGTTATGGAGAATACTTCCTTTGATAATTCTGCAGAAACATCAACGGGATTGGTGTTTAAGGGTACATATTATGATGCAGATCAATGGCAGATTGGTACAGCAGAAGATAAGGCAATTGGTAAATTTGGTAGCCCTAAAGCTGGTGCTGTAGGTACACCAAAATGTTACACCTACGTCATTCGCCATAGCGACCCAAAGGGTACAGGTACAGTTTCCGACCCAATGCATTACGGTATTGTCCGCAATAACATTTATCGAGTTCGTATCGATGGAATTACCGGTAAGGGACCGGATGGAATGAAGGTAACCCTCAACGTGAGAAAATGGGCAACCTATACTCATGAAGAGACAACAATGTAAAGACAAATAGATAAACAGAAAGTATAGTTTGAAATAAAACTTTCAGAGAAAATGAAAACGATTAGAACGATACATACGGCATTGATTCTGATGGTGCTAGCCTTAATCTCGGCTTGCTCCACAGATAGTGCTGACCCTATACAGGGAGGCAGTGGAGGCGATAACCAAGGCGACAAGGTTACCGTCCACATGACTCTTTCTACAGCTTCTTCTTCTGGAACCAGAGCTACGTTGTCATGGGAAAATGGCATAGATGCAGAAAACATGAAGAGCTGGGTAGTAGCCTTTGTGAAAGACAACAAGGTTGTTTCTTTTGCAGAGAGCAACAATGTATCGGATGGTAATCGTATTAAAGATGATGTTGCGATAACAGATCTTCCTAAAGGAGAAGCTACCTATCAGGTTTATTCCTTTGCCAATCTAACAGCAACAGAACTTGGCATCTCAAAAGGTGCAGAAGTTCATTTCGATAACATGAAATGGAAGATGAACGGCAATGGCTTCAATGTGAATGCCACAGACTGCAAAGGCATTCCAATGAGCAATAAGCAGGAAGTAAAAATTGATGCTTCCGGTAAGCCAGATAAAACCAATCTTTGGGTAGTAAGAATGCTGGCAAAGGTTACACTTCTGTTTAGGAATCCAAGTTCTACTCCTTTGGAAATCAATGATATTACCATCAGCGATATTACTAAGAATAGCAAAGATAATGCAGATGCTTATAACATCATGTTGCTGCCAAAGCATTCTGATGCAGATAATGAACATGTTACATGTACTCCAAATCTGGTAGGGCAGGCTGCAACGGATAATTATAGATATACGCTGTCTTCGCCAAAGACGATAAAGGCAGGTGTAACCGATTATAAGCCAGAGAATGAGATATCGTTCTATGTGAATGAAAGCGCAGCGGGCAATACTTCCAAGTATTTCATCATCAACCTGAATACTTCAGCAGGAGTCAAGCGTTACGCCTTGTTCAAGGATTGGACAACGATAGCTCGCAACGATCATCACATTCTCCCCATCTCATTAGATGATTATAAGTTGAAGTTTGATGTTCAGTCCTTCTCTGCCATCGGTCTCTATCCATCCATAAGAGATAACGGAACCACTCTTTCCTACACCTGTTATTACCCGGAAGAGGAATTCCATATCCAGCCAAAGGTAGTAAAGGCAAGTAATGACTCAGAGGTAACTGGTATCAATAATACCGAAGTAAAGTGGGAGTTAATCAAAGAAGATGGTATGGCTGATGAAACAACTAATGCCAAGTTGGTGTTTAAAACCCTTCCATCATGGAATACAACCACCGGCTATTTCGAAGGTATCTTCAATGATGACAAAGCAGACAAGCAGAGTGCCATTTACAAGGTCACCGTCCCTGTGCCAGGTGCCTCAGGAAAAGAACTTATATATAAGATACTTTTTACCAAGGATTTAAGAAGCTATGCTGCTCGTAAATATACGAGACAGAGTTACTATTTCAGAACAAAACAATAATACTTATATTAAAAAACATTGAAGCTTATGTTTAAGTCTAAGATTTTTAATAGTGTAATGAGATATATGTTGGTAGCAATGCTTGCATTGCTGCCAAATGCTATATGGGGAGAGAATGTCTTTTTAAATGATGTACATAAGGTTAACATTAACTTATGTGACATCATGTGGAAGAATAATGCTTTTGCATACGATTATGCTTTGATTTATTTTAAAGATAAAGATGGCAATCAAGTTTCTTTAGATAATTTTGGCTTAGCTCGATGGGGAAATACTTCTTTTGATTACAATATTTCTAATGTTTATAATGGTGGAGTTAAGAAAGTTGGAAATTATTATATGTTTTCACAGAACGTTTATAACTGGAATGATAAAGAAAAACTTTTTAATTTCACTTTTTCTAATGACGAATTAGACTTATCTGGATATCGAGTTATATTTAAGGCTTCAAATACCAATGATTTTGAGTCTGATAAAGAAACTGCTGATATAACCAGAACTTATCAGCTTTATTCTCAGAGTGATATTGATGTTGTAACTTTCACCACGGCAACTGATCCTACTTTGGTGAAATCTGCTTATGCTTTAAAAAAAGGAAACAAATGTATCTTCAGTGGTGCTTCTGTATATGATGAAATAAAAAAGATTTTAGAAGTTTCGTCTAAAGAAGATATTAAGGACTTCTATATACGTTGGACTATAAAACATACAGATGGCACCAAAGTAGATAATCTTACTGTCTCTTCAGAAAAAATAAAGAAGCGTGACGATTTTAGCTATGTTTACTTTAATAATACAGGTTCCTCTATCAAGGAAAATGAATTAGATATTATATTAGAGTTGCCTAGTGGTGAGTCTTGGGATAACATAAAATTATCTTTTGTTATTTCCAAAAACATCTCAGAACTGACTTCAAAATATGGTATTGTTGAGAAAGAGCCGACTTTGGATGCAAAGTTTAATGTTCAGCTTTTGGATAATAAGTATAGCATGCCTTTCAATCATTATGTAGGCCATGCTAATACTGCATTTGACGAAAAGGGTAGGCAGCAGACTGCTGAATGGGAGTACTATGTCTATGTGAATGATGCTAATGAGCAAGTAGAGTTAGTGCTGCCATTCGATGAGTATGAAAATAGCGGAAAAGATCTTGAACCACAAGGCTATTTCAGATGGTATGATTTAAAGACAGATTTAGCTAGTAATAATTTACGTCAAAACTCTGGAACAAAACCGACTCTTCTGAATTCTATAATATCAGGAGGAAAGAACTATGGTTTGTTTGCTTACAATCTTCAAAAGGCAGATAAACCATGTAGCGATAATATCGGTGTTACATATACTGCACCAGCAGAAGCTTCATCTGAAGGGTGGGCTGGTGAAGACATCGCCTGTGATGTGAGCCGTTATATTGATGGTTTGGATGCAACAAAAACTTATCTTGTACATGAGCCTACGCTCTCTATCAGATACATTTTCCATATCCGTTCTGCCAAGCAGTTAGCAGACAATATTATGAATACGGCTATTGGTAAAAATCTTGAAAGAGCAGGTTATAGAACTTATGAGGATGGTAAGTATATAACAGTTGGTATGAAGGATAAAAGTTCTTCTATTGTTACTCTTCGACTGGATTTATCAGATGCAAAGAAATATTATTTCCATCCATTGGCTGATGGTATATATAAGAAAAATGGTTCTTCAGAAGGTTTCACGAATCGAGTATATTATGTAGATGAAAAGGACAAACTCGTAGAATCCAACTTCGATAAAAATAAATTATGCAAGGCAACTAAGATTGAATGGTGGGCATACGATAAGACCAAGACTTATTGTCGCAATTTAGGAACAACAGACAAACGCTTCTTTGATTTAACGATGGAAAATCTTGGAAAACTACCGTGGGCGTCTGTATCTATGGATGGATCTTTGAAGAGCTTTACATTTGAATACGGAGATCCTGTATTCATCGTTGCGTATGCTATGGATGAAGAAAATCATCGTTGCCCTATAGCCAACTTTGATGTTCGATTCATGAATAATCATCCGATGACTAAAGATGAGATAACTAAGGCTGGATTAAATAACAGACTGATTAGTTATCTTGACGAGCATTATAAAATGGCTACCAAGCCAATTACATTTGATGATGATGATGTAGAACAGACTGTGTCTGCTCCTACAAGTCCGGATGACAACCAGGACCGATTACCATCTAAATGGGATCGCCGTGCTTATAGTTTCGTATATCGTGATTTGATTGACTGCGATGCTTCTTGGTGGGTTAACCTGGGGGAAATCGGTCATTCTCCACTTCATGGAGATTATTGCTTGTATAAATCTGCCAATGTTAATGGTATTTCCGGTAATGGTGAGACACTTAAAGATGGATATCTTTGGTGGCAAAGTGGACAATTATATGATAAGACTTATGAGATAACCAATGGTTCTCAGTATGGCCACTTCCTCTATGTGGATGCATCAGACGAAAGTAGGAAAATCGCCGCTGCAGATTTCACGGCAGATCTCTGTACAGGACAGCAACTTATCTTCACAGCGGGTGTTGCTGACATGACTAAAGCGGATACTAAGCCACAGATTATGTTTAAACTATTTGGTGTTAAAAGAAATGTCAATGATGATATTGTTGAAAAACACCTGATACATAGTTTTGCGTCTGGTGATTTTAAGACAAATGTAGAAGGCTTGAAATCGGCAACTTGGTACCAGGTATATGGTAAGATTACTTTGCAAAAAGAGTCAAATGTAGAGCAGTATTCAGATTTCCGACTAGAGATTGATAATTACTGTAGCAATACTGATGGTGCCGACTATGCCGTAGATGATATCCGTATGTATCTTGCGCCGGCTAAGGTTCAGGTGATTCAGGAAAAGCCGGTATGTAACGGTGCTACAACTGGAACCATCAAACTGAAGATACGTGCTATCCACGAGACTTTGAATGCAATTTTGGGACATAAAAATACAAAGATCTATTTCAGATTTGTGGGTGAAGATGGTAATCCTGTAAATACGGATTATTCTTATACCTTGAAGGATAGAACGACCGGTAAAACAAGTACAGTTCCTGGCACAGAATATGGTACTGTTGATGTATACGATTCAGAGGAAACCTGTAAGAACTTTGAGATCGATGGTACTAATATGATTGAGCAAGATAGTGAAGGTGAAACCTATATTGTTATCAGCAATAAGGACTTTCCTTTGACTACGGGTAAGAAGTATTATGTATCTGTATCTACAGAGGATCCTGCCAAGGGAAATGCTAATTGGGGCACACCTGCTGAAGTCTGCTCGTTGTACAGTAACTGGTTTGAAATGGTTAGCCAGCATCCAATCATTACTGATACCAAGGGCAATATCGTAACGGATTATAAGATTCCTTGCGATCAAGCTGACAACTATGAGGTTAAAATCAAGGGACAATTGACAACAACTGACCCTTATAATGGTGGTAAGATAACATTGGATAATGTGGAGTTCTTCTGGTATATTAATGATCCTGCAGTAGCTTCCAACAAGCTGAACGAAACAGCCAGCAACACTATCACTATCAGCAAGGAAAAGCTTCCTTTGGGTGAAACACATAAAATCTTTATGTTGCCAAAAGGAACTCAGAATTCAGATGGTTATATTCCATACGAAATCAATGGTAAGACCTATCTGTTGTGTACAGGTGCTATACCGGTAGATTTACGTGTAATGAAGGATGGACCACAGCTCAACTTCGGTTTCAACGATGTAGATTATCCATTCAACGATGGCGATTATGAGGCTTCGCTTCGTATCGGTTTACCACAATTGGAGAAGTTGAAGGCTTCTAATGGATATTTGAAGATACCTCTTCATAGTGCTACTATGAGAGGTGGAGCAGCTATTACTGGGCCTCTTACTTTCATTGATGATAGTGGTACTTCTGCTGTTGCTTCGACATCGGTGTATGTTGCATCTACGAATGACCCTTTATGGAAGCTGAATACACAAGTTGCAACATTGGAGAGCAAAGAGTTGGCTGCTATTGATCCAAAAGTTCAGTCTACCCTCGACCTCAAGTTCTCTGACACTGCCTTAGAGAATTTCCACGAGGGATACTACTATGTTCTCCGATTCGTTTACGAGAAGAGAGCAGCTTCTGCGGCAACTACCAATTGCCCTGGCGAGTCTTATCTCAAGGTGAAGATAGTACCGGAGTTCATTACCTGGTATCCTACTGCCGATGGCGGTATGAATGCCAACTGGAACAATGATGATAACTGGCATCGCTCATCATCTACAGAATTGTATGATGATAAGTATACAGATTATCTGGCTTATGGAAGCAGTATGTCGGGTACGCCAACTTCTGCAAAGGATATTCCTACTCAGAACAGCTATGTGCCAATGAAGTTTACCAAGGTAACCATCGGCAATCTGAATGGTTTGCCATTCCCTGACCTCGGTAATGTGGTTTACCGTAGCACCAATCAGATTGCTACCAAACTGACCAATGGCAAGGGTAATGAGGCTACGAAGTATATCCAGTATGACATCATGGCGTTCTGGAATGAGGCAGATGCCAATAAGGGATTGGAAGCAGGTAATCTGAAGTGCGAGAAGTTCTATGGCAATACCTGCCATCAGATTTACTTCAAGCCTCAGGGCGAGCTTCGCGACCAGTGCTATCTGATATATGACAAGGCTTGGGTAGAAAAGGAACTGGAACCTAACAAGTGGTACACCATGGCTTCGCCTCTGCAGTATATCTACGCCGGTGATATGTATGTACCGGCAAAGGATGGACGACAGGAAACCAAGGCGTTTACGGATATCAAGTTTACGGATAAGACTGCTGATGGAAAAGCTGATGTGTATAGCCGAAGCAAGTATCCGGTTTATCAGAGAGCTTGGATGAAGAGTGGAGTAGAGGAAATCTCTCCTAAGGGAGATTATTCTGCATCGCATTATCCGAATGGAACAGTTCCTAGTGGTGTTGATATGAATCTCGGCTACTGGAGCCACGTATATAATAAGGTGGACGAGAGCTATGCCGCAGACGGAACCTTCGGTGGTTTCTCTATCAAGGCAGGTAATGCGCTCTTGCCAAAGAGACCAACAGATGGTACTACATTGCCAAATGCGATACTCCGTTTGCCAAAGGAAGATACTAACTATCAGTATTTCGATTATGATGGAACAACGACTTCTGGCAGTAAGAATGGAAATGGAAATGTAACCAAGCCGGATGTATCTGCTATCGTTTCTTCAGATAAGAATAGCACTGGCCATGGCAAGCTCCTCGTTGCTTTCAATAACGATGAGAAGCATCTCGCAGAGATGACTCAGAGTTTAGAAACTGATAATAACAGCGGTTTCTATCTCGTGGCCAATCCATATACCTGTTCTATCTCGATGGCTAAGTTCTTCGAGGCTAATACTGGTTTGCAAAAGGCAATATGGATGGTAGAGAATGGCGAGGTGAAGGCGATTTCCAATGCAGAATTGGATAAGCAGAACTACGCTATCCAGCCTACCCAGTCGTTCTTTGTCAAGAAGAAAGATGGAAAAACGGTAGAAAATGTAAGATTCACTTCTACGATGTGTGTTGACCGCACTATCACTCCTGGCCTGTTGATGGCATCAGACTATGTCAAGAGCGTTGAAGCAACGACAGAGAATTCCAACGGCCAGACCTCAAAGGCACGCATCGCTTTGCGTCCGGAGGCTTCTGCCGACTATGATGACCAGGAGGATGTGGATCTGCTGTATGACCAGAACCTGAAGGATGTTCCGCAGGTTTATACCGTTGCCGGTAACGAGGCGGTGGCTGTGAATGCAGTTCCTGAGTTGTCCTGGATTCCGCTCGGTATCGTGAGCCAGCAGGCTGAAGAGGTTTCACTCACCCTGAAGGGTGTGAACAAGCTCGATGCTCCGGTTTATCTCTACGATGCTGCATCGGCAAGCTTTACAGAACTTCATGAAGGCGAGGCTGTGAAGGTGAAGGCGGGTGACCACGGAAGATACTTCCTCACCCAGACCTGTACTTCAACCGGCATCGACCGCATGGAGGCTGAAGAGCAGAGTGCACCGGTGAAGGTTTACTCACCAGCTGCAGGCATGATTGTTGTTTCTGCTCTGGGTAGTGAGAAACTCGACAGGGTTCAGGTATTTACATTGGATGGCAAGATGGTTCACAGTTATCAGTTGCCTGCCAAGCAGAGAATGATTCTGCGAGTTCCATCCGGCATTTACGTCGTGAAGGCATCTACCCAGTCCTGTGCTCAGGCTAAGGGTCAGAAGATTTCAGTAAGATAGTATATTCTGGTTTTTAAATATCAATACTTATTTTTTGATAATCCTTTTATACCCACATTATCTGATACCTTACTATATATAGGGGCATCTTTGTTTCTTTGATAGAGACGAAGGTGTCCCTATCATTTTTATTATTTTTTTTAACACGCATAATTTGCTAGTTTCCAACAATTATCTTATATTTGCAAAGAGTTTCTGTGTCTCTTATGTAGAGATTCAGATGAACGACATCAAAAAACGAGCTTGATTCGCATGATGAAAGAGACAAATATACACTCACAGGTTACGTCCACTATTGCAGGGGACGACGGCGAAGCCGTGGCAAAAAGTGAACAAAACGCTAAGAAAAAGGTTCCGGAAAAGCCTAATGAAGGGCTTGAAAAACCAGCTGATGCAGGATGGTATGTGGCTGTAGTGAGAGTGAATTGTGAAACGAGAATAGCTGATTCTATACGAATCAATCTTAATCACAATCATGTTTGGTTTGATTACTGGATTCCCAAGGTAAAAGTAGTTTATATAGACAAACGTTCCAATAAGCGAAAAGTGAAAGAAAAGCTATTTCTTTCCACTTTCATCTTTTGCAATGTTTCTCCGAGACAACTTGACAAAATCCGCTTCCGTTCGGATGTGTATAAGATGCTGACGATGCCAGGTCAAAGGAAAATATATCAAATTCCCGACCAGGTTGTTGCCAACTATCGATATTTTGTAGAGAATGATGAAGAGCCTGTCACTGCTGCCCCTGTTCCTTTGAAGAAAGGAATCAAAGTGCGAGTGGTAGCAGGCAGCATGAAAGGTGTGGAAGCATACGTACAGAGCTATAATGGCAAGAAAGCCGTCATCGGCAGCGAAATCAAGTATATCAGTGGTGCAACGCTTACGATAAGTAGAAATTTACTCGAAGTCGTTGAAGAAGATTAAGTTGTAGATTGATCTTGTTGCATAAAAAAACTATGAGTTATCTGAGTAAAATGTTATAGTAAGTTATAGCAAAGCGGTCCCATCCCGCACAACCATGGCGAGGGCTTTGATGCCCCGCCAACCTTATAGCGTAGCGGTTCCGAGCACCGAGTAGGGCGGTTACATCCTTCCTCCTGAGGTTTCTGTCCCCTACAAGGGGAACCGAAGGGGTCGTAAAGACTATTGAGGAAGGCTTGGTTAGAGGTGGAGCTCTCCTTGCGGGAGAGACGGAGAGGTAGAAAAATCAGCACAAATGGAGAAGCGAATGCGTGATGATTATCGCCGCAGAACCGGTAAGGAAGCAGAATCATTTTGTGTATTGTGATGTTTAGCCCTAAGCCAAGTATAGGTTAATAAATGCATTTTTTCTCTTAATTCCTTGGTGTTTACGTCAGAAAGTAGTATCTTTGCAGCAGTCTTTATTATAGGAGGTTATACAATGATAGAAATAAAAGAAACATTAGTTATTAAAAGCGATTCCCCAAAGGTAGCAGAGTGGGTGAAGCGTATGAAGGCATATAAGGCAGCTCAGCTGCAAGATATGGCAAAACGAGGATGCGAGGTTTGTGATATTGCTATGTAATGGATGCATTTGAATATAGATTTACAAGCAAAACGGGTGATATATATATCGTGCGAATTCTGAATGATGGAGCGAGATTTTTGTCATCCGAAATAAATTCCGCCTTAGAAAAGTCTGATGTTGAGGTATGGGGAATATATCTCAACAGAATAGGTAGTTATAAACATGTGACAGGGATTCGGGATTTATCACTTATCTCTAATCAAATTTATAGCTTCTTCAGGTCTCATGACAATGCGATATTGTATTATGTATGCGATGATATAGCCGATGTTCCGATGAATGCTCGTAAAAAGGCAGAAGGCTTTTCGGTACAGTATTATCGTAACAGACTTTTTACAAGTTTGTTTCAAAAGCTTCAAGGGTTATTAGATATGAATGTTGTTGATTTACCAATTTGCATTGATGCTTGTGGTAACGATATGTATATTCATATAATGGTTCGCGAAGAACAATTGGATGTTGCTAAGAGAATCAAGCAAGACGTGCTTGATGGTTTTAGCAAATAGGGCATTGCTCTTTTGTTCCATTTTGGAACATATGGTCAATGGCGGTCATAAGATTTCCGCCATAACCCTGATGGGTACCTCTCCAGAAGTAATCCTATCAAAAGTAGAATAAAAAATAATATTCCTCATTCGAGCGACGACAAGCGCAGAGCGATACTGCAATGAGGAACAAAAATGGTGGTCTCAATCTGTAAGCCCTCTCCATGCACTCACTTTCAACAATATAATTGCAAGCTGATCCCCATAACAGCCAGGCGGTCCCATCCCGCAAAACATGGCGAAGACCTTTGATGGTCCGCCAACCTTAGAGCGTAGCGGTTCTGAGCACCGAGTAGGGCGGTTTACATCCTTCCTTCTGAGGTTTCTGTCCCCTACAAGGGGAACCGAAGGGGTCGTAAAGACTATTGAGAAGGCTTGGTTAGGATGTGGAGCTCCCTTTGGAAAGGGAGACGGAGGGATTCGAAAAAATACCTTTTTTAATGGGAAAAAGCGATGCCAGTGAGTGCAATGAAAGCTCGCTTTCAAATTGCCGAGTGCAGCTCGCTTTATCAACAAGGAAGGACGGGATGATTTGCATGCAAAGCCATTTTGACAATCATGTGATGTAATCAGAATGAATACAACGAACAAAGGGGAACGACCAAAGACTGGTTGTTCCCCTTTGTTCGTTTAGAGGCAATTGTATCAGGTGTATCTGTCATCTCTGATTTCCCCATCAATTATCGGCTTGCGGTAATTGGTGGTGAGGAGGGACTGGTAGATGATGCCAACGCCAAAATACTGGCAGCCCTATAAGCCACAAAAAAGAATAAAAAGAGGGATTTTGTAAAATGAACCAAAATGAACCATTTTTCCTGAATCTTTACATGAGAGATACAGAAAAACCGGAAAACTTTCGTTCAATCAACGACTTAGGAAATTATGTACGAAAAGAATAGTAAAATAATGTTGATTTTCGTAGAATGATATTAATTTTTTAACACGCATAATTTGCTAGTTTCCAACAATTTTCGTATTTTTGCAAGGAGATTCTGTGTCTCTTATATCGAGATTCAGATGAACGACATCAAAAAACGAACTTGATTCGTATGATGAAAGAGACAAATATACACTTACAGGTTACGTCCACTATTGCAGGGAACGACGGCGAAGCCATGGCAAAAAGTGAAGGCTACCAATGCCAGCCAAAAGGAGTTATAAGAGTTAATCAAGGCGGTGTCGAGCAGCCCAGCTTTCTGCATCCAGACACGGACACTCCTTTGGAGTAGTCCCAGGCAAATCCCGATGGCCCACAATCTTCGCTTTCGGAAAGAGAATCTTCAGATTCCTGAAAAGATCGATGAGTCTCGTTTCCTGCTCAGTGGTCATGGTGTTGCAAGGCTTGCCTTGCTCATCGAGCCCTCCCTCATAGCAGATGCCGATAGAGCATCTATTATAAGGTCTGGCATGAGCCCCCACCTCCAGCAGCTTACGGTGCTGCGTCATCGTACCATCCTTACGGATGTAGAAGTGGTAGCCGATGTCATAAAACCCACGGGCCTTATGGTCGCGGCGCAGCTGTTCCACACTATAGTCCTGATTGCATCGGCTAGCCGAGCAATGCAGTACCAGAAATCTCACAGAGTCGGCAGACATCATGTTCTTGCCGTTCTCCACTTTGGCGAGGAGCATGCGCTCAGAGCGTACCTTCCCCCCGCCAATGTTCATTGGAAATGTATCTTTCGTCATGGGAATAATTCAACATTCAACACTCAACATTCCTATAAGGCGCACGAGCTTACTCCCAGTGCCGTGAGAGCAGCAATCAGTGCCTGTACGATGGCATTCACGATTTGAGTCCAGGAAATCTTGTTTGGATTTGATTCAGAGTTAGAACGAAACATTTTCATAATCAATAAAATTTAAATGAAACAGTAAGTTATCAGAGTTTAGCAGTGCCTCCCTTTCAGAGAGGTAAGGCACTGCCAGACTTGGAGACTATTCCAATCCGTCACCATTGTCGGAACCAGTTCCGCCAGCCTCGGTGCCGGAACCGCCGCCAGTGGTCTCACCACCAGTGTTCTCTCCGCCAGTAGTCTCTCCGCCGGTAGTCTTATCCTTCTTCTCTTCACCGTACTTGACGAGTTCGATGGAATCAGGAATCAGGTTGTAGAGACGAGTACCATTCTGCAACTTGGTGAAAGAAGGACGGAAGGCAGGAACGAGACTCTTGACGAGTTTAGCGTTCGCCTTACTCTCATCTTCTACGGCTTTGCCGGTAATGAAGCGGATGAAGAGCTTGCCGAATCCAAGCAACTCGATGTCGTAACCCTTCTTCAGGTTCTCCTTCACGTAGTAAGCATAGCGGTCGAGTACCGCCTTTACGTCTGCAGGAGTAGCTGTAGACTCCACTGCGATTTGGTTAGCAACCTCCTCGGTGGTCAAGGTTCCGTAACTGTAAGGTCTAACAGAATAAACTGTTTGTCCCTTCTTCTCACCCATGTTAATGGTCTTCTTTGCAACTTTGTAGCTTTTACTCATAATTGAAACATTTAAAAGATTAATACTAAAGTTCAGTCATCGTCAGTCCAAAGAGATTAGCAATCCCGTTTGTTCTGATTGACGTTGCGAAGATACAACATTTCGGAGGCGAAAACAAATGCCTTCACTGACGTTCACCATCTGTTTACCACTCATTCACGATACGTTCACTTTTAATAAAAATCATAGCAATGGAAGATACCAGCAAGGCAAATATCGTCTTTAATATCTCTGGCGGTAACAACCAGATTCTGCCCAATGCTATCAAAGCTGAGCAAAACTTTTATGGCGACAAGTACATAGAGGAGATGATGAAGGCGAAGACCACAAGTCAAGAGCCTGTTCTCTCACCCGAAACAACCCGTCTCTCCTTATATATTAATAATGTGGAAGCATTAGCAGAATATGTAGTCAAGCTCTCTGCATGCATCAGTGCCAAGGAATTGGCTCAGGTGGTGATGGATATGGTGAATGATACAGATGTAAAGGTTGACCAAGATATTATGGTGAAGCAGGAGTTCATCGAAGTCTTACAGCCCTTGGCTCCTCAGGTTACTACGGGCATCAGTAATATCCGCAAGTATATCAATGAAGCCTGGTATAAGTGGAAATGATCACCAATGAAGTAGCGTGAGGAAAAATACTGACAAAAGGCACTTTTACGCACTCCATAATTTCAGAATTTTCAATGAATCCAAATTCGTTTTGTAGAATTGAAATTATGTTGAGGTTTGGTAAGTTGCTGATAATCAGCAGTGTATAAAAATTGAAAAATATACTTGGTCTCTTGAAAATCTATAGTCGTACGACTATGCCCCCTATAGTTGTACGACTATAACTCCAGAGTTGTACAACTATAGCATGTATAGTCGTACAACTGTAGCTTTACAGTCGTACAACTATGGGATTTTCAACTCGCAAAACTTGCGGATTATGGTCAATTGCTGCTGAAAATTGGCTTTTATTGATTCTAGATGGTTAATTTAGTATGGAGGATAAAAATTTGTACATGATACAGAAGGCACAGGAGTTCATGAATGAGAATCACTTTGCCGACGTCTCCCGAGTGCAATGTCTGCTACGCAAGATGATGTCCAAGGAGTATCATGGCCTCATCGATCAAATCAAGGAGTATCAGGATCCCCATGCTATCTTCAATATTCATGGCGGAAACAATCTCATTGCGCCCACTGCCAGCCAGGCTGAGCAAAAATTGGTGGAGAAACCTGCTGACGAGATAAAAAAAGATAAGGAATAATCAAGAAAGAAGACCGGGATGCTGAACGATTTCGATTCACCATTCGATATCACCGTAGATCTCCACAAGTAATTGGGCGGAGTTGAAAAAACACCCCAAAAATTTGGTAGTTTCACAGAAAACCCTTATTTTTGCACCTAAAAAAAGGAGATACAATAATGAAGACAATAGATCAGATTTTGAAAATAAAGGCAGTAGTGCTTTACATTCTGAAAGCATTCCCAGAAGGAGTTGATTATATTCATCTCTTTAAGGTAATGTATTTTGCGCAGCAAGATCAGTTAAAGGAATATGGATTGCCAATCATTTACGATACCTTTGTTGCAAGAAAGCATGGTCCAGTACCTGCTTTAACCTATAAGGTGTTGCGTGGTATTGAAGGCAAGGCAGACCTTTCTACGCCAGAATTAAAGGATTTTGCTGAGTCATTGAATATAGCCATCTCTCAGGATGGTCATCAACTTGTTCTAGCTTCCAAGAATGCGGAATGCGATATGGATGAACTGTCTGTAGCTGATGTGAAGATGTTGGATAAATGGATTGAAAAGTGCAAGGATGTAGAATCCTTTGACCTATCCGATAAGTCACATGAAGACAGAGCTTGGAAACGTGCAAAACGTCAGGCTGACAAGACAGGTGAGGACTCCAAGATAACCATGTATGATATGGCAGCTGCGGCAGGAGCAAGCAAAGACATGCTATGCGTAATTCGTGACCGCCAATCAGTTCAAAAAGCATTATCATGGATTTAAGGGAGTTGCAGAAATCCTATCTTGATAATCTTCGTAAGGTTACCGAAGATAAATTAGAAATAGGTTCATTGGTACGAACAGTCATTTCAATAGAAGAAGGCTTGGTCTTCAAGGATGGAAGAAAGCAGAAACCAAAGAAATTAGTAATTATCGGAGTAGATAAAGTGAAAAAAGTATGTTATGGTTCAGTATTGGTTAATACAAAAATGAGTCCTAAGGCAGCTTATTCCGATTCTTTTCTTTCAGCCCAATATCTTCTTCATCAAACAGATTATCCTGAATTCTTGAAGTATGATAGTTTTGTTGATTGTGGCATGCTCTTTTCTATCCCATTAAAGAAATTGATGGAAGGAGAGTATTTTGGAACTTTGACCTCCCAAGATCTCCAAGGAATCTTTGAGGTACTTAAAACAACCGAAACTCTTACTAATAAGGAAAAGAAGAGATTTGGAATCGTTTGATAAATCTTAAAAATCTGTGTACTCAGCGAAATCTGTGGGACATTAGAAAGAATAAACTCCCCCATTCGAGCGACGACAAGCGCAGAGCGATACTGCAATGAGGAACAAATATAACATTTTTCAAAAAACTGATAGGTGTAACTACTTGGAATATAGTGGGGATGCTGTATTGGTGATATACCTTATTCGTGTAATTCGTGTTCAGTAAAATCAATGCGTAATTCGCGTGCAGAGAAATATCTATTGCTGCGAAGCTTAGTGAGAACCATTGCTGCAACGAGAGTATCTGTGTAAATCCGTGAATTGAAAATCGGCGGCCGAAGGGAGATTTGTCCACCGGACCCACTGACCAGTGGGAAGTAAAGCCAAATCTGTGGGAGATTAGAGCAAGAATCAAAAACTCCTCCAAAAATTTGGTGGTTTCACAGAAAACCCTTATATTTGCAGCCAATAATTTAGAATATTACGATTATGGCAACATTGGTACTCGATAATACATTATATCAAGGCTATGCAACGATAGCAGAGCAGAATAACATCAGTGTGACTGATGCTATGGCAGAAGCTTTACGATTATTGAAGCAACACTTGAAAAAGAAACCAAGTCTTTCGTTAAGACAACGACTTGAGAAGCGAATTCTTGAACTTCGAGATTTGCCGGCAAATTGGGATTATGCGGGTTCCCCTTCCATATCATCAGAAGCATGTGATTATTCTCAGAAGGTTGTTGCATGTTGTAGCGAATCGTTACTTCAAGGATTAGCAATATTCCCAAATACCAATGGCTATATATTAATGCAATGGAAGACCTCCAAAGGAGACGCCTGTTTATCTATTCTTAGTGATAGGATAGTGTATGATGTCAATTATGGAGAGATAGAGAAAGAGGGCATCCTCCCACTTTCGGAACTCCCTAAATTTTTGGAAGTCTTAAAGAACATAGCCTAATGGAATGTGATATAACATTTGAGAAACCAGTATTGAAAGATTTGGAGGAGATTGCTCGATTGTTGTCTTCTCCAGCCTTTTATGATGAAAATACCCATCAGTTGAATTTTGCGGCATTTAATCTTCGACGTTTTACGAATGGTGAAGTAGAGTCTTATGTCTCATTGTCCAGGCTGTCTTTTATAGACCAAAAGCATTTGAATAAAAAAGGTAAGTATGTTTTTAAAAAGACAGAAAGCCATTATGTGGGTTATGCTCTTTTTACTCCAAGTTATTTAGCAAACTTACATGATAGATTAAGAATATATCCTGTTAAAGCAGGTCTTAATGATCATTGTGGTATGTTTTTCTTGGATAAGGATAAGAAGTTAATCTGTGATGACTTGACGATTCGTCCTTATACATTAAAAACGTTACGCTCTCTTTGTGACTTATTGCAAGCTAATGTTGTTTTAAAATAGGGGTAGTACCCAGCACCTTTAGCAAGATAATAGGAAGGCGGTCCCATCCCGCACAATATGGCGAGGGCTTTGATGCCCCGCCAACCTTATAGCGTAGCGGTTCTGAGCACCGGAGGGCGGTTACATCCCTTGCCCTTTTGGAAAGGGCGAGGGCTTGGGAGTGGGTTAAGGACCCCCTCTTCGCAAGAGGGGGACAGGGGAGTCGAAAAATGTTATAGTGCTTAGCTGCTTATTACGAAGCATGCAATGCTGAAAGATTTCGCTTCACCATTCGATATCACCGTAGATCTCTACAAGTAATTGGTCAGAGTTGAAAAAACACCCCAAAAATTTGGTAGTTTCACAGAAAACCCTTATCTTTGCTGCGAATTAAATATAGAAGTTATGGCACAGTTAACATTACAGATAGATAGTCCATCTTTGTTGGAGCAATTAAAGAATGTCCTCTCTCTTATGAGAGGCGTTAAAATAGTTTCAGACTCCCCAGTTTCAAGGAGTGCTGCTTTGGAAGATGTTCCAAACGCAGAAACTTTGGCAGCAATGAAAGAGGCTGAGAGTGGTCATGATGCGGGAGTAGTTCGAGTAGATAGCTTAGAAAGTTTCATGGCATCAATGGAGGAATAGGGTTTATGAAAGATATTCGAAAGACCTCGCAGTTCAAGAAAGTTTAAGAATGATAAAGAATTTGTAGAAACCCTTTTTATCAATCAAACCAGGAGCAACCTTTTTTAGGTAGCTTCCAGACCCTCTTCTTTTATAAAGATAGTATCGAGATCATTTACGGTTACCAGTCAGGTAAGAAAAGCTTCTACACCCATGTTCACATGTTCATCGTAGATAATACCAAGGTAACCCCTTATGCCGATTGGGGTGATTTCGAAATAAAATCGTACTTTTGTCGCTATATTAGCAATAAAAAATGTATGATTATGGCAAACGAAAATAACAATATACAGGCTACTACTGATGATTCTCAGATAGTGCTCTATCAACCAGATGAAAGCATTTCTCTTCAAGTAAAAATAGAAGAAGATACGGTATGGCTTACGCAAGCTTAAATGGTTGAACTTTTTGGTTCTAGTAAAGCTAATATTAGTGAGCACATTACTAATATTTATCAGCAAGGAGAATTGATGCAGTCAGCAACTGTTCGGAAATTCCGAACAGTTAGAAAAGAAGGCAATCGTATGGTTACACGTAATATGGATTACTATAATCTTGATATGATTATATCAGTCGGCTTTCGTGTAAATAGTCATCAAGGTATTCGCTTTCGTCAATGGGCTAACAATGTCTTGAAGGAATATCTTCTTCGTGGATATGCTGTACATCAGCAGATGCTACAAATGGAGCAACGTATTGACAGCAAACTTATGTTGCAGCATGATGAGATGCAACGAATAAAGAATACCCAGGCTAAGCAGCAACAGCAGCTTGATTTCTTTATTCGGACTTCGACCCCTCCTGCAGAGATGGTCTTCTTCGAAGGCGATTTCTACACAGCAAGAGTTGCTTTGGAGAACCTGATTCGTTCTGCTAATCATCGAGTAATCATCATAGATGGCTATGTTTCATCGCTAACTCTTCCCCAACAATCATATAGATATTAGAAAATGGCGAAACGAGTCCCATGACCGCTGGCTTATCATAGATGATAGCCTCTATCACTGTGGTCATTCATTAAATGCCAATGGCGGTCATAAGATTTCCGCCATAACCCTGATGGGTACCTCCCCAGAAGTAATCCTCTCAAAAGTAGAATAAAAAATAATATTCCCCATTCGAGTGGTGACAAGCGCAGAGCGATACTGCAATGAGGAACAAAAATGGTGGTCTCAACCAGCAGGTTATAGCAAGTTGTCCCCCGGCGGTCCCATCCCGCACAACATGGCGAAGACCTTTGATGGTCCGCCAACCTTAGAGCGTAGCGGTTCTGAGCACCGAGTAGGGCGGTTTCCCTCTTCTTCCCTGAGGGGAGAAGACCGAGATGAGAGGTGGAGCCTTCCTTAAGGGTAAGGAAGGACGGGTAGGTTTTCGAAAAAACTACTTCTTTGCCAAAGAAGAGCCGGAGCAATTCGAAAGTGCATACGTTCCAATCACCCCATAAATTAAATTCATTTTTATTGTTCCTCATCTTCCCAGAACTCAGGAAGAAGAGTATAATACTTATCCTCAGGCGTAGAATCTATGTGCTTCAACACATAACAAAGCCAACGCTCAGGATTTTTATCTAGCACCTTACGCTGTAATGGTGATATACCAAAACCAGTACATAAACCTATATCCACTTATCCAAATAACATTTAAAATCCTCTATACCTATAACCTCCACTTTAGGAAAAGGAATATTTTCCAGGACCTTAAAGTGCTTGTCTTCTGTAACAATACACTTTGCATTTGCAGCAATGGCACAATCTACAAACTTATTGTCATCTTTATCTGCCTCAATTAAAGCAAAAGTATAATGAGGATCTTTGCGAATTACATTGGGTCTAGTCAATATAGCATAAACGATGGCCTCAGAAACTTGAGGGGATATATTACGAGATAAAACCTCTGAATACTCCTCTATTATTTCATTGGACACACAAAGGTTATAATCGCCACTAAGAAAAGCATTCCACACCTTACGATACGGACTTCTAGGGGCGATTGACATAATCAAACTATTTGTATCCAATACAATATTCATAACCTAAAGATTATAATATTGGTTTATTGTATGGAGTACGTTCATGGAGATGCCGGAAACTCTCGATACGTTCTTCATTCAGGGTTCCTTCATTCCACATCCTATCTAATTCAGCATCAGCCATCTGAACAAAATAATCGGAGATTACCTTATTCAAATCTCGCAAAGCCTCAGGAGTCTTGATAAATGACAGCATATCGAGGATTTGCAATTGAGCTTGATTCATTGTTGCTACCTGTGCCATAATAATTCATTTTATTAATATCTAACCGCAAAGTTACGCTTTTTCTTCGAAACCACCAAGAAAATCACAAGAAATCTGCAAATAACCACGAAATCAATCGTAAACAATAAACTATTAACTGTAAACTATAAACTGCTATTCTATAATGAATTGTGCATGCAAAGTTAAGAAAAAAACAATATTCAAAGGCAAAAAAACAAGAAAAATCTCAGAAACTTATAATCTTTTATAAAAAGAACAATATATTACACCTTTTCTAGCGTAATCTAGATTTTTTTGTTAACTTTGCAGGAAAAGTACAATATAATACACTACTTGGTATGAAAATTCAAGAAGTAATGAAATT
>OLPU01000776.1_pt1 | contig 26585 bp, 27 predicted proteins | sample 1673111 | NCBI WGS metagenome assembly OLPU01 (sample SAMEA3136755, study PRJEB25190) | human gut metagenome | reverse complement strand
ACAATCTTTTCTTTATAATTTTCTAATGGACTTTCTGCTTTTTTTCCATCTTCTGTGGTTAACTGGTAATATCTCGCGATTCCCTTTGCGTCCGCTTCTGCCAATACTTTTAACTTTGCATCACTGCTTAAATAGTTTTCAAAATCTGAATCATCATCTACAAAAGCGTGCTCTACTAAAACGGTAGGAATATCTTTTAATACACCTCCGCGGATGATCGCATAATAGTCTGCCAGTTCTCCATTCTCATATTTCTCATTGGCCTCAGAGTCCCGTAATAAAATACCCTGATTCTCTATCCCAAGTGCTTCTAACTCGTTTAAAATATTACATGCAAGTTTTTGTTCCTCATCTACAAGTTCCTGCTTATAGCCATCTTTTGCCGCAAGAACTGTACAACCGTTATCATAAGCTGCACAGTCTCCTGTTGCATTATTATGAATACTCACCATAAGATCTGCATTCTTATCTACGCTATATTGGGTGCGGTCAGTAAGACTCACATCATAGTCACCATCTCTTGTTAAAGATACGGTAACCCCTTTATACTTTTCTAATGCTTCTTTTAAATACTGCGCGATTTTTAAATTCAAAGTCTTTTCTTCTACCGTCCCTCTCTGTGTCCCAGACTGGATGCCTCCGTGTCCGGGATCAATGACGATGCATAAATCTTTTTTGGGAGATGTCTGCCTTGCCTTTACAGAAAGTGGGAAAATACACAAAGAAAAAATCAAGCCGTATAAAAAAACTCTAGAAAAATAGTTCGTTTTTATTATCGTTTTCATCATAATTATTGCTTCTTTCCTTCGTCTTCAAAATTTCTGAAACTTCTTGGCTTACTAGCTTTACTAAAAGAACAGCCTCGATATATGGTTTCCATAATATAGTCTTCCTGATTATAATCGTTATTAAGATCGGGATCTACATAATGAAACTTAAAAATATAATTTTTAGCGTTCTCATTTCTTATAAAATAATAAAATGCCTCGTTTGTATTAGCCACATATTGTCCTGCTATTACTTGATGATCTTCCCATTTAGGATCATATTTTATAGCATGAACCTCATTTTGTGTTTTGTTATAAAATTTCTTTACATTTTCTTTTGCTGAACCTGAAGTATCTTCTTCATAAAATTCTAATGTCATTGATCCATCCGCAGAAGATAAATAATAACTGTTTGTCTCATCATCAGCCTCGGAATAAGCAAAAACAGATTTAGGATATAAAAAATTAAAATCTGGTGCATAATATCTGTAAAAATCATCCACAGTCTGGCACGAGCTGATATCTATAGAACTATTATTTGTATAGGGAAGAGCTGATTCCGCCTCTGCCTCCGTCGTCGCTTCCGTCACTTCTTCCGTTGTTGCCTCTGTTGTAGCCTGTGTCATTTTCTGTGTTGTGGCAGCTGCCTTTTGATCTGCCTGCATTACTTTTGCGTCTTGTGAATCATTATTAGCGTTCATCCGCCATATAAACATAGCGATTCCAATAATAAGAATGAGAATCGTCGCCATCAAAATACCAATAACCGCATTATTTGATTTATTGTTGTTTTGTGTTCCGTAGTTTTGGCTGTAATCCGCATTTGGATTATATGGACTTTGATTATATCCATTCTGGCTATAATTTTGGCTATAATTTTGACTGTAGTTCTGACTATAATTTGAATTACCACCCTGACTGTAACCATTTTGATTATAGGAAACATTTGCATACGCATTCGGATCGTATACGGTCTGGTTTGGTGATGCTACTGCATCATAATTTATATTACTGCCATCCCCATATAAGTCATCACAAAACTCTGCAATACTTTGGTAACGATCTCTTTGGAAAACGGCCATACCTTTCATTAATGCGTATTCTACCCACGGTGGAATTGGAATACCAAGCTGTGATGGCCTTTGCAGCGTATCTCCTTGCATTCTCTGTAAAGATTCTACTGGAGTAATGCCGGTAATACATTTGTACATTGTGGCACAGAGCGCATAGATATCTGTCCAGGGCCCCTGTACACCATGGGTACGATACTGCTCCTCTGGGGCATAACCATGTTTTAATACAATAGAAAGACTCTTTTCACCAAATTCTGTGTAAGCTCGTGCTGCACCAAAGTCCATTAACTTTACGCCGCCATTCTCTAACAGCATTATGTTGTCCGGGCTGATATCACGATGAATCAGTCCCACATTATGTACTTCATCTAATGCTTCCATTAAAGGTGCCATAAGATCTAAAATTTCTGCTGGTGTAAGTAATCCCTGTGTGTCAATGTACTGCTTTAATGTAATTCCATCCAGGAATTCCATAACGATATATGCGGTATTATTTGTCTCAAAAAAGTCTGTTACACTTACAACACCTTCCTGTCTGTTAAAACGTGCAAGCGTTCTCGCCTCACTTAAAAACTTTTCCTTTCCTTTTTGAAACATTTCCGTGTATTTTGACTGGGATACGGTAAGTTCTTCACTATATGTTGTATTCCTGGTCACAAATCCCTGTGGATAGTACTCTTTTATGGCAACTTCTACATCAAGAGTCTTATCATGTCCTCTGTAGGTGATTCCAAATCCACCTTCACCAAGAACGCCCTCTATGACGTAACGGCTGCCTAATGTTCTTCCATTTTTCAGGAGATGAACACTGTTTTCTTCCATAAACTTTCCCTCATTTCTCTCTCAATCTGTACTTTGCATCTGCATAAGATTATAAAAATTATATCATAAATCAATATTTTTTAGTAGAAACTTTTCTGCTTATTTCACTTTAACGGCTTTTGCATGACTCCATACGCTGTAGATTTTCGTACCATTTACTTTTTTATATGTTCTTACGAATATGCCTTAATATAAAAAGAATACCAGAGCTATATGTTTTCTACTCTGGTATCCCTCTTCCTATTTAGTTTACGAGATTCCAGTTATTGATGCTGTCCCCGCCGCCAGAAGATTTCTTTTTACTGCCGGATGATTTCCTGCTCGAACTACTGGAGCTGCCTGAACGTCTATAAGACTTCCTGCCTGAGCTGCTGCTTCCTGAAGAAGAACTAGAGCTGCTTGGACGATAAACTGGCTCTGGTTCTGGCTCTTTTCCAAGACTTATCACGACTTTTACTGTCGTATTCTTATCAACGGTTTTACCAGAAGCAATGGACTGGCTGATTATTTTCCCTTCTTCTACACTACTACTGTATGTACGAGAAGAATCGACTTTTAATTTTGCCTTTTTCAAAGCTTTTTGTGCTTCTTCTAACGTTTCGCCCTCTACTTTTGGAACTTTAACCTGCTCAACACCTTTGCTGATTACTACAGAGATTGTATTGCCCTCTTCTATCTTCTCTCCAGCCTTTTTATCTTGAGAAATAACCTTTCCTTTTGCAACTTTATCTGACCATTTTCTATCTGAAACTTTCATAATAAGCTTCGCATTAGTAATCGTTTCTTTAGCCTTCGCTTTTTTCTTACCAGCTACATCAGGAATGGTAACCAGTGCTCCCTTGCTGACAGTTACCCGGATGGTATCTCCCTTTTTTAAAATAGTTCCTGCCTTAATATCCTGTGAAATAATATTTCCTTTTTTTACAGTATCAGAATAAGCCTGATCAAGTTCTACTAAAACAAGAGAGTCATCATCTCCGGCCGCTTCTGCTTTTGCACTGTCAAAACTTTTATTTACGAGATTTGGAACTTCTCTTTCAAGAGATTTCTGGTAAAAATGATAGCCAGCGCCTGCAATAAGGAAGCACAAAATTACTGCAATAAGGAGACCTTTTTTTGAACGCTTTTTTTGCGTCTGTTTTGAGGAATCCTGAGAATTCTTTTGGGAATCTGTCTCTCCCTCAGGCTCCTTTTGCATCTTAACTTTTGTATTTTCCTTTGTCTCTTCTTCAAAAGACTGTTCTGCTTCCACTGTGTTATGCTCTTTTAGGCTTTCTGGCTGGGTATCTCCCTTAAAAATCTCTGAATTTTTCTGTACACGCTCTTTCTCTAAATCTTCTACCGAATCTTTTTCTTTTTTTAAAGCTTCTGACTCCTCTTCAAAGATTTCCTGACTTTCCTTAGAAGTTTCTGACTCTCTTTTAGAAGTTTCCTGACTTTCTGACGAACTCTTTTCTAAAGTTTCCGCTGGCTCCACTTCCGTTTCTTTCTGGCTTTCTTCTAAGGATTCTTCCTCTTCCATATAGTCTTTATAGAGATCCTCGCAGAGATCCTTTAAGTTCTGATAACGGTCTTTGGGTGCGATGCTCATTCCCTTTAACAGTGTTTTTTCTATCTGTGGGGAAATGTCCACACCAAGTTCTGATGGCTTTTTAAGCTCATCTTCCATCACTCTTTGAATCGAATCTTCCGGCGTCTTTCCGGTGATACATTTGTAAATAGTCGCACACAGCGCATAAATATCTGTCCACGGTCCCTGTACTCCCCGGCTCTGATACTGTTCTGCCGGTGCATATCCCGGTTTTAACACGATGGAAAGACTTTTTTCACCAAATTCTGTATAGTCTCTGGCAGCTCCAAAGTCCATCAGTTTTACACTGCCATCTTTTAAAACCATGATATTATCTGGGCTGATATCCCTGTGAATCAGCCCAGATTGATGGACATCGTCTAAAGATTCTAACAAAGGAGCAAGAAGTCCCATCAGTTCATCCACTGGAATCTGACGATTTCCCTTTAAATATTCTTTTAAAGTAATTCCGTCAAGATATTCCATTACAATGTATGCTGTATTATTCGCCTCAAAAAAATCAGTTACATTGACGATTCCCTGATCGCCATTAAACTTGGCCATCACACGGGCTTCACCAATAAATCGTTTTTTTCCTGCTAAAAAGGCCTCATCCTGCTTCGCGTAAGTTACGGTAACATTATCGGTATATTCGTTGTTTCTCGTAACAATTCCCTGCGGGAAAAATTCTTTTATAGCAACTTCGTTACCAAATAAGTCATCCACACCATAATAAGTGATACCAAAACCGCCCTCACCCAAAACAGACGTTATAATATAGCGTCCATTTAACTTTGTTTCTTTTTTTAGATAATGAAGGTCTCTTTCATCCAATGTTTTCTTCCTTCGCCTTTCTAACTAGAGCATATTTCAAACACGCTCTAGAGCATGTTTGAAAAATAAAAGTTATACAAAACACAAGAGTTATTACTGCTTGTTGATACTGAAAATATCAAAAATAAATATTATTTATATCATAATTGACATATTTTAAAGACATATATGCAGTATATAATAATTGATTTTGGCAATATAAATAACTTTAAATATTTTTCAAACACACTCTAGATAAAGAAACATTTTAACAAAAATATGCTGTAGAAAGGAGGTGGCTGTATGGATGTTTCAAGAATATTTTTAAAAACAGCCAACTCTCTTCTCAGCGCAGTGATTGTGCTATTTCTTGTTGTTGCGGGAGCCTACTCTGCATATGCCCTCTGGGACAATATGCAGGTGTATGCTTCTGTAGATGATATACAGTCGCAGTTGTTGAAATATAAACCGACACCGGGCGAGGATAACGGCCCGACATTTGAGGAACTTCGGGCAATTAATCCAGATGTATGTGCCTGGATTACATTAGATGGAACAAAGATTGATTATCCGGTTCTTCAGGGAGAAGATAATCTTACCTACATCAATAAAGATGTATATGGCAACTTTGCTCTGGCAGGAAGTATATTTCTTGATTCTAATTGTGACCGGTCATTTCAGGAAAAGTATTCGCTGCTATATGGTCATCATATGGCAGAACATAAAATGTTTGGTGATCTTGATTTATACGAAAAGCAGAAATTTTTTGATAAGAACCAGACAGGAACTCTTGTCCTGCCTGATCGTTCTTATAAACTTGAAATTTTTGCATGCATTAAAACTTCTGCGAATGAGGATAACATTTTCATTCCTCAAAAATGGCAGAAAAGCACAGACGGTCTGCTGAAATATGCAGAAAAGAGTGCAAAGTATATTCATCAGGATACAATGAAAAAAATAGGAACTTCAAAAGACTTTTCACAGATTCTTGCCATGTCAACCTGTTCGTCAGATTACACAGATGCAAGAACCGTTATTCTGGCGGTAATGAAGCCTTATTCGCCGGAGAAGTAAGGAGGAGATTAAAACGAAAATAAGAAAAATTCCGGCAGTGTTATTGCTTGCAGTGTTGTGCCTGGCAGTTTTTCCGATTTCTACTTTTGCAGCAGACGCTGTTCAAGTACAAATTCCTGTCAGTATACAAACCTCAGGTGAGACACCTTCTCCGGAGGAAAACTATACGGTTGAGCTTCAGGCAGTGGACGATGCACCGATGCCGTCAGAAAATGTATTGGGGATTAGTGGAAGTGGTAAAGCATTTTTTTCACCAATTCAATATACAACTCCCGGCATTTACTATTACACCATTACACAGCAGTCTGGCACACACAAACGTGGGCATTACGACCAGACAGTTTATTATGTAAAAGTTTCCGTAACAAATGGGGAAAATGGTAATTTGGAGACTGTGATAGCTGCGCATACGGATGCAGATATGACCGATGCAAAATGCGATATTACATTTACAAATTACTATAAACCTATAAAGAAAACATCGGAAAGCACAACAGAAACGATACCAACTACGAAGAGAAAGCCTGAAACAAAACCAGGCAACAAAACTTCAATAAAGAAAAGTAAAAATAAAGTAAAAACAGGTGACAATAGCAATGCGACCCTGTTTGCCATTTTACTTCTCGTTTCAGGAACAGGATTGCTGATTATCGCAATCTCACGTTACCGGGAAAAATACCATAAGTAAACAAAACAGGACAGAGATTATTTTCAAATATGCTCTAGAAAATAGTCTCTGTTTTTTGTTGCCTTAAAAAAGTAAATTGCTTTTATTTTTTCAGAAATCACTTTGAAATAAAAGAATCATGTCATAAAGTCAACGCAATAACGTGATTGTGATGCAATACAAAAAAGAAACCGACCACTGGTCGGTTTCGAGAGAGGAAAGTATGAAAAAAATCTATCAAAAAAATTTGTTATTGTTTTTTTGATGTCTCTATAATACTCAGAATTTGTGAACAGTCTGTGAGGAAAAAATAACGATAATCTGACGAAAAACGAAAGGAAATGTTTTGTTGTAAAGATTAGATGTAATTTTTGAGTATTTCTATTGTTGTTTCGGGAGAAAGAATCTCGTTACTGTCAGGCAGATGGAGGAGCCAGTCGTGAAAGGCTTTTGAGCATTCGACAAATTATTTTCTATGTGTTACTATGAAAATATTGTAAAACAAGTATTATGGATAACATGAGGGGTACAAGTCATGAGCCAGAAAATTAATACAAATAAGTTTTTTAAAAATGTGAGAATCGGACTTTGGCGGATTGAAGTTGAAGAAGGGAAATTACAATGAATCTTCTAAGTAATGCTGTCAAATATACACCAGAAGGTGGGACGATACATTTCACTATCAGGGAACTTCCGTATGAAAGAGAAGGCTATGCCTTATTCCAGACCGTAGTTGAAGATACAGGAATCGGAATCAGCAAAGAATATATCCCTCATCTATTTGAAGCATTTAGCCGTGAAAAAAGTTCATCAGAAAGCGGTATTATAGGAACCGGACTTGGCCTTCGGATTGTTAAAAAGTTTGTAGATTTGATGGAGGGAAGCATTGTAGTAGAAAGCGAGATTGGAGAAGGTACCAGATTTACTGTGACAATTCCACATAGAATTGCAACGGCAAATGAATATATTTCTGAAGAAAATGCGAAAGAATTACCAGAAGAAATAAAATTAAACAATGTGAGGATTTTACTCGCAGAAGATAATATGCTGAATGCAGAGATTGCAATGACGCTTTTAGCAGATGCAAATGCGTATGTGGAACTGGCTCCTGATGGAGAAAAGGCTCTTTCTATGTTAAAAAGAGCAACAGATGGATATTATGATTTGATTATAATGGACATTCAGATGCCGCATATGAATGGGTATGAGGCAACAAAAAATATTCGTGGTCTTCCTGATGGACGCTGCAGGATTCCAATTATAGCGATGACGGCGAATGCATTTGAAGAAGACCGGAAAAGAGCGATAGAATCTGGCATGAATGGGTATGTTACTAAACCAATAAAAATAGAGGAACTGATTTCTACAATTAAAAAGATATTGAAATCCTGATTTCTGACCGCTGGCAGCTCGAAAAATCAGTCCAAGCTAATAGATAAAAAAGAAACCGACATAAAGCCGGTTTCAAAAGAGAGGAAAGTATGAAAAAAATCTATCAAAAATCTGTTGTTGTTTTTGATGGTTTTATGATACTGGAAATTTGTGAACAGGTTGTGAGCAAAGAATGAAGATAATCTGACGAAAAAGAAATTGCTGACGTTTTTCTGTAAGAAATGCAATTTATTAATAAAAAACAGTATGGTAAAAAGCAAGCCGGAGAATGGCTTGCTTTTTTCGTATCAGCTAAATTAGCACTTCTTATTATCAAAGGCCGGATTGAATGCATAGAAGTTCTTACTGTTCAAGTTATCCTGCACAATCCGTAAACTTTCACCAAAACGCTGGAAGTGTACAATTTCTCTTGCACGCAGGAATTTAATCGCATCATAAACATCTGGGTCATCTTTTACAAGGCGAAGAATATTGTCGTAAGTAGTACGTGCTTTTTGTTCCGCAGCCATATTTTCCATAAGGTCAGTAATTGGATCACCGGTGGACTGCATTGTATCTGCACTCCATGGAGTACCACTTGCCGCAACTGGGTAGATACCAGTTGTATGGTCAACATAATAATCCGCAAATCCCTGTTCCTTAATCTGCTGTACCGTCAAATTGCGGGTAAGCTGATGAACAATTGTACAAACCATCTCAATATGATTTAACTCTTCAGTACCTACAGAAGCATCAAAGAGGGAATACAATTAGAGTTTGCCCTCATATATTTGGATGAGCAACATCTTCAGGAGCATTCAGCTTTATGAATATGAATAAGTATGAGCGTCTAAACCAGCAAAAGAAATATAGGAGCGAAAAATCCTTTTCAGGTAAAAAGCGAGTTGCGGCTTATTGTCGTGTTTCGACAGAGAAGGAGGAGCAGGCGCAGTCTTTTGAGAGTCAGTGCGATTTTTTTCGATGTTACATTGAGCAAAAGAAAGAATGGGAGTTTTATAAAGTTTTTGCGGATGAAGGGATTTCGGGGACGAGTACGAAGAAGAGGGAACAGTTTAATCAGATGATTGCGGAGGCGAAGCAGAGGAAGTTTGACTTGCTTATTACAAAGGAGATTTCCCGTTTTGCGAGAAATACGCTTGACAGTATTTATTATACAAGAGAACTTCGCAAGGTGGGAGTCGGGGTTTTGTTTTTAAATGATGGGATTAATACATTAGATGGAGATGCAGAGTTACGTCTTTCGATTATGGCATCGATTGCCCAGGAAGAGAGCCGGAAAACATCGGAGCGAGTGAAATGGGGTCAAAAACGCCGAATGGAAGAGGGTGTTGTTTTTGGCAGGAGTATGCTTGGTTATGATGTGAGAAATGGAAAAATGTATGTAAATGAAGAAGGAGCTGAAGTAGTTCGGAAAATATTTTATAAGTTTGTTGAGGAGAGGAAAAGTACACATACTATTGCAAGGGAGTTACTAGAGGAAGGTATTTACCCGATGCGGAGCAAAAAGTGGAGAAATACAGTGATTTTGCGTATTTTGCAGAATGAAAAATATTGTGGGGATTTGGTGCAGAAGAAGACATTTACACCGGATTATCTTTCTCATGAGAAAAAATATAATCGGGGTGAGGAGGAGTTTGTGATTATTAAAAATCATCATGAGCCGATTATTTCGAGAGAAATGTTTGAAAAAGCGGAAAAGATTTTTTCTCGAAATAAAGCACAGAAAGATTCTGAGAATACATAAAAATAAACGGAATATTTGAAGATACTGGCGAATTTGTCAGGAAATCTGCTTCATAGTAATTTTATGAAAGAGTTGAAACAGAAGAATGTAGAAGAACTTTATATTCATAATAGAATTACTTTCCAGAGGGCGTTTGAAAAATATATTGATACTTGGCGCAACAGGGAGAATTGGGAAATCAATTGTTCGCTGTGTCGCATTTATTTTGTGTTATACTGTTTTATATAATTTTCCGTTATCAAAGTCCATAAGTACGAGTGGAATGACATAACACAAGGGAAAGAATAAAAAAATGGTAATTTGAAAACATTTAAAAAAGACAAAGAAAAGGAAAGAAAATAATGCGATACGTAAAACCACATTTTTATGACAGTTTTGTCTGTACAGCAGGAGATTGCCCAGATACCTGCTGTGCAGGATGGCAGATTATGATAGATGAAGAGTCTCTGGAGCGATATGAAAACGAGCCGGGAGAGTTTGGAAAAATTCTGCGCAATTCGATTGACTGGGAAGAAGAATGTTTTTATCAGAATAATCGCCGCTGTGCATTTTTAAATGATGAAAATTTGTGTGATCTCTACAAGGCATTGGGACCAGATGCACTCTGTGATACCTGCCGCATGTATCCAAGACACACAGAAGAATATGAAGGACTTAGAGAATTATCCCTGTCTTTATCCTGTCCTAAAGCAGCAAAAATTATTCTGTCCTGCAAAGAACCAGTTCGATTTTTAGAAGAGGAAACTGAGGAAGAAGATGACTTTGAAGATTTTGATTTTATGATGTTTTCTCAGTTAGAAGATACCCGCGATGTTCTCTTTGCTGTTTTGCAGGACCGTTCGCTTCCACTGACACTGCGGATATCTGTATCCGAACAACTAACAGAAAGCTATCAAAACTGTATAGAAGAAGGACGGCAGTTTGATATTGATGACCTTCTCCGAGAATGTGAACGCCACCAGAAAGAAGGCAGCCTTTCGGAATTTATCTCAAAACATCTTTCTGAAAAAGGAGCAGATGCAGCCTCTCTCCATCAATGGAATCGACAGAAAAAAGAACTGCAGGTACTTCGAGGCTTAGAACGTCTTCGTCCAGAGTGGAATCAGATACTCGATGGAGCCGAAAAGTGGCTCTATCAGGAGAACGAAGAAACTTATAAAAATATTTGCAAAGAATTTCACCAAATGTATGGAGCATTGAGTAACTACAAAGAAGAATGGGAGAACGTAGGTGAGCAGCTTATGATGTTCTTTGTCTATACTTATTTCTGTGGAGCAGTCTATGACGATATGGTCTGTTCCAAAATGGAAATGGCATTGTTTTCCATTCGCTGGGTACAGGAATTCCTGATTGTACGTTGGTTGGAAAATGGAAAAACACTCTCCATGAAAGACGTGGAAGAAATTTCCTGGAGATATGCGAGAGAGGTGGAACACTCCGACAATAATTTGAATACACTCGAAGACTGGCTGTTTGAGAATTACTATTTGATTCATTAAGTAACAGACGTCTGGGAAGCTTTTCATTTCGTGGGAGTCTGCGTTCTAAAATATATGTAGACAAAAGCGAATTGATTGCAAAGATAAACGAAGTTCTTTACACTGAGCAGAAGTATTATTTCAGAATCTTATGATTAGTAAAGATAGTTCATATAGGGAAAATCTAAATCAATATGATGTGATTAAGATTAATATGCAGGAATTTTTAAGTCTGTCGGGGACGATAGAAGAAATGCTGGAAATGCTTAAAGATTATCTGTTTTTAGATTCAAATTTATGATATAATATTTCCATAAAGAAACGCTGTAATACATCATAACAAGAGAAATGAGGTGTATCAATATGACAGAAAAAATACGTAAACTTCGATTTATTGATGAAAACAGAACCAAAGGACTCCAGAAGGACTGGCAAGGCTACGGAAAATCACAGGCTTTGTTCGGAATAGTAGTCCTAATGATATTCTTATTAGCATTTGTTTATCATTTTGTTATGTAGATAATTTGATTTTACAGTATATCAGATATGAGATGACTCCCACATCTGTAGATGGCGAGCAACATTCTTGAATTTTCAATATAATCAATTATTTTTAGAAAGTACTATAAAATTTTTATCAAAATTTTTATCAAAATCAGAAGACTTGAAGTAAAATAATCCATATCTGTGACCTCAGAGTGAAGGTTGGATGCGAGCATTTTTGCAAACATTCACCTGCAGCGACTAAAGTCACAGATATGGATTATTTGGTTTCAAGCTTTCGTCTATTGTTCCTAAAAAATTCGATAGCATTTTCCACTTCCCATGTAAGAATTTCCAGTGTATAATGGAAAAAGAAGGTAAGTAAGATATAAAGCAGGTGAGTGAATGGATGAAACAGATAGAGGCAAAGTAGTTAGATTTTTCCTGGCAGGCAGTGTATTATGTTTAGTAGGGATGTTTTTTTCTTTTTATCTAAAAGGTTTTATTCTATATGGAAGTCAGTTTGGAAGAAAGTATAAGATTATTGGTGCGACCTATATGACATTAAATAATCAGTTTTATGACGTATTAAACAGTGAAATCCAGCAGCGTGTGGAGGAAAAGGGAGATCATTTGATTACCCTTGATCCGGCACTTGATCAGGAGAAACAGAATGAACAGATTGAGTATCTGATTGAACAGGGAGCCGATGTAATTATTTTGAATCCTGTTGACTGGAAGGGCGTGAAAAAAGGTCTTGAGGCAGCGAAAAAGAAAAATATACCGGTTATTGTCGTAGATACGGAAGTATATGATACAGATTTGGTAGATGTTACGATTGTTACAGATAACTATCAGGCAGGTGTGTTATGTGCGAAGGATATGATGAAAAGACAAAAAGAAGCCAACATCCTATTGCTTACGCATGATAAAACTAAGTCGGGAAGAGACAGAATACAGGGATTTACTGATACTATACAAAGCCATAATGAATATAAGATTATTGCAATGGAAGATACACAGGGACAGATTGAGCGTTCCTTGCCTAAAGTGGAAAAAATGGTAGAAGAACATGAAGATATTGATGTGATTATGTCGTTAAATGATCCGACTGCGATGGGAGCGTTAGCTGCATTAGACAGTAAAGGCTATAAAAAAGATGTACTTGTATATGGGGTTGATGGTTCACCAGAAGGGAAGAGACTGATTTCAGAAAGTAAAATGACAGGTACGGCAGTCCAGTATCCTCGTAAGATGGGAGCGTCTGCCATAAAAGCAGCTTATGAGCTTTTAGCAGGAAAAGATGTAGATAAAACAGTGACGATTCCGGTAAAGTTAATTACAAAAGACAATGTGAGTGAATATGACCTTGAACGGTGGCAGTAGGAGAGATGTATGAGTAAGCAGAAAAGTTTAATTCTTTTAAAGATGCTGATGGGAATTTTAAATTTTGCAATTTTGACTTTTTTGGCAGTTATCATCTTATATACAATAGGTATGGTGAGGGCAACTTATACTGCACGAAGCTTTTTAAATCATATTACATATTTACCAATGAATCCGGTAAAAACAGTCATAGTGATGTATGTGGCATTATTTACTTTAGTGGCAATTATTAATTTAAGACAGCAGTCAGAAAATAGCATTTTGAATCAGACGATTTACATTTTAGAAATTATTCTTTGCGGTATAATTATTTGCTGTGTCTACATGGAATATAAAGGAATTATATTTTTAGTTATAGCGGATATTGTCGTTTTAATTCGTGATAAAACAAGTCAGAAGGTATTTTTAGTTATTATGGGACTTATTTATATTTTTGCGGATTATGATATTATATCATTGGGGATAAAGATGGTTTCTTTTCAGGAACTGTTAAATGTCTATACAGTGCGTCAGCATATGCTGATGACGGGAATATTGAATTTTCTCTCATCAGTGAATGCGATTGCATTTATAGCGTATATGATTATTTATATGAGAAGCCAGATAAAAGAAAAGGAGCGGGTTACGATTTTAAATCAGCAGCTTGCGGAGGCAAATGCACAGCTTTCTGAAATGAATAATCAGTTAAAGGATTATGCAGCAATGCAAAAACAGATGGGAGAGATTGAGGAAAGAAACCGTATTGCAAGAGAAATCCATGATACATTAGGACATACGATGACAGGGCTTTCTGCAGGAATTGATGCTTGTATTGCATTAATTGACTATTCGATAGACGAGACAAAAAAGCAGTTAAATATTATTTCCGGCGTGGCGAGGCAGGGGCTTAAAGATGTAAGACGTTCTATGAAAAAACTCCGTCCCGATACATTAGAGAGAGAGTCTTTAGAGAGTGCGATTGAGAAGCTGATTACAGAGACGATGAGTACTTCCAAGGTTTCTATAGAATTTCAATCATTTTTACCATCGCTTGTATTTGAAGATGATGAAGAAGATACCATTTATCGAATTGTTCAGGAAGGTATTACAAATGCCATTCGTCATGGCCATGCTAGCAGGATTTTTATTAATTTTAAAAAAGTAGATATCTGGCTGGTGATAAGAATCAGAGATAATGGAATAGGATGTAAAGATATTCACAAAGGTTTTGGACTTACACATATGAAGGAAAGAGTGGATATGCTGCATGGAACAGTAACATATAGCAGTAATAATGGATTTCAGGTTGTAGCAAAGCTGCCAATTCGATGGAGGAATGAGGAAAGATGATAAAGGTACTTATTGCAGATGATCAGGAATTAATCAGGCAGAGTCTGAGTATTATTCTTGGCTTAAAAGAAGAGATTTCTGTTGTTGGAGGTGTAGGTGACGGAACAGAAGTTTTAGAATTTATAGCAAAAGAAAAGCCGGATATTATTTTGATGGATATTCGTATGCCGACTATGGACGGTGTAGAGTGTACCAAGATAGTAAAGGAAAAATATCCAGAGATAAAAATTATCGTGCTGACAACTTTTGATGATGATAAATATGTATTCAGTGCATTAAAGTATGGTGCAAGTGGTTATCTGTTAAAAGGTATTTCTGTGGATGAATTAGAAAAAGCAATTCATGTGGTATACAGCGGAGGAGCGATGATTAATCCGGAAATTGCCAGCAAGGTAGTAGAGTTGTTTTCGGAAATGGCACAGCAAAATTATGATGTTATGATTGAGGCAGAGAATGTCGAGAAGATTAACGATATGGAATGGGATATTATAAAGGATGTAGGACATGGAATGTCCAATAAAGAAATAGCAGACCATATTGGACTGACAGAAGGAACTGTGAGAAATTATATTAGTACTATTTTAAAAAAAATCGGACTGCGTGACCGCACACAGTTAGCTATCTGGGAAGTGCAGTCCGGTGCACAGAAGCGTAGAGGATAAGATAAATGAAAAGAATGACAAAAGTATGGGGAATGCTTTGTCTGGCAGGATTATTAATCAGTCTGTATTTGGGAGTCTCTTTTCTAGTACCTAAACAAGGGAAAATAATTTTGATATTTGGTATGTTTTCCGGGAATCAATCCGATGTGCCTAATGATGATTGCTATAAGATTATTGACGAAACAATAAAAGAATTTGAAAAAGAATATCCGAATGTTAAAGTGAAGTATACCAGCGGAATATTAAAGGAAGATTACTCAGAATGGCTTTCTAATCAGGCTTTAAATGGTACATTGCCGGATGTATTTATGGTTCTTCCTGAAGATTTCACTACGTTTGCTTCGATAGGAATACTGAAAAATCTGGAGACGATGTTAAAGGCAGACGCATCTTTAAAAAAGGATGCATTTTATCAGGGCTGTTATGATGCAGGGACATATAAAGGGAATCAATACGCTCTTCCATATGAAAGTGTTCCGAGCCTCATGCTTGTGAATGAGACATTACTTGAGAAGAATAATATTTCTCTGCCAGATAACAGATGGACATGGAACGACTTTTATAATATTTGCAAAAAAATTACAAAAGATACAAATGACGATGGAAAAACAGACCAGTTTGGTGTGTATGACTATAGCTGGATAGATGCTATTTACAGTAATGGAGGAGAAATTTTTAATGGAAGCGGAACTTCCTGCAATATTACAAATCCTTCTGTAGAAGATGCGATTCTTTTTGCCAGAAATATTTATCAGTTATCAGGGAGACAAAGTCCGACATCAGAAGATTTTGATAAAGGGAATATTGCTTTCCGTCCAGTTACTTTTTCTGAATTTCGTACATATAAACCATATCCGTGGAGAATCAATAAATATTTTGATTTTGAATGGGATTGTATTCCACTTCCAGAAGGACCGGATGGTAAAAATCTGTCAGAAACAGAGACAATGTTAATGGGAATTAATGCGAGATCAGAACATGGTGGACTGGCATGGAATTTTCTAAAAAAACTAACCTATGATGAAGAAGTGCAGCAGAAGATTTTTCAGTATTCTAAAGGAATTTCTCCACTAAAGAAGGTGACTGATTCTGAAAAGACAGAGGAAATTCTGAAAAATAGTATAGGAGATGATACGACCGTACAGGTTTCCATGCTGAATCAGATTATGGAAAGTGCAGCAAGAAAAGAAAAATTTCAGCAATATGATACCGTAATCGACTATATGGATGGAGAAATTCTACGACTTTTTCAAGAAGAGGGAGACTTTGATATGAATCTCCTGCACCTGAAAAAGAAAATTGATAGGATGTTGAAAGAAAATTTAGAATAAATTTATAAATTCTGTAAGCCATAAATAATGAAATATGACATTTGTCATTTATAAATATTAAACAATATACAATTGTAATTTGAAGTGGTGACATCTGCAAAAGGTCAATAGTGACAATTTGCAGATGTTATTTTTTTATGCAATTGTTACAATAAAACCATCAAAAAACAAACAAAGGAGAGCAATATGAAGTATGTAGTATTAGTCAGTCATGGAACTTTTGCACCTGGTTTAAAAAGTGTTCTGGCAATGCTTGCGGGCGGAGAAAGAGAGGACGTTATCAGCGTCGGACTTGAAGATGGCATGAGTGCAGATACATTTGCAGAAAAATTCCAGGAAGCAATCAGTGGAATCAACGCTGAGGACGAAATCATTCTTCTGGGGGATATCATTGGAGGTTCTCCAATGACAAATGCATTAGAACAGATTTCTAAAAAAGGGCTGGAAGAACAGACAGTAGTATTTGGCGGAATGAACCTTGCAATGGCGTTAACAGCAACTCTTATGAAAGATGATGTTGACACAGAGTTATTAAAAGACAGTTTAATCAGTGAAGCAAAAAATGCAATTAAAGAGTTTGTATTAGAGAGTGGAGCTGATGATGAGGAAGATGAGATTTAGTATTCGTGCATATTGCATTTAACTTATTTTCTATATTTGACTTATATTCAATATTATAAATATGAAATAAGCATAAAATTACAAACATGAGAGGGAGGAAAAAACATGTCTGTATCATTTTTAAGAATTGACGACCGTATGATTCACGGTCAGACAGTAACTCGTTGGTCTTTAGAATATCCATGTGATGGATTGATCGCCGTTAATGACAGAGCAGCCAACACAAAAGCATTAAAAATGGCATATAAGAGTGCTAGCACAAAGAAAACTTTCGTGTGGACTTATGAAGCATGGAAACAGAAAAACCAGAAAGTACTTGATAGCAAAGATCAGTATTTCCTGATTACAAAAGATCCAATTCAGATGAAAAAGATTTTGGTTGATGATGGATTTGTTCCAAGTGATGTGAAGAAAGTAATCGTTGGACCATGTAATGACCGTCCAGGAGCTACAAAACTTGGAAATAATCAGTCTATCACTCAGGAAGAAGCAGAAGCTCTTGAGGCAATTTATCAGGCTGGATATGAAATCGAGTTTGCGCTGATAAAAGAAGCTTCTATCGGAAGCTGGAGTAAATTCAGAGGACAGTTCGGTTTCAATTAAAATTAAAATAATGTACCCACAAAGTCAGCTACGGAAAGATTCAGTGGGTACATGATAAGAAAAGAGAGGAAAAGTCATGACAATTAGTTGGATACAAGCAGTGATTTTAGGTATCTTCGCCTGTCTTGCCAGTATGCCTGGTATGGGTGGTAGTGCCATTGGTAACTATACATTAGGCCGTCCATTAGTAGCCGGTCTCGTCTGCGGTATTATTCTTGGAAATGTTCCTGCCGGAATTATGGTAGGTGCAGCAATGCAGGTTGTATATATCGCGTTAGTAACACCAGGTGGAACTGTATCCGCCGATGTACGTGCCGTATCTTATATCGGTATTCCTTTAGCAATGCTCGCATTAAATTCTTATGGATTAGACCCTGCATCTACAAAAGGTGTTGCAATGGCAACTTCTTTCGGTGCAATGGTAGGAACTCTTGGTACAGTATTATTTTACGGAACAGCAACAATCAACCTTGTATGGCAGCATATCGGATGGAGAGCTGTAGAAAAAGGAGAATTCAAGAAATTATATCTTGTAGATATGGTATTACCTTGGATTTCTCATTTAATCTGTAGTTTCATCCCGACAGTTGTAATGTGTAAATTAGGTGTTCCTGTAGTAGAAACAATCAAAGCAACATTACCTATGGATGGACTTGCAATGAAGACTTTATTCACAGTTGGTAGTATGTTACCTTGTGTTGGTATTGCCATTCTTTTAAAACAGGTAGTAAACAAAGTGACAGACTTCGTACCATTCTTTGTTGGATTTACTTTAGCAGCCGGTGTTGGATTAAACTTAGTATCCGTTACAGTTGTAGCAGGAATGTTCGCAATTATCCATTACAACATCAAGATGGTTGGAATTCGTGCAAAAGAAGCAGCTCTTGCCAGCGGCGGGTCTTTTGATGATGACGATGACGAGGAGGAAATATAATCATGGCAGAGAAAAAGCTTTCTAAAAAAGCCTTAAATAAATCATTTCGGAACTGGTATTATGGACATTTAACCTGTTTCTCTCAGGAGCATATGCAGACATTTGGTTACTTATGTGCAATGCTTCCACTGGTAGAAGAATTATATGAAACAAAAGAAGAACAGAAGAAAGCAATGGATACATATACTGCTTTCTTTAATACAGAGCCACAGGTTGGTTCCGTAATCGTAGGTATCACAGCGGGTCTTGAAGAAGCAAGAGCAAACGGAAATGAAGACGTAGACAGCGAGACAATCAATGGTCTTCGTGCAGGTTTGATGGGACCAATCGCGGGTATCGGAGATTCCTTATTAGTTGGTACTCTGATTCCAATTTTATTAGGTATTGCATTAGGGTTATCTTCTGGTGGTTCTATCGTAGGTCCTATTTTCTATATCGTAGCATGGAACTTAATCGTAACTTTAGGAATGCGCTTCCTTTACTTCAAAGGATATGAACTTGGTGGAAAAGCAGTAGACGTACTGGTCGGTGAACAAGCCACGGCGATACGTGAAGCCGTTGTTACACTCGGTACAATGGTAGTTGGTTCTGTTGCAGCAACATGGGTATCAGTAACAACCTCTTTCCATTTAGTAAATGATGCAGGTGAAGAATTCCTGAATCTTCAGAAACAGTTAGATTCTGTATATCCAGGATGTCTTACAGCCGCAGTAGTTATCTTTTGCTGGTGGCTTATGGCTAAGAAAAAAGTTTCCCCTGTTATTACAATGTTAATCTTAGTTGCAGTAGCATTTGTTGGTGTATTAGTTGGATTCTTTAATCCAGGATTACAGTATTAAAAAAGGAGTATAAAAAATGGCAGCACAGACAAAAAAGCAGCAGTTAAAAGAAATCGAATACCAGACCCGTATGTTAAATAACCTGAAAAAATGGATTCGTAATCTGATTATTCTTTCTTCCTGTGGTATGGGAATCGCATACTGGGCAATAAAAATTCAGGAAGGATTGATGTTCAATATTATAGGTGGTGTCAGTATCGTTCTTGTAACTGCCTGCGTGATTGGCTGTGTAGTCATTGGATTAGCCTTAAAGCGGGGACAGGAAAACGTGAATAAAATCGTACAGATTGTACAAAGTTAAATATTAACTTATTAGCGTAAAGCATTTTTTAAGACATTTCATAATTATAATAAAATACTTACCTTCTCCAAGTTAGAAATTGTAGTTGCTACCTATTCAATTTTTATACATTTTCTAATATGAACAACCAGATATTTCCATGATATTAGCGTATGGAAATGTCTGGTTTTTTAATTTAGATGAAGTTAGTTTTCTCTATCCTAAAATCCGTTGAAAAACATGCATGATGCGATTAAACCGGATTTAACTATGTTTTTACACTATGAGACATTAGAAGAAGATGGGAAAAAAGTAGTAGCTGTTTCTATTCAAAGAGGAACAGAAAGACCGTATTATATTGCAAAGAAAGGCTTACGACCGGAAGGGGTTTATGTTCGTCAGGGGTATTCTTCTGTTCCGGCAACAGATTCGGCAATTCGTCAGATGATAAAAGAAACAGATGGAGACCATTTTGAAGAAATGCGTAGCTTAAATCAGGAGTTAACATTCGAGGCTGCCCAAAAAGAATTTGAATTGAGAGATATAGAATTTGGTTCACAGCAAATGCAGACATTAAAGATGATAGATAAGGAGGGTATTTATAGCAATTTAGGATTACTTTTATCAGACCAATGTGTTCATACAATTAAAGTTGCCGTTTTTCAGAGAAAAGACCAGGAAGTATTTAAAGACAGGAGAGAATTTTCAGGTTCTTTGCTACAGCAGATGAATGAAGTTTATGAGTTTATTGATTTTCGAAATCAGACACATGCAACGATTAATGGTTTGCTGAGAACAGATATCAGAGATTATCCAGAAGTGGCAGTGAGGGAGGCACTTTTAAATTTAATAGTTCATCGAGATTATTCTTTTAGTGCCAGTGCATTAATTAGTATTTATGAGGACAGAATAGAATTTGTATCAGTGGGAGGATTAGTGCCTGGAATGGAACTGGAAGATATTATGGTAGGACTTTCTGTATGTAGAAATCAGAATCTGGCAAATGTATTTTACTGTTTAAAATTAATTGAGGCATATGGAACAGGAATGCGAAAAATTATACAAGGTAAAGCGAGAAATGCAAAATATATTTTAAATTCGTGAGCGACAGTGGCTGGATTTAGTTGAATTAGAAATTAGATAGTGATTATGGGAATTTCGAGATTTCGTCCGTTTTGTTTCAATTAGAATTTACCACAATTTTACCAGAATTCCACCTTTCCTTGATAGCAGACCTCACAAAACCTTGCTATTTTATATAACGTAGATTTTAAATTTTAGCAAGGAACAGACCTAAAGAAAAAGAAAAGAGGTTATTATGGGAAAATTCATGTGGAAAAAAGCTGCAGCAGCAGCTATGACTGCAACGATTTTAGCAACAAGTGCAACAGTTCTTCAAGCGGCTGCACCACCAGATGGACATACGAATGCACAAGATACAGTGGAGGCGTATGGCGGTGCCTACAGCAATTGGATGACAAAGTGGAACAGTACAATTAGCAAAGACAGAGAACAGATTTCTCTTTCTCCGGGAAGTGATAACAGTTCTGTAAATTTTGCATGGTATACAAAGAAAGCTTCTGGAATTCAGAAGTTAAAGATCGCAGAGAATAAGAGACTTACGAATGCGAAAGTATATGAAGCAAAGCAGACAGAGGCAGTGACAGACAAGGATGATACAGCATATGTATCAAATAAAGTAACTGCTACAGATTTAAAGGCAGACACAACCTATTATTACAGTTATCAGAAAGATGGACAGTGGACAGCACCAGAAAAATATACAACAGATAATGGAAGTAAGTTCAGCTTTATCTTTGTAGGTGACCCTCAGATTGGTTCCTCAAATGAATTAAAAGGAGCAGCTACAGAAGAGTTTTATAATGCACAGTCTGCTGCAGTGGCAAATGATGCATTTAACTGGAATACTACATTGAATCAGGCAATGGAAAAGACAGGTAATAAAGCAAGCTTTGTTCTGTCTTCTGGTGACCAGATTCAGAGTACAAAGAAAAAGTCTCCGAATAAGGCAGCGTGGGGAAGTGAAATCGAATACAGTGGATATTTAAGCCCGGATGTATTAAAGAATCTTCCGGTAGCAACTACTGTAGGTAATCATGATGCAGACAATGCAAACTACACCTATCATTTTAATACAGCAAATGCCAGTGAACTTGGTTCAAATGGAAAGGTTGGCGGTGACTATTGGTTTAAACATAATAATGCTTTATTTATTATGTTAAATACACAGGATACCAATGTAGAAGAGCATAAGCAGTTTATTGAGCAGACGGTAGCAGCAAATAAAGACTGTAAGTGGAGAATCGTTACACTCCATCAGGATATTTATGGTTCTGCGGAACATTCTAATGAGCCGGAAATCACAAACTTAAGATATCAGCTTGCACCGATTTTTGAAGAGAATAAAGTAGATATTGTTCTTACAGGACATGACCATGCATATTCCCGCACACAGATTTTAAAAGGCGGACATAAAACAACGGAATATACGGATGATGACTTTGATCCAATGTTAGATAAAGATAAGGATGCAGGAGAGAATCCAGATACGGTATATACAGCAAAAGAAAATATCAAAGCAGACACGACAGATCCATCTGAAAAAGCATATCTTAATTACTTAAATGAAGTGATGGATAAAGATGCGATTCAGCAGGTAACAAAGAAGGGCACAACCGTATTTAATCCAACCGGTATTCTTTACATGACAGCAGGTTCTTCCTCAGGAAGTAAATACTATGACCTTGTTCCAAGACAGCAGAGCTACATTGCAAACCGTTGGCAGCAGGATGTCCCTACTTATTCGGTTATTGATATTACAGATACAACATTTACGATTAATACATACCGTACAGACACAGAAGAAAAGATTGATGAGACATTCAGTATTGCAAAAGTAAATGAGTCTGAAAATAAAAATCAGACTGATAATAAGAAACAGCCGGCTACAGAAAAGAAAGATACAACCAAACCAATTGAAACAGCAATTGCACCAAAGAAAGCAGTGCTTAAGAAAGTAAAAGCAACTGGTAAAAAGAAAGTAAAAATAATTGTTAAAAAGACTTCTGAAAAAATCAATGGATATGAGGTGATTTTATCCACGAAGAAGAACTTTAAGAAAGCGAAGAAGGTAACAACAAAGAAAAATGCTGTTACAGTGAAAAAGTTAAAAGCTGGTAAAAAATATTTCGTAAAAGTACGTGCCTTCAAGAAGGTGGGTAATAAAAAGATTTACGGAAAATATAGTACAGTGAAAAAAGTTATTGTAAAGAAGTAGCTGAAAAGAAGTAACATCAAAAAGCAACAGTGAAAAAGTAACAGTAAAGAAATAACAGGAGATCTTATGTCAGAAGAATTAAAGAAAACTGACATAAAAAAGATTGCAGGAAGGGGATGTCTGGTGGTAGCGGGCATCCTGTTTCTGCTCTTTTTATGTCGATATAATCAGATAAAAAAAGAATCTTTATATGATACAGAAGGAAGAACATTTGCTAAGGCAGAGGTAACGGATATTTTGCAGGATAATGAGACGAAAGACGGGATTTATATTGGCAGGCAGCTTGTAAAATTAAAAGTTACTTCGGGAAAATGGAAGGGAAAAACGATGGAAGCAGACAGTTCTTCTGCCTATCTGTATGGGGCACATTGTAAAAAAGGAAGCAGGGTAATTGCACTGATCAGTGAGGCAAATGGTTCTTTTTCAGCTTCTGTCTACAGTGTGGACAGAGAAATGCAGGTATATCTGATTATTGCTATTTTTCTACTGACATTAATTATTATCGGAGGAAAGCAGGGACTTGCTTCCGTAATTGGACTTGCATTTACAGCGATATGTATTTTATTTTTATTTTTACCGATGATATATAAAGGACATTCTCCGATTCTGGCAGCGGTACTTGTTGTTATCCTGACGACAATTGTAACGATGTATCTTGTAGGCGGGGCTTCAGGAAAGACAGCAGTAGCCATTGCCGGAACTGTTTTAGGGGTGCTGATCTCTGCAATGTTTGCTTTGATATTTTGTAAAATGACAGATATAAGCGGGTATAATGTATCAGCGATCGAAAGCTTGATCTATGTAAGAGATCAGACAGGAATAGAAGTAGGACAGCTTTTATTTGCAGGTATTCTTATTGCTTCTTTAGGTGCTGTCATGGATGTAGCAATGTCAATCTCATCAACGATAGAAGAAATATCTTATCAAAATCCTGAACTGGGGATAAAAGGCTTATTTTTTTCTGGAATGCGTGTCGGAAAAGATATGATGGGAACGATGTCAAATACATTAATTCTTGCCTTTGCAGGCGGTTCGATTAATACACTGGTATTTATCTATGCTTATAATTATGAATATTTGCAGATGATCAATATGTTCGATATCGGAATCGAAATCATTCAGGGAGTTGCTTCAAGTATGGGAGTCATTCTTACTGTACCGATCTGCTCATTTTTGTCAGCATGTATACAAGGAAAACAAAAGAAAACCTTGACAAAAGAAAAATAGTAATATATTATGAACCCTAGTAAGGAAATGGAAATTGAGGAGCAATATTATGATGATGATGTGTGTCATGCCAATGAATTACATAACTTGTAGCTGCGAAGATTCACAGATGGATATGTCTTCTGTGAGGGAGACTGGCTTGCCTGCACATAATGATCAGAATGCGTGTTTATAGATTTTCAGAAGATTTGTTTGAAAAGAGCTTGAGAAGGATGGATTACCAGAGCTTTTATTTCGGCAGAGATTATAATTTTCATGACACCAGGGATGAGTTTCAAGCAGGTAGTGATACCTGCTTTTTTCTTTCATACCAAAAAGAAACTTAATGGTAGGTAAATACCGACCACAGGCTGAAACAATTTTCATAAAAACCAGGGAGGAAGAATAATGGCAGAGATTGTAATAGAGAATCTCTATAAGTCTTTTGATACAAAAGATGGAACAGTAGAGGCTCTTAAAAATGTTAATTTAAGCATCGAGTCCGGAGATATTTACGGTATTATCGGTATGTCCGGTGCTGGAAAGAGTACATTAGTACGATGTATTAACTTTCTTGAAGTTCCGACAAAGGGACGGGTTCTTATTAATGGAAAGTCTTTAGGAGATTATACTTCAAGAGAACTTAGAAAGCAGAGAGAAGACATCGGAATGATTTTTCAGCATTTCAACTTACTGATGCAGAAAAATGTTTTGGAAAATGTTTGTTTTCCGTTGTATATTCAGGGAAAGTCCAAGAAAGATGCCAAAAAGCGTGCAAAGGAGCTTTTAGATATCGTTGGACTTGGAGATAGAACCGGAGCATTTCCGGCACAGTTGTCCGGTGGACAAAAGCAGAGAGTTGCGATTGCGAGAGCATTGGCATCTGATCCAAAGATTCTTCTTTGTGATGAGGCAACCAGCGCACTTGATCCACAGACAACATCTTCTATTTTAGCATTATTAAAGGATATCAATGAACGTTTTAATATCACGATCGTAATTATTACACATCAGATGTCTGTTGTTCGTGAAATATGTTCTCATGTAGCGATTGTAAAAGGCGGCGAAGTAGCAGAACAGGGAACGGTAGAAGAGATTTTTACACATCCTAAGACAGCAGTTGCAAGAGAGCTCCTTAAGAATGATGTCGGTGACGGAGAAGAAAAGAACAGAAAGACAACAAGTGGTAAGGAACTGATCCAGAGTGGAGAAAAGATTCGAATTGTCTTTTCTGAGAATTCTGCATTTGAGCCAGTCATTGCCAATCTGATTCTTAACTTTAACGAGCCAGTAAATATTTTAAAGGCAGATACAAAGAATGTCCGCGGTGTGGCAAAAGGAGAAATGATTCTTGAATTTGCGCCGGACTGTACAAAAAATAAAGAAATGAAACAGTATCTTTTAGACAGAGGCTTAGATTTAGAGGAGGTGAATGAGAATGTGGACTAAAGAAATAACAGATATGATCGTCAGTGGTGTATGGGCAACACTTTATATGACACTTGCTTCTACAATCTTAGGATATGTCTTTGGACTTCCGATGGGTGTCCTTTTAGCAATCACAGACAAAGAAGGATTAACACCAAATGCAATCGTATATAAAATATTAGATGTCATCGCAAATATCGTTCGAAGTATCCCGTTCCTGATCCTTCTTATTCTGCTTATTCCATTTACAAAGCTGATCGTTGGACAAAGTTATGGTTCTACAGCAACCGTTGTACCACTTGTGATCGCAGCAATTCCATTTATTGCCCGAATGGTAGAATCTTCTATTAAAGAAGTAGATCCGGGTGTTATTGAGGCAGCTCGTTCTATGGGAGCAAGCAATATGCAGATCGTTATGAAGGTTCTCTTAGTAGAAGCCAGAACATCTTTACTTACCGGAGCAACAATCGCAATCGGAACAATTCTTGGTTATTCTGCAATGGCAGGTTGTGTCGGCGGTGGTGGACTCGGTGATATCGCCATCCGTTACGGATATTATCGTTATCAGACAAGTATTATGATCGTTACGGTTGTACTGCTTGTTGTACTTGTACAGATTTTCCAGAGTATTGGTATGTTCCTTGCAGCCAAACTTGATAAGAGAAAATAAAACTCAGATCAATTATAGTTATCAACTATTTGGAGTCAGCAAATTCAAGTCGAGCAACCACGAGACTTGGCGCGTGATTCTGGTCAGCGTAAGCTGACATATTCTTTACAGAATC
>OLPU01000771.1_pt1 | contig 26650 bp, 21 predicted proteins | sample 1673111 | NCBI WGS metagenome assembly OLPU01 (sample SAMEA3136755, study PRJEB25190) | human gut metagenome | reverse complement strand
TAGAAGCATTTAACGAAGAACAAGCTAAGTGTTGCACTTAGCTTGACAATTCGTCAATTAAAAAAAATGGACAATCCTTCGATTCAAACTTAAATTATTTAAATAAATCTTCAAATTCAGAATATAATACTTTTTATACAGACTATAAGTTCTACCCCATTTTGGAACCGTATTCACCATTTTGTTCACTAATAAAAAACTTTACGAATACCAAAAAAGACTTAGATTATTTAATGAATGAATTATCTGTATATCCGGCACATAAAGAATTATTCAAAAGTTTTATTTTTAATGGTAAAGCAAATAGAATAGAAGAAATTTTACCCTTTGACTACTCATATGAAAAATCGAGATTTTTCACAGAATTTTTAAATTTTTTTAATTACTATGGTAAGAAAAAAACACTACTTATTACTTTAGAAAATATAAATTATGCACCTATATCTACCATAAACTGGCTTAAATGGTTATTTACTAATTCTTCCAATAATAACTTTAAGATAATACTTACACTAAATGATTACCATTATTATAACGAAAATTTTCAAAGCAATTTTGACGACTTAATTCAATTATTAGAATTAGACGGCTTATTACTTGAGTTTTCTAATAAAATTTTAATAAATAAAACTCAAAGCTCTGATAATAATTATATAAATTTAAATAATAGTGATAATTTACTTAACGGCGATAATTACTATAATTTTTTTGCTTTAGAGGAAGCTCTAAATTTTTATAAAATAAATTATGATTTAATAAAAGAAAATAATTCAAAACACACTTTAGAGGAATTATACCTAACTTTATTGAAATTAGGAAATACATATTGCTTATTAGAAAATTATGATGAAAGCTTAAAATATTACGAATTACTCTCAAATGTTTCATTAGAAAATGGAAATGACTATTTTAGACTCATAGCAATTCAAAAGCTTTCTATGATTAATATATTAAAGAAAAAATTTTCTTTAGCCGAAACATTATCAAAACAAAGTTATACACTTTCAAAAAAACTAAATAACGAAGAGCTTATTTTTAATTCCTATTCTTTAATATTTTGGATTAATGAATTTGCTAAATATAGAACAAATTTAAATAAATTTAATTTTGCTAATGAATTTATTTATCTTGCAAAAAAATATAAGCGAAAAAATATGCTTGCATATTTTTTAACTCATTCCTACTATGAAATTGAATATTCAGGTCCTGAAGATAAAAAGATATCATATTCTAACGAAGGGAGACGCTTAGCACTTGAATTAGATAATCAAAATTGTATATTATCTTCTTATCTAAAAACTGCTTTAGTTTACGCTGTAAGAGGTTTTTATAATATAAGTATAACTTATTATAAAAAAGTTGAAGTTTTATTATTGGAAATGAAAGATTATTTTAGACTAGCTCAAACTTATAATGGTATAGGATATTATTATTTAACAAATGAAGATTATATAACAGCTAACTCTTATTACGATTTGGCATTATTAAATTTGAGATATAATTGGAATTTTGATGAAATATGTATGACTATTTTTAATAAAGGATTTAATTTTCTTCTTTCTAATCAATATACAAAAGCAAATGACTGCTTTAACATTTGTTTATCAATATTAAACGTATTAAAAGTAGATAGATTACGTTTGACTACATTAACTAGATTATATGGAATTGTAGGATTAAATAATTTTTACTTAGGAAATTACTATAAAGCGTATTCATTTTTATCAAACATGAAGACTCAATGTAAAGATGCTACAATTAAATTCTTTAAAGATGATGATGATGAATTCTTTTTATCAAATTTTTTACAAGGTCTTTTACTAAAAACAGAAAATAAATTGATAGAAGCTAAATCATTCTTTGAAAAAGCTAACTATTATCTTGGTTTACTTGAAGGATCTTTAAAATGTTTATTACCTAAATTTAATTATGAATACTATTCTTTATTAACTGAATTAGGTAATTTTAATGAAGCTAATAAGTATAAAGAATATGGAATAAGATACTGTAGAAAAAATAATTTTAACTACTATCTTTCTATTCTTGAAGGTAATGATCCTAATCCAATTCAAATACCTCATGATCCATCATCAATGAATTGGGTAGTAGAAGCTGCTAAACAACAAGCATCTTTAAATGAATTAAATTCAAAAGTAGATGAAATAAACTTTTTAAATCTTTTCCAAGAGAACTTATCTTCTTTAGATGATTTAGATAAAGTTTTATCAAGTTCTATGTCCTTAATTGAAAGTAGATTTGCATTAGATTATTCGTTTATGTTATTACACGAAAATTCAACTATAGATTTAATTTATTCTTCAAGTAATGACGATAATATAAATAATAAATTACCAAAACCTATTTCACTATTATCAGATTATAAACAAGGTTTTGTTTATCCTAATCATTCAACGTCATTGACAAATAAATTAAAGTCTTTTATTAACAAAATTGAATTACTAATAAACTCAAATATACATTCATTTATTTTTATTCCTATTTTGAAGGATAATAAATTAAAAGCCTCTTATTTATGCTTAACTAAATCCTCTGGAGAAATGATTAATAATGAAATTACACTTAACAATGAATTTTTACGCTTAATAAACTTAACAACTAAACAGTTATTTGAAACTATTCGAAGAATTGAAGGACAACAAAAATTATTACAAAGTGCTTATACAGATATGCTAACTGGAATTTGTAATAGACAAGGATTTTATAATAGACTTTCAAACTTATTAGATTATAATCCTAATGATTCAAATACTGTAACATTATTTTATATCGACTTGGATAACTTTAAATACTACAATGATTCTTTTGGACATAAAATTGGGGATCAAGTATTAATTTGGTTTGCAGAAATACTCAACTCTGTAACGCCTAAACATAATTCACCTATTAGATACGGTGGAGATGAATTTTTACTTTTACTACAAGATTATTCTAATGAAGAAATTTTATCAGTGGCAAATAACATATATAATTCTTTAGAAAAATATATTGGCTTTAGTGATAGAATATCAAAAATCTTGATGAAAGATATCACTATCCCCAACGAAAAACTATTATCATGCTCTATTGGTATAATAACAATGAATATAACAAGCTGTACTACTATGTCTGATTTAATTGAAAGTGCTGATCATGCAATGTATGAAGCAAAAAAACGTGGAAAACATCAATTTATAGTTGCTAACAATATATAAATATAAATGGTCTGTTACTTAACGTAACAGACCATTTATATTTATATTTATATTTATATTATTTACATATTCTTTCTTAAAAATCTTGGTAATAAAGTAAATAACTTAGGTGAAATCATATCTAAATCTTTCTTCTTTATACCACCAAGGAAAATCATAGCTACAAAGTATACAGCTCCACCTATAGCAATTAACATTAAAGCTACTATTGACGTTATAGCCCTTCCACCTTGTACTATATTCATAAATCTATTTATTGGAATTTTACATAATGAGATACTTAATGCCATAACACACGAAGCTAATAATGGTACTAAAGCCATTTTAACTATAGGTATTCTCATTTTAAATATTCTTCTTAATCTATTATGATTTATTATTACAGGAACTAAAAAAGCAAAGAAACTTGCAAATACAGCTCCTAATATATTAATATCCTTTATTCCAACTAAAAAATAGTTAATAACAAATTTTATTATAATACTTAAAAAAGCAGTGCTTAATACTAAATATAATTTATTTATTCCTTGAAGAATAGTATTTTGTATAGCTGAAAGTGACATAAAAATCAACACAACAGAACCATACATCAATAATTGATATCCCTCTGTACTACCATAAATCATAATATATACTTCTTTACTTAGCATAGATAAACCAACTGCTGCTGGTATTGTTATTAAATAAGTTAATCTAAAGCTATATGCTATATGTGATTTTAACTCTTTCTTTTTCTTTGTTGTAAATGCATTTATTATTCTTGGAAAAATTGCTGAACTTAATGCTGTTACTATTGATAACGGTACATAAAGCAATGTATTATAACATCCTAGTATTCCATATAACTCAGTTGCTCTATTATCATTAAAACCAGCTGCAAGAAGTCTTCCCTTTACATTTATAGTATCAATCATACCACTTGAATTTTGTAATGCAGCTACCATTATTATCGGCACTCCATACTTAACAAGTTTTTTTAGTATCATTTTATCACTAATATGTTTTTCTGCTTTATTTTCTTCTTCTGCTCTTTCTTCTAATCTATTTCTATCATATATTATTAAGATAAATATAAGTGCTACAATTGCACCTATAGTTGTACCTACAGTACCTCCAGCACTTCCCCATTCTATGCTTATTCCTACAAGCACAAAAGCAAATATTAAACTTAAAACTACGTTAACAAGCTGCTCTATAACTTGCGAAATAGCTAGAGTCTTCATTTCCTCTATACCTTGAAGGTATCCTCTATATGTAGCTAATAAACAGCTAAAAAATACTGTTGGAGCTAGAAACATTAAAGAAAGTGTTGCTGTTTCCCATTTAGTTATTTTAGCAATCGGTCCGATAAGCATCATAAATGCAATTGTAATAATAGCACCGATAATCGCTAAATACCTTCTTGCTAATTTCATTGCCCTTAATGCATCTTCTTCATGTCCTAAAGCCCTTAATTCCGATACAACCTTTGCAACTGCTGGTTGTGCTCCTAAGCTTGTAATAGCTAATATAAAAACAAAATAACTGTAACTTGCATTATATATTCCTATTCCTGTTGTACCAATTATAGCTCTTAACAATGGAATATATGCTGCTGACATTACTTTTACAAGTATCCCCGCTATAGATAATATAAGAAAACTACGACCCACTGATTTCTCTTCCATAACTTTCCCCTTTTATGATCTTATATAGTAAATTTAAATACATCCTTCTTAATCTTTTTAAACATTGGCGGAAGCGCTTCTGCTATTGTTTTATTCTTTAAATACTCAAGTTTCCCATTAGCGCCCTTAAAAATAAGCTTATAAGCATAAAGGAATTGATAATTTAATCCAAACTTATTATCAAAGAATGAATTTAACTTTTTATCTCCATACTTAAAGTCACCTATGATAGGATTTCCTAAATGACTTAAATGTGCTCTAATTTGATGGCTTCTACCTGTAATAAGGTCAATTTCTAGTAATGAATATGCTCCATTAGTTTGAACTGTCTTTACTTCCATAGCAATTTCCTTAGTGTTAGGTCTCTTTTCATCATATACCTTAGATATATTTTCATTTTCATCTTTTGAAATATATCCTTTGTATACTCCATCTTTTATTTTACCTTTTACTAACGCATTATAATACTTCTTAACATTACCTTCTCTAATCATTTCGTTCATAGTTCTTAATGACTCAAAATTCTTTCCAAAAATAACTACTCCTGAAGTATTTCTATCTAATCTATTGCATGGAGCCGGTGTAAATGTTTTTTCTTTTTCTGGTAAGTAATCACCTTTTCCATTTAAATAAGACAATACATAATCTGTAAGTGAAGGTTCTGCTCCCTTTTGATCTGGATGCACTAAAACCCCAGGCCATTTTTCAACAATTAAAATGTTCTCGTCTTCATATGTAATCATAAGTCCGCTTGAATTTACTTTAATAAATGTATCTTCTTTTTTCTCTTGCTTACTTTGTAAATATCTAATTTCAATTACATCCCCAAATTCTAATGGATAATTTTCTTTTTTCTTTACTCCATTAACTCTAATGTCACCCTTTCTTAAAGCTTTAAAAATAGCACTTAATGGAACATCCTTTAAATACTTTCTTAAAAACTTATCCAATCTTTGCCCTGCTTCATTTGTTCCTATTTCAATTTTCAAAAAACCAACTCCTATATTGTATGACTGTTTACAATTATTTAACATAACTATAAACAGTCTATTTTTTTGTCATTTTATCCATTTTAATAGATTAATATTATTTTCTTATCTTGTCAAATAATTTACCGCAATTTCACATTGAATTGCCACTCCAATTGGCAATGCATCCTCATCTATATCAAATAAACTATTATGTGCTGGATAAATTATTCCTTTCTTCTCATTTCTTATTCCTAAGAAATAAAATACTGAAGGTACTTCGTTTGCAAAGTATGCAAAACTTTCAACACCTAATTTAGGATTCTTTTGCAACTTAACATTTTCTTCACCAATTACTTCCTTAGCGCTTTTTTCTAATAATTCCACCATGTCATCATCATTATATAAACATGGATAAGATTCTTCAATCTCAATTTCTGCACTTCCTCTAAAAGTTGCACAAACACCATTTACAATTTCTTTTAACCTTCTTTTTGCAAACTCTCTATCTTCCATAGTCATAGTTCTAATAATACCAGCCAATTTCACTTCACTTGGAATAATGTTTTGAGCAGTCCCACCATGAATACTACCAATTGTAACTACAGCTGGATTAACTGGTTTTATCTCCCTACTTACTATACCTTGAAGCGAAGTAACAACATGACTTGCTATAACTATTGGATCGATTGCAGTATCTGGATAAGCTCCATGCCCTCCAGCCCCTTTAATAGTTATACTAAATGGATTTGAAGCTGCATTTACTGTCCCCTTTTTAACCATAATAGTTCCACAATCAATAGTTTCTTCAACATGTAGTCCACACATCACATCAACTTTAGGATTTTCAAGTACTCCTTCTTCTATCATTACCTTTGCTCCACCAGTAGTTTCTTCTGCTGGTTCAAAAATAAGTTTTACTGTTCCACTAAACTCAGCTTTATACTTATTTAATATCTTAGCAACCCCTAGAAGAATTGTTGTATGTCCATCATGACCACAAGCATGCATTTTTCCTTTAACCTTAGAAGCATACTGACAACTCTTTTTATCTTGCATTGGTAGTCCATCAATATCTGCTCTTAAAGCAATAACTTTTTTATTTCCTTCTTTAGTTCCATTGATAATTCCACAAACTCCAGTTTTTGCAAACTCCTTAAATTCAATTCCCTCTTTGATTAAAAACTCTTTTATATATCTTGAAGTATTAGCCTCCTCAAACCCTAATTCTGGATATTGATGAAGAGTTCTTCTTATTTCTTTTAATTCTTCTTTAATATTATGTGCTTCTAAATTAAAATTTTTCATTATAAACTTCTCCCCAAAAAATTTACAGGCTTATATTTGAAATATAAGCCTATTGAATTAATTATATATTATGTATTTCTTTTATTCAATTAGTTTAATAATTTATAGATTTTTTAATACTATCTTAACATTTTCTCCAGTTCATATAATCTAAATCTTTCAGGTTGTTGGAATTCTGCACCTGATGCTCTCTTTTCAATTAACTTTTTATACTCCTCAAATTGTGCATCGCCTAGCTTTTTTCTTATCACATTTAATTCACATTCCCTAATATATTCTCTTTCTTCTTGTGATAATACAACATATTTATTTAATTTATTTATTATTTCACTTAAATTATCTTTTTCTTCACTGCTAAGTAAATCTTCATTTTTATCTATAAATGCTTCTATTTTTTGCCCTTCTTCAGGTGAATATGCTTCAGGATAAAGCTGACATAGGTTTATCCCTATAAACAAAGTACATGTAAATATCAATAGTTTAAGAATTTTTATATATTTTTCCATAGCTACTCCTACCTTCTAGTAAAAGATTTTCCTGTATCATTTAATATTATTACCAGAATAATAAATATTAATTAAATAAAGTTACTTAATTAATATAATCAAATTATTTTCCATTAATACTCGTAGAGAAAATGTTCTTAAAATTTCTTCTTTAAAATCTAAAGTTATTTTATCACCTTCTATAGACTTAACCTTACCATCTCCATATTGTCTATGATAAACACTATCTCCAGTTTTAATACCATAATCTACAACGCTACTTTCCTCTTCTAATCCACTCTCTAAAATAAATCTAGACATATCACTAAACTTACCTCTTATAGTCTTAGGTGAAAAGACATATAAATTTTTAATAGCTCTAGTAATTGCAACATAAAAAAGTCTTCTTTCCTCTTCTAAGTTATCTTCCATTGATGACTTATGTGGAATAGTTTCTTCATTACAATCTATAATAAATATATTTTTAAATTCCATTCCTTTTACGCCATGGATTGTACTCAAAATAACCCCATCTTGAACTACCTTACTCTTTTCTATTTCTTCCTTAACATTTTCTACATGAGCCAAAAATTCAACAATAGTTTTAAAACCTTCTGCTGCACCTTTTAATTCTTCTAATACATCTTCTAAATCACTAAAATTTTGATTAAATTTATTAGCATATTCTCTTAAATAATCAATATATCCAAGTGAAGATATTATATATTGAATTGCACTACCTAATGAAATTTTATTAAGATATATAATTTCCTTCTTTAACTCATCAAGTTTCTTTGCTTGAAATGGAGGTATATCATTTTTATTAATTAAAATATCAAAAACATTTCTATGCTCCCTATATGAAGAAACATAACTCAAATTACTTTTACTTACATATCTAAATGGCTTATTAATAATTGAATTAAAAGCTTCTTTATTAAATTGATCTATAGATAAAGTTAAATAATTTATTATATCCTTACATATAAAATGTTCAAAGAAATTATATCCTTTATCTAATAAAACAAAAGGTATTTTTCTTCTAGTAAAAGTATCAACTAAACTTCTTGCTTCCATATTTGTTCTATAAAGCACTGCATTATTACTGTAATTTTCTCCAACAAAACTTTTTATAATATTTGCTATTTCTTCTCCTTGAGCAAATTCATTATAAGGCTTAAATAACTTAACAACTCCCTTATCACTTTCATAAGAAATTATTTCCTTATTATTTCTACCTAAATTATTAGCAATTAATTTCTTAGATATATCTACAATATTTTTTTTACTTCTGTAATTTGTTGATAAATATACCTTCTTACCATCTTTAAATGACTTTGAAAAATTTATCATATACTCTGGCTTTGAGCCTCTAAATGAATAAATACATTGATCTTCATCACCTACGGCAAATAATTCATTTTGAGGATTTATCATCTTAATAAATTCTATTTGAAGTTCATCACAATCTTGAAATTCGTCGACTAATACATACTTAAATATCTCTTTATATTTACTTAAAATATTTTTGTTATTTTTAAACAAATATAATACCCTAATAGATAAATCATCAAAGTCCCATAACTTCTCTTTAGTTTTATATTCTTCATAATGTTCATAGCATTCTTTAAATATTTCCATAGAAATTGAAGGCTTAAAGTTTTCTATATCGCCTAAAGAAGTTTTAAAAAGAGAAATATTATTTAAAACCTCTCGTATTTTATCATCATTAACATCATCAAAATACTTTCCTAATACACTCTTTACAATTCCATGTCCTTTCCCATTGTCAATTATATTTATTTCATAACCTTCCCTTAATAAAATTTTATAAAACAATCCATGAAATGTTCCAAAAAACGGAGCCACATTTTTATTGAAATTATTCTTATACCTTGTTTTCATATTTTCTGCAGCAGCACGTGTAAAAGTAATAACAATTATGTTCCCTATCTTTACCTTTCTTTCTTCAATTAAATAATTAACTCTATTAATTATTACTGTAGTCTTACCACTACTTATATTAACGTTTTTAGTTTACTATATATTATTTACTATATTATAGTTCGCTATTTATCTTGTTTTTATCCAATATATTATATAGTGTACACTCCTAAATTAAATATATTCTAGCTGATATTTTAAATATATATGGATAAAATATCATTTCACCCTTATTTCTATGCTCAATTATAATTTCTATGAACATTAATATATTTTTTACATGTGTATAAAAAATAATTGGTTGCATAATTACTAAACTGTCTAAAACTCTAAGCTTCTCCATATTTTTCAATGTGTGATAAAAATAATTGTTGTAAAAAAAGATTTATTTATTATATTGATTTTAGTTTTTTGATATATTTTATATAAATATATGAAAAAAGAGAGCATAGCTCTCTAACTAAAATCAGACTATAAAAAATAATTAAATTATACTATAAAATATCCTCAAGAAATATTTTGGCTTCTGCCAATTCATATTGTTTTTGACTCTGAATACCTTTCGTTAGAAGCCACTACTCACACTCTAACTTATAATAATAAATTTTATATTTACTAGGTCCTAGTATACTCATAAATGCATTCTTCTTATTAGGTTCATAGATGGCAATATTACTTTTTGTTTCTATATTAAATCTAAATTTATATCCATTACTCTTATGTTCTGTTATCATCATATCACCTCATACTTAAATTTTAAAAGAATTTACCATATTTAATTCTAACACATCTATTATATTAACTAGTTCTAATATAAATATATTTTTTATTATCATTAAACATTCCCTTATTTCTACATTTCAGTATCGATATTAAATTTTTATGTTCAACTTTAAAGTATAATCAAAAAATAAAGGTCAAACTAAATGTTAACAGGTTCTATTTCTATGGGATAAAAGTTATTAATTAAAATAATGAATCTATTATCTCTGAGAATACGTACGGGAATTACTATGTGATTGTATACATAAAAATGATATTGAGAGAATAGCTCATTGGAATTAATTGTAAAATGCATTGATGTAATATATAATATTTAAATAAGAATTCTTTAATTATTATAGTTAGTTTAATTTATACGGAGGTGTATTTATGAAATGTGCAAATTGTGGGAATGATGATGAAAGAATGCTTTGGGATGAAGGAGATACAATATATTGTTCTAAGTGTTGTCATAGAACATCATTTGAAACTGGAAAAGATGACTTAGTGGAATGCCCATATTGTCATTATATGAGAGATAGAAAAGCCTTTTATTGCAGACATTGTAATACTGCATGGGGTTCTGAAGTCGATGAATAATAAACTAAAGAAATACGCAAAATCTTATAAGAAGATTTTGGCTATGAAAAATAAAAAATTTTAAATAATCAAATTCCAATTTATATGTGAGATTAGAAACGCAATTTTAATATATTATGAACTAAATAAAAGTGGAGCAGGGATATGTTTAAATATATCCTTACTCCACTTTTTTACTGTTTTCTATTGTGATTATGGTTACAATTCGTAGTGTGATTTTATATGTGATTAAACTATTTTGCACCCCAATCGGAACCCGTTCACTAAATATAAGACCTTTATTTGCCCTTTACTTAAATAATATGAAAAATTATTAAACCTAACTCCTAAAAAGTATTATACTTCTTACCTTATTATATTCAATATCTCTATTCTGAAAATTTATTTTATAATAACATTACTAATTAATTTATTTATTAGCAATACTTTTATTCCATAAGGCTCTAAATTTATTTTTATCTTATCTTCATCTATTTCTTTTATTATTCCTTTAGCTACTCTACTTCTACTTCCATCAACTGATTTGTGTATTACCATATCTCCACCCTTAAAATTATGTTGTAATACTAAATTATCATTCTTCTCAATTATTTTATTTGAATAAATATTTGCTTTATTATTTATACTTTTTTCTTTACCATTTCATATGTTATGGTCTTAGTTGTTTTAGCTCTAATAGTTAAATATTTCTTATCTATATCTTCTTTTAATAGTTCGTTTACAAAAATACTAGTCTCTTGTCCTGAAACAAGTATTTTTAAATTTTCTTTAGCTCTCGTTACACCAACATAAAAATAATATGTTAAATTTCAGTTATTGAAAATAACTAAATATAGTATTTTAAATAGCAATGTTTATTTTCGATAACTTAAAATCTTAATTATTATCGAAAATATAAATATATTATGTGTAATTAATTAATCATATTTCTAAGATATTAATATATTAAATAAATCTATAGAAGGCTTTACTTTCTATAGTTGGTTAATAACCATGTTAAAGTTAGTATCACAATAACTATATTAATTATATACAAAACAAAAATCATATATAAAATTAACAATTTTAAGTCTACAGTTTTATAGTTACCTTATATCTTTAAATTTTCGTTAAGTAACCTTTTAAAGTTATTATAAATAATCTTATTAGAATTGTGTATATTATATAACTCATTAATTTTTTTATAAATCTCAATAAGATTCCTTGGCTCCATTCTTTTACCATTCATCTTACTTATAGGTCCATCAGTTTCCACTAAAACTCTCTCCATAGGAATTTCATTTATTATTTTTTTACCAGCTAAACTTCTTAGCATAGCTGGATTAATCGAAAAGTAATATCCCTCTTTAATAAACTCTTTAACCAAGGCAACATTACCAGTATACCAATGAATTATAGCATATTTAACTTTATTTTTTTTTAATAAAGCTAACACCTCTTTCTCAGCCTTCCTTGAATGTATTGAAAGAATTTTATTTTCATTAGCAGCTACTTTACAAATAAAATCAAATATTACTATTTGCTTTGATTTATACTCCTCATATTGTTTGGAAAAATCTAATCCAACTTCACCTATATACTTTGTTTTATAAACACTTCTTAAAAATGAAGCCTTATCAAATTTATCACTAATAATCATTTGAGGATTATATCCTACTGCAAATTTTATGTATCTAGTCTCTTTATACATTTCTATGCAACTTTCAAATACCTCTGGTAGATTAGTAACACAAAGAGTATATTGTTTTAATTTATTTATCTCCTCATAAATTTCACTATGATTTCTATAACAGTCTAAGTGAAGATGAGTATCAATTAAATTATTCATCTTTATTCTTAACTCCTATATAACTCAATATATCTCCATAATCTTTTGAACTTTCTTCTATTACCATTTCTTTTAACTCATTCATAGAATCAATATAAACTTCTGATAATTTTTCTATTTCATCATTCTCTAGGCTTCCAGTTTTAACAACTAGTTTTTTGACCTCAACTTTATCTTCTAATGATAAATATCTATTCAGACTCCATAATACCGCCTTTAAATCACTAGCTCTTCCTCCTATCTTATTATATTGACTAATAAAACTTCTGCTTATACTATAATTAGTATTATATTCTCCATCACAACTTTTAGCATTATTCATTGAAGCTCTTCTAATTAAACATGGGTAACAATATCCACAATTTAGTGGTGGTGGCATCTTATCATACCTAGATAAACATGGATGTGAGCAAGATATTGTTAATCTTGCACCTTGAATAAATGCTTGTGTACCTTTTACTTCCTCAACTATCTTTCCCTTACTATTATATGCATAGAAATTCTCTACCTTATTTGTTATACCTATACGTTCTATGATTTTATTTAATTCTCTTAAAAAATATGGATGAGTTGTTCTAGTGCTGCAAGTTCCTTTTCTACTCATCGTTAAAGCAACATTTAATCCTATAAACCCATTTTCAGGTATATAAACTGGGATATCATTTCCAATGATTGCAGCTATAGCCAAGGCACCTGCTATAAATAAAAATGACCTACTTCTACTTGTGCTTTCTACACCTTCATTATATTTATTATCCTTTCTATTATTAACACTCGGTGCATACGGTGTTCCATTAAATAACATTATCTCTTTATTAATCTCACTATAGTTATTTTGAAGCGTGTTATATATTTGTTTTTGTCTTTTCTCAAGATGTCCATATTCCTTAAATCCTACAAAGCAAATACTTTTTTCTTCTTCCAGTAGTTTTACTGCACCACAAAATGAATCTAACCCTCCTGAGAATAAGCTGACACAATCAAATTCTTTATTTTTGACTAAATTATATTTACTAACTTTATTTCCTCTAAATTTTTCTAAGGTGCTCCTAAAGTTAAAGGTCCATATATCCCCACTTAAGAAACCTAATGTTTTCTCTAAATCATACTTTACTTTATTCCACTTTTCTATATCTAATACTGGAATATTTACTTCTATACATCTTGTCCAACCATCCCTAAAAACCTTCCTTGGGATTCTCTTATCTATAGCGTATATACTTAAAGCTATTATAATTAAATCTTCATTTATATTAGGTATAGTTTTTTCTCCAAATCTTCTCCAAAGATTTTCTATATCAGTTTTAATATTTGAATTATTATTCTTATTAAATAAGTTGAATACTATATAGTCTTGATTTTTCTCATAACTATAATCGTTCTTACATTTATTAATCCATATCTTCAATAATTACTCCTCCTCAAAAGCTTTGATTAATTCATAGCATTCCTTACACTTTTTATCAATAAAATCTTGTCCTTCCTTTCCCTTCCAATTTATCTCTAATAACTCATTAATCTCATATAAATTTCTTATGACATCATCAATATATTGCTTTACATCTTCTATTTTAGATTTAGCATCCTCCAAATTCTCGCATAATCCATAAATTTTCTCAGTAAATGCTACTTCAAAATTAATTTGTATATATTTTATAATAAAATTTTGTAACAGTATGTTTCCATCCAGCTTACCTAGGTCTTCAAAATCAACGATATTATTGTCAGTAAAAATTTCGACAATACAGTCCATTATAACATTTTCATCTAGCGTAGAATTATCTGTACAAAAGTAATTAGTAAGACCTATATAAATCTCATCAGTAGGTTTTCCAATTAAAAAATCTAACCCCTCATCTGATAATGCTTTCTCTAACCCATAATATTTGGCATTTAATAAAAACCCTATTACTTTTCCAGATACTGCTCCTAACTTACTATTACCTAAATGAGTTGATGAATATGCATTTGCATACTCACTAACTGCATTTTTTATGCCTATTGATTTATCATCACTATTTATCATTTTTGTTACAGCAGCTTTAGCTTTTTTCCATTCTTTGTTTTTAGGTGGTATATAACCTTTAGATGTCCCCATTATTTTTTACTCCTTTTATAGTGTTAATAGCTGTTTCGTTAACAATTTTCTTATCTAACCATACTTCTAAAATTCTCTCCATTTCTTGTGGAGTAGTCTTGTATATTACAGATAGATACCCAACACTTCTAATATTTACATCGCCTGCCGAATAAGTTTTTATATGTTCAAGTATTTCATGCCTCCAGTTTTCAAAATTTTGATATATTATTCCAATATTACTCAACTTCCCTCTCTTATCTTTAAACATTTTCACTAAAACCTTTAAAATTTTATTAGCTGAATCCTGATGGATGTTATTTAATTTTAATATTTCTATCTTCTCTGTTCCAACTGTGGCATTAATTATTTTATTTAAAATTTCCTTTTCTTCACGGTTAAGATTCTCAATATTATCCACCTCTCCTGAAAGCGACTCTCTACATAAGTAAAAATATTTACTTAAATCTTTTTCATATATTTTTTGTGGCTCTGATTCAAGCCATCTTTTAATCTTATCGTTATTCCATAATCCATATTTAGGTGGAATATCTTCACCTTTAATTACAAGCTCACACAGTTCTCTTAATTCTACTATTTCTCCACCATCAGCTATATTATTCCATTGATTTAACTTCTTAAATAAATCAACATCTATATACTCTAAAACTAACAATTTTGCTAATATTTCTATATTTACATCATTATTTATGCCATAATATATTTCAGCCATATTTTTTCTTACTAAAAAAGTATTTAAAAATCTTTTTGCCTGCCTCGGGTTCCCCTTTAAAACCCCTGAAACTACACCACTAGTCTTCCATACTACATCTATAAACTGTCGATATCCTTTAACATTTTTAATACTCCCATCTGTTAAAACTTCTGTTCCAACAATACCTAATACTTTTGATTCTGTTATTCTACTTCCTGTATAAAAAACACCATCCTTATATAAACCTTCAATAAGAGATTCAAATGTTGTTTTATCCATATAAAGTTCATTCGCTAAAAGATACATGTAATTCATGATATCTACTTCCGATAATTCTGGTATATTAACAGGTAGCTGAATTATTTTCTCAATATAATCCTTTGAGATATCAACACTGTCATTATCAATCATTGGATATCTTGATTTTATTGAATATTTAATAACCCTTTCGTCTACAGCTATTATAAATGTAATTCTAGGTACTGCTAAAAATAATTTTATAGCCTCTAGAGTATCTATAATTTTATCTGGGGTGCAACGGTCCAAATCATCTATCATTACAACTAAATTATCCACGCCTAAAGACTCAATAACTTCCTGAAATTCTTTTTTGAACATTCTAACATTTTCAACTATACTTTCACTATTTCCATCCTTAGGCTTTATATATTCATTTGTAAACTTGCTAACACCATCATATATATCTTGAATTCCATCTTCCGACTTTAATTTATTAATTATGCTATCAGAAAGATTAATCATAAATGGCATTGGATTACCTGTTGCCAAACTTAATGCTAATGGAATACCTTTTTTAACTGCTGCTGCTCCTAACCTTAAACAATCTACTCTTTTAAAAAGACCTTTTATTTCACTCTTAGCACTTCCACACTCTTCCATGCTTTTTAGCAACGACTCCATTAACGCACACTTGGCATCATCATAACTTTCAAGCATCCATGCGTTAATACTGATACACTCTATTTTTTTGCTACCTTCTGACCTTTTTTCAGATATAATATCTTCCGTCAACTTTAAAACTGTAGATTTTCCAGCTCCCCAACTTCCATATAGTCCAATAGTTAATGGGTTCATTCTCTCATTATGTATAATTCTATATAATAATTCTGCAAACGGTTTATAGGCTAACATATCTATATTTGATGCACTATCAATCCACATACTTCTATCCCCTCCTATAAGTAAATATAAGTAAATATAAGTAAATATAACTATATCATCTTAAAGAAATAAATTAATTTTATATACTTTCATAATAAGAACCAACGAGTTTGATTTAAAGTTAAAATTAGTGTGATTAAATTACAAATTTCAACCATAATCACAATATTTTTTTATAATGGAGTATAATCAATTCTTTCTCTATTTAAATTTACATGACAATATATTAAAATTATTCATAAAATCTAATTTATAAATTAGATTTCAACATTATCTTTACAGAGCATTATGATTTAAATAATCTATTATTTCTTTGTTATTTAATATTAATTGTTCTTGCTCCTGTTCAATAACCTCTAACATTGATTTCTCTTGATTTTTCATATGGCTAAAAGAAGCTTCTTTTGCAACAATTACACTAAAATCTCTCTCATATGCATCAATTGCTGTTCTCCCAACACAACCATGAGTAAAAACTCCACTTAATATTAGAGTATCAATATTTTTTGCATTTAGTCTTTCTTCAAAATTAGTTCTTATAAAAGTACTTTGTCTTGTTTTAATAACAACTTCTTGAGTACTATCAAATTTTATTTCAGGCAATAATTTAGCCTCATCGCTTCCTTCAAGTAATGCTGAAAAGTTATGCTTTTTCATTACAATATTCCAAGTCGACTTATCAGGTTTATGTACTGTTAATACTTGAAATATTGGAATTCCCTTATTTTTCGCTACATCTGTAAGTTCATTTATTGACTTAATTAATTCTGCAAGATTTTCTCTTCTCTCTTCATTTCTAAAAAACCAATTTTGCATATCAATTATGACTAATGCTGGCTTCATAGTTATACCCCCTTTTTTTAATTCCTATTTATTGAGTAGTTTAATAAACAAGTAATTCGTATAATAATACAAATTTTCCTAATTTATTCAATATTATATTACCACAAAATTCTATTTTATTCTATGAATTACTTTTATAATAAAAAGTTCTAAATCAAATAAATGATTTAGAACTTTAGTATATCTATTTAAATTTTTCATTAGCAACTCTACGTAGTTCTTCCATACTATTGCAAGTTTTAGCTATCCCGATTATCTGCCATATCTGGTTATTTAGTTCCCTTACCCCGTACTCTTCATTTAGCCATTGAAAATACTTTATTCCCGTTTCTCTTATTGGCTTATTTTGTCTTAAATAATTATATAAATCCATATCCAACTTTTTATAAATTAATTCATCAACATATTTTCCCCAATATTTAGGTCTTAATTTTAAACTCCCCTTCCAATTAGTAAGTCTTCCAAATTCAATCCATAATTCATCTGGAAAAGTTTTTTCCCATACTCTAGAATCTTCTGCCAAAAAGTATTTTAACTTATATTGAAGCTCATTTACTTTTCTAAACTGTTGATATCCAGTAGCTTCATCTACAAGACTAATAATCCCAACCTTAGCTGCTGCCATTATAAACCTATTTGCATTATATGCCATGGTTTTTTGAGCATCACTTAAATTCTCTCCATTTACCCAAGCACTTACAAAAGCTGAACATACCTCCATAAAGTCTTCACAGCTATACCCCTTTTCTATCTTTTCATTAAGCTTGAAATATATAGTTCCTTGAGGAGTTCTATCATTGTACTCATCATTTACTGGTCTAAGTCTTTCTGGTAAATATTTTCGTATAGCCATTGAATATAAATAATTACCAAATTTACCATGCTCTATCCCCCTTAATGCTAATGTTAATTTAGATAACCTAAAAATACGTACGTCATTGTCTAAGACATAACAAGGAAGGTCATTAAAAACTCTTAAAACACCAGACCTAACTACAGATGGAAATTTGTTTTCATTTAATTTTATCATTTGATTTCCTCCTAACACTATTTATGTTTATATTATTTTATAAATAGATGTTATATATTCCTATTTGGCTAATTTTTTTGCCAAAATCATTGTCAAAGTTTATCTTTCCTTCTTCTTTATTAACTTTATAATTAGCTATTGATTTTTTCTTTCAATTCATAAATTGTATTACATGTTTTAGCAATTCCTATCACTTCAAATATTCTATTCATCAATTTTCTCTCTACAGTCTCTTTACTTATTATATTTAACCTATTTTTTTGAGTTAGCTCTATTGGTTTATTTCTCATACAATATTTCATATACTCTTTATCTAACCCACTATATATAATTTCGCACGAAAGATTTATAAAATTGCTCTTATCCAACTCATGCTTATTATCAAAACATGATAACTTACATAATTGATACCATAATTCATCTGGAAAAATCTCAAACCACTCTTTTAATTTATCTTTCTTCATTTTATTAATTTCATCTTTTATAAAATTCATCTCATTATAGACTTTATACTCTGTTGCTGAATCCACTAAAGCTTTTACTCCAACTTTTGCTGCTGTAGTAACAAACTTATAAGCATTATACGTAATCCTTTTTTGAACATCACTTAATTTCTCACCATTATCAAAAGCCGTAACAAAAGCTTGACAAATATCTATAAAATCCTGACATCTATATCCCTTTTCAATTCTATAATTATCCATAAAATATATAATATTTTGTGGAACTCTATCATTGTCACCATCTGTTATTGGCTTTAAACGGTCAGGTAAATACTTTTTAATATTTTTTGCATCTAAATAGTTACCTATTTTGCCATTTTCCATTCCTCTTAGAGCATAAACTAATTTTGAAAACTTAAACACATACTCTTCATTACTCAATATATAGCAAGGTATTTCATTGGCTATATTCAAAAAACCTTTTCTTTTAACGCTAGGCAAATTTTCATCACATACTTTATTACTATCCATTTATCCTCCCACAAATTTAATTCTTAATTTTATTTACAATTATTTCCACTTATTTTTTTTCTATACTTGTCTCTCTTATTATTAATAAATAAAAAATATTATAGTAAAAAAGAGAAGATATCTTCTCTTTTTACTATAATATTTTTTATTTCAATTCATTAGGTAACGTCGGTTTATATACTTGCTTATCTTTAATTTCAACAAGCCCACACTTATAGTGATTTTCAAGTGAATAATTTTTTAACTTTTCAATTTTAACCTTAGTTATAGTTTCCTTTTCCTTATCATTTATATCTTTAACTTCATATAGACCTATTGTTTCATCATCAAATTTAACAACATAATCTGGATAAAACTCATGCTTAACATTTTCATAACTGTATACTAACGATATTCCTTCACCGTTATCTGAATTTTTTATCCAAAACTTAACACCACTTAACTTTTCAAGATACTCTTCAAATGCAGTTTCCGTTGCATATCTTGATACAAAATGCTTATAATATGCACACCTTGCATATTCTATAGTCTCTTTCTCTGAAGTATTTCGGTCCTCTGTAAACTTGAATTTCCTATCTTCAATAAAAGTAGGTATCGTATTTTTATACTCCTGCTTTATTTCATTTATACATTGCTTAATAATATCTCTATTTAATAAGACCATCTTTTTAATCTCTAAATTATTGACGCTAAAAGTATCCTTAAAATATTTTTTTATTGTATTATTTAGGCTCTGCTCTGGATAAAATTTATTTGATAAAGACTTTATTAACTTATTATATTCTCTAATTATATCATTTATAGTAAATTGAACTTCTTTTTCTTGTCTAAATTTAATCTCTATATTACTGTTACTTGTATTATCAAATTTACTAGTATCTATACTAGTAGTATTTATCTTAAATATAAGCGTAGTTGTATCTGTGTCTATGTTTTGTTTTCCCATTTTATTTCTAAATGTACCTTCTAAAGTTCGCTCATCAATAACGTTATCCCCTGATACAATTTTTTCAACATCAAACTCCATACTTAATACTTCATCCCTAAACTCACACTGCAATACTTGTCTAATTGGCAATACCGCTCTATAATCACCAGTATCTAAGCTATACTGCGAATTAGTATATATATACCCATGATTCAATATATCATTTAAATAGTGTCTTCTCTCTGGCATTCTAAGAATTCTACCTATTGTTTGCAAGTCAAATGTAACTGATTTTATGTCTCTAAACCTTACCAGTATTGCTGCCCTTGGACAGTCCCATCCTGTTCCTACTGCCTTTTTAAATAAAAGAAATTCTACAGGACAATCCTTAGCAGTTAATTCATCAATATTTACTTTTTGAGTTTTTCCTTTATTCGTTAACCAAATAGCAATTTTATCATCATCTACTCCATATTTAGATAGCACTTGTAATACTATATCCTTAACTTCTTCTCCATCGTCTGAATCTGGCAATTGAATTAAACACAGTGGATTAATTACTCCATCCGTTTCTTCATCTTCATATGCTACACTAAGTTCTTCTCTTTTACATATAGCTTGCTTTAATATTAAATCAATGGCATTCTCAGCATTACTTTCATCTAATGAATCATTTATTTTTATACTTTTCTTTATTATTCCCTCATCTATAACTCTTTCAGTTTTTACTGGAACGTAGAAGGCTTTTTTATTAACTTCGTCATCCTTATTTGGAATACGATTCTTTTGCGGGGTAGCAGTCATCTCTACTATAAATTCTGGACCAATCATATCTATAATCAACTTAGAAGTTTCAGATGCTGCTGTATAATGACTTTCATCTATTATTAAAATTATCTTGGTTCCATTTTCCTTTGTTTTTTTCCATATATCTTGAATACATTTTCTTTCTCCTCCTCTCATTACAACATTATTAAAGTAAACTTCTCCTGTCTCCTTATTTTTTTTAGTGTCGTTCATCGCCTCCCAATTTAAAACAAGAATTTCTTTATGTCTAAGGCAATCATCATTTAGTACATTCGCAGCTAATTTAACTTTAATGTCATCTGGTAGTTTTTCTTCAAGACTATTTTTACTTTGTTTATGAAGCCCCCCGTCTCCTACCGATATCCAAATAAATGTTATATCATCGTAATTGTTAAACATTTCCTCTATATATCCAGCCATCATAACAGTTTTTCCCGCACCTGTTATAGCCTTTAGTAATATATACTTATTATTTTGGCTTGATAACATTAACTTTTCTGAATTTGAAACTAATTCATATACAGCTTCCCTTTGATATTCACATAAAGTGTATTTCATCTATTTTACCCCCTTTAAACCAAGCACCCCTCAAAAATTTTCTCTGGCGTTTTTAATCTATTAATTATCTCTATAGGATATTCTTTAACCTCAATATTCTTAAATTTATACCCCTTATATGCTGTATAAATCACCTTTTTCTTACGTTTACGCCCTATTGTACTCTTCACTAAATCATCTAATTCATACTTCATAATTAAAGGATTTTTACAAATTAAAACTACCTTTTCATCAGAAGTTATAATATCATAACACTCATTTTGTTCCTCTATATTAAAACAATCTTCCTTTATGCTTATTACATCTGTACACATTCCAACTAACTGCTCCACATTATCATCTATATCTTGCTCTATATCCGTTAACAATGTTTTATAATATTTCACGTTTCCTGTAACTGCTTCAATTTTATCACCTTTATTGGTTGTATATCCATTTATTACCTTTTCCAATCTTTTATATGTCACTTCTTCACATATATTGTTTTCATTATTGGTACATAAAATAAAACGCCTAGTTCCCCCATCCTCTTTATTTAGCTCTAGCACTGCTTGTCCAGTCGTCCCACTACCAGCAAAGAAGTCTAATATGATAGAGTCTTTTTGAGAAGCTATTCTTATAAGGTCCTTAATAAGGTCAACTGGTTTTGGGTTTTCAAATACCTTTTCCCCATTAAACATACTCTTTATCATATCTGTAGCATTTCCACTACTGTACTCTGGCTTATAAAAAAGTGATTTTGGCTTTTTACCTGGTAACTCATCAATTCCTGGTCGTTGCTTTTTATATAGAACTATTTTATCTTTATTCCTAGAAACTATTACATCTGTTTTAAATTTTTCAAAAGTAGATTCATTCCATCCCCATCTCCACCTTAATTTTTCTCCCTTTGCTGATAACGGAAGCAAGAAAGTATATCCTAACGCCTCGTACTTTTCTCTAAGTTTCTCCACGAAATTATCATCAAAAACTTTTGATTCTCTATTATAAATTTTTTTATACTCATCATTTGTAATTGTACTGATTTTATTTTCATTATCTAATAATATAGGATAATACATATCCCTTCTCTTTTCTCTTTTAGAATCTTGTCCAGAAGCAATTAAAGCTGCCCCCTTCTTAAATAGCCCTATATCATCTTCATCCCATGAATTCAAGATTTCTTCTTCATCTACATCAAAATAACCAAACTTAGCTTTACTTTTATCTTTTACATAAACGACATTATATTCATGAGTTCCTGCAAAACCATATTCATCTTGATTCCCTTTTAAATTCATTATTGTTGGTAATATTGCAACAAAATTTTCGGGACCAAATACACTATCACATAGCAATTTTAAATTACACAATTCATTATCATCTATAGATATTATAATAATTCCTTCATCGGATAATATTTCTTGCGATAGTCTTAATCTCTTATTCATAAATGAAAGCCATTTGCTATGTCTCCATACATCTTCAGTATTTACAAATGTATCATTATATCTAAAATCACTTTTACCACGATTATAAGGTGGGTCTATAATTATTAAATCAACTTTATTTTTATGAGTATATTGTAATGTTTTAAGTGAATAAAGATTATCTCCTTCTATTAAGATATTAATATTATCATCTAATTTAGTATTAATACATTTCTCTTTAACCTCTTCCAATAATGGAAACTTTTTTAACAGCTCTAAATGTACATTTTCCACTTTATCCTCCCACAACAATCCAAACTTTTTAGGTTTTAAATCTTTATAAAATAATTTGGCATATTCAATAAATTCTTCTTCTTCTATTTCTTTATATTTTAAAAATTCTTTTAAATTATCTTTCATATTATCACCCCTAGTATTTTTATAACTATTGTAAATTTAGTCCATTTTTATATTTTATTAACTTTAATTCTATTATTATACATGTATCTATTTTACATTATTTATATGTTTTTACAATAACAATTGAAAAAGTTATTCTTTTCATCTTTATTTTTAGGTGAATTATTATGAGTAATTTCCTTAATAGTAGCAAAGACTATATGTCTCTTAATCCTTGAGGTTACAATTATCATAGGATGGTATTTAGCAATATTAGGCATGAAATTACAAATTCTTTTTTATACATCTTTAATATTAACAATAATTGGTTTTGTATTTTCTATGAAAGTATAACGACGCAAATAAAAGTGGAGCAAGGACATATTTAAGTATATCCTTACTCCACTTTTTACTATTTTTTATTATGATTCATGGTATGTTTTTATATATCATTTCACTCATTTGCACCCAAAATCTGAGCCTATTGACTTTCACCCTTATCTTTTTTCATTCCTTTTGGAAATTTATTATTAATCAGTAACCTTACTAATTAATTTATTTCTTAATAATACTTTTAAAGAATATACTTTTATTCCATAGAACTCTAAATCTATCTTTATCTTATCTCCATCTATCTCTTTTATTATTCCTTTAGCTACTCTATTTTTACTTCCATCAACTGCTTTGTGTATTACCGTATCTCCAACCTTAAAATTATGTTGTAATACTAAATTATCATTCTTATCAATTATTTTATTAGAATAAATATTTGCTTTATTATTTATAGCTTTTTTCTTTACCATTTCATATGTTATGGTCTTAGTTGTTTTAGCTCTAATAGTTAAATATTTCTTATCTATATCTTCTTTTATTAGTTCGTCTACAAAAATACTAGTCTCTTGTCCTGGAACAAGTATTTTCAAATTTTCTTTAGCTCTTGTTACACCAACATAAAATAATCTTCTATCATCTTGAATTTTCTCATTATTAGAATACTTATTTTCCTTTTTTATAGATGGAATAACTCCGTCTAAAACGCTTAATAGGTATACTTCTTCAAACTCTAATCCTTTAGAACCGTGTAACGTACTTAAAAATATTCTAGTATTTTTATTATCAGAGCTACTTTCTATTCTCTCTTTTAATTTCATTATTCTTTCATTTGCGTTAGAATACTCCTCAACATTATCCAGTATATCTATTACTGTATCAATAACCTCATTATATGAAGTTGCCTTATCTTTCATCTTTTCTATATATTTAAAGTAATCAACTTGATATAAAATATCCCTAACCCCTTTTGATACTTTCTTTTTGCGAGCTTCTTCAAAGCATACTTTTAATGTTAAAATTCTATCATATTCATGTTCTTTTAAATTGAAATTATTTAATAAATAATCAAATATATCATTATCCTTTATATCTGTATTAAGTAGCTGATTTATCATATTTTTATTTAAGTATGATTTTATTTTATAATAAACATTAGATAATGCTTCAACGTCTGATTTGTTACTTATAAGATTTATAATCTGCATTATATCTTTAACTACCCAGTGATTAAAGAAACTAGCTTTATAATTATTTATATGAAACTCAATTTCATTATTATATAATGCATTTGCAATTGGTATAGCAGAAATATTATTTCTATATAACAACGCTACTTCTTTATTACTCTCTTTAATTTTATTAATTATGTATTCATTCTGCTTACTTATATTATCAAGATATATCACTTCAACACTTTTACAATTATCAGTCTTTTTTGTAAAAATAGTCTTATCATATCTATCTTTATTATTCACTATAATTTTATTTGCAACTTCTATAATAGATTTTGTTGACCTAAAATTTTGCTCCATAAAATAAATTTTTGTATTATTAAAAATATTATTTATGTTTAATAGTAGTTCTGGGCAAGCCCCTCTAAATCCATATATTGTTTGGTCATCATCTGCCACTATAAAAATATTATTTTTAGGACTTACTAGTAACTTAATTATTTCAAATTGTAACTTTGAAGTATCTTGCCCCTCATCCAATAAAACATATTTATATTTTTCTCTTAAAAACTCTAAGGTTATTTGATTTTCTTTTAATATTTGTAAGCACAGTTCCAGCATATCATCATAATCATAATAATTTTTTTCTTTTTTTATACTGTCATATCTTTTTAATATTAAGCCAATCTTCTTTAATTCTGAGTCTTTTTCATACTTATCTATTTCATCATCTGTTAACATTTTATTCTTTATATAACTAATTCCTGTTATATATGAATCCAATTCTTCTTCTATTGCTTCTTCTTTAAATATCTCTCTATAAATTTCTTGAATAATATAACTAGTTTGCCATGGTTTTAATAAAACTAAATTTTTATTAAATTTACGATTATAGCTTCCTACAACCATATTAGCAAAAGCATGAATAGTAGAAAATCTTATCTCTTGCTTTATCTCATCTCCAAACAATCTTTTAAATCTATTATTCATGTCTATTGCTGATGCTCTACTAAAAGTAATTGCTAGTATATTTATAGGACTTACATTATAATTTAAAATCAAATTTGCTACTCTCCCTAATAAAGTTACAGTTTTCCCACTACCTGGAACTGACAAAACTAGTGCTGGTCCTTCATTATGAAACATAGCTTCCTTTTGCTGTTCTGTATAATTAATACCTTTTCTTTCAAGCAGTTTTAGTATCCTATTATTCATTTTTTTGTCTCCTAAATCAACTCTTTTGTCTTCTTCAATTCTTATTCCCTTATTTCCAATCCAATAAAATTCCATTAGTTCTCCTGATAATATAATTTTTTACTTCTCATTATTAATTTAATATAACTTAATTATTTTAAAAGAATTATTACATAGATACAAGTACGTCTTTTAATAAAAGGCTCTGTTTTAAATGAAGGTTGATTATATATTAAATTTAAAAGGACACACTGC
>OLPU01000770.1_pt1 | contig 26662 bp, 24 predicted proteins | sample 1673111 | NCBI WGS metagenome assembly OLPU01 (sample SAMEA3136755, study PRJEB25190) | human gut metagenome | reverse complement strand
TATATGCTATTATATAAATATAGAGTGATTCATACAAATATTAATGTTTTATAACTTAGTGTTTTTACAAATTTATTGATAAAATTGAGCAATAACCCTTGAAATGGTTGATATAACTTGCATGTAGGGGTGTGTTGATACATAAAAAAAGTCATGTTTTTGATAAAAATATGTGGATTTTTATTAAGTTATATTTTGATGAATGATCTAGGATGTAGTTGTTTCAATGTGTTGAGTTTCTACGAGTAAAAGAATAACTTCCATAAAAACAAGGATTAAAACTGACATCCTTGCACATGCTTATATGGATTACATGCAGTAAAAGAATAACTTCCATAAAAACAAGGATTAAAACAATATACGTTGGTTAGGCTAAATTGATAAGGGGAAAGGGTAAAAGAATAACTTCCATAAAAACAAGGATTAAAACAACAAACTACATCAAAGTCATTTTTTTTATATAATCCGTAAAAGAATAACTTCCATAAAAACAAGGATTAAAACAACAGTATGCAAATATTTTATAATTAAATTGAGGTGAGTAAAAGAATAACTTCCATAAAAACAAGGATTAAAACATTTTCTAGCTTCCGCTTTATTTCTATATCCCCCATTAGGTAAAAGAATAACTTCCATAAAAACAAGGATTAAAACAATAACCATTCTTTTTGCTCTTTACTTGCCTTTTTAGAGTAAAAGAATAACTTCCATAAAAACAAGGATTAAAACTTATATTCGAAATAAAAAGTTTCTTCTGATAAATCCGTAAAAGAATAACTTCCATAAAAACAAGGATTAAAACGGATGGGTATGTATACTTGAAGGAAATCCAGGCACATGTAAAAGAATAACTTCCATAAAAACAAGGATTAAAACGATACGTTCAAAGGAGGTTAAGATAATGGCAGAAACAGGTAAAAGAATAACTTCCATAAAAACAAGGATTAAAACTAAACAACTGTTTACACAAGTTGACTTTAAGCAAACAGTAAAAGAATAACTTCCATAAAAACAAGGATTAAAACCCAGACTTCTAGGGAAATACTTTAAAGAAATAAGGGAGTAAAAGAATAACTTCCATAAAAACAAGGATTAAAACGCATTGTACTATTTCCATATTCAACAGTATTAGATAAGTAAAAGAATAACTTCCATAAAAACAAGGATTAAAACTGGAGTAATTTTACAAGTATCATCATACTGACAAACAAGTAAAAGAATAACTTCCATAAAAACAAGGATTAAAACGCAGCTAAGAAAGAGGAAATAGAAACTGCTATAAAAGGTAAAAGAATAACTTCCATAAAAACAAGGATTAAAACTGAATTTGGAAAAAAAGCTGTAACATATAATGAAGATGTAAAAGAATAACTTCCATAAAAACAAGGATTAAAACTACTCATACCCCAATTTATAATTGGGTCAAACATCTGTAAAAGAATAACTTCCATAAAAACAAGGATTAAAACTTATTAATTATTTGTATTAATATAAGAATATCTGTGTAAAAGAATAACTTCCATAAAAACAAGGATTAAAACTTAACTATTTCTATTATATCATCTAGTATTTCTTTCTGTAAAAGAATAACTTCCATAAAAACAAGGATTAAAACTAATTTTTCCTTGGTCCTGCATATCTCCACGGCCAAGTCGTAAAAGAATAACTTCCATAAAAACAAGGATTAAAACGAATTTATGTTAAAATTACAATTTTGAATTGTTATAATATCGTAAAAGAATAACTTCCATAAAAACAAGGATTAAAACTAATGGAATACAGTTATGTTTTGTTGAACACAACCCGGTAAAAGAATAACTTCCATAAAAACAAGGATTAAAACTTCTCTGGTGATTTTGACAAGATAGGCGAGGATTTCAGGTAAAAGAATAACTTCCATAAAAACAAGGATTAAAACTCAACGCTTGAAGAAACAGCAGAATTACAAGATGTAAGTAAAAGAATAACTTCCATAAAAACAAGGATTAAAATGGTAAGCATATTCTCCCTAATGGGTCTATATATCTTATGTAAAAGAATAACTTCCATAAAAACAAGGATTAAAACACTGTTCTAAACTTGTTACTTGCAAATTTTCCATGTATTTTATTCCTTTCATGTAAAAGAATAACTTCCATAAAAACAAGGATTAAAACTTTAGGATAAATACATCTTCGAAAGATTCTTCAAAGTGTAAAAGAATAACTTCCATAAAAACAAGGATTAAAACTCATATCCAAAAAAGTGGATTTTCCGTTTGATTTATGTAAAAGAATAACTTCCATAAAAACAAGGATTAAAACAGAACTTAGGATTATAATTATAATCCTATTTATTCAGTAAAAGAATAACTTCCATAAAAACAAGGATTAAAACGACAGCATTATTGCAAGGAGTGACACAGTAAATGGGAGTAAAAGAATAACTTCCATAAAAACAAGGATTAAAACAATTCAGAAATTAATGAAATTGAAGATGAAGAAAAGAGTAAAAGAATAACTTCCATAAAAACAAGGATTAAAACAAATTAATAGTGGTTCAAAAATACCTACCTTATTATAGTAAAAGAATAACTTCCATAAAAACAAGGATTAAAACTTAATGGATGTAATCGTAAATAAAAACTCCAATAAAACAAGGTTTAAATTATGATTGCATTAGATACAAAAACATACTACTATTATAGTTAGAAATATTATTAATAGATGTAATCGTTAAAAAAGTTATACAAGGAGGTGGTTATTTGATCGAACAAATCAAAAATATAGGACATGTAATAACAAGTATTAATGGTAAAAAAGATTTAATTGAATTATGGACTAAAGACACTAAAGAAATGGACAATGTAATTATTGTAGATGTAAATGAAAAAAATCAAAAGATTACTAAAGAATTAGTAAGCTTTTATAAAGATGTTTACAAAGATGCTCTTTTTTATCAGGCAGGAAATGGACATCTAGGTGCTGGTATAAAGATTGAAGGCTACAAAGAAAAAGATTCCAAAAAGATGATAGATAAAAAAGTGGCTAGTTCATTGGACTTTATGGAGTTGGACAAGTGTTATTTACCTGAAGTGTGTAAAATTATAAAAGAAGAGGTAGAAAAAAATATAAATCAATCCTATTTTATAATGATAACAAAGAATAATAAAAAACCTAGAGAATTATTCGCTCAAAAATACGAAAGTAAAGTAAAAGAGACATATCTAATATCAAATGCAAAATTAAACAAATCTCTAAAACAAAGTAGCTGCCATTTATGCGGCTTAAAGAAAAAGACTTATGATACAGCTATATACAAATGTTTTACAAATGATAAAGAAATCTATACAAATACAGATAAATATAATTTTTCCATATGTGAAGACTGTTTGTTAGATATTTTAAACGGAAAAAATTATATAAATGACGTATTAAAGATAAACTGGATGGGTTCTGAGGTTATGTTTTTACCTCACGAATTTAATGAGGAAATAAAAGATATTTATGAAAGTGATATAGATAATGAAAACCACATGAGTAAAGTATTATCACAAATAAAAAGTGCTGAAGAAGATGTACTAGAAGAAATATCAAAGACAAATTGTATGACTGATATAATTTTCTTCTCTGATCCTAAAAGTAGTTCTGAGTGGAAAATTACTTATGCGATAAGAGATATTATGCCATCTAGAATGAGTCAACTAGCAAAAAACATAGATAAATATAGAAAAATAGATTTACGTTTTAATTTGGGTAAAATTATGGATTATTTATGTTATAGCACCAATAAAAATGATTCCAAAACTAAAGATAGAATGAGACTATTAGATATTATATTTAGTGGGAGTAAATATAGCAGGAGTCTATTTTTTAATAGAGTTATGTCAGAGTACAAAACAAAATACTTTGAAAGTTTGACAAATAAAAAATCTACTAATAGAAAGTACATACTGAAAGATATACACGAAATCTACAATTTTATGTGTGACTGTGGTTGTTTAGATAATCCATGGCAAATGTTAAATGAGGAGGGTGAATTGATGAAATACAATAATAGGGATGAATTTTTTGAAAAGAACAAAACGTTTTTCGATAATGATATGAAAAAGGCATGGTTTGTAATGGGACAAATATATCGTGATACTATAAATGCATCTAAAACTTACTTTAAATCTGATGAAATAGATAATAAAAATGATAGTTATGCAAATTCTCACTTAGAAAAGAACTTTTTCTATTCAAGAAAATTTGATAGTAAAACGTTTACCTTGTTTGCTGATACATGTAGAGAAAAACTTCAAAAATATAGTGCATACTACGATAGAATAAGAAAAGATATGAATGAAGCAAGAGATTATATGGCAACTAATCCAAATGAAAAGCTTAATAATGATGAAGCTAAGTATATATTCTTCTGGGGACTAGATATAATGTTTGAAGATGATTTAAAAAGAATTGAAGAAGCAAAAACTAAAAAAGAAGCTAAAGAAAAATAAAAATAAAGGAGAAATGATATAATGTCAAATACAAAATCACGTGAATTTTTATTAGTATGGGATTCAACAATGGCAAATCCAAATGGAGATATGTTAAACGAAAATAGACCGAGACAAGATGAAGTAACAGGTCAACTAGAAGCATCTGATGTAAGGGTAAAGAGATTTGTAAGAGAGGAATGGATAAATAAAGGACAAAATGTATTAGTTCAGACTGTTGAAGAAAAAGGAAAAATCCAAACTTGTCAAAAAAGAGTTGAGACAATTCAAAAACAAGCAAAAATAAAAGATGATGATCTTGAAAAATATCTAACTGATAATTATATAGATGTTAAACTATTTGGAGCAGTAGTAACAAAACCAAAGAGAGATATTTTTGGACCACTACAAGTTGCATGGAGTAAATCTGTCCATGAAGCACAAATTAAGTTTATGCAGGGAAATGCAGCTTATGCAAGTTCAGAAGGAAAGTCACAGGCATCTATCTGGGGAAAATATATATCACCATATGCACTATTTAAAACTTATGCAATTTATAATAATTTAGTAGCTAAAAAACAAAACATAGATGTAGATGATAAAGATATAGATTTATTTATAGAAGCTCTTATAGATGGGATGAAGCACTACAGAAGTACATCTAAAAATCAAATGCCGAGATTATTAATAGAAGTAGTTTATAACAATAATAAATTAGATGGAGAATTAGACTATATAGATATATTAAAAGATGTGCAAGATGAAGAGCTTAGAAGTATAGATGAGGTACAAATAGATTTAAATAAATTATCAAAATATTACGATTATAAAAAGGATGACATAGAAAAAATAGTTATTTATTCTCATCCAAGCGTAAATTTATTAAATATAGATGAACGATTTGAATTTAAAACTATATAGCGATGGAGTTGGTAGATATGAAATGTTTAGTTTTTAAAGTGAGAGGTGATTATGCCAGATTTAGAAAATCATACACAACTACATCAGCTCTTACATATCTATTAATTCATCCAGTAGCAGTGAGGGGATTGATAGGGGCAGTTCTTGGAATTAATAGAGAAGAACTTTATGAAAAAACAAAAGATATAAAAGTAGCTGTCCAAGTTATAAACGAAATTAAAAAGGATATGCAGTCTTTTAATTTGATAAATATGAAATCTAGTGACAAAATATTTAGGTTTCCATCAAATGTAGAATTTTTAAGAGATGTAAAATACAGAATATTTATAAAAGCAGACGAAAACCTTATAAATAAACTACAAAGCTCATTAGTTAAAGGCGAAGTTGTATTTACTCCATATCTAGGTGCATCAGAACATATAGCAAAACTTGAGTATGAAGGTGTTTATAATTGTGAAAAACTACCTAAAGGACAATATGGAATTATTAGTACAGTAGATTTAGATTCAAATACAATAGATTTTGATGATAGTGATATTCTTCTTACTACAGATAATATTCCTATAGATAATGATAAAAATAGAGAATATACAAAATATAAAAAAGTGATATTTGCTACAGGAGAAAATAAAATAAGCGTAAATACTGATAATAGTTATAAAGTAGGTGAGTACAATGTCATATTCTTGTAAGCTAAAATCTCACCCACACCAAACTCTATACACTCACTTAGTAGGAGTAGCAGATATAGCTATAAAAACTCATAAATCACATAAAATAAACCACGATATAGATTATTTTATAGAAATAGTTTGTATGTGCCATGACTTTGGCAAAGGAACAACATACTTCCAAAAATATTTAGAAGGCAACTATGATGGAAGGGAAAAAGATCATGGTCTGTTGTCAGCTTTATTTACATATTGGATGCTTCCTAAAAAATGGAAGCATCTTGGATTTTTAATTGTGAAAAAGCATCATGGAGATATAGACAATGCAAATGAAGAATGTTCAAAAGATGATGTAATATGGAAGTTTAAAAAACAAATAAAGGATATAAGAGAAAACACATTAGCTGAATTAAGCCAAATATACGAACCATACTTAAACGATAAAAAAATAGAAGATTTTTTAGATTGGATAAGCCAAGAGTCTAATTTAAAAAGTATAAAAAAAGAATTCAGAAAGAAAAAATACAATATAAGTGATTTGCTTTTATGTATGTATGTCTATTCGCTGTTGTTGACAGGAGATAAAAGTCAACTTATAAGAGGATGTGCATATATGCCAGATATTCCATATCCGCTTGAATATATACAAAATTACAAAGCAAATTTAATAAAAGATTTAACCACAAACAATGAAAAACTTAATAAATCAGATGTATTTAACTTAAGAAATAATATATATGATGATATGTTAAATAAGCTAAATAAAATAGATTTAAATAAAGATAAGCTATTTTCGATTAATGTGCCAACAGGAACAGGAAAGACTATCTTAGCTTATTCTGCTGCATTTTATATCTCAAATAAGATTGTACAACAAGATGAAAATATAAAGCCTCAAATTATATATTCACTTCCATTTACATCAGTAATAGATCAAAATTATGAGGTATTAAAAGATATAGTAAGTAGCAACACAAAAGATAAAATTACATCTGATGACTTGATAAAGTTTCACAGTGTAACACCTATAGAATATTATGGGTTTGAAGGTTATGATGCTCGTTTTTGTTTTGAAAACTGGCAAAGTAAAATAATATCGACGACTTTTGTTCAACTTTTAAATACTATATTTAAAACAGGAAAAAACTCTATAGTAAATAGATTTCATAGACTAGCAAATTCAGTTATAATACTGGATGAAGTTCAGGCTATTGATGAAAAATACTATAAGATAATATCAGAATTTATACAAATACTATCAAAAGAATACAACTGCTACATTATATTAGTAACAGCCACTATGCCTATAATATTAAACACTATAGACCTCATAGAAGATAAAGAAAGATATTTTAGAGCATTAAACAGAATAGTTATTGAAAATTACTCACAAAATGAGATAACACTAGATGAGTTTAAAGATATAGTACTAGATGATATTTGTGAAAATAATGATAAAAGTTTCTTAATCGTTTTAAATACAGTGAGGTCATCTAAAGAAGTATATAAATATATAAAAGAAAATACGAAAAGAGAAGTAATTTATCTATCTACAGAGATTTATCCAAAGTTAAGACTAGAAAAAATAAATAAAATAAAAAATAGCTATAAAAAATACGTAGTTGTATCAACTCAGCTTATAGAAGCTGGCGTAGATATAGACATGGATATAGTATATAGAGATTTTTCAACATTAGATTCAATAAACCAAACAGCAGGAAGAGCAAATAGAAATGGCATAGGAGTAAGAGGTATTGTAAAACTTTATAAAATAGTAGGTGAAAATGGATCTAGATTATGTAATTATATATATCCTAGATACTTATTAAATACAACAGAAGAGATATTAGAAGATAAACAAATCATAGAAGAGAAAGATATTTATGATTGTAATTTAGAATATTTCTCTAAAGTCAAAAAGAGACTATCTAATGATAAGTCTGATGAATTATTAAAACTTATTGATAAATTAGAGCTTAAAAAATTTAGGAATAAGTTTGAGCTTATAGAAAATGATGAATTTAGAAAAGAAGATATCATTATAAATGCTGATGAGATTAGTGATTCTATAATAAATGAATTATCAAATGGAACTGATTTTGATAATATTGAACTTAAAAATAAATTTAGGATTTTGAGACAATACACAGTATCTATACCAATTGTAGATATGCCTAAAATTAATAATCAAGAAATACAAAGATATAAAATAAAATACATAGATAAAACAAATTATTCTGAAGATGAGGGTATCCTTAGGCAAAGTCAGGTAATATGGTAGGAAGGAGAAGATTATGAAAGAAGTCCAGGTATGTCAAGTTATATATAAAGATATTGAAGTGAGTCCATCTACAGCGCCGCTTATAAGGGGGTATTTTGCAAATAAATATAGTGAAATAGAAGAGATGCACAATCATCATTCAGATAAATTTATATATAAATATCCTAATATACAATACAAAGTATTAGACAAAAATCCAGTATTATTAGGTATTGATGAAGGAGCAAAAATAATTCAACAAAACGAGATATTTTTAGAAGATGTTTTGAAAATTGGTGAAGAAGAAATAATATCTAATCAAAGGGAAATAGCGTGTAAAAAAGTAAAATTAGGTATAACAGATAAAATTATAAAATATAAATTTATGACTCCTTGGTTGGCATTAAATCAAAATAATATAAAAAAATATAATCAAGCAGATATAATAGAAAAAGACAAGATATTACAAAAAATCCTTATAGGAAATATATTATCTTTTTCAAAAGGGATGGGATATACAGTTGACGAAATTATAAAAGTAAAGTTAAACCTAAAGCAAAGAGATGTAAAATTTAAAGGAAATGATATGAAAGGATTTGTGGGAGAATTTTATACTAATTTTCAAATACCAGATAACTTTGCCCTTGGAAAGAGTATTTCTAGAGGATTTGGTACAATAAAAAGCATAGTTTGATTAAATTGTTCCTAACAAATTATTTGAAAAATAGGAGTTTGATCTATAGAAATATTGAAATTACTGGATTAGAGGAGTATGTTGATAGATGAAAATAAGGGTGTTTTTGTTGAAAATATCAGTGTTTAAAAAAATATATATTTTTTTGAATGTCTTGAAATACAGTGATTTCAATGGGTTTAATGTGTACGAGTAATAGAGTAAGTTCCAATAAAACAAGGATTAAAACGTTTTTCTAAAACTTCTTCATCTAAAGTTATAGCAATGTAATAGAGTAAGTTCCAATAAAACAAGGATTAAAACAGTTTATAGAAGCATAGTTTGTTTAGTTAAATCAAGTGTAATAGAGTAAGTTCCAATAAAACAAGGATTAAAACAAATCAGTTTTAAAATGAAAAAAATTTTGTTATTTGTAATAGAGTAAGTTCCAATAAAACAAGGATTAAAACACTGGATGAAGTGGGAAAGAGACGGAAAAGAATATCCGTAATAGAGTAAGTTCCAATAAAACAAGGATTAAAACTCCATTGTTCTAAGTTATTTATCATCTTAAATAGTAGTAATAGAGTAAGTTCCAATAAAACAAGGATTAAAACAAGAAATTTGGAAATCAGTAGAAATAAAAGAAATTAAGTAATAGAGTAAGTTCCAATAAAACAAGGATTAAAACAAAAATTAGGACTAACTTATAGAGAAATTAATGATGAGTAATAGAGTAAGTTCCAATAAAACAAGGATTAAAACACTGCTAGCGTTCAAAACTCTACTCAAACAGTTTCATGTAATAGAGTAAGTTCCAATAAAACAAGGATTAAAACGTAAATCTATTGATTGATATTCCTAATTCTTTACACAGTAATAGAGTAAGTTCCAATAAAACAAGGATTAAAACGTTATAACCACCTCATATTGTTTTAAAGCTCCTATTCTGTAATAGAGTAAGTTCCAATAAAACAAGGATTAAAACGCCTTTGGCAGTTCCTCATACACTGCCTCCTTGTAGTGTAATAGAGTAAGTTCCAATAAAACAAGGATTAAAACACTAAAATAGGTACAAATACTCTTGTAATTATGAGGTAATAGAGTAAGTTCCAATAAAACAAGGATTAAAACACGTAAACATTATCTTCCTCCTATTTTTTCAAAATAGTAATAGAGTAAGTTCCAATAAAACAAGGATTAAAACTATCTTGGCTCTACTTCTACAACTTGTCTTACCATTGTAATAGAGTAAGTTCCAATAAAACAAGGATTAAAACACATAGCTAATTCAGTTTTTGTTATTTCTAAATCAGTAATAGAGTAAGTTCCAATAAAACAAGGATTAAAACAAGGGATATATGGAGATAAAATAAGAAATTCAAACGTGTAATAGAGTAAGTTCCAATAAAACAAGGATTAAAACAAACAGGAAAATGTAAATTGAAAAAGAATGTATCTAAGTAATAGAGTAAGTTCCAATAAAACAAGGATTAAAACATTCTTACTCCATTTTCACAAATTGTTGCCTCAATTAGTAATAGAGTAAGTTCCAATAAAACAAGGATTAAAACGCATATAATGATTGTGCAACCATCCATATACCTCTTAGTAATAGAGTAAGTTCCAATAAAACAAGGATTAAAACAATGATAGCAAGTGATGGGGAAGATGAGTCTAGTATAGGTAATAGAGTAAGTTCCAATAAAACAAGGATTAAAACATGGAAAAACTCCTTGCCAACAGTTTTCTATTGAGTGTAATAGAGTAAGTTCCAATAAAACAAGGATTAAAACAAGATACTAAAGGATTAGGTACACCAACAAATGTTGGTAATAGAGTAAGTTCCAATAAAACAAGGATTAAAACTCAACCTCCTCCATTATTATATTTTATTACTCTAATGAGTAATAGAGTAAGTTCCAATAAAACAAGGATTAAAACAATCTGTTGGCCTTACATCATTAAGCCATAAATGCATTGTAATAGAGTAAGTTCCAATAAAACAAGGATTAAAACGTTCACCTACAGCTAACTGGATGACTTATGGAGGTATTCGTAATAGAGTAAGTTCCAATAAAACAAGGATTAAAACCAGATAGTCCAACTCTTAGGGAAACCTAAGTTCTAGGAGTAATAGAGTAAGTTCCAATAAAACAAGGATTAAAACATATCATGTTTTCCTCCTAAACAGCACTTGCTTTTTGTAATAGAGTAAGTTCCAATAAAACAAGGATTAAAACGAATTATATAGTAAAACAGGAGATGCTAACAATTATGTAATAGAGTAAGTTCCAATAAAACAAGGATTAAAACTATGTAAGAAAATAAAAAGAAATATAAGGACCTTAAGTAATAGAGTAAGTTCCAATAAAACAAGGATTAAAACATAAAGCATTAAATGCTCCTATTGATAACATATGAACTTGTAATAGAGTAAGTTCCAATAAAACAAGGATTAAAACTTCATTTCTAATAATTGATTTTTTATATTTTTCATAAGTAATAGAGTAAGTTCCAATAAAACAAGGATTAAAACTCTTGATACAATAGTAGCACGACACATATTTATTTGTGTAATAGAGTAAGTTCCAATAAAACAAGGATTAAAACTATATTCTCATTATCTGCTTTTCTTGTGTTTTCGTAGTAATAGAGTAAGTTCCAATAAAACAAGGATTAAAACCTTGAAAATCATGTAATGTAAACATTATATTATATTTGTAATAGAGTAAGTTCCAATAAAACAAGGATTAAAACTTAATGTTATCTCGTCAGTTTTGAATTTACGTATACTTGTAATAGAGTAAGTTCCAATAAAACAAGGAAATTATAATTACTCATACAACACTCAAAAAAAATAAATTGTCAAATTTAAAAGGAATTTAAAACCTATTAGCAGAAATCATAATTAAGTAAATTAAAAAAGGTGGTGAGGTTATGAAGTTGGTTGTTAATTCAGAAGGGGTATACCTGACTAAAGTAGGTGAATGTTTTTGTTTAAAAAAGGAAGGTCAAAAGCAAGAAATAGCAGCTAAAAAAGTCGATCAAATCATAATAACTACATCTACAGCATTATCTACTGATGCTATTGAACTTGCTGTTGAAAATAATATAGATATAGTATTTTTAAAAAAGTATGGAAAACCATTTGGTAGGGTATGGCACTCTAAAGTGGGGAGTATAAGCACGATTAGAAAAAGACAGTTAAATCTAGATTCAAATAAAATGGGAACTATCTTAGTAAAAGAGTTTTTGATTCAGAAAATGAAGAACCAAGCAGATTTTTTAACTGAATTATCAACAAATAGAAGAGATAGCCGAAAGATTGATATTAAAGAAGATGTTGAAAAAATAAAAAATTTAATCGAAAAAGTTAAACTAATATCGGATACTACATCAATAAATAGTATTAGAGGTACTTTACAAGGGTATGAAGGTACTGCCAGTAGAGTATATTTTTCAAGATTGTCTGATTTAATGCCTGAAAAATATAAATTTAATGGAAGGAGCAAAAATCCTGCAAAGGATGAATTTAACTGCATGTTAAATTACGGATATGGAATAATGTACTCTAATGTTGAGAGGGCATGCATCTTAGCCGGTCTAGATCCATATATAGGGATAATGCATATAGATAATTATAATAGACAAGCGTTTGTATTCGATTTAATTGAGATGTATAGAATTTATATTGATAAAATTGTATTTAAACTTTTCTCAACTAAAAAGATAAAACAAGAGTATTTTGATAAGGTTGAAGGAGGTTTATATCTAAATAAATCTGGTAAAGAAGTATTAATATCTAAATATAATGAAGAAATAGAAAAGAAAATACAGTATAAAGGAAGAAAAATAGAATTACAAAATATAATACAATATGATTGCCATAATATAGCCAATAGAATTTTAAAGGGAGATGATTGATTTGTTGGTGTGGGTAGTTTACGATATTTCAAGTAATAAAGTAAGACGAAATGCAATTAAGGTATGTAAAAATGTTGGGTTATATAGAGTTCAAAAAAGTGTATTTTTAGGAGAGATAGAAGAAAATGATTTTGATGAACTTAAACTGAAAATGGAAGATATAATTGATTTGGATAAAGATTCTGTTTATATATTTCCTATGACTAAAAAAGGACTAAATCAAGCTGGATTAATTGGACAAGTTTTCGATAAGGAGTTGGTTACAGATGAAATCATCTCAAAGTTTTTTTGATGAATTTGATTACTATATTACGCCATCAGAATTGATTGAATTTAATTATTGTAAAAGGTTTATTTATTATATGAAATGTTTAAACATACCACAATTTGAAGAGAAAAGATTTAAGGTTCAAAAGGGAAAAGAAATACATCTGAAAAAAGAGAATGAGAATAAAACATACTTACGAAAAAAATTAGGTGCAATAGACAAAAAAATAAACGTAGATTTATATTCTCAAAAGTATAAAATTAAAGGCATAGTAGATGAAGTATTGACATTAAATGATAATACAATGGCACCATTAGATTATAAATTTGCTAAATTTGATGAAGTCTTATATAAAACATATAAGGAGCAAATGTTAATGTATGCTTTGATGATAGAAGAAATGTATGATTGTAAGGTTAAAAAATGTTTTTTGGTATATACAAGAAGCTCAAATCTAGTAAAAGAATTTGATGTGAAAGAAAAGGACATCTCTAAACTTAAAAAAAGTATAAAGGAGTATTTTAAAGTAATGGAGGGATTTTTTCCGAAAGCAACAACATCAAAGTCAAGATGTATAGATTGTTGTTATAAAAATATATGTATAAAATAATCCAAAAAATAAAGAGGACTGCTCCCAGTCCCCTAAAATTATCTCCCAGATCTCCAATTTATCATAACATCATCACATTCATACATAACCTCATCAACTATACAGCCTGCAGGTTCTGCAAATAGAGCTGGTGCAAATTCTGGATATTCGTATATTGCATATATACATCCAAGCCATAAGTTCGAGCTTAGATACATCCAAGTGTAGTCTCTCTCTAAGCTAGAAACTAGATTTTGGACTGCTATTTTGTCATAAGTATCTAAAATATCGGCGTTTGGTGTGCCTGCTATTTCGTGTACTCTGTTTGCAATTTGCAATTTACCGAACTCTTCCATCCATTTATCCGCTTTTATAAGTTGTTTATTCGTTATAAGACAGTGAAGATGATATTTTAAATCTTCAATTAGATTGTAGTAGTATAAGATATTCTTTTTAAGATCGTCTGAATACCTCCTAATATCACAATTAAGTCGATTTAGTTTTTTATCAAATACGTTTTTATTCATAAAATCTTGGAAATCTTGATAAGTAGATGCACTGAAATCAGTATATTTAAACGATTGTTGGACAATATGCCAAATTGTGTTTTTCGCATCTTCACTCAACAAGTGTTCTGTATTATTTTCTAAATCAGCTTTATCTTCTTCATAATAACTAGATTCTGAAGTTTCTATTTCAGAAGGCTCATCGACAGACACATCAACAGTATTGACAGTGTCTACATGTCCTTCAGACTCAGCATATTCTCCAGTTTCAGCTATTTCAAAATCTTCTTCAATTGGGTCGAAGTCTTCGTATTTTTTAATGACTGAATCAGCTACAACAAGTTCGTCGTCATCTTCTAAAAATGCAAAGCTATTTTCAACTATTTCGTCTTCTTCACATTTTTGAAGTATAGAAGGTGCCTCTTTGTTTATATAAGTCTCGCTTGCGTAAGTTTGTGAGTAAGTCTCGTTAAACGTATCTTCAAATGTATCTTCTACAGTTTGTGTACTCGTCTCAAACACTTTCACTTCTGCTAATTTCACAACTTCGGCAACTTTCACCTCTGCTACTTGAACAGCCTCAACAGCTTTTTCTTCATAAACTTCTTCACATAAATATTTCTCAGTTGTATCTAATGAATCAACTTTATTTTCAAAATCTATTTCACAAGATTGTGTTTCATAAACTTCTTCAAAATCATCTTCTAAATTAGTGTTAGCAGTTTCTGTTTCATAGATATCGTATGTATTTTCTTTGTAGATATCTTTATAAGTATCTTCTTTGAAATCGTCTTTTGAAACTTCTGTCTCTACTATTCTTTCTTTATAAACTTCTTCAAAAATCTCCTCAAAAGCGTTTGATGTGCTTATTTCTTCTGTAACTTCTTTTATAATTTCACGTACTGGTTCACAAGGTTTCTCTTCTGCTTTATAAGAGGAATCGTAAGAATTATAAGATTTCGCATTTTGAACATTTCTTTTGTTTGAGTTTGAAGTAGATGATTTTAGCGAGAAGAAATGTGCAGTCCAGTTTTCACAACATTTGTTGATTTCGTCTACAACAACTTCTGACGAGCTGTCGAATAAATCATGTCCAAAGTGTGGTTTTTCATAAATCGCACTTACACAACCAAGTAGTAAACTCGAATTTATATACATCCAAGTGTAGTCGCTTTCTAATCTACGTATTAAATCATCTCCATATATGTACTTATAATCGTCTAATATGTCGCTATTTTTAGCCTCATAAATATTGTGTATAAGGTTTTTTCTCTGCATATCAGAGAATATATCCATCCACTCATCTACACTAAGCAATCTTCTATGTGTTAAAATCGAGCAAATATGGTCGTTTAAATCATCCATAAGGTTGTAATAATAAACTATGTCTTTTTTTAGCATATCAGTATATACGATATTGTCGCCACATGCACGATTTAGCTTTTTCTCAAACACATCATTTTTAAGTACATCTTTTAAATCCTCGAAAGTCATGGTGTTTAAGCCTGTATTTCTGTAAGAATAATCTGCAATAGAAGGAATAACTCTCTTTGCGCTGTTAGTTAAAAGTTCTGTGTTTTGAGAGGGTTTTTCAGAAGTCTTGTTAGAAGATAAAGATGAAAATAAATCTTTAAAAAAACTCATTAATGTTTCCTCCTCAATATATTAAACTCGTCCAAATTTGGATGAGCCTTTTATATTGTATCACAAACTGAGGAGAATGAAGAGAGGGGAGTTTACAAACTTGCGTAATTTTTTTATAACACATACTACAAGACTGTAGATTATACTTCTACAGCCTTTTTATATAATAAACTTTAATGCTGATTTTATATAGACACTACATCACTAAGGTTTAAGATTAACATATATAGATAGCGACATCACTTCTATCTGAGCAATAAGTATAATTATCTGAAACTTGTGTATTATACCTATAAACTATCTGAGATATATTATAAATTGGATTTATAAAGCAATTATTTACAACAGCATCAAAACAAATGGTTTTGACTTCACAAGGGCTAAACACTCCCAAATCTATACAATATATATCAAAGTAATAAGGGAGTTGTACATTATTTATAATCAGACTTCCTAAAATAAAGGAAGCCGATTTAGATAAATTATTGTATAAAAAAACACGAGAAGAATTACCTATTATAGTATTTGTATTATTGGATATAGCTACTGAAAATCTTATAATATCTCCTATACAAGTTGTGTACCTATCTGCACAGCTTGCAATAGATAAAGCGCATTTAGCCATACAAGAACATGACGCTATTGAAAGTCTATTTAAACTTATATCGTCTACTGCATAATACATAGAAACTGGGCTACAAATACATATTGAAATACAAGAATTACAACATGTATTAAATTTTATGCTGACTTGTTGCCATATTGGTAAATGTGAATTAGTAGATATTTGTTCATAATCACTATATAAGGTGCAACAGTCGTTTAACCCCTTTATACATACACTTACTTTTGAATTTATCTGGTTTGGACTTTTATCTATATTTGCTATCCAAAATGAAAATAAATAAGTCGTATTTTCATTGAGATTATTTATAATAGTTGAAAATGATGCATTGTTTGACCCATCTCCACCTACAATTTGCATCAGTCCTGTTTCTGTGCTTGTTGAATGATCAGATAACCTCCACCAGTTATAATCATCACTATATGGAGAGATTGTATTTCCAATCGTATAATATCCTCTAAAAAGCTCGTTTGTCTGCTTAGTAAACTTAAAACAAGAAGTAATATTGTCATTTGGATATGGATTATTACTAGGTCCACTGTCAGGGCTACTTCCTTGTGAAACTTCACCAAATGTCCCATTACTAGCAACCTTAATCAAATTGTCGGGATATACAATTAGACAATTTTCTAGCGTTTGGGTTAGATATATAGCCGGCCCTATTAAAAAATCCGCCTCATATACATCTACAGTAGAAGTTACAGTTAGATTTACAGTAGTCGAGGTCACCGTATTTAAGGCATTCATACCGTCTACTCGATTTTCTGGAGCTATAGATGTATAGCTAGGTACTTTTGCTACTTGAATTTGTGATGAGGCTCTTGCATTAGCATCAAAATCAGTAGGGATAGGTAAAATAGTTTTTGAATAACCATCTGCTACAACGACTCTATAATTTCCAGGAGGTACATTAGAAAATTTATATTCACCGCTATCATCAGTAAAAGTAGCAATTGTCCTAAGGTCGCCGTCAGTACTTTGTAAAACTATCGGTATATTTGCTACTCCTGAATCATTTGCAAAGTCGATTAATCCACTTCTGTTGACATTGAAAATGAGCAATCCTGTTATACTTGCCATAAACTCATCTCCTTTTAAATAAATTTGATTTTTACTCGTTATAAAATCATAATAGCTATCGTGTTATTAGTACAACAAATATTTGAGTCTGAATCTATATAAATTATCTTAGCACAACTCGTCAGTAGCCTTTGAAAATTAGACTGTATAAATGCACTAAAGACGACTGTTTTTAATTCATATGGTTTAAAAATACCTAGATTAATATTACATAAATTTATACAACTTAAAGGTATATTGTTTAGTAAAAGTGTGTTAGGAATAAAGCAAGCACAATCAGATAAAACATTTGAAAAAATAATCGGATAGTCATTACTTCCCATACTAAATTCACTTGTATTGTATATACAAATATTAAATGTCAAAATATCGCCCACACAAGTTAAATGTTTATTTACGCAATTTGTAACGCAGAAATTATCACATACACTACCTGAAGTAGTTCTACATAAGTTTGTAACTTTTCTCAGTTTAATATCATCAATAGCGAAAAAATACATAGGTGCTACACTTAACATATTTAGCGAAACTGAAGTATTTTCGCCTGTGTTGAATTTAACGCCTATCTCCTGCCAAATTGGTAGTTTAGGATCTGTACTTATCATGTGGTTTAAGTTGCTATATAGTGGAGTATGTGTATCTAGACCATCTACTGTCACGCCTACTTTGGAATCTGATGGAGATTGATTTTTATTTAAACTTGCAACCCAAGCTGTAAATAAATAAGTTGTGTTTTTTTCGAGGTTATTTACAGTAGTCGATAAAGCTTTCTTGTTTGAACTATTGCCGCCTACAATCTGCATTCTACCTGTTTCTATACTTGTCGTGTGGTCGGATAATCTCCACCAATCGTAGAGTTCACTTTCATTATATGGTTTTGTCGTATTTCCAATAGTGTAATCTCCTATTGGGATTTCGTTTGATTGTTTAATCCATGTAAAATCAGACATAAGAGATGAATTACTATATGGATTAGTTGCGGGACCGCTATTTGGCTCGCTACCTATTTCGACGTCGCCAAATGTCCCATTATCTCCAGCTGATATTAGATTATTAGGTGATAAAGAACTACATTTATCTAATATATAATTTTTATATAAAGCAGGGCCTATATAAAAGTAGACATCATCTAGGGGAGCATCCTCAGTTACTGTAATATATAAAGTTGTAGGTAATACTGCGTTTAATGCGTTTATTCCTTTTGTACGCCTGTCTGCTGGCAGCACATTTTTATAACTGGGGACCTTGCCTTGTGTGATTTCTTTTTCGGGTTTTGCAGCCGTAGCAAAGTCTGCTGGGCTAGGTGTAATAGGTCCTGTATATCCATCAACAACACTTATTTTGTAATTTCCGGCAGGTACATTAAAAAACTCAAAGTCGCCGACACCATCAGTTAAAGTCGCGACTGTATTAAAACTACCATCAGTACTTTGTAAAACTAAAGGTGTATTAGTTATAGCGCCGTCAGTTCTAAAGTCGATTTCACCACTTCTATCTGCATCAAAAATTAATGCACCAGTTACAACAGCCATTAAAATCACCATCCTTGTACTTAAGTTTTTCACTTCAAAAATATTTTGCAAATTAAAATTAAATATAAATTAAATATACTGTAAGTTGAAATATACTGTAGATTAAAAATCTACTTCAAAATAAAAATAAAGTGTTATTATATAATATTTAAAAATATATAAAATGTTACCGAAATAGCGGGTAAAATGTTGGAATATAGCGTAAAGATATATGATTAACTTATATATTAATTTATATTTTCAATATACAATATAAGGTGTCGAGAAATGTAATAATTTAAATATAAAAAAAAGAAGGCTATTTAAATACGTTTATCTAATAAATAAATAATCGAATTTTATCATTAAATAATTACAAATAATAGTTTTGATAGGTTTTTTAATTCAAAGGGGCGATAATTATGTTGGACAGAATAGATGAATTGATAGAAATAGCTAAGAAATATGTAAAGATGGGTTATGATCCAATTGAGGCTATTAAAATAGCAGAGAAGAAAATATACGAAAAATATTTAAATAGCTGAGGTGAAAAATGAACATATTTAAACGGCTATATTAAAGTGAATTTTAAAAATATTATTAAAAACTCCAAAAAATAATCTAGCATTATAGGTAGATGCCAGATTATTTTTTGTGAAAATAAACTATTTTACGGTATCTTTTAAAAGCACTTCTTCTAATACCTTATCTAAATAATCTTTAGTAAATTCAATGTTTTGGTAAAATAAAAACATAGCAAATTGGTTTGGGTTTAACTCTTCTTGGTTTTCTTCGCTGAGAAGAGTTATTTGTTTTATCAACTCTTCCGAAGAGTATCTTTGAGTTAATAAATTGTTAAACGCACTTTCTGTAATTGTTTTTAATTCTTCCTTTGTCATAATAGACCTCCTCCGTATTATTATTATTATTATTTATTTTTAAGGCTATTATTTCCCATAAAAATAACAGGATAACACATGATAGTGCTACCTGTATTTTATTTTTATCAGAAAATATTTTTTTATTTGTAGTAAATTGACTCATCTATAACTGTTCCCCCTACAGCTTCTTTATTATAATTGTATAGTATATTAAATAATTCTTTGTAATTATTTTTAAATTCATCCACTATTATAAATTTCAGATTACATCTTTTTATAGCTTTTGATAAAACTTGTGGTTTTATTGGTATGCTTAACTCTTCTCCATAGGCTCCGGCTTGAAGAGGATTTTTATTTACAAAATCTATACTTGATTTTACTTTTGATAAAAATTCATTTACATACTCTTTATTATCTTTAGCAAAATCTTTTTTTACTATTATGCTAAACTGAGAATATCCTTCTTTTATATTAAAAGCTTTTTCGTAAGCTTCATTTGTAGATGTTAAAATTTTAAGTCCACTATGTTTGTACAATAACGTGGTAAGTGATGTTTCTGGAACTATGCCAGTTCTAATATTTCCTAGTGCCAATGTTGTAACAATTTCTGGAGCACTGCTTACATATTTAAAGTTTACTTTTGAGTCATCTATATTATTTTTATTTAATATAGATTTTGATATTATATCTATCATTGAGTTTTCTTCTATTATAGCGACATCTTTGTTAATCAAAGTAGAGTTAAATCCTGTAATAGTTGGATCTGATGTAACTAAATAATATGAACCTTCACCTATACTTGCACATATTTGATAATTTGAGTTTTTATTATAAACCTTGGTTGCCATATCTGTTGGCACTATGGCTATATCATATTTTTCATTATCTAAAGATTTTTCTAATTTTTCTTTTTTATTTTCTATATTGTATGTAGTATTATACCCCTTTTTTATTTCATTCTCTTCTTTTATAAGTTTGCTTATGGAAATTCCATCTAAACTATTTCCACTTATTATCTTTACTTCTTTTGATGTTAAATTGCATCCTACTGCACTTACTCCTAAAATTATAGTGAGTATTAATGTTAAGATTTTTTTCAAAGTATCACTCCTAAAATAAATTAAGCCTTATTTTCATATTACTATAGTTAATAGTTTTATTCAATAAGACTTATATTACTCGCCATACTCTTCTATTTTTTATTCAATTCCTTTATCTATTTATCATCAACAAATATAGGATTATCAAACTTATCTTTAGTAACTTTTTATTATCACCTCAAAATAATCGGCGTACATGGTGCTAATATATTGGAATTCCAAATTTATAAGTAAAAAGCTAGCACCACATACATATTAATTTATATTTAAGATATCTGCCTTATATGACTAATTATATTTATATTTCTTCTTTCTTTAAAATTCCAAAATCTATATTTTCTATATTTTTTTCTTTTATCTTTCCTTTATACAAATTTTTATTATTTTCCTTATTTATTACATAAATATAATAATTCATATCTGCATCAAAACTTCCATCATAGCTTGACTCACTCATAATAATAAATATTTTATTTTTATCTTCTCTCATGTCTACTATATTTTTATTTTTATCTTCTCTACATGTTACATTTATTTCATTAATCTTTTTAACATTATATGTATTTAAATTCACAGTTATAATTTGTAATTTTTCACTTTCATCATCAAATTCACTACTAAGTAGTACTTCATTATCATCTACATAATAATTAGTAATTTCCTTGTTACCTATTTTCAAGTTTGTAACATTAACATCCTTAGTAATAACATTAAAAGCAAATAAACAAGTTTCCATCTCACCATTTTTTTTATTTTTCATGTTAACTAGAAAATAACATACATTCCCTCTAACAAATCCATTTTCATTTGAAACATTCATTTCACTTGCTTCATAAGATTTACTTATAATACATTTAGATTTTTGTGTTGATAAATTTATTTTATATAGATTTAAATATGTTTGTTTATATATATCGTCATTTCCTAGAGAGTTTTCATTATATAATGAAGATATAATTGCTAAATAAATATTGTCATTGTTTCTAACTGGTAAAACTTTATAAGCACTATCTAAATTTATACCTTCTTCTATTTCTATTTTATATTCTTTTATCTTCTTTGTTTTTTTATTTTTTAGATTTATATATACCATCATATTATTTGAATCATAAGATGAATAGTCACTTCCCATTGAAATACTTGCTATTTCGTCATTATTTTCACAAATATCACTAAAACTATTGATATATTGAAATATGTCCCTATTTTCTATATTCTTTTTAGACACACTAAATCCTCTACACCCTGCTTTAACATATTTTTTAACTTCTTCTTTATTTTTAGATATTATAATTTGGTCAGTTTCATATGAGCCTCTACTTTTTTGATAAACTATATTCATATCACCTAATGCATTCCTATTTCCACATAAATCTTCCATAGTTATTTCTTCATTCATAAAAAAACTTAATAATATTATTAATAAAACCATGGATATTGATATTGCAATTAAAAATATTTTTGAAATGCTCTTTCTCATAATATCCTCCTAAACATTTACCCTTCCATTTAGTAATTTATAAGAAATCCAAATTGATAATATTCCTACTGATATATAATAAAGGATATGACTTTTTAATAATTGATCTGTATATAATATGCTACATCTAGAAATCAATATGTACATAAATATACATAATATTACATAGAAAATTCCTAGAAATCCTCCTATTTTATTAAATGACTTATGAATCATTATACCTGTAAATAAAATTATTACTAATATTACAGGTCCAAATAAAAGGTACATAACTCTATCAAGAGGATATATCCCTCCTAAAAATCTTATAATGCTCATTGAAAAATTATAATTAATAATATCTATAATGTCATTAATATTAATCCCCGTCATATGTTCAATAAAAAATATCTCTAATATCCACATAATATGTTGTATTACTATAACGCCATAGATAAAAGATACTACTATCATTAACTTAGATAAAAACACATTAAATTTATTGAATGGTAATGTAAATAAAGTATATGCTACCTTTGTTTTGCTAAAAAAATCTTTATACCATATTATAAAAGTGTAATATAAACACCACATAAGTGTTAAAACCATTAAAATCATAGAAAAACCGTATATAGAATAAATCAATTCTCCATTTTTTAAAATTTTATATGATTCCTCAGATTTAATAATTCCTATACCACCTCTTATATTTAAAGTATTGCTAATTTCCTTAATAAGAAAATATAAATAAAAAATAAATAAACTAATATTGCTTAAAGTTAATAAACTTAAGATTGAAAAATAAACTTTTTTTACTCTTTTAAACTCTAAATCATAGAGTGTTAAAATTTTATTCACCCATATATACCTCCCTCATTTTATCTATGATAGACATATGCTCTATTTCTTTTACTTCTTTCACATTAAAATTAAAAGCTACTTTTCCCTCATGTAGTATTATTACTTCTTGTACAATATTTTCAACTTCACAGACCTCATGAGTTGTAATAATAATACTTTGCTTAGGAGATATAAATTCTACCATAACTTTAATAAACCCTTCTCTTTTAAATATATCTATGCCAGAAAAGGGTTCGTCCAATAAAATATATTTTGAATTTTGAGCAAATCCAATAATTATTTTTACTTTTGCTCTATTACCTTTTGATAAATCAGAAACTTTTTTGTCATCTGTGAGGTTAAATATTTTCAACATTTTATAAGCTTTTTCATCATCCCAATTTCTATAAAACACTTTCATAAAATTAAAACTTTCCTTTATGGTAAAGTTTGGAAAATAAGTATCCACATCAGGAACAAAGGATATTTTATTATAAATTTTAGGATGTATTTTTTCTCCATCTATAAGAATTTCTCCTTTATCAATTCTAGTTAATCCTGTTATAGCCTTTAAAATCGTAGATTTACCTACTCCATTTATACCAAATATCCCTGTTATTTTTCCTTCTTTTATATTGAAGGAGACATTTTTTAAAGCATATATTTTGCCATACTTTTTATCCACATTTCTAATTTCTATCATTTAAACTTATTCCCCCTAAAAACCGCTCTTATTTTTTAGTTTTTACCAAATTAATATAACTTATTGGACGATATACTTGTCCTGTTGTAAAATATTTAATTGATCCAGTTTTTATTCCTCCAATTGGATAGGGATTTCGACTTGCTGAATGAATTATCTTTCCTCTCCCCATATACATTACTACATGTCTAGTTGTAAATATGAGATCTCCCGGTTTAATATCTTTTATATCGACTTTATAATCTTTTAATACTTCTTGCTGCTCTATGGTTGAATATCCTATGTTAACTCCCGTGACAGTTTTATATGTCCAATAAGTAAGTCCTGAACAGTCAAAACCTTGTTTACCTATATAATCTTTTTTATCTAAAGGATAATAGCTTTCTCCATAACAGTCAATTAATTCTTTTAATCTTTCTTTTGTTACTATTTCTCCCTTACCTCCCCATGTATATTCTTGACCTACTCTGTCTTTTGCTAAAGATATTACTTCATTTACTACTTTCAAATCCTCTTTACTCATGTTTTTAATTTCATCTTCATATTTTTTATTAATTTCTTCTTTGTATTCTTTTGATATAAATTTATATGAAAATATACTTATAACCCCTATAAACATTATTATTATGATTGTTTTAAAAAATTTTTTTATAATGATTAACTCCCTTCAAATTTAATATAATCAAAATCATATAGTTTTCTAACTTTATTATCATCCTAAAACTATATTAATACAACTTACAAATCTGTAATATTAAATTTCCATACAAAAAAAGTGACTTAAATTAATTAAGTCACCTTTATACATTTATTTATTTGGAACTACTATTTCTCCACTTGTTATTTTTTCTATTTGATCATTAACATAATCTATTACATCTTGTGGAACATTTTTATCAGTTGATGGAGCTAGACCTATACCATCTTCTTTTAATCCAAATACTAATGTTTTTCCACCGTCGAAGTTGCCTTCACTTAAGTCTTTAACTACATTAAATACACCTTCATTAACTTTTTTCATTGCTGAAGTTAATATATTTTCTGGTGCTATATCATTTTGGTCTCTATCAACACCTATAGCAAATTTACCAGTTTCTTTTGCACATTCAAGTACTCCAACACCACTATCTCCTGCACAAGCAAATATTATATCTGCATTGTTATTGTACATTTGACTTGCTATAGATTTTCCTTTAGCTTGATCTGCAAATGAGTTAACATATTGTGATAAAACTTTTGCATCTGGATTAGCAGCTTTTACACCAGCTTCATATCCTATTTGGAATTTCTTTATAACTACATTATCCATTCCACCAACAAATCCTACTGTATTAGTTTTTGTCATTTTACCAGCAACTAAACCTACAACATATCCTGATTGCTCTTCATTGAATGATATACAAACTACATTTTCAGGTGTTTTATCACCATAATCAACGTCAACTATAGCAAATTTTTGATCTGGATAATTTTTTGCCGCTTTTAATAAAGCTGCTTGCATTGGGAATCCTGTTGCAAGGATTAAATCATTCCCTCCATCTACTGCTTGTTCTAAGTTAGTTACGTAGTCAGCTTCTTGTTTTGATTCTATATAACTTGCTTTTATTCCTAAATCTTTCTCTGCTTTTTGAAGTCCTTCCCAAGCACTTTGGTTGAAACTTCCATCAGTTACTCCACCTACACTAGTAACCATTGTAATTTTTAACCCTTTGTCATTTGATGAGTTATTATCTGAACCACATCCAACTACTGATAAGGCTGTCATCATAAGTACTGTTATTAAACATGTAATTTTTTTCAATGTTTTTTATCCTCCCTTGTGATATAATACTTTTCTATTAACTTAACTATAATATCAAATAATCATTATAAGATATTATGGCATATGACATATTTTTTGAAAAAATACGAGGATATAAACATGATAAAAGTAAATGATAAAAGTAAATTAAACTATTATATAAAAAAATTTGCAATTAATGAAATATTCACCGAAAATATAGAAGATAATATGGAACTTCATTATTTTAAAAAGGGATCTCATATATGTACTAAAGGGGAAATTTTAGATTATTTTTATTTTTTTGTAAAAGGTAGAGCTAAAGTATATATATCTACACCTAATGGAAAGTCTCTATTAATTAGATTTTACTCTCCTATTCAAGTAATTGGAGATGTGGAAATAACATGTGATGAGAGTATCGATTGTAATATACAGGCCATAGAAGACTGTATCTGTATAGGAATTCCCCTACATATAATTCATCATGTGTCTACTTATGATCATAAGTTTTTAAGCTTTATATGTAAACATTTAAGTTATAAATTAACTTCCACGTCAGCATCAACATCTTTAAATGTGCTCTATCCTTTGGAAAATAGATTAGCAAGTTATTTACTTGCTCTTTATCCAAATTACTTAAATCCAGAAGATAAAGTTGTTACAGATAATTTTACACAACTAGCAGAACTTCTTGGAGCAGATTATAGGCATTTTCTAAGAATTGTTGATAAACTTTGTTCTAAAAATATTATAAAAAAGGAAAAT
>OLPU01000769.1_pt1 | contig 26666 bp, 28 predicted proteins | sample 1673111 | NCBI WGS metagenome assembly OLPU01 (sample SAMEA3136755, study PRJEB25190) | human gut metagenome | reverse complement strand
GCGTCGCCTTGCCAAGGCGAATGTCGCGAGTTCGAATCTCGTCTTCCGCTCCATTTTTTATCTCTGATGCGGCTGTATTAACGCCGCATTAGTAATGATGGCGCCATAGCCAAGCGGTAAGGCATAGGTCTGCAAAACCTTGATGCGCCGGTTCAAATCCGGCTGGCGCCTCCAACTTGTAAAGTCGTACTTCTCCGGGGGTATGGCTTTTGTTTTTATATTTTTATATTTGTAAAGAATCGCCTGTGTTTAGGGCGATTTTATTTTATTATTATGTTATATCAGAGTGCTGAAAAAGTCGATAATTTCGTGCAACAGCTCGAGGCGATAGTCAGATGCAAAATGATCCGTGTTGAAATGTACGGATTTAACGCGATGTTCGGGCTGGGTTAAAAGTGCGTTCTCCAGTGGGAGGCAGTGATACTTAGGAGGAGTATGAGTGTCCAGATCGGCGCTGACGCAAAGCAGAGGCTTTTTTCCGAGCGATTCTGACAAATTCTCCAGAGCAAACTGTTCTTCGTAAAGTTCCAGCTCAGACAGGAATTTTTCGATATCGGCGTTTCGCAGCCATTTTGAGCTTTCCTCTAATATGCGTATGATGGTTTTGTAAGCTGAGAGGTTCTCCTCGCGTATCTTACTGAGACGTCCTATATTGCAGGGCATTAAAAGCGCCGCTCCTTTTATCTCTCTGCGCGCTGCGCTGAGCTGAGCGCATACAAAACCACCCATGCTGTGTCCGACTGCAAATATATTGCTTTTGTCAAAATTGTACTGCGTGTCGTTCAGTATAAAGTCCAAAACGGTGTCGGCGTCCTCTATATTGTTTGCTAATGCGTAATCCCCGTCTGAGCCGAAACAACCGCTGTAATGGAATGTAAGCACGTGGAAACCGCAGCGGCGCAAGGCCTGCGCTATATCTCCGTTCTGTTCACAGCCCGGGATGCCGTGCAGAAGGAGTACGACGGGGTGCAGCCCTGCTCCGGCTGCGCCGTACAATACGGATAGAAGCCTTCCGCGTTTACCGTTTATTATAATGCCCTCGACGGTCGGTCTGTAAAAGCTGTTTTCGTAATGTTTTTCTGAAGGACAACGTGTTTTTTCCATGGCATTTTTCCTAAGTATTTTAATATTGGATATATTCCTACTGAAATAATAGGAGTTTAGTGCTATTGTAGCCGAATTTAGAGCGAATGTCAAGGCATTTGGTAAAAAAACGGTCGGCAAGCATCGCCGACCGAAAGGGTTATGTTATATCATGTAATTGTCTATTTCCCGCTCTCTTTGCTGCTCTATAATGTCTTGTAAGGTTATATTGTCAAGATAATCGCTTATCACTTTATTTAATCCTCTCCATATAGGGAGCGTGGGGCATTCTGAGCTTCGCGGACATTCTACAGGATCCTGCTCGGCGCATGCGACGGGAGCCAGGCTGCCTTCGGCAAGGCGAAGAATATCGCCTACTGTGTATTTGTCAGGAGCTTTGGCCAACATGTATCCGCCTTGGTAGCCGCGGTTGGTTTTGAGAACATCCGATTTATTAAATATAGGAACTATTTGTTCTAAATACTTTTTTGAAATATTCTGCCGTTTTGCTATGTCTTTTAGAGCTGTATACCCATCGTTCTGATGCTCGGCTAAATCAATCATCATTCTGAGCGCATAGCGGCCTTTGGTGGAGATTTTCATATTATTTGCCCTCCGATTATATTGTACTATAATACCATATACTTGATAGGTTTTCAATGGAGGAATGCGACGGAAGCCGGGCGCCGGAAAAAGTATTGCAATACCAGAGCGTCAATGCGTCGGTTTATCTGTCATAGCGTAGTAATCGTCTATGATTCCCTGCAATGTCTCGGCTTGCATGGCTTCGCGTATGGCGTTTTTTATGTTGCCGTATGGGCGGCTAAGTACGGGCGTGATGCACCTGCCCACGGGGCAGCCTTCATATGGATTTTTGTGCAGAGCTATGCAATTTTGAAAAGAATCGGGATCTGCGGCGCAGTATACCGTCCAGATTGTTATGTCTTTTGGATCTTTGATGAGCCTTGAGCCGCCCGTCCCTCGTGTCGTCTCGATTAGCCCTGCTTCGCGCAGCTTTTTCATCATATCGCGTATCATGGCGGGATTGCATCCTGTGCTCGACGCCATAATTTCACTGGTCAGTTTGTCGTGCTTATAGACCGCCAGCAGGAGCAATATATGCAAAGCGAGGGAGCATTTGCTGCTGATTCGCATTTTTATCACCTCTTTATACAATATTATACGATGTAAGTATTGACATTACAAGCCCGATATGATACTCTTTAGTTGTAAATTAAAAAAATACAACAGGGAGGGCAGCTATGAGAAAGCTATTTGAAGAGACTGTTCTGGGAGGCATAAAGGTCAAAAACAGACTGGTAAGAAGCGCGACTTTTGAGTATTCTGCGGATCAAGGCCGTTATGACAATCGTATGCGCGAGATTTATACGGCGCTGGCTGAAGGCGGGGTAGGCACGATTATAACGGGTATGACGGGTGTGGATGAAAACTCCTGCGTAATCGACAGCATGGTAAGAGCTTACGACCCAAGCTTTCAAGACGGGCTGAGAGAGCTGGCAGAGCTGGCTCATAAACACAATTGCGCTCTCGTGGTTCAGTTGGCGAACTGCGGCGCCAAGGTCGCGCGTACAGATGCCGGCCTGCCGCCTGTCGCACCGTCGAAGCTGCCGGATAAGAATTGGCGCGAGCTGAGCAAAGAGGGAATAGCCGATCTGGCAGAGAGCTTCGCTTCTGCGGCGGCGAAATGCAAGGAGGCGGGCGCAGACGGAGTGCAGATACACGCGGCGCATGGATATTTGCTGAGTCAGTTTCTATCGCCGATATATAATAAACGTCAGGATGAATACGGCGGCGAGATAGACGGGAGAGCGAGAGCTGTGTTCGAAGTATATGAGGCTGTACGAAAAGCGGTAGGCAGAGATTATCCCGTATGGATAAAGATTAATTCGCAGGACGGGGAAGAAGGCGGAATAACGCTTGAGGAATGTATGTTTGTATGTAAAAAGCTGTCTGATATGGGGCTTGACGCCGCGGAGATAAGCGGAGGGATAGCCATGTCTAAGAGAAGTGCGTCTGCGAGAAGAGTGAGCAAACAGGAGGATGAAGCGCACTTTTTACCGGAGGCTCTGAAAATAGCAGAGAATGTCAGCGCAGACGTAATAAGCGTGGGAGGCCACCGCAGCCCTGAGCGAATGGAAGAGGCGATAAACGAGGGTGAAGTGAAAGCCATAAGCCTTTGCAGGCCGCTGATATGCGAACCGGACATAGTGAGCCGCTGGGCGTCGGGAGACTATGCGAAACCGAAATGTATATCTTGCAATAAGTGCTTTTCGCCGGGCGGATTGAGCTGCAAGGTATTCAAGTAAAAAGCAGCACAAAAAACTCTGCATTTATGCAGAGTTTTTTGTATAATTCTTTATTCGTCTGTTGTTCGATTTGCACTATTTGTTGTGCGGTTATCAAATTTTATACTTGTGCTGAATATGAGAGTTGCCTTTTTTCCGGTTATTTATAGATGGATATGCAGAGTCTGAAAATACTGAATAAGCCGGCTGTTATTTTTCTTCTTCGATAAGAGAATCGAGTCGTCTCATGAAATATTCCATGATGCTGCGGCGAGTGACGATACCTATAAAAACTCCGCGATCGTCCGTCACGGGAGCGAAGTTCTGCTCCAGCATTCGGTTCAGCAGAGATTCCATATCTGTGCTCACGGGGATGCTCGCGTTGTCGTGCAGGCGGGGAACAGCTTTTATCGGTGAGAGAACGGAGCGTTTCATGTCTTTGGAATCATGCAGATACCAGAGCAGGTCGCCTTGCGTCAGCGTGCCGACGTATTCACCTTGCTTGTCAATAACGGGCAGAGCTGTATAATTCGTTTTTCGCATTATCCTAAGAGCATCTTCCACCAGCATGCTGCTGCAAATAACGGCGACGTCGCTTTTCGGACGCAGAAAAAAGAGAATATTCACGTGCATTCCTTCCTGTTTAGTTTTAATATTATCTGTATTATTAATTTAACATAACCTCGTGCAGAATTCAATAAAACTTTTAGGAAAATGCGTGAATAATATTTTAGCTGTGCATGTAATGTTCCGCCCAGAGCTGAAGCTCTCCGAGAGAGGATATCGCCACGTCGTTTTTTAGAAGCGCGGCTTGTACGTCGAGAGGCAAAGAGCGGAAGTATTTCGCTACGTCGGGATTAGTGAGAAAAAAGCTTTCGTCCATTTGTCGGTTATCTCCTTTTTTTATTTAGGCTATCCGACGCAGCGCAGTATTATCCTGCATATTTCTGAAAAACAGCGGGATAATATAAACAAAAAAGAAAAGAAGAAAGGAAAGATAAAATGAAGGACGAAGAAAAAAAGACCGCGGAAAGATTTAACATAGAGGATGACGCATTTTACAATATGTTCCACGTAGGCAGCGCTACAGAATGTACGGGGCTGATGCCGTCCGAGCCGCTAAGTGTGGAAGAAGCGAAGCGCCTTGCGGATTTGTATTCAATACATACGCCTTTCCCTGCTGATGATGAGGCTAGCGAAGATTGACCACGTCATATCGGGAGCCCAGCACGAGCCAGTTTTGAGCGAAGGGGCGCATGAGATTCCAGTAGCCCGCGCCGAGCAGAGAGAACTCGTCTATTAGATCGAATTTTGCTGAGATGCTCCGGGCGTCCTCGAACCAGACCTCGTGGCGCGAGCCGTCCGTGTCTGTATATTGAAAATGCGGAGATTGGGCTTCGTCGTCGTATAGTATACTTACGCCGTGGATGCGTGCCAGCTCGACTGCGCGCTCGTTGGAGATAGACTGCGCGCGTGTGCGCCCTTCGATGAAAGGCAGAGGCCAGTCATAGCCGTAGTTCGGTATACCCAGGAGCATCTTCTGCGCGGGTATCTGAGTCAGCGCATACGATACGACTTGGCGCACTTTGTTTATGGGTGCTATTGCCATAGGCGGACCGTATGTGTAGCCCCATTCGTATGTCATGAGCAAAACGGCGTCGGATACGGCTCCGAGGTCAGCGTAACTGTGACCTTCGTACAGCAAGCCGCGCTGTTCGCCGGAGATTTTAGGCGCGAGAGCGGAGATAACGCGCTTGTCGTAAGGCGCGAGGCGCTGCCGTGCTGCTCGAACGAAAGCGGCGTAGCTCGGCGCCAACTGACCGGGTATATATTCGAAATCTATATCTAAGCCGTCATAGCCTTTGCTTAGAATAGTTCCTACGACATTATCCAAAAGAGTGCGCTGCATGGCGGGGCTTTGGAATAGAGATACGGCGAGAGCGCTGTCGAAATTGCCTTCCTGCGTAAGGGTAGACAAATGCATAAAAGGCCGGACGTCGTTTACTCTCGCGGCGTTAAGCAGTGCGTCGTCATCTAGATATACCAGTGTACCGTCAGAGTTAAAACCGTAAGTAAAAGGCATGAGACAACTGATATAAGGCAGAGTCTCCGAGAGAAGCTGCATGTTTGCGAAGGGGTATGCGTACCCGGTGACTACAAGCGGGCGCAGAGCGGCGCCATAGCTGAGAGCGAGCTGCTGACCCGGGGTGAGAGAGGAATTTCGAGTGAGCCAAGGATTCATGCGGATGAGTTTGTTTACATTCATTCCGTTGCTTTGCGCGATGGAATACAGAGTGTCTCCCGGACGAACTGTTGTAAGAAGCTCAGGCTTTAGGACGACTAGGGTCTGCCCCGGCACAAGGGCTTCGGAAACGAGCTTGTTTCTCGAAGAAATGCTCCAAGGGCTGACTCCGTACATATTTGCTATGGAAAAAAGTGTTTCACCCGGCTTTACGACGTGTATAATCATAATGAGCTCCTTTGATAAGAAAATTGGGGCAAATAAATACAGAAAACTACATTCAAGGAGATAATAAAAAATGGCACTGAAATTTTATGCAGATGAAAAGACAAAGCTGGCTACGATTGTCAGAACAGGTATTGGGACAGAGACTCTGGAAGGTCTCAAAGAGCTGGACGCAGGCGTGGTTGACGCTGCGAAGGAAAAGCATGTGCCCGAAGTAAAGGTCAACGGCGACACTGTAGAGGTATGTGTCGGCAGTGTAGAGCATCCCATGCAGGATGTTCATTACATACAGTTCATCTATCTTGAGACAGAAAAGGGCGGTCAGGTAAAATATCTCGCCCCGGGCGAAGCTCCTAAGGCTGAGTTTAAGGTAACGGACGATAAGCCCATCGCTGTCTATGAATACTGCAATCTGCACGGTCTTTGGAAAAAAGAGCTTTAATCTCAGGCTAAATATTCATCAGCCCGCCTCTTATTTGCGAGAGGTGGGCTTTTTTAGCTTATGGGTCTGTGGTGAAGCCTTCGTATGTATTCGCGATATTGCCCCAAGTCACCACGTTGAACCAGTTAGCTACGTATTCGGCTCGTCTGTTCTGATATTTTAAATAATAAGCGTGTTCAAAGACGTCCAGTATGAGAAGAGGCTGCAGATCTTTTGGCAGCACGGTTTCATTTTTGGAAGTTGTCGATATGCTGAGATTGCCGCCTGTGTCGCTCGCGAGCCATACCCATCCGCACCCTTTGAGGTTTTCTGCGGCATAAGAAAAATTGCGCTTAAAAATGCTCATGCCGCCGAAATCGCGCTGTATTGCCATGTCTAAAGCTGAAGAACGCGGAAGTGCGTTTGCCTTGCGCCCCATGCAGGAGAAGTATAGCTCGTGGCAGTATATGCCGCCGGCGTTCCATTTCAGATCGGAGGCGAGCCCTTCCGGAATCTCGGCCTCGCCCGTGAGCACGCTGACGACGTCCGGTTCTTCCGGCATTTGAGCCGCAAGCTCGTTAAATTTACGAACATACGCGGCGTAGTGCTTATCGTGATGAAGGAGCATTGTGCGCGTGTCTATATAAGGCTCCAGTGCGAAGTAAGGATACATTAACGGTTTGATTTGATGTGCAGGCATAAACTCTCTCCTTTTCTTGTAAGATATATCAGCTGCATATTTAGGCTTATGCCCGATCAGCAATATGTATTCCCTCATGTTTCGGAAATGTAAGGGTTGAGCACTTGCAAGCTAAGAGCAACATTGGTATAATGTATCGAAGTGCCAAGCTAATAGGCAAGGCAGGAAAGGATAGACTGTGTATGAATATATTACAGGGGATAGTTTTGGGAATAGTGCAGGGGCTTACAGAATTTCTGCCTGTTTCCTCGAGCGGTCACCTAGTGCTTTTTCAGAATATCATGAATCTGGACGGGGATATGGTATTTTTTGACACAATGATGCATGTAGGTACGCTGGTAGCGGTTTTGTTTGTATTCTGGGCGGATATATCAAGTATACTGCATAAACCGCTGCAAAAGCTTACAGGCTTGCTCATTGTTGCGACGATACCGGGTGTGATTTTCACACTGCTGTTTGAAGATTTTATAAACAGTGCGTTTTCCGGTGCGTATTTGGGCATTGGTTTTTTGGTTACTGCTGCGCTGCTTATTGCTGCGGAATGGCTGGACAAAGGTCTGGGCGAGCGTAAAAAGAAAAATATAGGTTATCCTACTGCGGTCGGGATAGGCTGTATGCAGGCGATAGCCATTATCCCAGGCATTTCTCGCTCCGGCTCCACTTTGGCAGGCGGGCTTTTCGCCGGGGTAGAGCGGAATCTCGCGGCTAGATTTTCATTCCTCATGTCAATTCCTATAATAATAGGATCAGTGGTGCTTCAGCTTTTTAAACTGGCGACGGGAGAGGTTGTGGTTGAGACATCGATAATACTGCCGACGCTGGTGGGAATGATTTTCGCGGCGGTCAGCGGATTTTTGGCTATTAGATTTATGCTCAATCTAATAAGCAAGCATAAGCTTTACGGCTTTGCAGTATACATGGTAGCTATAGGGCTCTTTACGCTGCTGGACAAATACTGCTTCGGCTTGATATTTTAAATAAGATTCTAATCGTTAAAAAGACCTTCGGTATATAACACCGCAGGTCTTTTTAACATTGCTTTATTATAGAGATCGAGTTTTTACAGCTGTTAATCCTCGGCAGAGATGACGCTGACGGGGCAGCCGTCCGCCGCTTCTCTTGCGCCCTCTTCCTGTTCGGGCGTTGAGGGCTGAGCCTTGACGTAACTCAGACCGTCGTCGTCCAGAGCGAATACGTCGGGGCAGACGCTCTCGCAGGCTCCGCATGCTATGCAGCCGTCTCTGTCTACTTCTACAATCATTTTTTGCCTCCTGAATGGTATTAGTATTTTTCGCCATTATCTTTCCCGGTGGAGATTTTTTTATTCATGGCGCATACGATATAATATGAAATTGCGTTATAAGACAGCGAGCGTTTTAGCTGTGACGCTTATGATATTGGAGGTGACGGTATTGACAGGATGCGCCGGAGGATATGAACCTATAAGCCAAGCGGAGATAGAAAGAATAAAACGTGGCGAAACAAGTGCAAAAATGGAGGTTGTATTAGATGCTGCTGTTTCGTTGGTGGGGGAAGTTGACTATTTTTGGGGAGGAAAGAGTGACGCCGTGGGGCGAGACGAACGCTGGGGCGAGCCGGCGGTTGTGGAAAGCGAAGGGAGCGTGACCACGGGAAGCGTCCGTCCGTTTGGGCTGGATTGTTCCGGATATGTGGCGTGGTGCTATTGGCAGGCCGGCGTTCCGCAAGAGGAGACGGGCACGGTAACATACGATCAATTTGATAAATCAGAAGAGATAGAATGGAGTGAGCTGAGGGCGGGGGATTTTGTATTTAAAAACACATCTGCTGTGCGTGAGAATCACGTCGGCATATGCCTCGGAATGTTGGACGGAGAGCCTGTTTTTGCACATTGCTCGCTTTCTTTGGGCGGGGTTGTGGTAACGCGCGCGGGCGGTGTGTTCAAATACGCACGGCGTCCGAGGGCCGAAATTTAGAATATTATGCAGAAAAGTGTATATATAAGAGGGAATAAGTGTGAGAATTTGGCGTAAGATAGCTCTCAAGTCTAAGTATTAAGCTATATTTAAGTGCCGTGTGTTATATTGCTTAAAACGGACTAATTAAGAGAGGTAATTAATATGCCAATGAGATTATTAATAGCCGAAGACGAACGGCGTCTAGCTGAAACCTTGGGTGATGTGCTCATGGGGAACGGGTATGCTGTGGATATGTGCTTCGACGGTATGGCTGCTCTGGATAACGCGCAGAGCGGCATATATGATGCGATAATACTTGACGTCATGATGCCGAAAATGGACGGATTTGAAGTGACACGCAGGCTCAGAGCGTCCAAGGTGTCCACGCCTATACTTATGCTGACGGCTCGCTCTCAGGTGCAGGACAGAGTACGCGGTTTGGACAGCGGAGCAGATTATTATTTGACCAAACCGTTTGAAATCGCAGAGCTGCTGGCGTGCCTGCGCTCGCTTATGAGGAGGCAGCCTGAGGTAGTTACTGAGCAGATGGAGTTTGGGGATTTGCGCCTAAATGTATCATCGTGCGCGCTTGTGTGCGGTCCGGATTTTGTTAAGCTCAGCTCTAAGGAACTGGAGCTTATGCGCTTGCTGATGGCGGCGAAGGGCAATGTAGTTACTAAAGAGACTATGCTGCTGAAAGCTTGGGGCTATGATTCGGATGCGTCGGATAACAACGTAGAGGTATACATGTCCTTCCTGCGCAGGAAGATCAGGCACATACGCTCCGGTGTTAATATAGAGACAATAAGAAAAGTGGGTTATCATCTGCGTTACGGAAATTCCTTCTAGTCTCACAGCGGCCGGAGGGTGAGATTTGATAAAAAAGCTTAGATTAAAATTTGTTTTAATAATAATATGTATAGTTACGGTCTTGCTTGCGGCTGCCTTTGGCGCGCTGATGTATTTTACGTCACGGAGTCTCAGCTCAGGGGCGGACGCTATGCTGGATGCGGTGATACACGGCAGGGGACTGCATCAGAGAGAGTTCGGCGAGAGGCGCGCTTTTGGTGTGATAACGGTAGATGAAGATGGAGAAGCGAAAGTGACCGGAGGGAATCTTCTCCATACTATGGACGAGGAGACTGTAACAGGATTTGCAGACGAAATAATTGAAACAGGTTCCTTAGAAGGCCATATATCTAAGTATAATTTGAGATATAAGTGTGCGGAGGATAACGGAATCCTTACAATAGCGTTGTTGGATACGACTCAGGAGCAGATAGCGCGCAGCGCTGTGCTCAATAACTGTCTGTTTATAGGATTGGCAGCGCTGGCGGCTTTTGTGGTTGTCGGCATTCTTCTTTCGCGATGGGTGGTAAAGCCGGTCGAGATTGCCTGGCAGCAGAACAAGGCTTTTGTGTCCGACGCATCGCACGAGCTGAAAACCCCGCTGACGGTTATACTTTCCAACTCAGAGATGCTGAGCGAGAGAATAAATCCGAGCGACGAAAAGAGTGTGAGATGGTGCTCCTCTATCCATGCAGAAGCTTTGCGGATGAAGGCTCTGACAGAGGAAATGCTGGAGCTGGCGAAAATGGACGAGGCGGTAGATAAAAAAATGATCGCTTCCGATGTAGATTTAGAATATCTTCTCACGGACGTTGTGCTTACCTTCGAGGCTCATGCTTTTGAAGAAGGTAAAGAGATAAGATTCGATACTAGCACGAAGGTTACGGTCTGGGGCGACGCTGAGCTTTTGCGCAGAATATGCGTAATTCTCATAGACAATGCTATAAAATACTCGTCCGAGGGAGGAGTAATAGACGTCAAACTGACGGAAAATGGTTCCGCCCGAATAGATGTATCCAACTCCGGAGAAGAGATACCTCCGGACGAAGCGGAGAGAATTTTTTCCAGATTTTATCGCACGGACAGAGCGAGGACGTATAACGGCGGGCATGGGCTTGGATTGGCTATATTATCTAACATAGTATATATGCATAACGGGAAAGTGTGGGTAAAGAGCAAAAATGGAATAAACACATTTTCAGTTTTGCTGCCGATAAAATAAAAATATAAAATAGAGCGGATAGCCGCTCTATTATTTTTGCCTTAAAAAAGGCGATTTACAAGCATTTCCAGACGAGAATGCCGTCCTGCATTTTACAGCTTATTCGTTTGCGGATGCGCAGATATTCCAAGTGGCTTATGGTCTCTCCGACTGCAAACCACTTTTGAGCAGGCGGGAACTCTCTCCAGCTTTTGCCGCGCATGTTCCATGTCATGTGAGATGCGGTTTCGTAAGCTGAAATACATGGGCGGCGGGATAATATGTCCAGGATGTTATTTAACCGCCTATCGTGATGCGCGAGTATCTCGTCTATGCGCTCATTCGCAGGGGCGGCGCTTTCTCTGTGTCCGCTGAGGCAGAGCTGTATGTCCAGAGAGCGTATTTTGCGCAGGCTGTCCAGATAATCGCCCAATGCGTCCTCCATGAAGCCTTGCCATACTGCAATATTGCTGGTGATGTCGAATAAAATATGATCTCCGGCGAACAGTATGGAGTGCTTTAAATCTGCGAGGCACATATGTCCGGGAGAATGACCGGGCGTGGCAATTGCGGTCAATGATACATCTCCGATTTGCAATGTATCTCCGTCGTTGATGCTTTCCATATCAAAGCCCGCGTCGGGTCGGAAAGCGCGAGCGGGATTAGCCGTTTTAATCTCCAAAAGCTCGGAGGAAGGCATGCCGTGTTTTTTATAGTATTCGTCGCTTGCATCCCACGCTTCGTTCTGCATATAGGCGCGGAACACAGCCTGATCTTTTGCGCTCATGAGAATTCTGCATCCTTTTGCTATTCGAGGTACGAGACCTACGTGATCGGAATGTACATGAGTGAGAAAAAGGACGGTGTTTTTATCCGACATGTCTACATTTAACTCGCGCAGACCGGAGGAGAGTGCGTTGAAGCTGCCGGGCATGTTAAAACCGGTATCCACTACTAAGCTGGCTCCTTGAGATTTTAATACATAACTCGAGAGATTTTTCAGCGGGCTGCCTTCCAGCGGAACTTCTATTTTGTATATTTCGGGGTTATTGCTGACTTTTGTTATCATAAGTAAACACTCCTGACTTTTGCATATGTTGTGCAACTCTGTTTATTATATCATAATTGACGAAAGGATATAAAAAGGTTATACTTTTATGTAATAAATTGTGGAGGTAACTATGCAGAAAGTTGCATTAATATTATCGCTCGTTGGCATGGCGGCGGATATTGTAATTCCGTTTTTCGCGGCCAAGCTGGTTCCCGGATATTCGCATAAGCTTCAGGATATGAGCGCATTGGGCAGCCGCTCTGCGCGCTCCGGCCGGCTTTATAGCTGCTGGATGCTTTTATTTGGTGTAATTGTTTGCTTTGCAGGTTGGAATGGCTACAGGCCGTTTTCATCGCCTGTGGGTATATTGATATGTGTATTCGGAACTGCGGCGTGTATTCTTTCCTTCTTTTTCAGAGCCGGAGAAGGGAAGGAGGATAAAAGCGTCGGCTCCAGGATTCATGGGATAGCAAGTGCAGTGGGGTTTATAGCTCTTCTGCCGGCGGATATATTGAGCGCCGTCTCTCTCATGCGCTCCGGTCTGTATGTTGCAGGATATATATGTACAGCGTTTTTTGTATTTGCGCTTATGTTTTTTGCCTTGTATGTAATGAGCGACAAGCCGTACTTTAAGGGAACGCCGTTCGGAATGACGGGAGCTTGGCAGCGTATGTGGCTCATATGTATGTATTTGCCTCTGGCGGTTGTTGCAGCGGTGCTGTTGATAACACTGTAAAAATAGAAAAATAAAAGACGGGTTTCGCTCTTATGTTGCAATTTAAAGAGCGGACCCGTTTTTTGCATGGAAAAGCAGCTCTCCGCAGAGAGCCGCTAAAGCAGTATTACAGGAGAGGCGAAACTTTTTCTTCAAAGAACTTTTTCGCTTCGAGTGAACTTATAACATACTTACGGTCGCCTATCATGACGGTTATGTGACCGGACTGAGTATCGTCGCATGTGTTCATGCAGTAGATGGGCGACACCTCAACTTTATCGTGAAGTTTGTTTTTCTCTACGAGCTGCGTCAAGTCGACGAGTACATTGTAACCGCCGTTCAGATGGCAGGTGCTGCCTACGCAGACTTTTAACTTAATCATGAGCTACATCCCCCTTGGAGTAATGCACGTGCAGTAATTCGTGAACACGGCCTTTGAGCACGCCGTTGTAAGTAGGAATAATGAGCGGATTCTCTTCGGAGCGCTTGATGGATGCGACGATATCGGCGTTGTACAAGCCTTCTCCGCGTTTTTCCTTGTCTTTCTGGAAGCTGAAGGGCTGACCTGCGCCTGCGATGCAGCCGTTGGGGCATGCCATAACTTCTACAAAATCGTAATGCTCGCCGGCTTTGATCGCCTGTATGAGTTTTTCAGCGTTGCCGAGGCCGCTTACGACTGCGATTTTAATTTTGCGGTCGCCGTAGGGTACAACAGCCTCTTTCACTCCGTCAAATCCGCGAACGCCGCGGTATGCAATAGCCTGAAGAGATGTAGAGGTTTTATCCGTGCTGACTCTGCGGAGGACGGCTTCCGTGACGCCGCCTGTTACGCCGAATATCATACCTGCGCCTGTGGCAGTGTTGAGAGGCATATCTACAGATTCGCTGGCTAACTCTGCGAACATGATGCCTGATTCCTTAATCATCTGAATTATTTCCTGAGTTGTGATGACTACATCTACGTCAGGCTCGCCGTCGCGGATGAATTCGTCGCGCGCACATTCGTATTTTTTGGCTGTGCATGGCATTATAGCGACATGGAAGCATTTTTTACGGTTGTTCTTATGCTGCTCTTTGATGATAGCCGCCAGCATCTCCATAGGAGATTTACAAGTAGAAACATAGGGCAGAAGATCCGGATGATTCTTCTCGCAATAGTTTACCCATGCAGGGCAGCAGGACGTGAAGAGAGGCATTCCGGAAGTGTCAGTCTCGAGCTTATTCAGGAATTCGCCCGCTTCTTCGAGTACGGTGAAATCAGCGCCCGTAGAGGTGTCGTATACTTCGTCAAATCCCATTCTGCGCAAAGCGGTTACGAGCTTGCCCATGCCGTTTTCGCCTTCGCCCATTTTCAGCTCTTTGCCCAAGGCGACTCGGACAGCGGGGGCGATTTGAGCGACAACTTTGACGTTAGGATCGTCTAAGGCTTCCCAAAGTTTGCGCGTATCGTTTTTGACTATGAGCGCGCCTGTCGGGCAGACGGCGGCGCATTGACCGCAGCCTACGCACGGAGACTCTGCGAGCGGGATTCCGAAAGCAGTGCTGATATAAGCCTTTGAGCCTCTGAAAGCAAAATCTATAGCGCCTACATTCTGAATCTCGTTGCACATGCGGACGCAGTCGCCGCAAAGTACGCATTTTGCAGCGTCGCGGGAGATGCAGAGGCTGGAATCATCAGGGATGGGCTCGGGAGCCGTGTTGGGGAATCTGATAGACGTTATATTGTATCTCATCGCCAAATCCTGAAGCTTGCATTTGCCGTTGTTCAGGCATGTGGTGCAGTCGCGGCAGTGATTGGCGAGCAGAAGCTCAAGTATATTTTTGCGGTATTTACGCAGTCTTTCCGTATTTGTGCGTATAACCATACCGTCTTTAGGTATAGTAGAGCAGGACGCCATGAGGCTGCCTCGCTCGTCTTCAACCATACACATACGGCATGCGCCGTATATAGAGAGGTCGGAGCTGTAGCAGAATGTAGGGAGCTTTATGCCTACTCGGCGGATTACTTCGAGCAGGTTGCGCTCTCCGTGCAGCTCCACAGGCATTCCGTCTATAGTAACATATCCTTGATTTTCCATGTTAAACCTCCTTTACAGCGCCGAAGTTGCATGCGCTGACGCAAGCGCCGCACTTGATACACTTGCTGGGATCTATAGTGAACGGTTCGCGAACCTTTCCGGAAATTGCGCCGACAGGACAGCCGCGGGCGCATTTGGAGCAGCCCTTGCAGATTTCAGGGTCGATTTTAAAAGTTATCAGCTTTTTGCAGTTGCCTGTTTCGCAGTGCTTGTCGAATATGTGCTCCTCGTATTCTTTGCGGAAGGTTTTGAGTGTGCTTACCACAGGGTTGGGAGCTGTTTTACCCAGACCGCAGAGGGACGTAGAGCTGATAGTATCTGCCAGCTCTTCGAGCAGCTCGATATCTCCTTCTTTGCCTTCTCCGGATACTATGCGTTCCAGAATCTCAAGCATACGTTTTGTACCTTCGCGACAGGGAACGCATTTGCCGCAGGATTCGTTCTGAGTGAAGTTCATGAAGAAGCGCGCGACTTCTACCATGCATGTGGAATCGTCCATTACGACGAGACCGCCGGAGCCTATCATTGCGCCTGCTTTTTTCAGTGAGTCAAAATCCAGAGGCATATCGAGATCTGCGGTTGTCAGACATCCGCCGGAAGGTCCGCCGATCTGCACCGCCTTGAAGTCGCGTCCGCCGCGCATACCGCCGCCTATGTCGAAGATGACTTCGCGCAGCGTCGTGCCCATGGGAACTTCGATAAGACCTGTGTTTACGATATTGCCTGTAAGCGCGAAAGCTTTCGTACCGGGGCTGTTCTCCGGGCCGATAGAACGGAACCAGTCTGCGCCGTTGAGGATGATCTTAGGTACGTTGGCAAATGTTTCTACGTTGTTCAGAACGGTAGGCTTTGCGAAAAGACCCTGTTCTACAGTGCGCGGAGGTTTAACTCTGGGCATACCGCGCTTGCCTTCGATAGAAGCTGTCAATGCGCTGCCTTCGCCGCATACGAATGCGCCGGCGCCGCGGTTGATGTGCATATGGAAGGAGAAGTCAGTACCGAGAATGTTGTCGCCCAGCAGACCGTATTCCTCGGCCTGAGCGATAGCTATTCTCAGTCTTTCGACTGCTGTTGGGTATTCTGCGCGGACGTAAATGTAGCCGTTTTGCGCTCCGCAGGCTATTCCCGCGATCATCATGCCCTCGAGCATTCTGTGCGGGTCGCCTTCCATGATACTTCTGTCCATAAATGCGCCGGGGTCGCCCTCGTCGCCGTTGCAGACTATATAGCGAGTTTTTTCCTTCTGAGAGGCAACCTGTCTCCATTTTTTACCTGCGTGGAAACCGCCGCCGCCTCTGCCTCGGAGGTTGGAGTCGTAGATTTCGTTGATGATTTCATCGCCTGTCATATCGAAGAGAGCTTTTTCAAATGCGCTGTAACCGCCAATTCCGAAGTATTCCTCTATGGAAGTAGCGTCGATATGACCGCAGTGCTCGAGAACAACTCTCGTCTGCTTTTTATAGAAGTTAATATCTTCCTGACGTTTAGCTATGTCGCCGTCTGTAGAATAAGCCAGACGAGCGATGTGTTCGCCGCGGATGATGGTTTTGTCGATTATTTCTTCGCAATCTTCGGGGTGAACTTTGATATACAGCCAGCCTTGAGGCTCGATGCGAACCAGAGGTCCCATTTCGCAGAAGCCGTGGCAGCCGCTTTTTTTCAGACCGATAGACGCCTCGTGAGGTTCCTTTTCCAGCTTGACGCTGCATGGTACGCCGCGTTCCTCGAGCAGCTCTTTAAAACGTTCAAAAACCTGAAGCGAACCGCCGGACATACAGCCTGTGCCGGCGCAAACGAGAATTCTGCCCTTTTCGGCTTTAATCGCGTCGCCGTATATACCGTGCATCTGCTGCAGTTCTTCTCTATTTTTAAGCATCAGCGATCTCCTTTCTCAGTTCCTTGAGGAGCCTGCTCGCTTTCTCGGGAGTCATCGCGGGGTAAACTTTATCGTTTACCGTGAGTGCGGGCGCGAGACCGCAAGCGCCGAGGCAGGATACTGTCTCGACTGTGAAGCCAAGGTCGTCTGTCGTAGGTTTGTCCTCGGAGAGACCGAGCTCGGAGCGAAGCTGCGTGAGTATCGGGATGGATTTGCGGACGTGACATGCCGTGCCGTCGCAAACTTTGATTACAAATTTGCCCTTTGGTTCGAGAGAGAAGTTCTCATAAAACGTTGCGACGCTGTATATTTTAGCCTCGCCTACGCCTAGCTTCTCAGACAGATAGGGGAAAACTTCGCGTGGTATATAATGGAAGTGTTCCTGAATCGACTGAAGGACAGCGATTATTGCGCTGGGCGCGCATCCTACTTCGGCGAGAATGTTGTCGATTGCGCCGAAGTCGAAGTTCTCGTTCATAATACCTCCTGTGTGGCGCGATTTGCGCCTTGTAGCAAAACGAATTAAAAACAGTTTATAAAAAATGTTTATATAAGCGCACGATGGCGATTATTCACAATATTATTAAATGCGTGCCTGATTCAGGAATCAGAGCCGAATCTGACAAACCGCGATATACTAGAAAATGAAGGCGCTATGCTGTCGTTTAGGACAAACACATCCTTCGGAACCTGCAAATGCGCCGGGGAGAAGTTCCAGATAGCTCTTATGCCTGAGGAGACTATCTTAGAGGCGATGAGCTGCGCGTCTTCCGCCGGAACGCATAGTATGCCGACTCTGGCGCCGGTGTAATATGCACTGGGCAGCTTGCTCATCGGGAGTATCTCTCTGCCGCACATGGTATTTCCGCACATATCGCCCGTGGGGTCGAATATAGAGTCGACTATAAGACTTGTGAAGCTCAGTGAGTCGTGAGAGAGAAGAGCCTCCGCCATTTTATCCGTGCCGATCATAACGGCGTGCGTGTCTTTGTCATATCCGAGAATTCGTTCGATATCCACGGTGAGCTGCTCTATGTTATATCCGACTTTAGGTTTGCCGCATTCGCTTATGAGCGCCAGATCTTTGCGCACCAGAACGTCGTGGAGTCTCAATGCATGTGCTATAGAAGACGCTGAAACGTAAAAGCCTGCCTCCTTGGGAAGAGAATGCAGGTATCCTAGATATAGCGGCAAACGCTGGAGCGTTGGTTTAGGTACTGGTTCGTGCATATTGAAGCTCCTTTCAAAGCGAAAATCTTCTTATACCTCTTAAGCCAAATCTCGGTGCGGAATTAGAATAAAGGAGCTTTGCCGATTTAAACGCTTCTGCACATATTATATAGTGCAAAAGTGATATTTTAATAATAGAAACTTTCGATGTGTATTTCAATAGTTATTTATTCCAAATAATAAGGCAACACATCGTGTTAACGTCGTTTTAATACGCTGTGTAATGCTGTATATCATTATATATATCTCAGCTATGATTGTTTCACAAGCAAGCAAGCGTCGTCAAAACCGAACACCCTAATTCTAATGTAATATGGGTAAAAGCTATTTCGTTTATAGTATATATTATGTATAAATTTAGGGTGTCTAACAGTTTTCTATAGTAGAATTATAATACCTCCATAAAAAATGTGAGAAATATATAAAAAGCATATCAACATAATGTAAATGATATGCGGGCAACTCTTGCTGATGGCGGAAAGAACGTGCAAAATACTGAAAGAGCGTGGCTTTACAAGTGAAACTGCGCTTTTTGGTCATATGGATTTAAATATGACCGGGATGGCGCGGATATATATTGCGGCAGCCTTAGGCGACTAAATTTAGAAAACGAATGAAAAAATGCAAAATGCTTTATTCGTTTTTTATGCTAATCATAGGCGTCTGCCGCATGCAATAGGGTGCTTATGAATGAACAGGCTTAGTATATTGTCAATTATTAAAAAAGGGGGGATTGATACCCCCCGTATCCCGTTTATAGAGTTTTTTATCAGCGAATTTTGTTTAGAAGTTAACTTCGAGATCGTAGAAGCAGCATTTGAGCAGCTCAGCCATATGTTCGGGCAGGATAGCGCGCGGGTTGGAGCCTGTGCAGGCGTCGCCGACCGCGTTTGCGGCTACTTCATCGAGCTTATCAAGAAATTCTTTTTCGTCGATTATTCCGTTTTCGTATTCTTTTATGCAGGACGGAATGCCGAGAGCCTTGTTCATATCGTTAATGTGAGCGATGAGGGAGGCTGTGAGTTCGCTGTCTGTCTCGCCGGGGAGATGAATGTGAGCTGCGATTTCCGCATAGCGCTTGTTAGCTTCGGGTTCTGCGGCGTTGAACTTAATTACCTTGGGCAGGTACATAGCGTTTGCACATCCGTGTACTATATGTCCTCCGGAATAAGCCGCTCCTGTTTTATGAGCCATGGAATGGACTATGCCGAGCAGAGCGTTGGAGAAAGCCATACCTGCGAGGCATTGCGCGTTATGCATACGCGCGCGAGCTTCTTTATCTCCGTTGTAGGATGCTATGAGATACTTGTCTATCATTGCGATAGCATGTAGAGCGCATGAGTCTGTATAATCGCAGTGGATTGTAGATACATAGGCTTCGATAGCATGAGTAAGAGCATCCATGCCCGTATGCGCTGTCAGCTTAGGCGGCATCGTTTCAGCCAAAGCGGGATCTACGATGGCTACATCGGGAGTTATGTTAAAGTCGGCGAGGGGATATTTTATGCCTGATTTGTAATCTGTGATTACGGAGAAAGCCGTGACTTCGGTAGCTGTACCGGATGTAGATGGGATAGCGCAGAATTGAGCTTTAGTGCGCAGAGGCGGGAAGTTGAAAGGTGTGCAGAGGGACTCAAAGGTTACGTCGGGGTATTCATAGAATGTCCACATTGCTTTCGCGGCGTCTATAGGAGAACCGCCGCCGATAGCTACGATCCAGTCCGGCTCGAATTTGGTCATTTCTTCCGCTCCGCGCATGACCGTATCCACGCTGGGGTCCGGCTCGACTCCTTCAAAAAGCTTGACCTCCATTCCTGCTTTTTCAAGCAGAGCTACTACTTTATCTAGGAAACCGAAACGCTTCATGCTGCCGCCGCCTACGACGACGAACGCTTTTTTGCCTGAGAGTGCAGACAAAGCTTCGAGTGCATTTTCGCCGTGGTACAAATCTCTGGGTAAAGTAAATCTTGCCATTGATAAAAACCTCCTGTTGACCGTTGGTGTATGTGCTGTTCAGCACAAGCTTATTATAATAAGTCGTGCGGAGAAACAAAAATATGAAAAAAGCATATCAACATACTGCAGCTGATATGCTTATATGAAACTTGGGTGAAGGATGTGAAAATGCCGTAAAATAGGCGATAAGGAACTATATGAAATACTTGGCGATTTGTGATTAAACGTCATAATTCCAGGATAAAATGCAAGATTAGATAATTTATAATGCATTTTAAGCGCATTCCCATTATATATAATCGCAGAAGGCTACTTCATTTTTTCTTTCAAAAAGTTTATCTATAAATTTTTTGTCGAGATTGGAGAGCGTATATCCTTTGCGGTATACTAAAATGTCTTTGTAACGCTGGTGCTTAGCTTTGCATCTGCGCTGCACCAAACCGTACCTATCCATTACGTCTTTGGGGATGGGAGACACCCACATATAGGAAGATTCAATATTAGTAAGAAGAGTAAATTGATTAGCCCGCTCATATACGTATATGCTTTTTTTCCCCGTGCCGATATCTTCCGGTCGGCTCAGCTCGGACTGCGGAACGTAGGGGATGGAGGTATCTCCGTGCAGTATTTCTACACAGTCTGCAAGGTCTTTATCAGTCAGCTTTGGAGTATATGCGAGGTTATGGTGCGCGCTCATCAGTACGAGATAGTCAAATTCCCAAACGGATTCGTGAACGAGCCCTTTTTCTGCTATATAATCCAGAAAATAGTTTTCGTATTCAATTTGATATCTCACGACGCCGAGGTTATATTCGCCTTTTGCAACATGGCTTATAGTTTTCATAGAATTGGTCTCTATAATATTGAGGTGCATTTCGTTGCGCGTGTCCAGCTCAGACGCAAGAGAGGTGAAACTGGCGGCGATATAGCTGCTGCGCGGAATAGATACGCTGAAAGTCTGCCTATGGGGATCGTCCGGTATGTAAAGCGACTTCATCTTGTCTATCTGCGAGAGTATATTTTTTGCGTATTTGAGAAATTCTGCGCCTTTTACAGTGGGGATGGTACCTTTAGATGTGCGTTCAAAAATTGTGATACCCAAATTGTCTTCCAGTTCTTTAATCGCTTTGCTGAGGTTGGGCTGCGCCATATAAAGATTTTCTGCCGCCTGAGTAATGGAACGAGTACGTTCGACTTCCACGGCATACTTAAAGTGAAGCGTATTCATATGATCTCCTATAGCAGGGGTGTAATTTATGCAGGGTTATCCTGCGCAAATTACATTATAACATCTTTATAAACAAAATACAAACAAATTATGCTTGGGGTTAAGGGATGATTAGCAATATTTGTAAAGCCTTACAGCTTCGCGCACGATGTCGTCTATCTGCGGGAGAGCCTGCTGCTCTATGGGTTTTGAGAACGGAACGGGCATATAAGCGGAGCCGAGTCTGCGCACGGGGGCTTTCAGCGAGAATAGGGCGTCGCTTTCGCAAATGGCGCTTGCCACTTCCGCTCCTACTCCGAAATATGTTACGGCTTCGTGAACTATGAGGACGCGCCCTGTTTTTTTCGCTGCCGCTATTATGGCGGGTCTGTCCAGCGGGCTGACTGTACGCAGATCCAAAACATGTGCGCTTATGCCGAGTTTTGCAAGCTCTTCGGCAGCCTTAAGGCATTGCAGAAGCGTAAGAGAGTATGAAATGAGCGTGACGTCCGTGCCTTCCCGGACGACATTAGCCTTGCCTATTTCTACGATATAATCTCCGTCCGGAACCTCGCCCTCGTTTTCGTATAAAAGCTTGTGTTCATAAAAGATTACGGGATTGTCGTCGCGTATGGCCGCTTTCAGAAGCCCTTTGGCGTCGTATGGGTTGGAGGGCAGTATGACTTTCAATCCGGGAGTATGAGCAAACCACGCTTCGAATGCCTGAGAGTGCTGAGCTGCGGCTCCTGTTCCTCCGCAGCAAGGCGTTCTCATTACTATGGGAGCGGAGAATTGTCCACCTGTCATGAAGTGGGTTTTGGCCGCCTGGTTTACTATTGCGTCTATACATACGGAAACAAAATCCGCAAACATATATTCGACTATCGGACGATATCCGCAGAGCGCAGCGCCTACTGCCATGTTAGTGAAGCCGGATTCTGCTATCGGAGTGTCTATAACCCTCTGTTCGCCGAATTCTTCTAAAAAGCCGGCTGTTATGCCGTAGCTTCCTCCGTATACCGCGATGTCCTCGCCCATTATGAAAACTTTGTCATCTCTGAGCATCTCCTCGCGGAGTGCGTCAGATACAGCTTGTTTGTAGCTGATTTTACTCATATTTCCCTCCGGCGTATACCAGCCTTTCAGCCTGCTCGAATGTCGGCCAAGGTGCGGAAAGAGCGGCTTTGGCGGCATTTTCTATTTCTCCCTGAGCTTTATCTCTTATGAGACTAAGCTCGCTTTCGTCTATTTTAGAGGAAAGATAGCGAACGAATCTGTCTATAGGGTCGTTCTTGTGCGCGGCGGCTTCTTCTTCTCTTGTGCGATATGTCAAACGGTCGGATTTAGAGTGGCCTCTGTATCTATAAGTGTGCGCTTCGATCAGAGTTGCGCCCTCGCCGGCGCGTGCGCGCCGTATGGCCTCTGTTGCAGCCGAGTACACAGCGAGGACGTCGTTTCCGTCTATTTCGCATGAAGGAATGCCGTAAGCCGCGCCTCGCGGAGCGACTGCGCCTCCGGCGGTTGACTTGCTCACGGGCGTGGACATACCGTAAAGGTTGTTCTCGCATATGTATATGACGGGAAGCTTCCATAGAGCCGTCATGTTTAACGCTTCGTGGAACATACCTGAATTTGAAGTTCCGTCACCGAAGAAACATATGCAGACGCGATTCTTTTTGTCCATTTTCAGAGCGAGAGCCGCTCCGGCGGACATGGGAAGCACGGGGCCGACTACGCCGTTGGCGAAAAGACCTCCCGTCTCCTTGTCTACTATATGGAGAGAACCGCCGAGCCCCAGACAGAACCCGTCCGATTTGCCTAACATTTCGCACATCATGCGCTCGGGGGAAGCTCCGGAGCATATCGTGTGCGCGTGCCCTCTGTGGTTGGTCATCATTTTATCGCCGGGTTCGACCGCGTACATGACGCCGGCTGCGATGGCCTCCTGTCCTGTAGAAAGGTGGGTAGTGCCGTAGCCTTCGTCTTTTTCGTGAAAAAGTTCGTATACTTTATCGTCAAAAAACCGCGCCAGATACATGAGGCGGAGAAGTTCTTTTTCTTTGTTGATTGATAGGCTCATTTGTGCCTCCGTTATCAAGCTGTTTGCGCCCGTTTTTGAATAGTAGGATAACAGCTTTAATTCGTGTTCCTTAATTTACATTATTATACTCTAAATGAGCGAGCGCGTCAATGTCGTGTATTTTATACCGACAGAATAACAAAAGAGCTTTTTCGGTGAGGAAAAAGCTCTTTTTACGCTGTTTTATTGCTGATTCGAGAAGTTTATTAAGTATTGCATTAATATCTGTCTACGAGAGAACGCTTGCAGGGGGAGAACAGCTCGGGCGCGTCTGAATCTATGGAACCCATGACCCAGCGTGTGAATTGTCCTATGCCTACTGAAATATCTTCCATAGCCCGCGTGCGTGTAGCTTTTGTCTTTCCCGCTTCGGAAAAGATATGCCAGTTGTCGTTGTTTTCTTCTATGACGGGATCGGATATCCCGACTATACATTCGCCGTCCTCGAGAATTAGGTTGTCAACTATGCGTTTAACATTTACTATACGCGCCATTCCCGTCTCGGTGCCGGAATCTCCGCAGAAAGGACGGTCGAAATAGCTGAGCCCCATGTCTCCTGCGGCGCGGGTCAGACTCCCCCAATGCCGAGGTTTAGCTATGGCCTCGTAAGCGACGAAGGATTCTTCTTCCTGACGGCCTATGGCATAACCTGAGACGATATTCTTTTCGTCAAAAGCCACTATCAGAGTATTCCCCGTGAAGTCCAGCTCGCTGGTGAGGATGCGCTCGAAGGTTTGAGAATCGCGCAGAAGCCAGCCCGTGCGCCCGCGCAGCTCGTCGAAATAGAGCTGAGACAGCCCGCCTAAGGTGGAATAAGGTATATCCCTAGCGGAGGTATACAGCTTGTATCTGCCCGATTCGGACGGCATTATTCTCAAGAGCTCTTTCGCAACGTAGGTCGAGAATCCGAACTGAGCGTAAAAATCGTGTATATCAGTGTTGAGAGAACACATGCCCTCTCCGCGGTCGTAGAGCAGATTGAGAACGTATTTTTGCAGCATCGAGGCATAGCCCTTTCCTCTGGCGGACGCAGTGGTTGCGACTGCACGCTGGAAGTTGGCGCGCACCGGCCTGCGGCGCAGAGCCATTGTAGCGTCTACGATTGATACCATGCTGAGCAGCTCGCTGCCGTCGTATACGCCGTATCCTTCCGTAAATACGGTTTTAAAATACCAGCTTACAAATTCTTCAGAATCCTCCGGAAAGCATTCGAGCCAAAGTTTCCGGCCGTTGTCTTTGTCTAATTCTCTGATTTCAATCATATCTTCCGTACTCCTTATAACTGTGAACAGATATACCTCGCCGCTATAGGCGGCTGGCTGCATCTGAGCATTCAGCGGCGGTGCAATCCGCCGCCAAAGCCCCGGGGGAGTTTGCCCCTCGTTCACTTGTTGAATTACGGGGCGGCGCCCCTTGTTGAACAATGTCTGACAGCATGACAGAAGCCTGCGCTGAGTTAATTTTTAATCTTAGCGTAAAGAGTTGTTTTCCGAGCTTCTGTTATAATTACATCTATAAATTGCCCTATAAGCTCCGTGGAGCCGGGCAGATTTACCATTCTGCCTCCGTCTGTTCTGCCGCATATTCCATCGCCCCGGGTGGAGCGTCCTTCGACCAGTATTCGCTCGGAGGCTCCGACTCGGCTGAGATTATCCTGATAGGTAAGCTCGCTTTGAAGAGAGACGAGTCTCGTTATGCGGCTTTTTTTTATGTCGTCGGGTATCTGATCAGGCATGGAGGCGGCGGGAGTACCCGCGCGCGGTGAGTATACGAATGTGTACGCCGCGCAGTATCGCACGTCGCGCACGAGCTGCATCGTATCCTGAAAGTCCTCCTCTGTCTCTCCCGGGAAGCCGATCATAATATCTGTCGTAAGAGCGATTTCCGGCATAAGCTCGCGCGCTCTGGCGACCTTTGCGAGATAATCGTCGCGAGTGTAGCGCCTGTTCATTCTGCGGAGGATTTCGTCTGAGCCGGCTTGAACGGGCAGATGAAGCTGTTTGCATATGTTGCCGTGCTTCGCCATTACGCGGAAAAGCTCGTCGCTTGCGTCTTTTGGATGGCTGGTCATGAAGCGAATTCTGTCTATGCCTGTCTCTGCGACTGCCTCCAAAAGCTCGGGAAACCGGCCGCCTCCGTATGAGTTTACATTCTGCCCGAGAAGCATAATCTCGCGGTAGCCCGAGTCTATCAGCCGCTTGACTTCATCTATGATTTCACTTTGTTTTCTGCTGCGCTCTCGTCCTCGAACGTAAGGTACTATGCAGTATGTGCAGAAATTATTGCAGCCCTGCATGATGCTGACGCTGGCGAGAGGCGGGGAAGAACGGTGGATCGGAACGTCTTCTATTATCGTTTGCTCCTGCGCCAGATCCATATTGCGTTTTTTCAATATCAGCGTGGTGTAAAGCATTTCGGGCAGACGGTGCATAGCGCCTGTACCAAATACTATTTTGACAAAGGGGAAAGTGTCGTACAGCTTTTTGGCGACTTCCTCCTGCTGCATCATACAGCCGCATACGGCGACGACAAGCGATTTGTTTTTGGCGCAGCGGCGCTTCAGCGCGCCTACATTGCCGAATACACGTTTTTCTGCGTTGTCGCGCACGCAGCATGTATTGAATAGTATTAAGTCAGGCTCGCCATCCTCGCAGCGGGCGTAGCCCAGCTCTTCTAAAATGCCTGCGAGTTTTTCGGAATCATGCACGTTCATCTGACATCCGTATGTCTCTATTTGATAAGTTAAGTTGTTCTCACGTATATATTGCTCTAAAGATATGTTGTTCAAAATTTGAAGCTTCTCCGATTTATTATAGATGCGGCGCGATATAATTAATTAACTATCCGCATTTCTTTTATACATTATATAGCATATCTGCATCATTATCAAGCTTGGCTTGCGCTCTGCGGGAGAGGGGATTGGGAAATCCCGGGCGGGGGAAAAATAAACGCAGATTTTTTGAAAAAAATCCGTTTTTTTTAAAAAAATGTATTGACAAAATTATCGGAGTAAAGTATACTAATATTCGTCGCTGACACGGCGGCTCGGGGGTGCGCCGGGGTGTGGCGCAGTTTGGTAGCGCACGTGCTTTGGGAGCATGGGGCCGAAGGTTCGAATCCTTTCACCCCGACCATTAATCTGGCCCCTTGGTCAAGTGGTTAAGACACCGCCCTCTCACGGCGGTAACAGGAGTTCGAATCTCCTAGGGGTCACCACTTTAAAAAACAGGATAAGCTTCTATCGAGGGCCCTTAGCTCAGTTGGTTAGAGCAGTCGGCTCATAACCGATCGGTCCGCGGTTCGAGTCCGTGAGGGCCCACCATTCTACAGCTTATCTTTAAAAACTGGCCCGGTAGTTCAGTTGGTTAGAACGCTAGCCTGTCACGCTAGAGGTCGAGAGTTCGAGTCTCTTCCGGGTCGCCAATTATATAAGCGGGAGTGGCTCAGTGGTAGAGCGTCGCCTTGCCAAGGCGAATGTCGCGAGTTCGAATCTCGTCTTCCGCTCCATT
>OLPU01000752.1_pt1 | contig 26986 bp, 29 predicted proteins | sample 1673111 | NCBI WGS metagenome assembly OLPU01 (sample SAMEA3136755, study PRJEB25190) | human gut metagenome | reverse complement strand
TGCAAGAAATATCCATAACCTATTGGCTTATATCAAAATAAGTACTAAAAAATGGTTTAAATAAGCTAAATAACATTTGACTTATTAGGGAGGTAAAAGAATCATGAAAGAAGTAATGGATTATGCTACAGGAATCCAGCATGTAGGAATTCCTTGTAAAAGTATTGAAGAAACAAAAGAGTTTTATGAAAAACTAGGTTTTTATATCAAGCATGAAAAGACAATACGTGATGGAAAGCAGAAAGTCTGCTTTCTTGAATATATGGGACTTGTATTAGAGTGTTATGAAGATGAGGTTGCTTTAAAAGCAGGCGCAATTGATCATATCGCAATTGATGTGAATGATATTGAAGGTTGCTATGCATTATGTAAAGAACAAGGCTATACAATTGTTAGTGATGGGATTGAACAGTTGCCATTTTATGACAATGGTGTCCGTTTCTTTATTATCCTTGGTCCAAACAATGAACGTTTGGAGTTTAATGAAATTCTATGAGACTGATGATTGTTAGACATGGAGATCCAGACTATATCCATGATTCATTGACAGAAAAAGGGAAAAGGGAAGCAGAACTTCTATCTAAACGTCTGGCAAAAATGGATATTCAGGAATTTTATCAGTCACCATTAGGAAGAGCACAGTTGACAGCTTCTTATACTTTGCATGAAATGCATCGAGAAGCTGAAACGTTAGACTGGCTGAGAGAATTCGATCCTAGAATCATTCGTCCTGATCGTATACTTCGTAAGTCTGTTGCATGGGATTGGCAGGTAGAAGACTGGACAAAAGATTGTCGTTTCTATGATTATGATCATTGGTATGAAAATGATGTTATGAAGCGCGGAAATGTAAAAGAAAGGTATCAATGGGTTTGTGATAACTTTGATGTATTTCTAAAAGAACATGGATATGTGCATGATGGAAAGCTTTTCCGTGTAGAAAAAGGAAATCATGATACGGTTGTATTTTTCTGCCATTTTGGAGTGGAATGTGTTTTATTATCACATTTACTGCATATTTCACCAATGATATTGTGGCAGGTCTTTGTAGCCGCACCTTCTTCCGTTACAATTGTACATACAGAAGAAAGAAGAAAAGGTATTGCAGCCTTTAGAATTGCACAATTTGGTGATATTTCACATTTATATGCTGCAGATGAACAGCCATCGTTTGCGGCTAGATTTGTGGAATGTTATGAAGATGATGGACAACATTAAGGGAGAATCATTATGAAAGTCATTATGTATTTTGTTCGACATGGACAAACAAGATTAAATGAAAAAGGTAGAATGCAGGGAGTATGTGATTCCCCATTGACTACACAAGGAGAATTGCAGGTAGAAAAGACACGTGTTGCGTTAAATAATGTCTTTTTTGATGCGGTATATTCTTCTCCAAGCGGAAGATGCCAGCAAACTTCTAGAATCATTCTAGAAGGAAGAAATCTAGAACCTGTGATTATAAACAATCTGCATGAAATGAATTTTGGTACATTTGAAGGTACAAGATTTACATCACACTCTGAAGAAATTACACGTTGCTTTGATACAAATGATTTTTCTAGTGTGAATGGTGAAAATCCTGCAGAAGTGGAAGATAGAATCTTACAGTCACTGGATACAATTCTTTCTAATGCTCATGATAATGATCAGGTTTTAGTTGTTACGCATGGAAGTTATTTAATGACAATGCTGCGTTCCGTATTTAACGTTGATATGGATAAGCTTTTCCCACGTGCGTTAGGAAAAGGTAATCCTATCCCAAATGCTTCGATTATGCGTGTGGAATATGAAGATGGAAAGTATATAGTTACAAACCTTCCAACAGAACCACAGCTGTATGAAGATCCAATCGTAAATAAAACGTTACATTTCTACTTTGTAAATCATGGTCAGACGTTGTTTAATCAATACAATCGCATGCAGGGGGTTACGGATTCTCCAATAACTGAAAGAGGCATGAAAGAAATACTGGATTGTGCGGATGCTTTAAAAGAGATTCCTTTTGCATCTATGTATACATCTCCACTATTGAGATGCTATGAGACTGCTTTAAAGATTGCACATGATAGAAATAGCGATCCTGTTGTATTAGATGGGTTAAAAGAAATTGATTATGGTGAATTTGAAGCCGTTGTACGTGATTCATGGCTCAAAGAAATCAAAGAACATAGAGCGAAGCATGATGACTGGAGTGATGTAAATGGAGAAAGCAAAGATGCATTTGAATTGCGTTTCCATCACACTTTACAGAAGATTATTTCTGCAAACAAAGATGGTTCAAACATCTTGCTGGTTTCTCATTCAGAATATTATAAGAGATTGCTTGAAATCTTGTTTGGTCTTGATGGAGAAGATGCAATGATGGAAATGAGAAGACAGGGAAAACAGCCACATCCATATGGTGGTATCTTCCGTTTTGATTATGTGAATGGAAAATTTGAGATTGTTTCCTATATGCGTACACCTGAAGAATTCAAAGAAGAACAATAATCAATCTAGATATGAAAAGGAAACTGCTGGGACAGTTTCCTTTTTGCCGTCTGTAATTGAAATCATAACATACATATATGTATATGAATAGACTGTAATTTAAAGTATTTCTCATCTATTCTTTAATAAAGAAAAGGATACAGATATGATTCTTTATAATCTTTCAAGATACAAAAATGGTGATTCAATATAACTTATTATTTTTCATTTTAACAAGCTAGGAATTAAGAAAGGGAGCTGATTATTATGTTAAAGAAAAAGATATTTTTGATTTCTTTGAGCTTTATCCTGATTGGGTGTGCGGCTTCAACTCCTGAATCAACAAATGAAGTAACTGTACAAAAACAAAACAGTAATTATGAATTCAGAATCATTGAAGATCCATCTACTGGGATATTAACTGCGTTTTATGAGAAAGATGGAAACCTCTACTACAGACAAATATCGCAACCTTATTCAGATGGTGATAACATTACTTTACCAGATGAAGGATGGACAGAGATGAAATCTCCAGAGAACATTGAATTCAAAACATATGAATAATTCATCAGATGATGTAGAATTTTTGAAACATTAGAAAATATATTTTCAAATACTTCAGACGAGGACGAGATTATGAAAAAATTCATTTTAATAGGTATATATTTCTTCATGTTGTATATCTTGCCATTTATTGCGACAGATATAGTATATAATTTCACAAATTCAACACAATTTATACTTGGATTATTTCATGTTTCTGGAATTGTATTATGTATATTAATTGAAAGAAACAAAGACTATTTTTTGAAATAAAATGCTATATTCAATTCAAAGAAGAACAATAACAAAAGATGCCAGATTTTGGCATCTTTTATCGTTTGTCTAGTGAAATGTATTGTTTTTCATCTCCAACATATTTATATGCAGGACGGATAATACGATTCGCAAACTCAACTTCTTCCATACGGTGTGCGCACCATCCAGCTACTCTAGATATCGCAAAGATTGGTGTAAATAATTCTTCAGAAATACCAAGAATTCGATAGACAAGACCTGAGAATAAATCTACATTTGCACATACATTCTTTGTGCTGCCTTTTAATTCTTTGAATACAACAGGAGCAAGCTTTTCAATCTGACATAAACAGTCATATTCTCTCTGCATTCCTTTTTCATATGCAAGATCCTTGGAATGTTTTTTCAGGATTTGTGCTCTTGGATCACTTTTTGTATATACTGCGTGGCCAATTCCATAGATGAGTCCACTATGATCACCAGCTTCTTTGTTGATGATCTTTGTAAGGTAATCCTTCATTTCTTCATCGCAATGGACATCTTTGACATTGGCTAAGATTTCATCAAGCTGCTTCATGACCATCAGATTTGCTCCACCGTGTTTTGGTCCTTTTAAAGAAAGGATTGCAGATGCAATAGCAGAATATGTATCTGTACCAGTAGAAGATAAGACACGGGTTGTAAATGCAGAGTTGTTGCCTCCGCCGTGATCTGCATGTACGACCATGCATAAATCTAATAATCTTGCTTCTTCTCGTGTATAGTTCTGATCAAGGCGGTACATTGCCAGAATATTTTCGGCGGTAGATAAACCCGGCTTTGGATAGTGAAAGTACAAAGATTCATGATCATATGCATGTTTTTTTGTCTGGTATGCATATACCATCATACTTGGCATTTCCGCAATCAGGTTAATAGATTGTTTGATGACATTTTCTAAGCTTGTATTTTCAGCTTCTTCATCATAGGAATACATCGCAAGAACACTTCTTGCCATCTTGTTCATTAAGTTTGGAGAAGGGGCTGCCATGATTTGTGTTTCCGCAAATCCATCTGGAAGTTCTCGGTGTGTTTCTAGAATGCGGCGGAAGTTATCAAGCGTTTCCTTGTTTGGAAGAGATCCAAATAATAACAGCCATGCAACTTCCTCAAATAAGAAACGATCTTGTGTGATTGCTTCGTTGACAATGTCATTCAGATCAATACCTCGATAGATCAGTTTTCCATCAATTGGAATAATATTGTTGTTCTCATCTCTTTGATATCCGATGACATCACAGATATTTGTCAATCCCGCAAGAACACCTGTTCCATCGGCATTTCTCAATCCTCTTTTTACACCTAGTTTTTCACTGATTTCTGGATCAATGAAATTATTTTTGCGATATGCATCGCATAATACTTTTAAATCTTGATTCGTTAAATCTTGTACGTCTGGATAGATCATAACCATTTACCTCATATGATTTCTATTGTATTGAAATAATTTTCATTTACAAGTATGAAAATTATGAAAGTAATTTATGGGAATTGTTGTAAAATGGAATGCATGAGGTGAAGGATATGAAAGTTGTATTGGTTCCTGGAGATGGTATTGGTAAAGAAATCTCTGAAAGTGTTAAAAAAATATCTGAAGTTTTAAAGACAAATATTGAATGGGAAACACATTCTGCTGGTGCAGAATACTATGAAAAGAGTGGCAAGCTGTTTGATGATGACTTAATGGATGCAATTCAGAATACTGGAATTGCACTAAAAGGTCCTACAGCGACACCAATTGGTACGGGATTTCGTTCTATTAATGTTCAGCTGCGTCAGCGTTTTTCTACATATGCAAATCTTAGACCTGTACATTCCATTACTGGTGTAAAGAGCAGATATGAAGATGTTGATCTTGTTATTGTTAGAGAAAATACTGAAGATCTCTATAAAGGAATTGAATATATGTATGATGCGAATACTGCACATGGAATTAAACTCATTACGCGTTCAGCAAGTGAAAGAATTGCACGCTTTGCTTTTGAATATGCAAGAAAGCACCATCGTAAGAAAGTAACTGCAGTACATAAGGCAAATATCATGAAGCTTTGTGATGGATTATTTCTAGAAAGTTTTAAGAATGTTGCGAAAGACTATCCTGAAATTGAAAGTGATTCTGTCATTGTTGATGCGTTATGCATGAAGCTTGTTACAGATCCAGCACAGTTTGATGTACTTGTATCAGAAAATCTGTATGGTGATATTATTTCTGATCTTTGTGCGGGACTTGTTGGTGGACTGGGATTTGCACCAAGTGCTAATATTGGTGAAGATGTTGTTATCTATGAAGCAGTACATGGTTCTGCACCCGATATTGCGGGAAAAGATATGGCAAATCCAACAGCTTTACTGCTTTCTTTCTGTATGCTTTTAAAAGATCATGATATGAAAGACAAAGCAGAAGTTCTTGAAAAAGCAATCTATGCGGTTATTGAAGAAGGAAAGCATACAACGCAGGATATTGGTGGAAATGAAGGATGCAAGGCATTTACAGAAGAAGTATGCAGGGTGATAGAAAATGAAATTAATTGATCATGGTGTATTCTTTGAAAATGGGACATATGTAGAAAATAGTACATATTCCAAAGAAGAAGGAAAGAAAAAAACATTGGCATATCAGATCATGGATGCACATGATACACATACAGATGATGATATTCTTCATATTCGTTTTGATTCTTTGACTTCTCACGATATTACATATGTTGGTATTATTCAAACAGCGAGAGCTTCTGGCTTAAAGAAGTTTCCAGTACCTTATGTATTAACAAACTGTCATAATACACTTTGTGCAGTTGGTGGAACAATCAATGAAGATGATCATCAGTTTGCATTGAGTGCAGCACATAAGTATGGTGGTATTTATGTACCGCCAAATATGGCTGTTATTCATTCCTACAATCGCGAAATGATGAGTGGATGTGGAAGAATGATCCTTGGATCAGACTCTCATACGCGATATGGCGCTTTAGGAACAATGGGTATTGGAGAAGGCGGTGGTGAACTTGCCAAACAGCTTCTTGAAAAAACATATGATGTAGCACGTCCTGAAGTTGTTCTTGTCTATGTTCATGGGAAAGTGAAACCTGGTGTTGGACCACATGATATTGCACTTGCGTTATGTAAAGAAACATATGCGAATGGATTTGTGAAGAATCGTATCATGGAATTTGCGGGAGAAGGAATTCATGGTTTGTCTCAGGAATACCGTAATGCAATTGATGTCATGACAACTGAAACAACATGTTTAAGCAGTATCTGGGAAACGGATGAAAAGACGGAACAGTACTTTAAGCAACATGGTAGAAAAGATGCGTATCGTTGTCTGAAAGTCAATGATGGAACATATTATGATCGATGCATTGATCTTGATCTAGGTGAAGTGGAATGTATGATTGCTTTACCAATGCATCCATCATTAGCACTTCCAATCAACACATTTAAAAAAGATCCAAAGAAATACTTAAAAGAAGCAGAAGATCATGCCAATGCGCAGCTGGCACATAAAAACATGGACCTTGTTTCTAAGGTGAAAGAAGATGGAACAGTGATTGTGAATCAAGGTGTCATTGCGGGATGTTCTGGTGGAACATATGGCAATATCATGGCAGCAAGTGCAATCTTGAATGATGGAGATTGTGGCAATGGCGAATTTAGACTTTCCATTTATCCTGATTCTATGCCAGTCTATAAAGCACTTGTTGAAAATGGTACAGTTGCTTCTTTGGTTTCTACTGGAGCAATATTTAGAGAAGCGTTCTGTGGTCCTTGCTTTGGGGCAGGTGATACACCAGCGAACAATGAACTATCTATCCGTCATACAACACGTAATTTTCCTAATCGAGAAGGCAGTAAGCCAAATGAAGGACAGATTGCTTCTGTATGCCTGATGGATGCTAGAAGCATTGCGGCAACGAGTAGAAATCAAGGTGTTTTAACAGCCGCAAGTGATATCTGTCATGAAGATGAGAAAGATTATATGTGTCCGTTTGATGCTTCTTTATATGAAAAAAGAGTATTTAACGGCTATGGAAAAGAAGATCCTGACTATCCATTACACTTTGGACCAAATATTAAAGACTGGCCAAAGCAGCCATCTTTAAGCAGTGATATTCTTTTAAAGATTGTTTCTCATATTGATGATTCAGTCACGACAACAGATGAATTGATTCCTTCTGGAGAAACTTCTTCTTATCGTTCCAACCCTTTGCGTTTAGCTGAATTTACATTATCTAGAAGAGATCCTGACTATGTAAATGAAGCAAAGAAAGTGAAAGAAATGGATTGGGAAAATGAAGAAGTAAAGCATGTATATGCATTGCTTGAAAACAGTGGCATTACTGTAGGGCCAGATACAAACATTGCTTCTTCCATCTATGCATATAAGCCAGGGGATGGTTCTGCACGTGAACAGGCAGCAAGCTGTCAAAGAGTATTGGGTGCTGGTGCAAACTTTGCCCATGAATATGCGACAAAGAGATATCGTTCCAATTGCATTAACTGGGGCATGCTTCCGTTTTTAACAACAGATGATGCGTTACTTGAAAAAGGCAGCTGGGTTCTTGTAAAGAATGTAAAAGAAGGTCTGGAATCGAATACACCAATGAAAGCCTATGTTGTGCATAAGGATGCAGTTACAATGATTGAAGTATCCTGTGGTGCGTTAACTAGAGATGAAATTGAAATTCTGGAAGACGGATGTCTTATCAATTACTACAAGCATGATTAAGAATGTTATTTTTGATCTTGGTGGTGTGCTGATTCGTTTTCAGCCGAAAGAAGCAATCCATCAACTGGGGTTAAGTAAAGAAAAAGAAGATGCTTTATACTCTTCAATATTCCTTGATCCTTTATGGCTGGAGGTTGATAAAGGAGTATATCAGGGTGTCAGTGAAACGTTAGATTTATATCTAGAAAAGTATCCATCACTGCAGAAAGAAATCAAAATGTTTTTCACCCTGGATGGGAAGATATGTTTGAAATACTGGATGAAGGCAGACAGTTTTTACTGGATTTAAAAGAGAAAGGGTATCATTGTTATATTCTTTCTAATTATGGTATAGAAGCATTTGCATATACAGAAAAGCGATACAAAGAAGTATTTGGTCTGTTTGATGGAAAAGTTATCAGTGGAAGAATTCAAATGATAAAGCCAGAGGAACGAATCTTTCAATATCTCATTGATACATATGACTTAAAGAAAGAGGAATGTGCATTCTTTGATGATACAAAAGAAAATGTAGATGCATCAAATACATTTGGAATCCATGCATTTGTATATCAGAATGCAAAAGATGCGATGCACGCAATACAATCATTAGATGCAGAAAAATAAAACACACAAGGTAGTTTACTTTGTGTGTTTGTTTATATTTGGAAATAAATAATTCAGGAAGACAGGAACAACTTTTTCCCAGTCACTTTCTGTATGATGTCCACCAGGTGTTAAATGAGGATATGTAAGACATCCTTGTTCACTGTAAAGATGATTGATATTCAACATCATTTCTACAGCGTCAATGAACAATCTTTTTCCATGTACTTCCTGGGATCCTTGATCAATGTAGATTTTTGTATCTTTATGAAATGAAGTATTTTCAATCAGCTTTTTTAGATCTTCATAACAGAAATGTGTTGAAGGGGAAACACATGCAGCTTTGGAATACACATTGTTGTATTGTGCAATCATGTATTCACTCATGAGTCCACCCATAGAGCTTCCACCAATTCCAATATGTTTTCGATCTGTAAATACACGATATCTTTTTTCAATTTCTGGTTTTAATACATTTACAAACCATTCCGCAGTCTTTTTTCCTGCAGGACGAACAGAAGGAAGGGACTCTAAATGTGTTGTTTCTGGTTTGAACGGGCAGTATTCTGCAAGTCTTCGATTTCCTGTATGGTTACAGTCGACTCCCACAACAACAAGTTCGCTGTTATTTTCATCCAGATATTTTTTTATGCCCCAGCATTTTCCATATGTCGCTGTTTCATCAAAGAATAGATTATGTCCATCGAACATGTATAGAACGTCATAATGTTTTTTACTTTTCTCATAGCTATCTGGAAGATAGATCCAGACTTTTCTAGGAGATTGCGAGAACGATGGCATTTTTAACTGAATTGTTTCTACTTTTCCCATGGTGCTTTCCCCATCCACTGGATGCGGCTTTCTTTTCCTTCAATAATACGTTTGATGTTTGCCTTGTGACGATAAATAACAAATGCACTAAGCAGAAGAATTGTGACGGGAACAGATAGTTCTGTGATAGATCCATTGAAATAAGCAAATAAAGAAACAATACCTGTGAGTGCAATTGCACTCATGCTTGAAAAGGAAACCATTCTTGTAAAGAACAGTAATACAAAGAATGTGATGACAGGTAATGCAAATGTGATGATCCAGTTATTTGTTACAAATAATGTAATGCCTAAGAAGAAGCCATATGTTGTAGCGACTGCTTTTCCACCTTTGAATTGTGCAAAACATGGAAAGCAGTGACCAATACAGCACGCAACACCCGCATAAATTTCACTTCCAGGAGCGATGAAATGGGCGAGTGTCATAGAAATCAATCCCTTTAATGCATCTAATGCAATGACGAGAACACCAATTGGCTTTCCAAGAACTCTTCCTGCATTTGTGCCACCAGCATTTCCACTGCCTTCTTTCCGAATATCTTTATGGAAAAACACTTTTCCTATGACAAGACCCCATGGAATGGATCCAAATAGATAGGAAAATAAAATAGCTAATAAAATTTTCATACACTTTAAACCTCCGTGCCTAAATATTTTACCATATTAACTATTTTTGAAGATGATGGAATTGTGATATTTTTACTTGGACAATATTTTTGTTATAATGATTAGCTGAAGGAAAAGGAGAAATCATGGCAATTCAATACGATGACAGCAGTATTCAAATCTTAGAAGGACTGGAGCCAGTTAGAAAACGTCCAGGTATGTATATTGGTTCTACAGATTCTCATGGTCTGCACCATATGATCTGGGAAATTGTAGATAATGCGGTTGATGAAGCAATTAATGGCTTTGGTAAAAAGATCACAATTATTTTAGAAAATGATGGCAGTGTATCCGTCAGTGATCAGGGTAGAGGTATGCCAATAGGTAAACACTCGTCTGGTAAAAATACACTGGAAGTTATTTTTACTGTATTGCATGCTGGTGGCAAGTTTACTTCACAAGGTGGCTATAAGACTGCAGGTGGTTTACATGGTGTTGGTGCTTCTGTTGTAAATGCATTGAGTGAATGGTTGACGGTTGAAGTTGCACATGATGGACAGCTTGTTCGCATGTCTTTTAAAGATGGTGGATCAAAAGTCAGCAAGCTGGAACATTTAGGAAAGACAAATAAAACAGGATCTACGGTTCGTTTTAAACCAGATCCTTCTATTTTTCAGACAACAGATTTTAAATTTGATGCGGTGTGTGAAAGAGCAAGGGAAGAAGCTTTTTTATTGAGTGGTATTGAATTTGTGGTGATTGATCAGCGTTCGAAAAATCCAGTGGAAGAAAAGTATCTCTATGAAGATGGTATTACAGAATTTGTAAACTATCTGAATGAAGATCGTACACCATTAATGCAGCCAGTGAAGTTTTCTGGTGATGCATTAGGAATTCATGTTGAAGTTGCTTTTCAATATACGGATGACTATCAGGAAAACACATATTCTTTTGTTAACCTTGTTCGTACAAGTGATGGCGGTACACATGAAGTTGGCTTCAAAGGTGCCTTCACAAAAGTAATCAATGACTATGCTAGAAAGACTGGTCTTTTAAAAGAGAAAGATAAAAACCTGGAAGGGAATGATGTTAGAGAAGGTTTAACGACAATTCTTTCTGTTTCTGTACCAGAAGAACTGTTACAGTTTGAAGGACAGACAAAAGGAAAATTAGGTTCTCCACAGGCAAAGCCAGCAGTGGAACAAGTTGTCAGTGATCAGTTGACATACTGGCTGACAGAAAACAAAACACAATCAGATTTACTGATTCGTAAAGTGCAGAAGGCAATGCTTGCGCGTCTTGCGGCTAGAAAAGCGAGAGAAGAAGCTAGACGTGGAAAGAAAGTTGGAAAAGGCGAAAGAGTGTTGAGTGGCAAGCTTGCACCTGCAAGAAGTAAAGATGCGCGTATCAAGGAATTATTCTTAGTCGAAGGTGATTCTGCCGGCGGTTCTGCAAAACAGGGCAGAGATTCTATTTATCAGGCAATCTTGCCTTTGCGTGGAAAAGTATTAAATACAGAAAAATGTTCTTTGGGTGATATTGAAAAGAATGAAGAATTAAATACATTGATTTATACGATTGGTGCTGGTGTTGGTCCAGACTTTGACTATGAAGATTCTAACTATAATAAAGTTATTATCATGACCGATGCAGATGATGATGGAAGTCATATTCAGATTTTATTATTAACATTCTTCTATCGCTATATGCGTCCATTGCTGGAACATGGAATGGTATATATTGCTTTACCGCCTTTATTTCGTGTACAGAAGGGAAAGAATGTTGAATATTGTTATTCAACGGATGAACTTGCTGAATTGAAAAAGAAATATGGCAAGTGTGAGATACAGAGATATAAAGGTCTTGGTGAAATGAATGCAGCACAGCTTTGGGATACAACAATGGATCCAGAACATCGTGCTTTGATTCAGGTAACAATTGAAGATGGTGTTGTTGCGGAACGCAGAGTTTCTACATTAATGGGCGATAAAGCTGAAAGAAGAAGAAAGTGGATTGAAGATAATATCTCATTTACATTGGAAGATGATTACAAACTGGAGGGATAAATAGTGGTAAAGAAAAAACAAATTGAAGATAAAACACGGTATATCCCGGAACATCTTGAAGATATCATGGGAAATGGCTTTTCCCGCTATGCAAAGTATATTATTCAAGAACGTGCATTGCCAGATGCCAGAGATGGTTTAAAACCTGTACAGAGAAGAATCTTGTATGCAATGTACCATGATGGAAATACATGGGATCATCCATATCGTAAATCTGCAAAGACGGTTGGTCTTGTTATTGGTAATTATCATCCACATGGAGATATTTCTGTCTATGATGCATTGATTCGTATGTCTCAAGACTGGAAGGTTAGATTGCCTTTGATTGATGTGCATGGCAATAACGGTTCTATTGATGATGATCCAGCTGCTGCAATGCGTTATACTGAAGCAAGACTTGCTAAAGTGACTGAAGTCATGGAAGATGATCTTGATAAAGATACCGTAGAAATGGCACCAAACTTTGATGATACGGAAAATGAACCAACAGTATTGCCTGTGCCTTTTCCAGTCATGCTCGTCAATGGTGCAACGGGAATTGCGGCAGGCTACGCTACAAATATGCCTCCACATAATATGAATGAAACAGTGGATGCGACAATTTATCGTATTCAGAATCCAGAATGTTCTTTAGAAGATTTGATGGAAATTATTCCTGGACCTGACTTTCCAACTGGTGGTATTGTACAAGGTGCAAAAGGAATTCATGATGCCTTTGAAACAGGAAAAGGCAGAGTTGTTGTGCGCGCAAAGTGTGAAATTGAACAGACACGTACAAACCAGCAGATCATTATTACAGAAATCCCTTACGAAGTGATTAAAGGACAGCTTGTCAAGAAAATGGATGAGATTCGTTTATCCAAAGATATTGATGGTGTTTTGGATGTAAGAGATGAATCAGACCGTAATGGTATGAGAATCGTTGTAGATGTAAAAAAAGAAGCAGATGCGAATCTGATCTTGAATTATTTCTACAAGAATACAGATCTTCAGATCTACTATAACTACAACAATGTAACGATCATTGATAAACGACCGGTACAGGTTGGTTTATGTGGCTTACTGGATGCATTTATCGCATTCAGAAAAGAAGTTGTTTTGAAAAGAAGTCGCTATGAACTTGATAAGATGGAAAAAAGAACGCATATTATTGAGGGACTGATGAAAGCTGTTTCTATTTTAGATGAAGTCATTCGTATCATTCGTGCTTCTAAAGATAAAGCGGATTCTAAAAAGAATCTGATGAATGAATTTGGTTTTGATGAACCACAGGCAGAAGCAATTGTTTCTATGCGTCTGTATCGTTTGAGTAATACGGATATTCAGATTTTAAGAAATGAATTTGCAGAGCTTGTGAATCGTATTGAAGAAACAAAGGCAATCATTGAAAATGAGAATGTTCTGAAATCTGTTATTATTAAAGAATTACGTGCAGTGAAAAATGAATATGGAGATGCTCGTAGAACAAAGATTGAAAAAGAAGTACAGGATATTGTCATTGATAAAGCTGCAATGGTTACAAGTGAAAGAGTTGTGGTTACATGCAGTAGAGATGGCTATGTGAAACGTGTTTCTTTACGTTCCTATAATGCAAGCAGTGATACATCAACAGGTTTAAAGAATGGAGATGTACTGATTGGAACATTGGTATGTGATACGTTAGATACATTGCTGCTTTTCACATCGAAAGGAAACTATGCTTCTCTTCCAGTATGGCAGATCCAGGAAGCCAAATGGAAAGATATGGGTGTGCACTTGAATAGTGTGATTCGTATTGATGGGGATGATAAGATCATTAATGCAATTGTGATCAAAGATTTTAATACATATGCATGGATCGTTACATTATCTAGTAATGGTCAAATTAAGAAAACACCAGTATCTGCATGGAAGGTAGATCGTAATTCCAAGGTTATGACAGCGATGAATATTGCGAAGAATGCTGAAATGCTCAATGCATTTATTGCATATCATGATCAGAAGATTGTTGTTGTATCTAAGGAAGGATATTCATATCAGTTTGCTATGGATCAGCTTCCATCTACAGGTGTTAAGAGTAAGGGTGTAAAAGCATTGAATACATCAAAAGATGATGCACTTGCCTATGGATGTGCAATCAATGCAGATACACCAGCACTTCTTTATGTCACTTCTACAGGTGCATGCAAACGTGTCCATATGGAAGAAGTTGTAGAAGGCAACCGTCCAATGAAGGGAAATCTGATCTGTAAAAAGCTTAAGAGCAATCCTTCTATTCTGCGTTATGTCAAGGGTGTTACGCCTGGTGATAATCTTGTATTTATGGATAGCCAGAATCATGAAATCCATGTTTCTGATGTTCCATTTAAAACAAGAGAAACTGGTTTCTCTTCTCCAGTACCAATGGAAAGTGAATGGAGCATGTTAATGAACATTGAAGAATGTCGTATTATTGATATTCCAGAAAATGCTGAAGATGAAGAAGTACATGAAGATATTGAAAAAATAACGTTATTTTGAGGAAATGTATGAAGAAATGTAAAGGTTGTGGTGCAATCCTGCAGAGTAAAGATCCAAATGCTCCTGGATATACACCAAAAGAAAACAGTGATTATTGTCAAAGATGCTTTCGACTGATTCATTATGATGATTTAATGATTTCTATGCGAAAGGGAATTGATCCTGATGTTGTTATGGATCGTATCAGTCAGAGTGATGCTTTGATTCTTTGGGTCGTTGACTTGTTTGATTTTGAAGCAGGTATTATTCCTGGTTTGAATCGTCATCTGATTGGAAAAGATATTATTATGGTTTGTACAAAGCGTGATATTCTTCCAGATACATTGTCAGAAGAAAAAATTGCACGGTTTGTATTTTCTAGATTGAAAGAAAATGGTATTTCTATCAAGTCTTTGATTTTAACCAGCAAGCTTGAAAGAATGGGCGTGGAAGAAGTGAAACAGGCAGTACAGCTCTATCGCAAGAATCGTGAAGTCATCGTCATGGGAAAAGCAAACTCTGGAAAGAGTACATTGTTAAATAATTTATTAGGTGAAAATACATTAACAATGTCTAGATACCCTGGTACAACATTAGACTTTAATGAATTAGAAATTGATGGTGTACCTTATGTCGATACACCTGGTATTGAAATTTCTCATAGTATTTTGATGGAAGTTAAAGAAGATGAATTAAAAGAAATCCTTCCCGCAAGAACATTGAAACCACAGGTATACCAGTTGCGTTATGATCAGTCTTTTGCGATTGGTGGACTTGTTCGCTTAGATCTAATGAAATGTGACCATGCTTCCTGTGTATTCTATATGAGTGACAGTTTGAAGATCCATAGAGGAAAAGTATCTGGTGCAGATGCATTATGGAAGAAGCATTACGGAACATTATTTCAACCTGTTCCTGTGACAAATCAATTTAAAAAGTATACGATTCGTAAAGAAATGGATAAAATGGATATCGTAATTGATGGATTAGGATGGGCATGTGTACATGGTCAAATGTCTACAATTACAGTCTATGTTCCAGAAAACGTTAATGTGACGTTTAGAAAGGCTATGTTATAAATGTTAAGTGGAAAACAGAAAAGATATTTACGTGGTTTAGCATCATGCGATAAGACAATTTTTCAAATTGGAAAAGATGCATTGAGTGACAACCTGATTGAACAGGTAGACCACGCCATCGAAGCAAGAGAGCTTGTAAAGATCTCTGCACTAAAAAACAGTCCAGTGGATATTGAAGAAACAGCGTTTGATCTTGCTAGATTAACAGACAGTGAACTTGTGCAGATCATTGGAAGAACGATCGTACTGTATCGTCCTTCTAGAAATCCTAAGATTGTACTGCCATGAGAATCTTACATTGTACGTTTGATCCTTTCACACAGAAGGAATTAGAATATTGTCTTCAGTATCGAAAAGTGAATGGTATAAAAGATGTATTCATTCGTGTGGACCGGGATGGTGTATTGCCATATCAAAAGCGTCTCAAACTTGTTGAAAGATGTATTCGGCCATATCGTCATATCCATTTGTATACTGGTAATATCTGTGGTGAAGAAATTCCTGTCTCTTTGAAAAATGAAGAAGAACAGGCAAGAAGTGGCTGTTTCTATTTATGTGCACGCGGCAGTAAAGCTTTGATTCATCAAAATGGATATTACTATGAGAATATTGCAAAGGCACTTTGTAAACCACGTCGGTATGAACATTCTGTTTCAGTTGCCAAAACGGCATATCAGCTTGCGAAAATGCATCATTTAGATGCAGAGAGTGCATATCGAATGGGATTACTGCATGATATTACAAAAAAATGGGATGATGAAAAAGGAAAAGAACTATTAGCTATTTATTATCCTGAAGGTTTGCAATATGATCCAAAAGTATGGCATAGTTTTACAGCACCATTCTTTATTCAGAAGTATCTGTGTTTGCATGATCATCAAACACTGAATGCAATCTGGCATCATACGTTAGGAGATGGAAAAAGTGATTATGATGCAATTTTATACATTGCAGATAAGATTGAGCCATTGCGAGGATATGATGCATCAAAAGAATGGGAAGTATCCAGGATCAGCTTACAGAAAGGAGCACGTTATGTGCTTCAGAAAGCAAAAGCATATATTTTAAAAACGGAGGGAAAAAATGTCTGAATTATTAGATATTATTGTGAATACGCTTGATGAAAAACAGGCAGAAGATATCGTTTCTATTGATATGAGAAACGTAACACCATTTACAGACTACTTTGTTGTATGTACAGCTAGAAACGTCAGACACGCTTCTTCACTTGCGGAATTTGTTGAGCAGGAAGCAGAGAAGCATGGATATACAACACGTATGAGAGAAGGGGAAAGAGAAAGTACATGGATCTTATTAGACTGTAATGAAGTTGTTGTACATATCTTTACAGAAGAAGCACGACAGACATATCGTTTAGAAAGTCTTTGGGCTGATCTTCCTCAAGTATCACATGAATCAAAACAAACCGTATCTATCTAAAATACGGTTTTTATTTTTTGTATAGATCATTTAGAATCAGCCAGTCTTCTACAGACTGTGCAGTTAATGGAGAATCATTTGTCCACTCTAGTTTGTTTTTAATGGTTAATGTACCATCATCTTCTTTTGTTACTGCTACAAGTGCAGGGAAGGCACTGACTTGCCAGTCATCACTTAATTTCTTTGTTTCCAGATTACGATCAATTTCTGTGATATCTACAAATTCAAATAATGAAGATAGAGATTTTCCTGTATTTTGTTCCACTTGAGAAAAAATCGTATCTTTTAAATAGACAGAGTTGTTGTTGATAGAACTGTAAAAGAAGAGATAATGCGTATTCTGTGGGCTGTTTTCGATATATGGCTTTAAAGAGTCATATGCAACATATGATGTTGTTTGATCTACAGCGTAATTATCTCTTGGCTCAAAGATGCGATATGCAATGACGCAGCTAGAATAAATTACAAGCAGTGTTAAGAATGTAAATAATACTTTTTTCAACATACTAGCATTTTACCATGTATATCAATTCTTGAACAATTGAAAAAACATATCTATAATAAAAAACTGAGGTTATGTATGAAGTGGTATGAAACGAATTATGTGAATCATAGAGACTGGATTCTGGACAATCTAAATCTTTTGTCTTTGGATGCGAAAGAAGCCATTGTCATTCTTATGATTGATTTTATGAATGAGCATCATCTGAAAACAACAATTGAAGATCTTGCGAAGAGAACAAACTTAACAAATGAAGAAATGAATGAGGTTCTTTCTTTACTTTGTGCGAAAAAATATTTAGAAATTAAAGCTGCAAATAATGGTGATATTCGTTTTGTTTTAAATGGATTGTTTGAAACGGACGTTGCGCATGATGAAAAAATTATGGATTCTTCTTTGTTTGATTTATTTGAAAGTGAAATGGGAAGAACATTATCACAAAAAGAAATGCAGAAGATTGCTGAATGGAATCGTACAACAGATAAGAAGATGATTTTTTATGCATTGCGGGAAGCAAGTGCGTATCAGAAACTTTCTTTTTCCTATATTGATAAGATATTGCAGGATTGGAAGAATAAAGGTTTAACATTGAAGCAGATTGATGAAGGTACATATTAATGGAAAGAATGAGTGTTGATGAGATTTTATCTCATTTAGATAGAATGTATCCTGATGCACATTGTGAACTGAATCATGCCAATGCCTATGAAATGGCAATTGCGGTTATTCTTTCTGCACAGACAACAGATGCTTCTGTAAATCAGGTAACACCAAAACTGTTTGAAAAATATCCGACAGTAGAATCTTTAGCAAATGCTGAACTCAAAGATGTGGAACAATGTATTTCTAGATTAGGCTTGTATCACAATAAAGCACGTTCGATTGTGAATTTTGCCAAAGGTGTTGTTGAAAATTATGGTGGTATTGTTCCTGATACGATGGATGATCTTTTGACATTGAGTGGTGTTGGAAGAAAATGTGCCAATGTGATTTTGTCAGAATGTTATGGTATTCCCTCCCTCGCAGTAGATACACATGTAACACGTGTATCAAAAAGGCTTGGTCTTGTATATCAGAAAGATGATGTGAATACGATTGAAAGAAAATTGAAAAGGAAAATTCCAAAAGAAAGATGGATCAAAACACATCATCAGATGATATTTTTTGGAAGATACTTATGTCATGCACGCAGTCCTAAATGTGGACTTTGTCCTTTTGTTTCAATCTGTCACGAAAAAAATAAGAATTTATAAAAAAGAAAGCTACTCACAAATTGAAGTGAGTAGCTTTTAAATTACTGTTGTCCATAGTATTCAGCATCTCCATAGCCTAGGAGCATAATAAAGACTGGCTGAAAGAAGAATAATCCTAGACCAAACAATTGACTTTTTCCAAATGCTTTGGCAAGCTTTTGCGAAAAGATGAAATTAATGACTAAAGTAACAAATGAGAAAAGAATTTCGATAAATGTTTTATTTCCATTGCTGTTTCTAAAACCTGCAATAAAGTTACTGAATGCTTCTACAATGAATGCTTCTGAATTCCATGCAATCTTATATGTGAAATATTCATTAACAATAGGAATCCATGCAAGCCATCCAGTAATACCTGCTTTTTGAAACAGTCGATATGCACCAAATGCATATAACACATACCATACTACACCAAATAACAATGTCAGAATAAAATATGTAACTGATAGAAAACTAGCAGTCAGTAAAGATAATAAAAGAATATAAAGAAACATATAATACCTCCCTGGATATGTGTATTATATATCATCGCATACAAAAAGTGAGCCGTAATGGGCTCACTTCATGTGTTTTTAGTCTTCGTGATCTGGCTGCTCAGGCTGTTCTGGCTGTTCAGGAGCAGGAGAAGAATCAGGTGTTTGTGTTGGTTCAATCGTTGGTGCAGGTGTTGGATTTGGATCCTCACCAGTTTTTACTTCTTGGCAGAATTCTTGAGAAGTATCACTTGTCTTTTCATATCCATAATAACCACAGACACGATATGTCTTGCCATATGTAATTCCAGGAACAGTCTGTGTAGAAGATGGACCTTCAGAAGTGATTTCTCCTAAAGTTGTACCATTTTCTTCAATACGCGCCTTATAGATAACACGTCCTGTAATCCAGGAAGGTGAGAATGTTTCTTCATTTGTATTCGCAACTTCCAGCTTGCTTGGATCTGGATAATCAGCCCAGTTGAATGTAATGTTCAATCCATCTGCCTTTGCATTGAACCATGCAGGATCACTTAATGGATCCGCTGTAATATTGAATTCCCCAAGTTTAGAGAATTCTTTTTTTATTTGACCAGTAACAATGTAATCTTCCGGTGTTGTATCATTTGGAGCAACGTAAGGGAAGATACCCTTAACATGCGTGATAGAAACAACATCTTCTGGCTGCTGAACAGCATCAGGGGAAGAATCTCTTTGTAGAACATCCATCATTTCAGAACAGATATGACCAGGAATATTCATTAATGCACGTGCTGTATTGAAGTATGTTGCTTGGCCTGCTTCTGCTTTTTCCCAACCAACCCATACAGCAGTTGTATATTCTGTAGTTTCCGCAACCATCCATTTATCTTTCATGGCACCAAGTGGAATTCCATATTGCAGACCATCCGTACCCCAGTCAGTTGTACCAGTTTTTGCATATGTTGTGTAGTTTCTCTTTAAGATCTGCATGTAGTTGTAGATACCAGAGCTTACACAATATTCCATTAATGTACTTGTCAGATACGCACTTGCTTCGGATAACACCTTTGTTGGTGTGTATTCTGGAATAAAGTCATCTTGATTGCCACTGCGATATACGACTTTTGTGATTGTATGTGGCGTAATGTAATTACCACCATTCATTATAACAGCATGAGCAGCCATCAATTCTTTTGCGCTGCATGTATATGCATTACCACCAATTGCAAATGAGATATCAAATAATGACGGATCAAATGTTGAGAAGTGTAATGCTTTTAAATAATCCGTAACTGTTTTTACGCCTTTTTCATCAATGACAGCCTGCATTGCCTGAATTGCAGGAGTATTTAAAGATCTTGCTACTGCTTCTTTCAGATCAACTCTACCATTATATTGACCATTGGCATTTTTGAATGTCCAGTTACCATACGTAACAGCTTTATCGATGAGTTCATGTGTTGTAGCCCAGCCAAGATATTCAAATGCAAGTGCGTAGTCTAAGTAAGGTTTTACTGCAGAACCAGGCTGCTTATACTGATTTGTGGCATGGTTCAATAACATGGAACCACCTTGAGAATAGTTTCTGCCACCACCAATGGCAACAATTTCACCCGTCTGGTTGTTTTCAGAAATAACACCAGCTTCCATGAGATCATCAGAGAATTTAACATTTGGATTATTACCAGCTAAGATGTCTTCCACTGCAGATTGTGCAACGGGATCCATCGCTGTATAGATTTCCATAGATACGTTCATTGGATCTTGTCCAGTAATTTCCTGTGCTTCCTTGACTGCTTCATCAATGTATGCCTGATATTGATAGTTTGTATCTGTGAGAGTTGATTTTGGATCAATGAGAAGATCTTCTACATTAATACTTTTGGCTAATGTGTATTCTTCATCGGAAATATATCCATGACGCTTCATCATCGCAAGAACAGTATTTCTTCTGTCTGTTGCGTGATCTAAATAGTTATGTGGATCGTAGTAATATGGGGAGTTAACAACACCCGCAAGTAATGCACATTCTGAAGTATTTAGTTCAGAAACGGATTTTCCAAAGTATTGCTGGGCGGCTTTTTGAACACCACGGATATTACCAACACCACCAAAGTTCATCTTGTTAAGATATAACTGGAAGATTTCTTTTTTCGTAGATTGCTTTTCAAGCTTTAATGCAAGATCAATCTGCTGTATTTTATACTCAATATCTGCAGTTTTAGAAATTCCTTTATCATCATTCTGGAAATATGTCAGTTTGACAAGCTGCATTGTAAATGTTGAACCACCTTGTCGATTTCCATGAAGCAATGTATTGACCATGGACATCGCAAAACGAGGAATATCGAAACCGTTATGCTTGAAGTAACGAGAGTCTTCAATGGACAAGAAGGCATCTACAAGGGCTTCAGGGAATTCATCATAGTCAACGTTTTCTCTTAGCTGTGTACCAACGTCAGCAATCTGATTTCCATCCTTGTCATAAATCAGTGTGGATTCCTGTGAGAAAAAATCATCTCTGTTTAATTCTGGTTCATCTTTCAACATCGTCTCTAGACCGACAATACCAATTGTTCCAAAAACGAGTTCAAATCCTACAAGGATTGCCAATAGCAATGTTACAAATCGTAATCCATGAAATTTTCTTTTCCCGTTGGCAGGTTTTTTATTCACTTTATTCTTCTTCTTTTGAAATGACATTTGTTACCTCCTCATTTTTAAAGTAAAGACGATCAACGACTTCAAGATAGTCAACAGGTCTTCCATAATAGCTTTGAATGGAATGACCATGTGTCATGATCCATTTGTATGGAATTGATTTTCTTTCAATTCCTCGAATATAATCTATCATTTCCTGCGCATCAACTAGATACGTTAAGTTGTGATATGTTAAGCGAAATATAACGAAGCAGATGCCTCCATGCTTACGACATTTTTCAAGATGTGTAATCTGGTGAGGATGAATATAAGAGAGAGAGAAAGCAGTTTTGCTTTGACACTCCTTTGCTTCAAAATCAATGTATTTTCCACGATACACGCCATTGTAGTCGGTAGTAGATGGGATTTTGAAATAAGCTTCTGTGATTTTTGCGGCAGATCGCATTGGATAATCTACCTTTACAATCTGTACCGGTGTCGGTTTTTTATGTATCACAGCACGATCCATGTCCAGATAATACTGGTTCGTAGTATTGATATCTTTCTCAAGATTCATACCACGATCACCGAATCTTGCAGGTGCATGAATCCATGCTGTTTTCTTTCCGTTTGGGTAATTTACCATAAGCCTAAATCAACATAAATCATTATACCTTTGTTCACAAAAATTAGAAAGTCATATTGCGTTTGTTTCATTTGAATGTAATAATTATATGGATAGGAGGTATTGAAATGGCTGGAAAACTTAACTTAGATCCACAAGGAATCGTTGATAAAGAATTTGATATTGATTTTAAAGGATACAATCCAGATCAAGTCGATCATATGCTCGATCTTGTCATCCAGGACTATCAGACATATCAAAATCTCTTAGAAGAAATGGATCGTAAATTGTCTGATCTTGAAAGAACAAATGCTTCATTACGTGCAAAACTGATTGAAGTAGAAGGAAAACAAAGAGCATCTCAAGATGCGAATCCAATTTTAACAAATGGTTCTTCTCAGGTAGATATTCTGAAACGTTTATCTAGACTGGAAGCTGAAGTTTTTAACAAGCAATAACATACGTGAGGCAGCCGCTAGTATTTTCTAGAGGAAAGTCCATGCTCGCACGATCTGCGATGGTCGTAGTGTTTGTGCTGGTCCAATCAATAAGGCCAGGCACCAATTGGTGACGGCGGAGAAAGAGCCTAAGGACATTGTCTATGGCCGATTCCCTTAAGGTGTCACAGTGACGAAGTCTTAGTGGAAACATTAAGAGTGGAACGAGATAAACCCCGCAAGCGAGAAACCCAAATTTGGTAGGGGAATCATCAAGAGCAAAATGAAGTTCAAGATGGGTGTAGCAATACACAGATAAATGACTGCCGCCTTGTTTTACAAGGAACAGAACATGGCTTATGATCGTATGCGATTGAACGAGAGAGTATTCACTCTCTCGTTTTGTTTTTTTGTGTGTTATACTTTTATAGCTATTAAAAGGAGATATAGTATGAATTTACCTAATAAATTAACAATATTCAGAATTATTTTAATTCCAGTGATTATTCTTGTGTATTTATTCCCATATGAATCTTTTGGAATCGTACCAGCCTGCTTCAATATTGGCGGTATTGATCTTTCTATCATTCAAGTAATTGCTTTAGTGATCTATGTTGTTGCGGCAATTACTGATGCATTGGATGGCAATATTGCACGTTCTCGTAATTTAATTACAACATTTGGGAAATTTGCTGATCCAATTGCGGATAAACTTCTTACAACAACAATGTTCTTGCTGTTTGTATCTCAGGGAATTATTCCAGTTGTGCCAGTCATTATTATGATTGCTAGAGATACGGTTGTTGATGGATGCAGAATGATGGCAGCAAGCAATGGTAAAGTCGTTGCAGCTGGAATGATGGGAAAATTGAAGACTGTTTTCCAGATGATCACAGTTGCATTGATTTTATTGAACAACCTTCCATTTGCATTATTGAACTTGCCAGTGAGCGATATCATGCTATGGCTCAGTGCACTTGTTTCTTTCGTTTCTGGTGTTCAGTATTTCAACCAGATGAAAGATGACATTATGGAATCTATTTAAAATCATATAAGTTTTTTTGGAATTCCTCAAAAATACGTGAATATTGTATTAAGGAGAAAAAACATGGCTACAAAAGATAAAAAATCTGAAGTATTGACAGATGAAAAAAAAGATCAGCTCTTGAATGACGCTTTAAAAGCAATTGAAAAAGAATATGGAAAAGGTTCTATTATGAAATTAGGTGATAGAGCTGCAGTATCTGTAGATGCGATTCCTAGTGGTTCTTTAGCATTAGATAAGGCTTTAGGAATTGGCGGATATCCAAAGGGAAGAATCATTGAAATCTTTGGACCGGAATCCAGTGGTAAAACAACACTTGCTTTACATGCAATTGCGGAATGTCAAAAGCAGGGTGGCAGATGTGCATTTATTGATGCTGAAAATGCCATTGATCCAGTATATGCAAAACATTTGGGTGTTGATATTGATGAATTGATTCTATCGCAGCCTGATTCTGGAGAACAGGCATTGGACATCACTGAATTATTGATCAAGTCTGGTGCGATTGATCTAGTTGTTGTGGATAGTGTTGCAGCACTTGTTCCACAGGCAGAATTAGATGGTGAAATGGGAGATGCTTCTGTAGGCTTGCAGGCGCGTTTGATGTCAAAGGCAATGAGAAAGCTTGCCGGTGTTATGAACCATTCCAATACAACAGCTATCTTTATTAACCAGTTAAGAGAAAAAGTTGGTGTAATGTTTGGAAATCCTGAAACAACACCTGGCGGTAGAGCGTTGAAATTCTATTCTTCTGTTCGTTTAGATGTTAGAAGAAGTGAGACATTGAAAAATGGTGCAGATGCTTATGGTAACGTCACAAAGATCAAAGTTGTGAAGAATAAGGTTGCGCCACCATTCAAGACGGCTACAGTGAACATTATCTATGGAGAAGGTATTTCTCATTCTGATGAATTAATCAATCTCGCAGTTGAAAATGATATCATTGAAAAAGCTGGTGCATGGTTCTCTTATGAAGGAGAAAAGATTGGTCAAGGCATCAATTCTGTTAGAGAATATCTGAAAACACATCCTGAATTTGAAGAAAAGGTAACTGCACAGCTGAAAGCTGTCATGTATCCTGAAGAAGAAAGTGAACAGGCATAATATGTAAGAAGCATCCATGTGGTGCTTCTTTTTGTTATAATAATGCAGATGAACTACATAGAAATGAATCAGCGGTTTCAAAAGTATAAGAAAGTAATTGTGACATTGAATCAATGGATTACATATGTTTTTTATATATTATATCCATTGGCTCTGTTGTATTTATTTTTGAATAGAAAAGAATTACTTGTGAGAAGTATTCTTGTTCCTGGATGCAGTTTTATTCTTCTTTCTTTTATCCGTAAGAAAATTGCACGCAAAAGACCATATGAAATCTATGCCTTTAAACCACTCATTGAAAAAGAAACAAAAGCAAACTCTATGCCGTCAAGACATGTATTTTCTGCATGTCTGATAGCAATGGTTTGCCTGGAAATCAATACAACATTTGGATGTGTTTTATTGTTTCTTGCGCTTATCAGTGCAGTATTGCGCGTCATTGGCGGGGTACATTTTGTAAGCGATGTTGTGGCTGGCTATATTACAGGAATTGTTTGTGGGATTTTACTTTTTTTATAGATGAAGGCTCATATATTTATGAATAGCTGAATGTGACAATGATCATCTACATATTCTTGTAATGTTCCATGGTGTTTATGGATTAGATCATTCATGGAATGAATATATGCAAGATCTGGTTTTTTTGAGGATTTTTGAGTTGTGATTTCAAGAAAGAGTTTATTCTCTTGTTGTGTACATTTTATTTCCATATATTTTCTTAAAGAATTTTCATGTATTGTTTCCACAGCATTGTCTATGAAATGAGAGAGTAATAGACAGAAATCAATAAATTCCTTTGAAGTGTTTTTTTGAACATGCATTGAAATGTTAAATTGAATATCTAGGTATTTCTTTACTTTATGCTGGAGCAAAGCATTCATATAAATATTAGTGCTGTAATTTGAAGTTGTGTTAATTTCGATTTTATCTGTCACTGAAGAAATATATTGTAAAGCATCTGCGATTTGATCATGTTCCAGCATAGAATGAATCATAGATAGATCGTGAATAAAATCATGCTTTTGTTGAGAAATGTTTTCTGTCTGTGCCAATGTGAATTCATATTGATGATGTGCAAGTTTTAAGATTTCTTCTTGCTCTTTCATCTGTTTTAAAATACTCTCCTGTTTCTGATTTTGAAAAAATAAAAATGAAATAATACAAACGATTACACATATTACGATAGATACAAGAAAGTAAAATACTGTTTTTGTTTCAACTTGAGAGGCAATGAGAATGAAACTTGTTCCCGCAATGATGATATTAAATATACAATGAATTGTAATTTCTTTGCTTGAATCATCATGATCACTTTGTAGAATCAATGAAAATAGAATCTGTACAATTGAAGCAAGAATTGATTCATTGATAGACAAATTATGAGTAAAAAAATATAACCCGTGCACGCTATACTTTAAACTGCAAAGAAATACTATTTTAGAAGAAAATTCCAATAATTGAAGAGGATTTTGCTTTTGCTGTTCAAAGAAGAATACTATAGAAAATGTAATTGTAATAAGAATTGTTTCTATAAGAATTGGAAGCTGAAAATATGAAATGATGAATGATATAAATAGTATCAAAAATAAAAAATCAGAATATATTTTTCTTTGTACATTAATATTTCTAAAACACAACATTATGTAAAGAAAACACCATGTTCCAGTATGAATGAGTATGTCTTTCATGGATAATCCTCCGCGTTATTCTAAATACAATCCAGTTTTTTTAACCAAATATAGAAATAATGTTAGGGTCAGGAGAAAATCACCAAAAAGTGTCAGTCGGAAACAGCCAATTTTA